>Ga0265780_10007840_pt1 | contig 13053 bp, 14 predicted proteins | sample P1T30metagenome_FD_192432 | JGI IMG/M metagenome (GOLD analysis project Ga0265780, IMG submission 192432) | Plant litter microbial communities from East Loma Ridge, Irvine, California - P1 T30 | ecosystem: Environmental > Terrestrial > Plant litter > Unclassified | place: USA: California...
TTAGTATGCAGGTGGATACCGGAAGTCGAGCGAATGACGTCGATCAGCCAGATTGGCTGCTACACGTGGACGGCGCGCACAGCCTCAGTGGCGCGCTATGGCTTGCTCAGGTTCTTGTTTGCGCGCGACGAGTCTAGAAGGTGGCTGAAAGATGCAATCATCAAACGCGTTCTTCATAGATCTGTCTGTCGTGGGATGTAAATGATGAAACTTAGATGGGAAGGTGCGCCTACCACGCGTTATCGTAGCATCCCGGACACGTTCTGGGAATTGGAAAGCGCGAGGCGACGACTAGGAAGCCGCCAACGTCGGCTTTTCCCCGCACGGTCATCATCATCAATACAGACGACGCTGATCGTTGACATCAATCACACAGCGCCGCGCCTCCTGACATCCACTCTGCCATCAGAACGTGCAGGCTCCCAATCTAGACTGCACACGACGCCTCACGATGCAGGGATCATGCCGAGCCTGATAGCCTCGCCAACGCAGACCGTTTGTCACGTCCCTTTTCCCCGAACGCTTAGCGTTCTTGTACTACCTGGGCATGCAACAACGAAAGCTTGAAGTATTTTTTGGAGCTATTGCTGTCAGTTCTTTTATGCCCCAACTGACGCAATTTTTGCAATGTAGGCGACTTCTTCAATATGGACCTGTTGATTCGGAGATTTCTGTACTAATATCTGGTTGTGGGTCTCGCTACCACGAAGACCCTCTGGATGCTCACTTGGAAGACATACTCCCTCGGGCGGTACTACTCGAGAGACCAGACTACCTGGCATCTCTGTGGACATTGTTCGACTGCTAGATCAAAGGTTGAAAGCTGATCGCAGCAACAGCGCGTCAATCTTGTACTTGGAGTCAGATGACTTACGCGACTTGATACCCGTGGATTGCAAACGCGCAAATTGCTTGGCAGCGCAACGATGAGTACAACTCAGTCGCAAAGTCTTGCACCATGAGCTCCCCACCTTCTGGATACCATCATGAATCTACTTGATCTCCCAGCAGAGATTTTCGCTGCTGTCATACACAACTACCTGCACGACTACCTGTACAATGGCCGCGGATGGGCTGTGGCAGTTCGAGCACGACATGTGTGCAAAGCCTTCGCAGTCGCAATACACCACGATATGTTTGGTCGATACTCCGCATGTTTCTACCGCAGCTTCAGTGACGACCGCAAGCAGCGTCTACTCGCACCAAATATGTACACTGTCCTCTCCAAGATGGGCCCCACACGCTGCCACTCGACGTACATCCTTGATCACATGGAAGCTACGGTAAATTTCCTCATGGAATTCTCATATCATCAAACACAAGCGCAGCGCGAACGCTACCGCCTGGCCCTCTGTAACGCCATGTCAGCGGCACTCTCGGTAGACGACATTCTCGCATATCTCTGCCAGGGACCATTCGATGACTCGGTCAAGGTCAGGAGGAATATGGGCCGCGCAGATACGGTGGGAATGCTCGCTGCTGCCGCTGCTGTCAATAGTGAACCTGCCCTTCGTTTCCTTGTTGGCAAGGTATACGACGTAGGGCTACGTAGCGAGCTGTACGGCACGCCGCTTACCGCCGCCGCGGTCAATGGGCATCTTTACTCCGCTTCTTTCATTTATGAACGTATGGAAAAACGCTTCTACAAGCGCAAACAACTGCACAACGCGATCAACGCATGCATGTTCGAGCAACGTACTACTATACTTCCTACACTCATGTCCTGGTACCTGAAGTATTGCTATTCTGGAAGATTGATCAAGGAAGCAAAGCGGGGCTGGATTGACTGGGCAGTTCGGAATGGTGAAATGAGCGTACTACGATTTAGTTACTATCCCGAGGATGCCATCAATTACATACGCCGACTGGAGCCAACGCCCTTCCACTCAGCCTGTCGATACGGCCACGCGCACATCATTCAGTACCTGCTCCAAGTCGATCCCACCCTGAGATGCGCACTTCATAATCATGAAAAGGGTTATATCGGCTCTAACGAACTATGGCAGGGTCTTACAGTGGCGGTGGAGAATGGCTGGCTTGTGGCTACCAGGCTGCTCATCCGCAGTGGTGTACAGATCAAACCAGGGAAGGAAAGCTACGTCCCATCTACGCCAGTGCTGTGGTATGCACTCAAGGGAGGACGTATCGATATGGTGGTGCTATTGCTGGCTTATGGTGCTGTGGTGCCGAAGAGGAGCTCTGAGCGCAATGGCATTTGGAATATGGCTGCGAACCACAGTGTGAAGACGGCAAGACTGCTTCAGGACATCTGGGATGAGCAAGAAAGATGTAAGTGAAGGTCAAGGTTGATGGTATATACTAGTGGGTGTGCGCGTTCGTCATCCTATAGGCATGCGACTCGCCGTAGCAGCTGCCTCTGGCTATCTAGTCAAAAACGTGCATGTAGAATACAGCAAAAAGTTTGCTTCAGATAAGCATTATGCCATGATCGGTCCTGTGAGCGTGTACTGACATTATCGACCGTGAGTCGGCTGTGATGTGTGTGAAGCAGTCATGGCCGCCCATTAGCCCAGCCCGATGCACGCTGTAGATCCACCCGTGGACGCCACGGAAAGGCCCCACATCCCGGGCGTCGTCACGTCTGTTCCGCGCCGCCGCCACGCGTCACAGCGTACAACGTCCCCTCCTGCATCCGACTTCGCGTCCTGCGCAACTGGCTGTAAAAGCAACAGCGTCATATGATACCTGGATTCCTGTAGCGATCCCGCAATCAGCGACATCGTAACCGCGCATTCGTAATCCTCTAGAGAACCGCCAGCCTCCCTAGCATACCGCAATCAGCATCTTACTTACCCTCACAACTTACCCTACCTAGCCCAGCCCTCTCAAGATGGGTCGCTGGACAGACATGGATAGCGTAACTTACCTTCCATACCTCATCACCTACCAGACCACTAACACACACCCCAGGACGCCGAGCGCCTCCCCTCCGGCTTCGAGCGCATAGGCTACGACGCCGACACCCAAACCTACACCTTCCGCGACGCATCCGGCCTTATCTACAAATCCGAGCCCGGAAACCGATACGGCGAGCTACGCGCCACGGGCGAGCACTCGCAGCCCCCGTCCGACGAGCAACGACGCAAGCAGGATGAAATGATAGAAGAGGGCAATAGAAGCGCTGTGCGTATGATGTTGCCGTTTGCGCTGCTGGTGTTGGTGTTTTTGTTCCTGGTGTTTAAGCTTGTGAATAGGAGTGATGGCGCTGATACTGTTGTTGCTGGCTGTGGGGATGGGGAGCGCCAGTTGCGGGTTGAGAGTGGTGATACGTGTTGGGCGATTGCGGAGGCGAATGGGTTGAGTGTTGATGGTTTACTGGGCTTAAGAGGGAATCAGGGTGTGGATTGTGGGAATCTCAGGGTAGGGCAAGGTATCTGTGTACCGACGTTGAAGTAAGGGTGGTCCTCTGTCGCTCCTCCAGGCCCGCTTTACCTACCCATAAGGATGTCAGGAAATGGAAAAGAGCACAGTAAGAGGAGCATGTGGTCACGGCAATCCACTCAGGTTAAGATGCTGCAGACTTGGCCACCCATCAGATGGCGACAAAGGATCATTCTTCATCAACGCGATTGGTATTCAGGAGGCGCTAATCGACTGCCCACCGATTCTCCCACAGTCGGATAGAAGACGACTGCGTTAATTGAGGTCCATGTCACAAGTCTTGAATCGCAGAGCTTGGTCATGACCTTGCGCCATGATTTCACCTAGAACCCTCGGAAGATCAGCGCGACAACATCCAGAGCGACAAGAAGTCTTGAAGTCGCCTGTAACGCAGATATATAGCGACCCAGAGATGATAAATCTCATCCTGCTAAACCAAGCCCTTGGCAGTTCACGCATTTTCTTCAAGTCGAACGTCACGATGCGAGGAGCTCGGAACTTCTATCTGGCTTCCTGACTGAGGCTAGACGCAAACGAGCGCATTACCGTAGCTTCAGGCGCCCTACGTGGAGAACGGCTTTGCGATTACTGATATGAAGAAGTCATCTCTACTTTATGATATTCATATGCATAGCCCGTATGTTCCACTTCTGTTTTGGCTAGGTAGCCGTCAGTCGGTGCTGTTCTTGGATGATCCGATGCACCCAGAGATAAACCGATGTGCCGAGCATTACAGATATCAAACTTGGTGGAGGTGTTTAAGCCGCGGGACCGGGAAATCGGCGTAAGTCTGAACGGTGTTGACAGCTACGCGACACTCAATGTCCTCCCATTCAGGCAGAAATTGCGCTAATGTAACCTCCAGGGTCCAGCATTCAATTCGTAGAATGCTACCTGGCCATCAGGTTTGTGCAAAAATCTGCAGGTCCGCTTCGTGGAGATATAGCCTATACTGGTAAGACCCCGCTCGTCTATTCACACCCTTGCTATTCAGCCTCTCGTAGCGTCGGTTCTTCCCGCATTAAGCAGGTCTCTCGTGTTTACACATTTAACAGTCGGATATAGCGGAGTGGAAAGGATTCTGGGTGGAGGTTACTCCACCAGGGCGTAATTTGGCCCACAGCTACACCTTGGTGTATTGAACTATCTTACGCCCGATACTTGGCTTAGAAACATTCATCGGAGGACAAGTCGTTTTGCAATCCTACAGTCCCAGTTCTCTCGTACGCCCACGATTAGCGCAATCCTTCACAAGAGTTGCCCGTACGCGGATTGGCTCATACTTCCCGCAATCTACATCTTCCCGTGTAGGATCACGACCAGGCAGGATTCCAGCCTCGCTCTTGCGACGGTCGATACGCGCGCAACCCGAGTGAAAGACAGGTAAATACAGCACGTTCCAGTCGAAGTCAGTCGCATGACCTATAAAGCCAGCAGCTTTTCTTCCTGGTCCCATCTCTCTTTACTCTCATCAAGTCAACAACAACAACACCACCACACTCGAATTTGTCTCTCTTCTCGTCAAACTCTTCAAGATGAAGCTCTCTATTCCTCTCATCGCTTTGGCTTCGGCCACCAGCACCATGGCCGGCTGCTATGGCAGCGGCAAGCCCTACCTCAACGACTGCAACAAGAATTCATTCCTTGATGCTGCAGACGACCTGTGTAAATCATTAACCCTCGCGGGATATTTCAACTATCGCCAAACGAAGACAGCATGCGCCCCGGCCAGGTGCAATGGCATCAAGATGAACTACGAGGTGGGATGGAAGGGTAGCAGCGGAGGACATACCTTGGCTGTAGAAGACTGCAAAAGGCGACTTAAAGAAAACATCAACAACTGTCCATTGGGCGGCACTCAGACGGTCGCTGACTGGTTTTTCAAGTAAGTGGCTGTACACATGTCGCGAACTGTGCGATGAGGACGAGAGCTAACGCCGTGGGATTGTAGGTCTGACCCCAATGACGGTGGCTGCTGATCGAACCAATTCGGTTGGTTCAACAGTGTCGAAGAACATGTGATTGGGATCTGTGAAGGGCGATATACCAGAGACACAGTGTACCCGATATTGGATAGATGATTAATGAACAAGGATACTTGCCGATTTGACTTCTGTGCTCTGCTAGTTTCCTCCCCATACGTTGTGTTTTGAACCGCAGCCTGCCCAGGTTGCGTTCCTGAAGTGATGTTGCAGTCAGAGTGACTAAGGAGCAGCTGACGCAGCCCTGGAGGGTGGCAGGGAAGCCCAGACTAGGCGTCCCGTTAGCTCAATTCCACAACGGCGCATCGGCCCACAACCTGTCCAAGATTGCAACCAAGGACGCCGACGCGCCTTTTGGATACGAATTCAGTGTCTTGGACACGAACCAAGGGTCGAATACATGGCGAGAGCGCACACTGCGCAGCCTTCGCACGACCCGATGTTCAAGATTATCACGTGTTCGACACCATTCAGGTTAGCTTCGGTCGCGACGGCTCCACAGCGGGCTTTCCCTCCGACAAACCCCACTCCTCAGCGCGCTCAACACCATCATCAGCGCATTCAACTAGAAGCGTGCAGGAACTCGGATGGCTCATCAATCATTTCGATTCTTTCCGTCATCTACCCAGGTTACCACGTAGTAAGCAAAGGCCTCGTTCCCGGACCCTGCGAATCTGGCCACACCTGGGCACATGTCCATCGTTCCTTCGTCTACCCGCAGCCGACTTCTCTACGGCCATTTTACCCGCATCCGCCACATGAATGTATGAGTATCTTCCGCTGTATTACCGCTGGTAAGCATGGAACGTCAAGGCGATACGAAATGATCGATTCAGGTACGCCATCTCCTGAGAATGAACTGCTCTGAGCGAAGAAAAGCGAAACTTACCGAATTTTGAAAGACGGATCTATTTCGGGTGTTGAGTACCAAGATTGAGATCAGGATTCGCGCCGTGATCTATCAACAACTTGCAGATATCGAAACGGCATTGTTGAGTAGCGTGGCGCAGAGAAGTTGACAGACCCTTGGCATCGGGGCGTAGGCGATCAGAATTTGCGCTGGCCGCCATGACGCGCTCAAGTGCATTCAAGTCTCCTCTCCGTACCGCAGTGTCAATCAAACCGTGGAATTGAGCGCGCTCTGTCCATTCGGATGAGTTCATGTTGCTACGGTCAAACAGACCGGCATCCAACAAGAAGGATACGAGAACACCGAAGAGCTGAGGACAGAAACGATGGCGCCTGCCATCTACCCACCTGGGAGACGGTTCGGCTATCGTGAGGAAGCTCCGTCTGAATTCTTTTCGCATACTTGGCGTGGACAGTGCAATCAGCCTGCCTAGGAAGCCCATCAATTCAGATGCGCAGGCTTCTTCGAACCAGTCCCTAAGGTGGCGTATGTCCTTGTGCTTGGCATTTGAGATGTACCATTCCAGCAAAACCAGCGCGATGGGCTCATTGCTCCAGAGGGCATGCTTGATGCCGTTTACGACCGTGATGGTTCGCTGAGTATGAGATAGTAGGACCTCAACAAGATCGAGGTCATCGTTTTGCACGGCCAACTCCAGTGCACAACCCAGCTCAGACCCTGTCGATGATTTTGTCCACATCACACCCTGCTCGGCAGTAAGTGCGACGACAATATCTTTCTTGCCCATGACAACCGCGACACTGAGAGCCTCTTGACGCCCCGATGACGACATTACCCTGCTCCTGCTTTTATCACTCGGCTTATAGGCGAGCTTGCAGATATTCGGGGGTTTGATCAGAGCGCCGATTACACCGCGGACCCAAATAGAGCGCGTTTCAGGCGAGTTATCCCCGCTGACGTTAACGAGAACGTCGACGATCTTGTTGATATGCGTGGGGAGAACGTGATTGGCGCCGTACAGGGCGACCACTCGGTGCTCGAGGAAGGGTCTGAGTATGTTTCGCAAAAACGCCGTGTCGCGCTTACTCAGGTTCCAATAGGCTGAGGTAGGCTGCTTGGCAAGCACCTCTGTCTTGATGTGGTCGGAGAAAGTTCCTGTAGTCGTCAGCAATGCTGTCCGTCATGGGTGGTGACATAATCGATTACTGCACACACTGCGACGAAGCCAGGCTCGTCGGATGCCCTCTCCATTGACGTAGTGCGCTATGACGCATTCGAAGATTTCGGTTGGAAGATCGAGCAACTCCATGGCGGAATACGTCCGGTTGCGAAATGTTGTAGTTGCAGCAACGGCGAGAGTCGTGACAAAAGATTTGCTGACTTGCCGACCTCGTATGTGTCGAGGCACAGACCCGCAAGCACGAGACACTGCAGCTCGTGATCTTTGGAGTCTCGGTAATGGTGAGTGATCAAAAGAGAAAGCGGGGTGTACTTTGACCGGGTCAATGCATTCACTGACGTCGAGGCGCTAGGTAAGATTAAGGGCTAAGATCCTTGTCATGGGTTTAGGCTACGTAGAGACCCCATTATACCAATCATCACACCGCCGTGCTAAGATTCGTAGTAAACGCCCACACAACTCAAGCTCCCACATATCCTCTATCGCCATCATCCTGTCTATCTGTCCCAACTCTATCGTATCTCAACAAAACCATATCAGAAGAAACATCGGATCTTAACAGCCGTTATGAACCGCTGTAAAGTGAGGTTAGCGAACGATCTCGTGTCAGCTTGAAGCGAACCTGGGGCTTACCCTTAGCGAAGAAGGCATATGTATCCGCGTTGTTCAAGTTATCAGTCGAGTTGAGCTTAACAAAGTTATCGTACTCGTAAGCTACATCGTCCACGAACATCATCGCATGCGCCAGCTCATGCATCATGACCAGCGTCTTGTCCGCCTCATGACACGTTGGATTGTCCGTTTTGTAACTCGCATCGAAGTAGTTGGGACAGTATCGAACGACGAGTTCTTCACTGCTCACATGAGTGGTGGCCTGTACACCTGGTGGACAATCGCTACTGTCGTTACAGTACTGCTTCGTAAAGCCATCGTGCAGGCTGTCGCACTCCATACCGATGTCGTAAAAGCCGTCCGAGACCTTGGTGCGAATGTCGTGCGAGTCGTCCTTGAAGAATTCCATCATCTTTGCGTGGTTGGCAGTGTCTGGGTGGGAGGCATCGTACGCGGACCAAGCGCGATCATAACATAAGACTCGGGCTTGCTCCAAGGTCTTGATTTGATCGGCGCTGCAGTCATCTTGTAGCCAAAAATCGGACTTCCATGGGGTCGCTATCACTCCAGCTCCGTCGATATCGACGGTAAGAGTGTTTGAGGCGAAGGGGATTTTGTTGGCGACCGAAGATCCAGAGGCCACATGGAGTAGTGTACCCCGTGATACCAGATCTACATCACCACCAGCAGTGAGGTCGTATACGTGCGCGATGTCGAATTTGACATCGACGGTAGCCGAAGGTGACAGGAGCTCGAAGGCAGAGTCTTGCAGAGCCGGAACATGGATCTCAACATGAGTAGTACCGGAAAACGGAAAATTATGCCTGTTATACGAAATTAGTATTGCTCTTCCCAATGCATAGATTGAGAGTAACTCGCCTTCTTTGATCACCGTGATCTTGTTGACGTAAAGGTCACTGAGAAGGCCATCGAATTTGACAAGTCGCAGAGTGTCAGGTCCAGTGTTGGTTAGGGAGATCATGAAGTTAGTGTTGTCAATCCTCTCGAGCTTGACCTCGACATTGGGAGACGAAGAAGCGGTTGTTGCTCCTGAATTTGGAAGAGCGAAGACATTGGTGAGGAGGGCGAAAGCTGCACTCAGGCCGAAGTAGACGAACTTCATGGCTTCTAGTCTTCCAATTGCTCTAATATATGTGTATAAGGGACAGGGTCTATCATATATTGGTACAATTACTGAGAAACTCGAATATAACAGAAGACGTGCGAGAAAGAAGACTACAAACACAGCAGAAGACTGATATTTGAAAGAGTCGGGGTGAGTTAGCTTGCAAACAGGCGAAGCTGGGTAAGATCTCGTGGTACAGTCAGGGGCAGATGCCCACCTGACGAGCTCGGTGGTGAGAATTGGCAATTTACAGGTGAGTTTATACTATTATCTATCTGTCAATAAGCTCTACAATGGGTTCGCCACAGAACACCTTGATTAGATGTACTGTAGACGGGCCTTGTGACCTTTCCACGGACGTCGGCGACCCCTCTAACATCCTTCACTACCTTTTCCCAGTACCAAGCCTGCTCAATCACCTTCTCGATGTGCGCCAAAAGGGGCATAGACCAGTTCCAGTCTTTCACGACATAAGCTCTTGTCCTGCGACTAGCTTATCACTGTAAGATGAATACATGACACTACCATCACATCAGCAGAACTTGTCAAGTACCTGTATGGACTACAATCATGATCCGACGGCCCAGAGATACCTAAGCAACGCGTTTGCCGCATACATGTAGTTCACCTCTTTCACATCACATGTCCAAAACGAGCACTTGCTGCACACATCCTCATTAGATATACAACCTAGTCAAGGTGTTCTGACCACGTAACCTCCCGCCTCAAACTCAGAGACTCAACTCCACAGACCACCAGTTCTCACCCACCAACACAGAATCCAACATCTCGCCCTCATCGATGCCTCGATGGCCGAGAACGGCCTCTAGCAGAGGAAAACTTCTCTTCGCAGGGCCACCATGAAAAATGGTGACGAAGAACCGAATCCGCTTGCCCAGTTTCTCCACCTCATCTCTCGCCCAAGCAATGTAGCGAAGTTCTTGAAGTTCTGCAAGATCTCCAATGTCGTAGTACTCATACTGGATTTCGATCGCCCAGTACGTATACCTGTCCTTCGCCATTCTCTTGATGGCCCCGGCGAATTGGAAGCAATCTGGCCAGCGCAGTCCATAATGGACTGTAGCCTCTCGACGGATATCTCGGTTTTGACAAAGGTTTGGCGATGCGCGTGTATATAGCTCGAGGGCTTTGTACAGCTCCCAACCGTACTGTCTCGTGCTCACCTTCGCCGAGCTTCTGCCTTCTCGCTTCCTTCTCTCGTTCTCGACTGGGTACTGGATGACGACCCGCATGAATGAGTTTAGTGTGCGTTTTGCAGTTCGGCTAAGTCGCTTTGTTACTTGGAGATCGACCTCCACGGGAGTGAGTTCAGCGAATAGAGATTCAGCCTCTCGGCATATTGCTTTGCAGGCGAGCAAGAGGTTCGTAGACGATTGGAGAGTGATGGAGCCGGGCGCGGAAGTGCTTTGTGCCGATCGGCGTGAAGAGTGTATGAAGCACATGTCAAGTGCGTAGTAGTAGATCCTGTTGCGGATTTCTCCGGGCAACTGGAACAGCGGACTCTGTCTTTGAGCATGCATGGCTGAAGTGGTGTCATGGGAGAGCTCCGCCATCTTGATCGTCGATCTTGATGAGTGTCAGCTTGTGTTCGCGCACTACGAAGAGGCTGGTTTCTATGAATTGCATTTGAGTAAACCATAGCTTAATCGTAAGAGGTTTGTCCTACGTTAGCACAGAATAAATTAGTAAATATCGACTCCCACTACCCTACAGAACAAGTTCTGGCGTTCACTGTCACAAACCAAAATCTGAACGCTCAACTGAAAAGTATCGCAAATGAAAGAACGCTCGATTCATTAAATTGTTAGGGAAAGTAGTGCTTACTGGTCTCGTAGCGGGTGTGACTGATCGAAAAAAACGAAGACACAGCACTGGAGATCAAAACAACAAGAGCGTTTGCGACTAGCGCGGTGTCACTAGATGGTTGCCTGGCAAACGGTCGGGGACGCGTTGATGACGTCGAGAAGACAACGTGGACAATGAGCAGGCAAACAAGGCCCTCGGTCTGAGAAGGAGATCTCGCAAAGAGCGGCGAGTATAACTTGGAAAAGGCTGCTGAAATATGACAGGATGACAATAACAGGAAAACTACCTACTTACATCGTGTCCTTCTGGCTACGATTACCATCTTGGTAGCCAATCGCATTGAGCCCCTGGACTAAAGCATTGTCACGAGCATAAAACTCCTGGGTGAACCGCAATCTTGTGACCAGGTTCGGTCACCTGAAGAAGCAACGTTCTCCTGTCGCGGTGAAGGCAGATTACCAGAACATAGACCCTGCATCACATGTCTTCCCATTGCTCTTTTACTTGCTGCTGCCTACCTTCTCTTTTTCTACCACAACCTCATCGCCGCGAACCTCTTTGGCAGGCACCAGGGAAAACATGACCGAAAGCATGGAAACTGACTGTTCCGATAGACATCGAGCTGCATCGCCAGCACTGACGGACATCTCGGAGCTGACCACACTATCAAGATCTCCAAGCCCGATCCCTGAGTACAACGGCTACGCTTCTCCCATGAAGTGCCAAGCCATTTCGAGCGCATCAGATGGGCAGGAGCAAGGTGGCTTCGGAGCCCTCGATAGGATCCCCATGGAGTTACGACAAGACATATACAGCCTCGCGTTCGATATCGACAGGCCTGTCGTAGTCAAGGAGTGCTGCCACCCTGGAACAACCAAGCGGATGCTCGAGCTATGTCCCAAGCATGGCGCCAAGGTTGAATCTGGAGCAGGTCGTTTTAACATCCTCCAGATCTCCAAAGCGATCAGAACGGAGGCGATGTGGGTCGTCTTCGACAAAACCCCTCTTCACCTCAATAGAGAGGGCAGTATAAGTAACTACTACACCACCCTCCCTCGGCCGCGTACTCTTCGCAAGGTCATCGGCTACAGGAAGCCCACTACATGCAAGAGCGCAATCTGGAAGACAGCCAACCAATTCCGTACCATCAAGATCGATCTCTCGGAAGACCTGCTGCAATACGGCAATCCGTACGCCTTTATCGACTGTCTAGTATGCATCGTAACCCTGCTGTGTAAGGAGCAAGACAAGGACCAGGTCGCTTCAAAATCTGTGCATCTGAACCTCGGCAGCTTCTTCCACCAAATGCTCCCTTTCAACGAGAAGTCCCAGCTAGATTCACGGTATGGAGAGTATCTCGACTGGTTGTTCTTCCATTCCGACACCCACGAGCCAGACCATGACAAGCTCGCGAAAGGTATAGTATGCAGCCTGCAGCGACTGGTGGCTACGATCGGCAAACACTCTGGCCGCGAACAGTGGAAGATCTTCGTGAAGACTGAGATTGCGGAGGAGGACGAGGGCGGTGCGAAAGCGCTGTTCAATTTTCAAGTCGTTTGCGCGCAGCAGGGTGTCGAGGTTTGTCAGATTGAGGGCTGACTGTCGGAATATGTGGTAAGGTAGAGTAGGGTAGTTGAGCTTGGGCGAAACGCCAATGAGACTGCACAAGGTGAGCATTGAAGGCGTCGGGAGGCTTCAGAGAGGGCGGGCGCTCATGGTGTGTAATCAAGGACAATGGACAGAGCACTGAAGCCGCAGGAAAAGTCGTCGGTCATGTCTGGTAGTGCGTCGGCGCGTTTGGCAGGGATACGGGATATCGTATTATGGCAGATCGATTACGGGGTTGCCAACGGCAGTATAGCATAAATGAACAAAAGCGAGATTTTCAGCTGCACATTTGACTAGCATGAGTGCGCTCGGGCAGGATAAGGCGAAGCAATGCTTTGAATCGCGTGGTGTTGACGCGTGTCTTGCAAGACTGAGCATTCAAGGAGAGATGACGCGACAACGCGGAGATGTGACAAGACGCTAGTTACGTCATCCATCCGCCCTG
>Ga0265780_10007843_pt1 | contig 13052 bp, 13 predicted proteins | sample P1T30metagenome_FD_192432 | JGI IMG/M metagenome (GOLD analysis project Ga0265780, IMG submission 192432) | Plant litter microbial communities from East Loma Ridge, Irvine, California - P1 T30 | ecosystem: Environmental > Terrestrial > Plant litter > Unclassified | place: USA: California...
ACCTGGGGCACGGAAGAGGCGATCGGGATGAAGCGCCCGGTCAAGCCGATGTTCGTGCACCCGGAATACACCGGCAGTCATGCGCCGGAAGAGCTGCCTGTCGTACCCGGAGAACCCGCCGCCGATGCCAACCTGCTGGAGATTGCTGACTACAAGCTGGCCCTCAAGAACTACCAGCGCGACGTCGACACCTTCAATGCCATGGTCGCCCAGGCTGAAGCCGATCATGCAGCCTTCGCTGCCCAGATCGTGGCTGAGCAAGCTGAATTCGATACCGTGGTGATCCCAGCCTACGAAGCCGAGCTGCAGATCTTCGAGGACAAGCTCGAAGCCGCACGCCAGCGCGTGGACCGCATCGCCTACTGCGGCCAGACGCCAGTGAACGTGTACGGCGCCAAGCCGGGCCAGTACGTGGTTCCCGTACCTGACGGTACGGGCATCGCCGGCATCCTCGTCGACAAGAAAGCCATGACGCTCGAGCAGTACATGGATTCGGTCGGCATCGTCCAGAACATCCTCAAGGATGGCCGCGCGAACGTGCGCGTGAAACCTGTGTAATCAAGGAGTTCCATGCAATACCTCTCTTACCTCTTGCTGGGCCTAGTGGTGGCCCTGCAGGCCGCCGACGCTTACCTCACCTGGCGCATCATCCAGGGCGGCGGCCGCGAGCTGAACCCCGTCGTCCGCTTCCTGATCACCAAGGCCGGCACCGCGCCCGGCCTGGCGATCGACAAGGTGTTCGTGGTGGTGATGGCAGGCCTGTTCCTGCTCGAGCTGCCGCTCGTGCTGCTGGCCATCGCCGTCCTGTACGCGTGGGTGGTCTGGCACAACTGGAAACAGTTTCGCAAAGGTGCCCAAAAATGAGGCGCATTTTCGAGTGCGGCGTAATGCTGCGCCTCTACCTGCTGCTCATGTCGGGCCTGTACACCTTCACCGCCCTGACCCAGCCCGAAACACTGGCCTACAGCGTGGCCCACGTGGACCGCTTCACGCTGGTGACGATGGCCGGCCTGGGGGTGTTCACCCTGCTGGGCTTCGTCGACCTGGTGGTGAACGACCTGATGCCGGACCACTACGTGATCGAGCGCGCGCTGAAGGACCGGCACCTGGTGAACATGGCGATCGCCGGCTGCTTCGCGGTCCAGATGTGGACCTGTGCGAAATACCAGCTGCCCGGCGCGATCCTGCCGTTCTACGGCCTCCAGGTCCTGGCGGTGCCGGCTTCAGCTTTCGCCGACGTGCGCAAACGTTTTAAGAAAAAGGCAACCCAATGAAAAAAGAATTGAGGCAGCTGCATATCGCGTCCATGGTGACGCTGATCGTGCTGTGGACGGCCACTGCCTGGGCGGCCAGCATCGCCTTCGGCGAGGAACTGGCGCGCATCCCGCTGCTGTCGATCCTGATGACCGTGATCCTGTCGACCGTGCTAGGTGCCACCGCGCTGCTGCACGCGATGATCGACGAGTACAAGGAACACGACAAGATCGAACGCCTGTGGCTCTTCGTCGCAAGCCGGATGCTGTCGTCCAACGCGGCCGGCCTGATTGCCTTCGCGATCATCGAGTCGTGGGACATCCCGACCGGCTACAAGGCCGGCGCCATCATGCTCGCCGCCTTCGGCGGTACCTGGACCATCCAGCGCGCACTGACGTTCTTCTCCAATAAATACGCTCCGGAGCCCATCAAGTGAACATCACCCTCGCACAACTGCGCTGCGTCATGCCGAAAGCCGGCGTGATGGCCGCGCTGTACCTGCCGCAGTTGAACGCCGCCATGGCGGAAGTCGGCATCGACACCAAGGCGCGCCAGGCGCCATTCCTGGCGCAGTTTGCGCATGAAACCGGCCAGCTGGCCCGCGTGAGCGAAAACCTGAACTACACGCCGCAGGCGATCCTCGACACCTTCAATCGCAAGGTGCCGCGCTTCACCCAGGCGCAAGCCCTGCAGTACGGCCGCACCGCCGACCACCCGGCCAACCAGCAGATGATCGCCAACATCGCCTACGCCAACCGCATGGGCAACGGCGACGTGGCGAGCGGCGACGGCTGGCGTCACCGCGGCGCCGGCGGCTTCCAAGTCACCGGCGCCGACAACCAGCGCTTGTGCGCGGTGCACTTCGGTATCCCGGTCGACCAGATCGGCGACTGGCTGCGCACGCCGGCCGGCGCCTGCCGATCGGCGGCCTGGTACTGGTCCGAGCGAGGCTGCAACGCGCTGGCCGACGCCGGCAACGTCGACGCCATCTCGGACGTCATCAACATTGGCCGCATCACGCGGGAGCAGGGCGACGCAATCGGCTTCGCCGAGCGCCTGGCCCTGACCAACCTGGCCAGCAAGGTGCTGGCGTGAGCGCGCTCGTGGCGCGCCTGCAGGGCGTGATCCTGCCGGCGTGGGTGAAGTGGGCCGTGCTGCTGGTCCTGCTGCTGGCGGCGTATGGCCTGGGCCGGGTGCACGAGGCGCGCCACGGCGCCGACGCGATGATCGACTACATCGCCAAGCAGGCGGCGCAGACCACCAGAATCGCCAAGGCGCAGGTCCAGGTCGTGCACGAAACCGAAATCAAGTACCGCGACCGGATCCAGACGGTCTATGTCAAAGGAGATGAAATTGAAAAGCTCGTTCCGCAATACGTTACGCCTGGTGATGATCAGCGCTTCGGTGTCAATGCTGGCTTCGTGCGCGTCCTCGACGCCGCCTGGGGCCTGCAGCCTGCCGCCGCTCCCGCCGAGTCTGACCGAGAACCCGCCGGCGTTTCGCTCAGTGACGTCGCCGCGAACGAAGCCGACAACGCCACCGCCTGCCGGGCCTGGCGCGAGCAAGCCCTCGGCGTGCGCGAAGTCTACGAGCGGCTGCGCGCCGTCACCAACCCCGGCACCGGTGAGCAGCGCTGATGGTCGCACTTAAATACGACCGCTTTGAAGGGCTGCTGCCGCGCACTCCGGCGGCGCTGCTGCCGGATCGCGCGGCGACGGTCGCAGAAAACTGCGACTTCGCCTACGGCGAGCTGCGCAGCGTGCGTGACGGCTTCCTGACGCTCAACTTGGTCAATGCGGCCGCCAGCCTGTACACCGAGGATGGGCTGTCGTTCTTCTCGTGGCCGGACGACGTCGACGCGGTGCGCTCGCCGCTGGCCAACGACCAGTTCAACCGCCTGTATTTCACCACGCCGACCGATTTCCGCGTCGCCACGCGCGCCGGCATGTCGCTCCAGGGCGGGGTGCCGGGGTCGAGCTACCGGGTGGGCGTGCCGCGGCCGGCGATCGCGCCTGTGCTGGCGATCCCAGAGGCGCCGCCGCTCGACACGGCGGTGCTGACCGCGACCTTCCACTACGAGGCGTCCGGCACGAAGTACCTCGAGCAAGAAATCGGGCTCATCACGGTCAAGGACTTCCAGGAGTGGACGTTCACGCCGCCGATCAAGCCCGGGCCGCCGGCGGTGGCCGTGCCGGACTACGCGTTCCCGGTCCTGCGCCTGGTGGCGAAAGACCTGGCGACCGATACGGTCGTACTGGACGCGTACACCAGCAACTCATCCTTGCTGAGCGCAAACGCTACCTACACGCTGTCGCTGACCAAGAACGACACCGGCGACAGCTACACCGTCAAGCTGGAGCAACTGGCTGACGAGTCGAACATGCGCTCCCGGGCCTACGTCTACACCTACGTCAATACGTACAACGAGGAAGGTCCGGCCAGCCCGCCGGCTACGATCACGCTGCTGCCGAAGTTCGGCTGCATCGTCCAGGCAACGCTGGACGCCAACACTGGCGGGTACGCGCCGATCAAGGAAATCCGGATCTACCACTCTCCGGACGATTCGGACGTCGCGGACTACTTCTATGCCGGCAGCATTCCGGTACTGGGCGCCGGCGCCGGGCCTGTCAGCTGGACCGACACCGTCGACGCGGCCAGCTTGAACGAGACGCTGACGTCCGAGAACAGCTACCCGCCCGATCCGGCCATGGTGGGCCTGACCGAGCTGCCAAACGGCATCCTGATGGGCTGGAAGGGCAACGAGCTGCATTTCTCGGATGCCTACCGCCCCTGGTCGTGGCCGCCGGCCTACCGCAAGACGTTCGGCATGCACCAGGTGATCGGCGCGGTGCCGGCCGGGTCGGGCGCGCTGGTCACGACGACCGGCCCGGCCTTCCTGGTCTCGGGCGTGTCGCCGGACGCGATGACGGAGTCCCAGCTGCCGATCGAGCAAGCCGGCGTCTCGAAGTGGTCGATCGCAAACGTCGGCGACAGCATCATCTACGCCAGCCATGACGGCCTGGTCACGGTGATGGGGATGGAAGGCAGCATGTCGGCATCGGAGCGCTTCTTTACGCGTGACGTATGGCGGCAACGGTGCGGCACCGGCTTGTCCAGCATGCGCTTCTCGGCGTGGGACGGCCGCCTGATCGTCTACTCGTCGACGGGCAAGTTCGTACCTTTCGTGATCAGCCTGGACGAAGCCGCCGGTGCGATGACCGATCTGCCGGCGTTCACCGCCTCGTGCTCCTTCGTGTCGCCGCTGACCGACCAGTGCTACTACATGCAGGGCAAGGCGCTGTACCAGTTCGCTGGCGGCGCCGACCTGCCGGTGCGCTGGAAGTCGAAGGAAATCGTTCTGTCCAGTCCGACCAACTTCGGCTGCATGCAGGCGGTCTGCACCGGCGCCTGGCGGGTCGAGGTGTATGCGCAGCTCAAGGATGCCGCCAGCGGCGCGCTGCGCTTCGAGCTCGTGCACACCGAAAACTTGACCGGCACCGCGGCTTTCCGCCTACCCGGGCACTTCACCTCGGACCGCTGGATGGTCCAGATTTCCGGCAGCGGACGATTCCAGGAACTGCGCGCTGCGCGCACCTTTGCAGAGCTGAAAAAACTATGAACGGACCGGAACAGAAAGCGTCGGTCGTCCCTGGCGTGTCGCTGGCGGCCGTCGACGCCATCAAGGACACGAACCTGCGCCAGGTCGTGCGCAGCATCGTCGACGGCCTGAACGTGCGCAACGGCCACGCCGGCAGCGGCGACGAACGCTTCGTGACCGCGCGCGAACTGGGCCTGGTGAAGGGACGCACCGGGCTGGGCGTCGGCGGCGGCGCCGGCGGCAGCTTGAGCAGCCCTAGCAAGGTGAATATCCCGGACATCGCGCGCATCATCAACGACCTGCAGGCGCAGATCATGGAATCGCCGCTGTTCAAGCTGCTGGGGCAGCGGGTCGAACTGATCGACGGCAGCATCACCAAGGAGATTACCGACCGCATCAAGGCCGTCACCGACGCCGCGCGCGACCTCACCGGCAAGATCGAGGCGGCCGCCAAGGACGCGGCCGACAACCTGCTGGCCGAAGCGCAGGCGCGTGGCACCGCGATCGACAACGCCTCGAAGGTCTTGAATGATAGCCTCGGCGCGCTGGCCCAGACGGTGAACACCGTCAGCGCGAAGACCGACAGCAATGTAACCGCGATCCAGACCGAGACCAAGGCGCGTACCGACGCCATCTCGGCCGAGGCCCAGCAGCGCACCACGCTTGCGGCGCGCGTAGGCGAGACCGAGTCGTCGATCACCTCCATCAACCGCACGACCCAGGACCTGGCATCGCAAACCGACGCCCTGCGCACGCGCGCCGGCAAGTCCGAATCGGCGATCACGACCCTGAACGAGACCACGGCCCAGCAGGCCCAGTCGATCACGTCGCTGACCACGCGCACGGGTACCGCGGAATCGAGCATCGTCACGCTGAACAAGACCACCGCCGACCAGGCACAGGCCGCCACCCAGCTGACCAACCGCGTCGGCCAAGCCGAGACGACGATCGGCACCCTGCAGACTGCGAGCAACGGCCATGCCTCGAGCATCGATTCCCTGTCGACCTCCCTGGGCGATACCAACGCCGCGGTGACGGGGGAGCGCGATACCCGGGTCAACAGCGACAACGCCCTGGCGAACGCGGTCAACACGCTGTGGGCGACCGTCGGCAACGGCTCGGCACTGGTCCAGGGCGGCAGCAGCATCACAGCCGGCGCCGGCGGCGCCGCCGCCACGGCCTGGAACCAGGTGCAGGCCGCGCTGCGCGACAGCGCCGGCAACCTGATTTCCTCGGCGGCCATCCGCCAGGAGACCAGCGCGGTGGCGAGCCGCCAGGGGCAAGTGGAATCGAAGTGGGTCGTGAACGTGGACAGCGGCGGCCTGGCGTCCGGCTACCGCCAGGCCGGCTTCGGGATCTATGGCTCGGGCGCCTACGACAGTCCGACCTACGCCTTCGGCGTGCGCGCCGATACGTTCTGGATCGCCAGTCCGGGCGAGGTGGCCACCGCCAACCCGTCAGCAGCGAAAATCCCGTTCATCGTCAAGACGGCGAACTGGGTGGATAGCCAGGGAGTGGTGCAGCCGCCTGGCGTGTACCTCAATGAACTATTCGCCACCTCGGCCAAGATCGGTGTGGCCCAGATCCAGAGCGCGCACATCGGCAATGCGCAGATCAAGGCGGCCAACATCGGCTACGCAGAAATCAACGGTGCGCACATCGGGACGCTGACGGTCGATACCTTTCACCTCAAGGACCGCGCCATCACCACCATCGTGACGGGCGAGGGCTCCGGCGATGGTGGCCCGCGGTCCAATCCAAGCAACAAAATCACGGCGACGATCACGATTACCACCACGGGCGGTCCGCTGCTGGTTGGGTGCACCTTTTCCGGCGGCATGAACTGGGCGTATAACAGCGAAAATGGATCGATGATCTATTCAGCCTATCCGATGATCACTATCCTGCGCGACGGCTTGATGCGCCAGTTCGTGTCGAGTAGTCAAGCTGTCGGCTACATGCAGGGCAACGAAATGCGATCCTCGCTGTCGTCGGGAGCTTATATGGAGACGCTGCCGGCCGGCACTTACACTTTTACCTTTACCGGGCAGGCATACATCGGTAACTGCCTGGTTTCGGCCTTCGTGATGGAAGCCAAGCGATGATCCAATACGTAATTTTCGACGGCGACGGCAGGATCCTGCAGACCGGCTCATGTCCGGAAGAGATGCTGGACCTGCAGGCTGGCCCAGGCCGTGAAGTAATGGAAGGCGGTGCCGGCGTGACGAGCTATAGCCACTACGTTGCGAACGGCGAGATTGTAGAGCGGCCGGGCATGGGCATCTCGGTGAGCAAAATCACGCTCGTGGCCGACGGCAGCGACGAAGTGGCCATCACCGGCGTGCCGGCCGGTGCGCAGCTGTCGATCGACGGGCCAGTCGTTGCAGATGCGATCGCCGATGGCGAGCCCATCTCGATCACCAGCGTGCATGCTGGTATTTATGTGATCCAGGCGACGAAGTTCCCCTACCGCGACGAGAGGATTAATATCAATGCAACTGAACCTGCATAATTACGGCGATATCGACGGCGCGAAGGCGGCGGCCGCCAAGCAGATCGATGCCGCGGCTGGGCGCGCGCGGGCGCGCTACCTGACTGTGACGGAGGGGCAGGAGAGCGTCTACCAGGCGAAATATGCCGACGCGCTTGCCTTCGTGCGCGCCGGTTGCCCTGCTGACCAGGTCGACGTCTACCCGTGGATCAAGGTCGAGGCCGAGGCGACCGGCCAGAGCTATGACGTAGTGGCGAACACCATCAAGGCCAAGGGCGACCCGTGGCACATGGAAACCGGGCCAACGATCGAAGGTTTGCGCATGGGCGGCAAGCGCGCGCTTCAAGACCTGGCCGATATCGGCGCCGTGGTCGCGCACGCGCGCGCAGTCGTCCAGCAGCTTGATGTGGCGTGAACGACTGTTGCTGAATCGCAATCTAAATTCCAAGATTTCCGGGAAGCAGCAATAGACTTTGTCCCTCACCTCGAGGGACGAATGGACCACCTGCACATCGCAAAAGAGATCGACGTCGAGCCGCTGCGCGCGGCCCTGGCGGCAAAACCCCACCTGTTCGGGCAGCACAACGCGCGCGCCACGACCTACGGATCGCCCCACAGCCAGATGACCGATATCTGGGTGCGCTTCAACCACATCAGCAAGCTGGGCCCGGGCTTCAACGACGAGCACGATTCCGTGTGGTACCCGGCCTATTACGAGCTGCCGGAGCTCAACGACATCCTGTTCCGCCTGATGGGCTTCGTGCAAGGCGAGCGCCTGGGCGGCGTCTTGATCACCAAATTACCGCCCGGCGGCAGCATCGACGCCCACGTCGACCAGGGCTGGCATGCCGAGTACTACGAAAAGTTCTATATCGCGATCCAGAACGGCCCGGGTTCCGTGTTCAATTTCCCCAGCGGCGAAATCCATGCCAAACCCGGTGACTGCTACTGGTTCGACAACAGCGTGCCGCACAGCGTCACCAACGGCGCCGACACCGAGCGGATCGCGTTGATCGTCTGCATCAAGTCCGACACCTACAAGGAGCTGCGCCGTGGCTGACCCGCTCGACCTGCAGATCCGGCACTACTTTTCGGGCCGTGAGTATGCGCGGCGCCAAGTACTGCCGGCCGGCCACTACGCCGAGTCGCACCGCCATAACTTCGACCATCTGAGCATCCTGGCCAGCGGCAAGGTGCGGGTGACGGTCGACGGCACCGCGACCGAGTACACCGGGCCAGAGTGCCTCATTATCTGCGCCGGCCAGGTGCACCGCATCGAAGCCTTGACCGATTCGGTCTGGTTCTGCGTGCACGCCACCGACGAGACCGATCCGGACAACATCGACCACCAGCTGATCGAGGGCTGATGTGTCCACCCGACACGGCGACGCCGCCGGCATCGCCATACCAAGCGACGTGGGCTTCCGCCCGCGTCTTCATTCATACGGCTCCTGACCAGACCGCTCAACCTGATTTAGGAGGAACCTCATGCCATGGGGAGTAGCAGCCGCCGTCGGCGGCGCCGTCGTCGGCGGAATCGCATCGAACAAGGCGGCAAGTAAGGCCGCGGCCGCGCAGGACCGCGCGACCGAAGCCAGTGAGTGGCAAGGCGAAATCGCCAAGGACCAGTACAACGACTACAAGGAAATCTACCAGCCGCTGGAAAAGCAGCTGGTAGCCGACGTCAACAGCTACGACAGCCCGGAAGCCTACCAGCAGGCCGCATCGAAGGCACAGGCGACCGTTTCAAGCCAGCTGGGCTTGGCCCGCGAGCGCCTGGCGCGCACGCCTGGGATCGATCCGAGCAGCGCGGCCGGCACTGCCGCCGCGGCCAACCTCGAGCTGCAGGGCGCCGCCATGGGCGCGACCGCCCAGAACCAGGCGCGCAACCAGGTGGAAAGCCAGGCATACGCCCGCAAGCTCGACGCGATCGGCCTGGGCAAGGGGCTCGTGACGAACGCTTCCACCGGCATGGCCAGCGTGGCCGCTACAGCCCAGACCCAAGCGAACGCGCAAAACGCATCGGCTGCGTCGACGGCATCCGGCATTGGTTCGGCTGTGAGCGGAATCATCAACGCCGCCGGCAAGGCCGACTGGAGCAAGTTGGGCAATGCCTTGGGCTTCGGCAGCAGCACGCCTGTAGTGACGGAATGAAAGGGTTAGCAAATGGGCATTAATTGGGCAGGTATTGGCATTGGCTACCAGGCGGCAACGGACGAGCTGCGCCGCCAGGCCGATGATGAGCGCCGCACAAAGGACGCGGCATTCCAGGAGGAGTCGCGCGGCCGCACGCGCACCGAGTGGAAAGAACAGGACCGGATCCGCGCGGCAGACAAGCAGGACCTCGCCGACGTGAACGCCGAGTTCGACGCCAAGAAGACACAGCAGCAGGCGCCGGGCATCACGGACCAGGATGTCGCCGCTGCCAAGGAGCAGGTCGCGGCCGATAACACCCAGGCGGCGATCGACGCCGCGCTGGCCGCGCCGGTCGAGCAGCTGCCGGGCGTTGGCGCCGCGCCGGCGTCGCTCGGGAAGAACCCGGCGGCGCCGTCCTGGCTGACCACGAAACCGGCCGTTGACACGTCGGGCTCGCCGAAGCTGGATCCGGCTGTCGCGGCCAAGGTGCAGAAGATGGCGGCCCCGGGCGGCATGCCGGCGGCGCACAACTTCAACGATGCGCTCGATCGCCAGCTGGAGGTCATGCGCCGCAAGAGCGCGCGCGGCGACATGTCGCCGGAAGACTATGCCCAGAAAAGCCAGGCCGTGCAGCGCATCCGGGACGAAGGCATCCACGATGCCCTGCAGCTGATGGCCCAGGGCCGCTACGGCGATGCGCTCGACCGCTACAACAGCGTTGGGGCCATGCGCGGCGCCGCGCTGGTGAAAGGCGAGGAGGGCACCACCACGATCAACGGCCAGACCATGCCGACGCACCTGGTCACGATCCGCAACGCCGACGGCACCCGCACCCAGATGGATGTGACCAAGGCGCAGTACCAGCTGATGGATTTCAATTCGCAGCTGCAGGCCGGCGATCGCGCCCGCACTCTGGACCAGAGTGCAACGCAGCACGCTGATTCCGTGACGCTGAGCCGCGAGCAGATGGCCCAGCAGGCGCGCGAAAACGCCGCCAACCGTGCCATGGAGGCGCGCCGCCTGGCCCTGACTCAGAGCCAATTCGAGGCCAACACGCCATTCGGGCGGATCCGGGCCACCGAGAAGGCCCTGGGCACGCCGCTGAGCGCGAGCCAGCGCGCCGCCATGTTGGGCGTCGACACGCTGCGGCCGGAAGTCCGCGCCCAGCTGAGCAGCTTGCTCAAGCAGCAGGAAGGCATCGAAACCTCGATCAACAAGGCGCAGGCCGACGGCACCTGGCAACCCGACTCCCAGGGCGCGAAGGAAATGCAGACCCGCTCGGCCGTGCTGAATCAGCAGGTTTCGGACCTGCTGGGCAAGCAGTCGACCGTGGCAGACCCGCTGGGCCTGCGTTCGCCAGGTCCGGCAGGTGCCGGCACGGTGCCCAACCCAGTCGCCGGCGCCGCGCCGGCCAGCACGCCCAGCGGCGGCGCCGTGCCGCACGCCGGCGGGCTGGACCTGGCGGAGCGCGATCGCCGCTCGCAACTCTTCAATGAGTCGGTCGGTGGCGGCGCTGCGCTCGCGCGCCGGCGCCAGATCCTCGGCGATCGTAAAGCTGATGCCGACGCCAACTTCGACAGCAACCTCGCCGCGATCAAGCGAGGCATGACCCGCGACGAAGCGCAGCGTGTGCTGTCGTGGTTCGACCTGCAGAGCGATGCCGGCAACCTCTCGAATATGCAGCTGCAACAGGTACGACGTGCGCGCCACGCCGCCGGACTCTAATTACTAAGGAACAACATGGCTGATCTGAACGAAGTACGCAAGAAGCTCCCGAACCTGGCCAGCCTGGACGACGCCCAGCTGGTCGACGCCGTACACCGCCTGTATTACCCCGACATGGACAAGGGCGCGTTGTCCAAGCAGCTCGGCTACACGCCGCCGGCGCCGCCGGCCGAATCGGCAGGTGTGTTGCGCACCGCCGGCGACGTCGGCATCAAGCTCGCGCAAGGCGCGGTCGACCTGGGCTCGTCCGTGGTGGGTCTCGGCAGCCTGGCCACCGGTGGCCTGGTGGGCGACGGCATGCGCGCGATCGGCTACGACCCGCAGGCCACGAACGATGCGCTGGGCGAGTACCTGAGCGATAGCCAGAAGCAGGCCGATCAGCAGGTCGAGAATGCCGACGGCTTCGTGGACAGCATTGCCGCATCAATCAAGAATCCGCGCGCGATCCTCGGCGGCATTGCCCGGTCCGCGCCTGGCATGCTGGGCGGCATGGGCGTGACCAGCGCCGTCGCCGGCAAGATCGCCGCGCGCGCAGCGCTGGCCACCGTGGAAGGACAGGCCGCCAGCGCGGGTGCGCTTGCCGCTGGACGATCGGCCACCGAAGCCGCCAAGGCAGCGCTGGCCACCCAGGCCGGCGCCAAGGCCGCAAGTGAGGCGGTCGAAGCCGCCGGCACCAAGCTGGTTGCCCTGGGTGCCGGCGTCGAAGGCGCACAGAGCGCCGGCCAGATCGCCGACCAGGCGCAGGGTGCGGGCCGTTCGTACGGCGACTATGCGGCGCCGGCGATCGCCGCAGGCCTGGGCACTGCCGCGATCGGGCTGGGCGCCGGCAAGCTGATGGGCGACTCGGCAACCGAGCTCGCGACCGGCGCGCGCTCTGCGGGCGTGAGCGGCGGCCTGGCCAAGCGCGCGGGCAAAGAATTCTTCAGCGAGGGCGTGCTCGAGGAAATGCCGCAGTCGGCGCAGGAGCAGGTGTTCACGAACATGGCCATGGGCGAGGACGACCTGGGCAAAGGTGTCGGGAACGCGGCCGGTACCGGCCTGATCACCGGTGGCGTGATGGGCGCCGGCATGGGCGCACTGCAGAAGCCGCATGCGGCGCCGGTGCAGCTGCCGAACACCGGGCCACTGTCGCAGGCGGCGAATGCTGGCCAGGCGGCGGCCGCCGCGATCGCGGGCACGACCGAGCCGGACGCAGGTGCGGTACCTGGCCAAGCCGCGGCCGAGGTGCCGGCGGCACCGGACACCCCGCAACGATCGCTGGACGATATCTGGAACCGCATCCTGGAGCTGGACTCGATCCCGCGCGGTACGCCGGCGCAGCGCGTACAGGACCCGCTCGGCTTCACCAAGACCGTCCCGTCGGTCAAGGGACGGAAGTTCACGCCGGAAGAGCTGGCCGAATACACGGCCCTGATGACGGAACTGAACGAGCGCACCGACATCCCGGAAGAACAAAAGGCCGAATGGCATGCCATGCTCGACCAGGAGAGCGAGGAACGCAAGGCGCAGCAGGCCGCCCAGCAGCGCGCCGCGGCCGAGGAAGCGGCCCGGATCCAGGCCGAACAGCAGGATCAGGAAATCGCACGCCTGCTCGCCGAAGAACAGGAGCAGCAGCGCGCCGCGGCGCAGGCGCGCGCCCAGCAGGAGGTCGAGGAGCAGGCCGCGCGCGAGCGCGAACAGATGGACGTCACCAATGCGATCGTCGAGCACGAGCGCGCCGCCCGCGCCGCGACGAACCGCCAGGCCCTGCGCGATGACGTCCTGAAGGACAACGCCATCCCGGCCGACCAGAAGAAAGCCACCTTCGCCGAAGCCCTGCGCCGTGATGGCTATGCCAACCCGACCCTG
>Ga0265780_10007844_pt1 | contig 13051 bp, 11 predicted proteins | sample P1T30metagenome_FD_192432 | JGI IMG/M metagenome (GOLD analysis project Ga0265780, IMG submission 192432) | Plant litter microbial communities from East Loma Ridge, Irvine, California - P1 T30 | ecosystem: Environmental > Terrestrial > Plant litter > Unclassified | place: USA: California...
CCCCCCCCCCCCCCCCCCCCCCCCCCCCCCCCCCCCCCCCCCCCCCCCCCCCCCCCCCCCCCCCCCCCCCCCCCCCCCCCCCCCCCCCCCCGCCCCCGGCGGGCCCCGGGGGGGGGGGTGGTGTTTGTGGGGGAGATGGAGAGGGGAGGTGGGGGAGGGGGATGTTGATTTCGGTATACAACGGCTCTTCATCCGCATTCGTTTTGTGGTGGATTGTTGCGTCGGAGGAGAATGTCGAGAACGCGGCGGAGTCGCTGGATATGCGTGGGAAAGGCTCTGTTTCTGCTGTTGATGTTTGGGGTGCCATGACTTTCGAGGTGGAATTCTGATTTCTTCGGGAGGGTCGTGCGGATGTTTGCGTGCAGATTCGAGACGCCATTTTCGCTGAGAAGGCGTGTTGGTGCTTGAGATAGTGAGGTTTCGGGTTGGTTTGTTTGCTGGGGAGGAGGTGCTGGTGTTGGTTGCCTGCTTCTTCCTCACCACACAGCCACGCTGCTGTACCCACGTCCGACAAAACTTCTGCCCGCAACACGGATAATCCCAAATAAAACGCAGTGAACCAAACAATGCAAATAGCCACCTCAAGCTATCCAGAATCCGTCCGTGAATATCCTTCTCTTCAAAAATCGTGCAGCTTTCCGTAAAATCCCAGCGTGAATGTCGACAATTGCGCAAAAGATACACAATCACGACGCAAGCGTGCGCAAGCACCCTTATATGCCTCGCAGCTCGATGCGCAGTCCAGCCGCAGCACCCGTTTGTGCCGCCATCCAACGCGCTGCGCCCCCAGCATGTAAGACGGATCACCACTTAGGCGTCCCAAAAGCCTGCACGCCGGGAAATGAGCGTCGGGAGCAATTACGCGAACATCACCGCAGCATGAAGCCAAACCAAGAAATGCCAAACTCGGACGATGTATCATTGAATGCGCAGCCATGTACAATTTCTTTCTACATGTCGACTGGGTATGTAAAATTTGGCCATGTTCATCTACATGTTGCCAGGAATCATCGTCGCTCTAACGCAAATAAAAGGAAAAAATTGTCATTTCAAACATCCGCCACCAACAAGGAGGAGGTATGAACAGCCGGGTTCTGATGTTGCGTTGCGCCTATACAGCTATGCAAAAGAAGAAGAGGGAAAAGCATTTGTTCTCGTGCTTTGTACAGACTTTCCCCGAGACGATGCAAAATGCGCGAGCGAGTCAAGGATCCTCCGTTTCTGTTTCTGAGATAATGTGCGTACTGTCGCACTTCTTGCTGCTCTCTGTGGCATCTCCCATTCCATTCAATTCGACGCCCCCTTGGTCAACAACTCCCCCGCGCTCTTCCGCCTCTTGACCTCTTGCTTATTCAGCTGCGGCAATCGATCCGACCCGGGCACCGTGCCCGTGAACCAGCCATGTAGTCAGAACTCCTCGTCTCGATCCTCTTTAGCATGTCTGTCCCTATGCACTTTGCCGCGGATACTGCCTAGTGCGCTGTACTCGCCGAGTGCGGAGCCGCTGCGATCTCTGCCGTTGCGGTCGGTGCTGCGGTCACGGTCGCGGTCTTTGCCCTTGTCCTTGTCTTTCGACTTCTTCTCGTCTTTCTCTTTGTCCTTGTCCTTGTCTTTATCCTTGTCTTTGTCTTTGCGCTTTCGAGGGAAGGGTAAGACGCCGCGGAGACCGCGTTCCTTCTTTTCCTTGTCTTTGCCGGGTTTCTCCTTCTCTTTCTCTGACCATGCTGGCAGAGCGGTTGTATACTCTTCTTCCAGAACACTCCCGTCCTCGGACCCTTCGACACTTACACCACCTGAACTGCGTGGTGGGGGTCCAATGGTATTGGAAGATCGGTTCGCCTGGTTCGACATGTTGATGTGTACGTTAGGATTCGAGTAGTTGAACGAGCCCTGCGATGCTGGATGTGAGAGTGTCTGTGGGTATGAGGGTGCTGGTGCCATGTGGAGACCATCGCTTGATCCTGGAGGTGTTTCTTCAGCAGCGGAGACGGATGCGCTCGCAGAGGCAGAGGCAGATTGTGAGTTGGAGTCGAGCGGAGATGGAGCGTAGTTATTCGACCAGCCCTGAGCTTGCGCCTGTTTAGCAGCAAAGGGATTGCTGTATGAGACTGTCCCAGAAGTCGTGCTTTTGACGGAGCTCTGAGATGCGGATATGCTAGCCTTCTGCTGATGCCGAGTCTTTGGCGGTGGCTTCATAGTGATAGGCGTACTTGCGTTAGAAGATGATACATCCTCACCATTGCTGGGAGACAGTGGTGGTCCCTCATACTCTTCCTCTCGAATGGCACTGCGGTTTCGTGTAGCTGCTCCACGCCCAGTCTCGATAGTCGAGCCTTGTAGTTGTTCAACAAGCTCCTCCCACTTCACACTCAGTGAAGACGACGGCCTCTCTGCCGGCTCCGCACGATTGAGACAGTCCTTCGTCCGCTCGCTGAGCGAGACGCAGATATTGTGGAAGCGTAGCAGGTCGCCATCACCAGCTTCAATGTGATGTGCAAACTTTGCAGAGTTCTCTAGCCAGAGATTGACCAACATGGCGAAATTTCGTGAATGGTCGATCAAATACGGTAGCGAGGGGAATCCTTCTTTGAACGTTGGAGGAAGTCGGTGCAAGATGGCGATCGGGGTACTATACGATGGCGGTATCGGTACAGCAGCAGAAGAAGCGGTTGATACCGAACAGATGTCGTCCAAGTACTTCTTGAACTCTAGACGATGCGAAGTGAGAAATTGGTTCATTGGCTCCATCCATGCTTCTTTAGTGCCGAACGAGGACATGTTGGCAAGTCCTTGTAGTGACTTGGCGATCAGAGTGAATGTCCTTCGAGCTCTCGGTTTTGGATGATCTGCACGAGTGAGTCAGTCGTTGAAGAACGTCGCATCATAGCTAAGACTGACCTTTCAGCAGACTGAAGAGTTTTGGGTTGAGTACCGCTGGAACAAAGAAGCGCAGAAACAAGAACCCAGAGACACTGCTATAAGCAACAGTTCTCAAATAGTCGCCGTATCGATCTTCGGCGCAGGCTCTGATGTGTCGGAAAATCAAACGCAGCTCTTGAGGACATCGCGAAATCGAGTTGTAGATAGCCCGCCAGACTTCTTCCGTGCAATTGACCAGGCGTCTCCAATTGCGTTCCAGTTCGTTTGGTGATGTGACCTTGTTTGGGTCTACTTCGCATTCCGGATCTTTTTCGTTGATCTCTTTCAGTTTCTCACTGAGAGTCTCTTCAAGGTATTCCTTGCCTAGTCGCTTCATGTGGAGATCCAATGACTTGGTCAGAAGAGTGTTGCCGCGGAAGAGGAGATTGGCTTCGAGTTTCGCATTGTTGCCCATGTCTCGGACAAAAAGTTCACGGTCGCTCGCGGAGACGAATGCTCCAAGAGTTGATTCGCTTGATTCACTCGACCCAAGCCTTTTGCTGAACCGAAGACGACTGGCGGGTGAGTCCTTCAGTGTACCATCGATTTCTTCCTCTACCAGCGCACAAAGCCACTCTCCAGCCGCGCCTGAAACTTGGAAGATATTCAGCAAGTACTCCGACAACTTCTTCAGATCATTCGGGTTCATTTGTGCGATTTGTAGAGTGAGACTGTTGGAGAAGCGATGCAGTAGCTCCGAAAGCGGGTAGTAGTCGCGAGCCATAAGTATCGCACACTCTTCGCTGCTGACTTTGACAAGCACGTCGCCGACGCTGTTGCCATACATGTTGACCAGTGGCCACCACTTTTCCGTCTCTTGATTCGGGCCGAGATCGTCCAGGTAGATGTCCGTCTTGCCGACTGTCTGATCGAAACTAATGCCTGCGTAGCCACCTTCTGCCGCATAAGGGTCGGAGCCTGTGGCAGTTTCAAAAACATTCTTCTCTGTCCGGGAGTAGCTTGGAGGCCGCTTCTTGAGTAATAACGAAGCAGTGTGAAGAGCAGGAAGGTCCAGAAACTCAAACTCTTCTCTCCAGAATGGAGTGGTTCCCTCGTTCTTTGCCATGGTCCGCGCACGAGTCTCGCCATCTAGAAGGACTTCTACGAGATATCCTCCAGGGTTCGTTGTCGCAGACGAAGAGGGTCTGATGGGCGTCACGTTATCGGCGACCTTGGGGCTTACTGGTGGTATCAGCCTCGCCTCGATGACCCGTATGAAAAGCGACTTTTCCATCCTGAACATGTCTTGTGTTCCAAAAGAGGGCGAAAGAGTTCCATCCTCGGGTAGGGTGTCTAGTTTCGGCCCGTACAGTTGTGGGACGGTAAATGCGCGCAGTAAAACGATCCAGACCTCGTACAAAACCCTCGACTCCAGTGACAGAAAGATAGGCCGTAACAAGGTTAGTGCAGAAGACGTGGCGGTATACTGGGGGTATATAGCAATGCAAAATTCGTTGTCCAGGACAGAGGCATCTAGCCGTTGAACAGCACATCGCGAAAGCTGAGAGAGCTGAATGGTCGAGACCAGCGTTACATCTGTGTCAGAATAGAGCTTGAGTTCTCCGTTCTCACGCAGCGTGCAGGATACTCTTCTCCACCGCCGGGATCCATGGCTCTGCACTCGATAAGCCTGGGGCCTCGACCCAGATCCAGAAGCCGGGGCTTTTGTCGTCGCAGTATTGCTGCTGTACGTGACACTTGTATCCCAGTATATCATTTTGCCGACTTTGATGATGGGGGCTTCCTTCTTGGGCGAGTCTTTCAAAAGGGATACCTCGGAGTGTCGCCTGCTGTCGGCCAGTCTCCGCTCCATCAACGCCGGGGGCTGCGGTTTGGCCATTCTGTTCTGTATGCCCTTGGGCCGCATGGGCGACCAGCACAGGAGCGCCGCAAACCACGAGTCGAACTCATCCTGGGTTGGGGGTCGCAAGTGCACTTCCAGCTTCGAGTTGTGCACGGTTACGTGGATGTAGGCCGTGTATGCCTCGCCGTCGTATGCGCTCTTGACGCGGCACCCACGCAGATCTGGTATCAGTGTGCGCGTGTAGGCCGTGTCGTTCTTGGGCTCGTAGACCAGGCTGCCGGTCTCGTCGTTGATGTAGCAGAACGACAGCGCCCACGGGTTCGCTTCTCCTCTTCGGAAAGCTAGCAGGCCTTGCATCTTCCCGACTGTCTGGCGCATGAGAGCCTTCAACTTCCTGGCATCGGAGGCGGGCACGGGCGACAGGCACGACTCGGGCGGGCCATTCGAGGGCGAAGCGGAGGGCGAGGTGGGGCGCGGGGTCTGCTTCGCCAGGCGACGGCGGGTGTTGCTGCTGGCGGGTCGGGGCGGCACGTGGGTAGGGGAGATGGTGGACGGGTGGCCGATGGAAGTCACGACCGACTCCTGGAGGCTCTGGAAGTTGGACGAGGTGCTGGCGACAGAGCCTATGCGATGGCGTCCCGTGACAAACGAGTTTGGCGGGGAGCGGTCGCGCGTGCCCTTTTCCTCAAGCGTGCGCCCTCGCGGCCTGATGTGCTCGCGGCCGCCATTGCGGTGGGCGTAGTCCGGGTCCGACGAGTTTGCGCGGGCTACAAAGTTCCGCGGGTTGTTCGCGTTGTTGGTGCTGGGATTCGCATTGGTGCGCGAGGGCTGGCTGTCGTGCGAGCGCGGCGACTGGGGCGGCGACGAGGCATAGGTGGACATGTCGTCCGAAGTGGCCTCAGGCGTGACTGCGCGGATGGTGCCCCGCTGGCCATCCTCCCAGTATGCGGCTTTGGTGGCCTCGGCGGCGCTCGTCTCCCTCCGCTGGCGCCGTGTTTGGTCCATGGGGATGGGCCGCAATGTGCCTGTCACCACATGCAATGGCGTCGCAGTATCATTGACAGCCGTGGACGGAAGGAGCGACGGGCTGGCGGCAGAAACAGCTGGCAGTCGCTCTTGCCTCGGGGCTCAAAGGGCACGAGCGAGGCAGGAACTGCTAGGCCGTGGAGCCTCAAGGCTAGTTGCGCCCGTCTGTTAGCCTCGATTGGGCGGATTGGGCGGATTGGGCGGGCTTCTACTTCTGTACGCGAAGTCGTCCAGCAGCGACAGCGTGCCGGCCCGTGTCTGCCGGGGCTCCGAGAAGGATGAGGGGGTGAGGGATGCGACAAGAGGTCCAATGCGCGGTGCATGCCTGGATACACAGGCGGATGGGATAATGGCGAGCGCTTGGCGCGGTACCAAGTAGCGGCAGCCTTCTTCCCTGCCGCCCGTCGACGACTAAACACTTGCACGGTTGCATTCACCACACTGGTCTGAACCTAGACGCTAGATGCGTGCGTGGCTTTACACAGACACGACGCACGCTGCTCATGTTCCGCGCATGGCCCTCGATGATTAAAAAAATCACAGGGGCTGGCGAATCAGGACCACGGCAGTCTGCAAGCGAGGCCTGATGATTAGACTGCAACGGACACACGACCTTCACCATACGTCACCAGCTGCACGCGAAGTCAAGGAAACTTTGGCTACACATTGGACTGCAAGACTGACCCAGCCCACGACTCAGCCAGGCACAGCTGATGACCCCACCGAGTCTGCCACAGACGCACGAAAAGAAGACGACTACAATGAACCTTGACATAATTCCCAAATGGATATCACAACCGACCAATGAGCTTCTCGCCCAACCCATAAGCACCTCAACCATCACATATTTCATCAGATCCTAGCAGGGAAATATGCTTGCGATTGCATACTGCTCACCGCTGCCATTGAACATCAGCGACACCCTCTCTCATCTGAATGGTGCGCGCTCTGCATTGCTGTCCTCTAGGCTAACAGCGCTCAATGGCTGACACCTATGGCCACTCAGATCGCCAGAATGCGTCTTACGCAGTGCCTGACGCATCGTCTCAATTTGCAGCGGAGGCTCGCCGCTGCCCAATGGCGGGCTGCTCGGAGACATTGGGCTGCCCGGCGAACGGGTACGACCGTGATGCGCAAACCCGGGGGAGGCAGCGCCACTCGTCGGCGGGGATGTGCTCATTCCGCGCGACGATGCTGGCGACCGCACTGGCGATGGGGACCGGTTGGCCGTAGACGAGAGGCTCTGAAACTGCAGTGCGTCGCTCGAGCCCAGCATCTCCCTGTCCTGCTCTACGTGCTCGGCTTGTACGACGTCGGCAAAGGAGATGAAGCTCAGGCGACGAGGGTCCGTCATGTCCAGTGATCCGTAGTTCGAGGTAGGCTCGTTGACGTCGGCGTGGCTGGAGGCCATGGATTCCTCGTGCGCAAGGGACGGCGAGTATACAGAATCCGTCGCACCCCCCGCAACAGCGCTCGAGGCCGGCTGATGGGCCGAGTGCATGACAATCTCAACCTCGTCGGGGTTCAGATGGTCGTCGGTGATGGCCAAGGACGACGCATCCAATGCGGGTGGTATGTGGTCCTCCGTCTTGATGTGTGCCGGAATCGCAGAAGAATCCTCGGGCTCTTGCACGTTGCGCTCGAATATAGCGGACGAGGCTGGCGAGTGGAGGCCGGGTGACGTGGAGCGATGCATGCTCCTGCGGTTGGGCGAGGCGCCGATGCCCACTGGCCGGACTCTTGGACTTCCTCGAGGCGACGTTCGCTGGTCAGTGAGGGGAGGCGACGGCAGCAGAGTGGGAGCAGACGTGGGAGACTTGGTGCGCTGGGTCGCTCCTGCTTTGTCTGAAGCACTTTTGTCCTCGGCGGCTTCCTGTTTCTTACCCAGACCTAGAATCTTGCGCTTCCCCTTGGCCAGGAGGCTGTTGTCTTCGGCTGGCTTGCTCTCGCGGATCAGCGGTGTAGTGGTCGAGTTCGTATCGGCGTGCTGCGAGGTCGGCGTGGTGTTGCTGGATGCGCTCATTGTTGCGATTCTCACTTCCTTGTACTGGGAATGTATGAGAAGTCGAGATCAGTGGCTAGTGAGGGCTGCGCTCTTTCACAATCTTTCTCTTCTCTGCGCAACTCTGGGCTGTTGGGCGCTTGAAGTCGTGAGGCCTCTTGAGGGATTTGCGATTCCAAGTTTCCAAGTGGGCTGCACCCTGGCGCAAACGTGGTGCTGTATGGGGGATCTTCGGTGAGCTTATCTGGACTCTTGCGCGCAGATTGGTCGAAATGAAGCCGATATTATTGAAACACCTTCTGATCAAGCGGACAGTTGCTAGTCGGTAATGCGAGCGTGCCCAAAGTCAAACGCGAGGTCAAGTGAGTCTCGGGGGTTCTTGCCCGTCGAGCGGCCAGTGACGTACGCACGCCGATCCCCAAGCGTTCAGGCACAGCCATCGTCACGCCAATGCTGTCAAACACTCTCTTCCCCGCCCATCGCCAGATCTACCCTACCAATCAAGCGCCCTCATCTCGTGCGGTGCGACATGCGTCTTCCGCTATCATCTCCTGATGTTTCGAGTCCTGGCATGCATAACGGTGCACGTCGTTCATGCGCGTTGACATGTTTCGCTGGCCACACTCTAATTTCTCGACCAGACTGACTTTAGTGGTACGCCTGTTGGACTGGATTGAACATCCCAAGCTACCGCAACTTTCCATGAGTTTGAGGCTTTCGACAACGATTTCCTTGACGCCGAAAGCTTCTCGACGCGTTCAATCTCACGTGCTTGCATTCTGAACGCACGGCCACTTTTGCTGCGCCACACTGCGGACTTCGAGCAGAGTCATACCAGCGACAGCATGAACACCGACGGACTCGGCAGGCTACAGTTCATGTCAGCTTCAGATTCAATGAAGGCCTCTATGCCAGCGATACCAAGGTCACATGCTAGGTCTGCGAGGCACTGGTAATAGAAAGCACAAAACTACGTTTGATACTACCCCAACCTAATCAGTAAACTGGAAGGTCCAACTCTCAAGTGCATAACAATTCTCTATGTGTTGAGAGCAAGACGGATCGGCAGTGAAGAGGAGGCTCCCACACTAGTCCACACAGCTGCCTACCTGCAGTTTGTTGCGCTAGCATTCGACGTACTCCATGGAAAAGTCAAAGTAAGTCTTTGCATCCATGAACTTTACAAAAGGCAACGATCACAACACGAAAATTCGCATTCATTCTCCAGGCTTCTGGTTTCTTCGGTCATCCTGGACGAGCCGGTCTCAAGTATGGCGGTCCTTCCAAATCGGGTGCCGGGAAACTGCATGGCTTCGATATTACTCTCTTGAGCCTCCGAGGTGACCTGACATGTCCTGGGTACTACTCGCGTTCACTACTACTGCTCAATTCATCTGCAATTGAACACCCTGATCGCGACATGCACGGCCAGTCATCTGCTGCAACCTCTGGTAAGCGGACTTACATTGTAGCCTCTCTAATCCATGCGATAAGGCGATCAAGTCGACCCTTGCTCGCACCTTACGTTTACGGAACTCGCTAAGCCACTTACGTCCAACAACCTCGTCTTCGTGTAAGCTAGATTGCGAATTCGCTGAGATAAGCTGTAGCCTGATACTAATCCACAACTATGGTTCAGTCAAGTGCGTGGTCTCATAGGCTAGAGCTGTTGCTGCTGATATTGCATCGAGCAAATGGCAGGGGCTGCAGAGTGCCAAGATATCCTCCTTCCAGGAGGGTGTCAGCAAGCTGAGAGAGCACATGAAGAAACGACGACAGCTGATCAGCCCATTCGACCTTGAACTGCTGCGCTTGTACCACCTTCCGCAGCCCACATTTAGTGAGCTGTTTCGAAATGTTGATATAAGCTGCCTGTTCAACCTTCCACTCTGGTTCGCAACAGCACAGATCCCCGCGCAGACCTTTCCTGGAGTCCTTGGTACGAGTCAAATCTTGGTGCAGCCAAATCAAATTCCCTCATTCTTTTGTTAGTTAATTTGACCCTTTTTGCACCATGTCTACACCTCCCAAGTCTGAGCCTTACACCTACACACTTGGCCTTCCCCAGCGCGCCCTCATCTTCGTATATAAAGGTATCAATGAGATCATACCATGGCACAAGTTACCCTCCTACATCGGTGTCCTCAACATAGACGCTTTGCGCTATGAACTGCGCTCAAAGAATCTTCACGACGTTTACCCGTCGCGCGAGGACCAAGGCACGCGTGGCTGTCCCGCCATCACCTACGAGCAGTTCCTGCATACGAGACATTCGGATGGCTTGTTCAATGACTTGGACGCACCGAAAATGGGTTGTGTTGGAATGCGCTTTGGCCGAAATGTTGCTCGCGAGTATACGGCCAGGCCGAGCCATGAAGAGTTGATGACACCGAATCCAAGGTTGATCAGTGAGCAGTTGTTGAAGAGGGATAAGTTTCAGCCAGCCACAAGTTTGAATCTGTTAGCTGCGGCTTGGATCCAGTTGGTATGTGAAAGATTCTCCTGATAGAAATTCGAGACACATTTGTTAATGTCCGGATAGTAAGTTCAGTGTCATGGCCGGCCATTTTTAATGTTCATGTAATATGTCGGTCGTACACTTACTCCGTCTAGTCAAGTTCATGACTGGTTCCAGCACGAAAACTCCACGACAGAACAACATCGCGTTCCACTTCCTACCGGCGATGAATGGAACAGTCCTGACGGTAAAATGCATATTGAAGCCACGCAGGCTGACGTGCCCCTCGACGAAACCGACAACATCGCTCCTGCTTACAAGAACATCAACACGCATTGGTGGGATGGTAGTCAAATCTATGGCTCCTCTGAAGCCCACACAACTGCATTACGTCTTGGTGCTACCAACGGTAAGCTTCGCGTCGACGAGCAAAAGTTTGCTACTTTCCTTCCCCGTGACGCAAATGGAATTCCACAGACCGGATTCAACACAAATTGGTGGCTTGGACTTGAGATTTTCCACACTTTGTTTGTCCTCGAGCACAACGCCATCTGTGACGCTCTACACACTTCCTATCCCAAATGGACGTCTGAGAAGCTTTTCGACACCGCTCGCCTCGTCAACTGCGCACTCATGGCCAAGATCCACACCACAGAATGGACGCCCGCAATCCTCGCACATCCCGCTCTCGAAATCAGCATGAACGCAAACTGGTGGGGCGTCCTAGGCGAACGACTCTACAAGCTCCTCGGCCGCGTGAGCAAGACGTCAGAAGCCCTCTCCGGCATCCCCGGCTCCACCGTCTCGCACCACGCCGCGCCCTACTCCCTAACCGAAGAATTCGTCAGCGTGTACCGCATGCACTCGCTCATCCCCGACTCCATCGCCTTCTTCTCCTGCTCCACCGGCGTCCACAAACAAACCTACCCCATCCAATCCACCGCCTTCGAACACACGCGCCAACCTTTTGACATATCCGCCCTCTCCTTCGCCGACATCTTCTACAGCTTCGGCATCAACTACCCCGGCGCCCTCACCCTCAACAACATGCCGCATTTCCTGAAAGACCTACATACCCCCGACGGACGCCACATCGACCTCGGCACCATCGACATTCTGCGCGACCGAGAACGCGGCGTCCCGCGCTACAACCAATTCCGCCGACTCTTCCACATGCGCGCCGCGCCCTCGTTCCTCGCACTCACCGGCGGCAACAAGCCCGTCGCGGAGAAACTCGCCAGCCTGTACGGCGACGACATCGAGGCGGTGGATTTGCTCATCGGCTGTCTCGCCGAACCCCTGCCCAAGGGCTTCGGGTTTAGCGACACGGCGTTCCGCGTCTTCATTCTCATGGCGAGCAGGCGGCTCAAGAGCGATCGGTTCATTGCGGGGGAGTGGAGCGCGGGCACGTATAGTGAGGTGGGGTCGCGGTGGGTGCAGGGAAACGGAATAAAGGATGTGCTGGGCAGGCATTTTCCGGAGTTGAAAGGCGTGCTAGGGGGGAGTAGGAATGGTGAGTGGAAAGCTGGGGAGTGAAGATGAGGACGAGGCTAATGCTTTTGTGTAGCTTTTGCGCCGTGGGAAGTGATGGAGGGGAGTCGGGGGTATCAGGGGGTGGAGACGAATGCGTAGGCGGGTGTTGGGATTGGGATGGTGGATGTTGGTTGTGATTGTATCGTGTGTGGCTGCTCAGGTGCGCACTCGTTCTGTTCATTGTTCAAGACACTCTGCTTTGTGCATGGTACCCTTCTGGAGGATGGAACGCAGTGAGAACGTGCGTTTATATGCACCTACGGTTTCTTCCTATCGTGATACCCCTCGAGTCGAGCGAGCGCAGGCCCCTATTGAGCCGTTATTTGGGCCGCTGTTTATATTTCAACACAGTCACTCTGCTCTGGGAGCAGCACCTGCACAGTGGAAGATGATAACGTTAGTCCTTCACTTCTTTACAGGACGCTGGCCTATCAGAACAGTAGTTAAACCTATTTCTGTATATATTTCTCCTAATACTTAAGGGAACCCGGAGTCAATTTGTAGTTAGGAAAGAATTGATAGATCCTAGCAATTAGCTAGCTTGCGGTTGTTGCCTCTAAGTTCCTAAGCTCTCAGAAGGAGACTATCTTGTATATTGTATGCTTACTTCATTATCTGATTACGTACGTGACTGCTACATCAAACTACATAGGCAATTGCTAGGCCGATGTAATTACAACATATACCCCGTTATGCCCTAAATAAGCCTCTTGTTGATGATATCCACTGATGTGCGTATCTCTCGCACGAAAGATAGTCTGAGCGCAGTCACGCGTATCAGATCCTCTAAAATCCAAGCTGTATATTGAGGACACCTGTCTTGTCTTTGTATAACATAATTCAAGCAACTAATAACTTTGTACTCTGTTACTGCACGGTCGTATAGACTCTAGCTACTCTCCTTGTGATGCACAGGAGCTAGCCCATGCAGCACCTCTAGCAATCTTAAAAAAGTCTCGATAGCAGTTAGTTTGCGATGGATTCGCATCAGATTTTACAATGACTACTCCGCGTGGCGTAGCAATGAATTAACTTAACCTACGCCTTCTGAGGTCCACTGAACTGATTAATCTTGAGTGAAGTGCTGGGACGAACGGGATGGAACCAGCGGTGCTGGCAGGGGAGGACCGTGACGCAAAGCTCCGCGACGCACATGGTAGCGATGTGTTCAAAGGGGGCCTGAATATAGAGATTTCGTGCCATGTATTGTGCTGTTGTAGCTGGACACGTGATGCTAAACGATACAATCGCCTGTGCGGGGCTGAAATCATGGATACATGGCTGCTACATGGGAGTTCCTAGACGACAG
>Ga0265780_10007845_pt1 | contig 13050 bp, 6 predicted proteins | sample P1T30metagenome_FD_192432 | JGI IMG/M metagenome (GOLD analysis project Ga0265780, IMG submission 192432) | Plant litter microbial communities from East Loma Ridge, Irvine, California - P1 T30 | ecosystem: Environmental > Terrestrial > Plant litter > Unclassified | place: USA: California...
CCGTCGGCGCCGCCGCTGATGAGGGTGACCTTGACGCCGGCGGCGCCTTGTTCGCCCGCATCCTGCTGGCCGTTGCCGTTGGCGTCGACCCAGACGCGGTCGCCCAGGCTGGCCGGCATGTAGACGCCGGCGTCGATGCTGGTGTTCTTCTCGCCGGAAGCCAGCTTGACGATCTGCGACAGGCCGCCCTCCTTGGCGTCGGAATCGCTGGCGTCGTTGCCGACGTCTGCGCGGGTGAACACGGTGCCTGCCGGTGCTTCGAACTTGACCTGGTATTCCATGCCAGGCGTCAGGCCCTCGAACAGGTAGTTGCCGTTGGCGTCGGTGGTGGTGTCGACGCTGGTGTTGTCGGCGGTGGTCGAGACCAGGCCGTCGGCGCCGCCGCCGATCAGGGTGACCTTGGCGCCGGCCACGCCCTGTTCGCCGCCGTCCTGCTGGCCATTGCCATTGGCGTCGAACCAGACGCGGTCGCCCAGGCTGGCGCTCTGGTAGATGCCGGCGTCGATGGTGGTGTTGTTTTCGCCCGAGGCGAGTTTCACCACTTGCGACAGGCCGCCAATGCCCGCATCCGAATCGCTGGCGTCATTGCCGACGTCCGCACGGGTGAAGCTGCTGCCTGCAGGCGCGTCGAAGCGCACCTGGTATTCCACGCTAGGTGCCAGGCCGTCGAAGCGGTACTTGCCGTCGGCATCGGTGGTGGTGTCGACGCTGGTGTTGTCGTCCGTGGTCGACAGCAGGCCGTCAGCGCCGCCGCCGAGCAGGGTAACTTTCACGCCGGCGGCGCCTTGCTCGCCGGCGTCCTGCTGGCCGTTCGCGTTGGCGTCGACCCAGACGCGGTCGCCCAGGCTGGCGGTCTTGTAGAAGCCCGCATCGATGGTGGTGTCGTTCTGGCCCGAAGCCAGCTTGACGATGTGCGACAGGCCGCCGGCTGCGGCGTCCGAATCGCTGTCGTCCGCGCCGACGTTGGCACTGCTGGCGGCGTAGCCGGCCGGCGTGTCGAAGCGCACCTGGTATTCCTGGCCCGGCAGCAGGTTGTTGAACTTGTAGTTGCCGCTGGCGTCAGTGACCGTTGAGACTTCCACGTTGTCGCCCGCGGTGGCAATCGAACCGTCCGCGCCGCCGCTCACCAGGGTGACTTTCAACCCGGCGATGCCGGCTTCGTTCGCATCCTGCTTGCCGTTGGCATTCGCATCGTGCCAGACGCGGTCGCCCAGGCTGGCCGGCATATAGATGCCGGCGTCGATGGTGGTGTTGGTTTCGCCCGAGGCCAGGGTCACGACCTGGCTCTTGCCGTTCGCTGCCGCATCGGAGTCGCTGGCGTCAAGGCCCTTGTCCTGGGCGGTGAACATGCTGCCTGCCGGCTTGCTGAATTCGACCTGGTACTGCACGCCCGCGGCCAGGCCGTCGAAGCGGTAGTTGCCGTTGGCGTCGGTGGTGGTTTCAATACGGGTATTGTCGCCGGTGGTCGCGATCAGGCCATCGGCGCCGCCGCCGACCAGGGTCACCTTCACGCCGGCCACGCCTTGTTCGCCGTCGTCCTGCTGGCCATTGGCGTTGGCGTCGAGCCAGACGCGGTCGCCCAGCGCCGCAGGGGCATACACGCCGGCGTCGACGGTGGTGTTGTTCTCGCCCGAGACCAGCTTGACGACCTGCGACAGGCCGCCATCGCCGGCGTCCGAATCCGATGCGTCGTTGCCGCTGTTGGCGCGGGTGAAGACCTGGCCGTCCGGCGCGGTGAAGCGCACCTGGTATTCGGCGCCCGGGACCAGGCCGTCGAAGCGGTACTTGCCGTCGGCGTCGGTGGTGACCGAGACCTCGGTGTTGTCGCCCGTGGTGGACAGCTTGCCATCGAGGCCGCCGCCGATCAGGGTGACGGTGGCGCCGGCGACCCCTAGTTCGCCGGCATCCTGCTGGCCGTTGCCGTTGGCGTCCAGCCAGACGCGGTCGCCCAGGCTGGCGGGCATGTAGATGCCGGCGTCGATGGTGGTGTCGTTCTCGCCCGAGTCGAGCACGATGACCTGGCTCTTGCCGTCTTCGCCGGCATCGGAGTCGCTGCTGTCGCTGCCGCTGTTGGCGCGGGTGAACACGCTGCCGGCCGGCTTGTCGAAGGCGACCTGGTATTCGACGCCCGGAGTCAGGCCATCGAATTTATAGTTGCCGTTGGCGTCGGTGGTGGTCTCGACGCTGGTGTTGTCGTCCAGGGTGGACAGCTTGCCGTCCGCGCCGCCGCCGAGCAGGGTGACCTTCACGCCCGCCACGCCGGCTTCGCCGCTATCCTGCTGGCCGTTGCCGTTGGCATCGACCCAGACCCGGTCGCCCAGGCTGGCGGTGCGATAGACGCCGGCGTCGATGCTGCCATTGTGTTCGCCCGAGACGAGCGTGACGATCTGGCTCTTGCCGGCCTCGCCGGCATCCGAATCGGTCTCGTCGTCGTCGCCCAGGTTGGCGCCGCTGGCGACGTAGCCGTCCTTGCCGCCGAAGCTCAGCTGGTATTCCATGCCCGGGGTCAGGCCGTCGAAGCGGTAGGCGCCGCCCGCGCCGGTGGTGGTGGTGACGGTGACGTTGTCGTCGGTGGTCGCGATCTTGCCATCAAGGCCGCCGCCGACCAGGGTGACCTTCACGCCGGCGATGCCGGTTTCGCCCGCGTCCTGGCGGCCGTTGGCGTTGGTGTCGTGCCAGACGAAGTCGCCCAGGCTGGCCGGCTTGTAGACGCCGGCGTCGATGCTGGTGTTGTTCTCGCCCATGGCCAGGGTGACCACTTGCGACAGGCCGCCTTCGCCGGCGTCCGAATCGCTGGCGTCGTCGCCCTTGTTGGCGGCGGTCAGCACGGCGCCGGTCGGCGCGGTGAACTTCACCTGGTATTCGGCGCCCGGGACCAGGTTGGTGAACTTGTAGTTGCCGTCGGCATCGGTGGTGGTCGAGATCTCGGTGTTGTCGCCCAGGGTCGACAGCTTGCCATCGAGTCCGCCGCCGATCAGGGTGACCCGGGCGCCGGCGACGCCTTGTTCGCCCGCATCCTGCTGGCCGTTGCCGTTGGCGTCGAGCCAGACGCGGTCGCCCAGGCTGGCCGGCACGTAAAGGCCGGCGTCGATGGTGGTGTTGTTCTCGCCCGAGGTGAGCTTGACGATCTGGGTCAGGCCGTTCGCATTCGCGTCCGAGTCGCCGGCGTCGTCGCCGATGTCGTTACGGGTGAAGACGGTGCCTTGCTGCGCGCCGAACTGCACGCGGTATTCCACGCCCGCGGCCAGGCCGTCGAACAGGTACTTGCCGTTGGCGTCGGTGGTGGTCTCGACGCTCGTGTTGTCGGCCGTGGTGGACAGCTTGCCGTCCGCGCCGCCGCCGACCAGGGTCACCCTGACGCCAGCCACGCCGGTTTCGCCCGCATCCTGGCGGCCGTTGGCGTTGGCGTCCATCCAGACGCGGTCGCCCAGGCTTGCCGGCTTGACGATGCCGGCGTCGATGGTGGTGTTGTTCTCGCCCGATTTGAGCACGATGACCTGGCTCTTGCCGTCGGCGCGGGCATCCGAATCGCTGCTGTCGTTGCCGGCATCAGGCCGCGTGAACGCGCTGCCAGCCGGCTGCTCGAACTGGACCTGGTATTCCTTGCCGGGGGTGAGGTTCTCGAATTTGTAGTTGCCGTTGGCGTCGGTGGTGGTGCTGACGCTGGTGTTGTCCTCGAGGGTGTCCAGCTTGCCATCGAGTCCGCCGCCGATCAGGGTGACCGTGACGCCGGCCACGCCGGCTTCGCCGCTGTCCTGCTGGCCGTTGCCGTTGACGTCGTGCCAGACCTTGTCGCCCAGTTTGGCGCTCTTGAGGAATCCGGCGTCGATGCTGCTGTTGTTCTCGCCCGGCGCCAGCACCACGGCGTCCGAGACCATGGCGTCGCTGTCGGCGCCGGCGCCGCCCTCGGACTGGCGCGGGCTGATGGTGTCGTAGCCGGCCGGGAGGGTGAAGCGGACCTGGTAGACCAGGCCCGGGGTCAGCCCGGTGAAGGCGTAGTTGCCGCGCGCGTCGGTGGTGGCGCTGGCCAGCACCTCGTCGGCGTCGTCGAAGTCGCCGTCCTGGTTCTGGTCGCGGACCAGTTCCACGGTGGCGCCGGCGATGCCGGTTTCGCCCGCATCCTGGATGCCGTTGGCGTTGGCATCGTGCCAGACGCGGTCGCCCAGCGAGGCGGCCTTCATTTCGACGATCAGGGGCTGGCGGTGCAGGCTGCCCGACCACGGGTCGATCACGACACCGATCGTGTCGCCGATACCCGGCACGTAACCGTCGTGCTGCATCGCTTCCGCGATCAGGGCATCGATCTTCGCCATGTCCTGCGGGCCGATGTAGTCCTTGAGCGGTGCGCTGCCCATCATTTTCCAGATCGCGCCCTGGACGTCGCCGTCGACCGCCTCGAAGCGCTTGTAGTTGTTCAGCAGCCAGTTGATGTTGTCGAGATTGCCGAGGTTGATGCTGTTACCCAGACCCGGGACCGCCGACAGGCTGCCGATCTCGTAGGACGAATACACGTACGCCGAATACGTCGCCTCGATCGGGAGCGAAATCTCGCGCACCAGGCACCATGGGGTGTACAGGGTGCCATCCGCGAGGTTGCCTGGATTGAGCGCTGTATCGCCCTGGATGTAGAGACCGGGGAGCCAGTAATGTTCTGGCGAACCCCATTCGGCGACGAAGGTGATGACGCGCGGCGTGGCTGACATGATTGTCCTTGATGAGCTGGTGAGGAGCGATCCTCGGATTTTGGGCAAGCAGGGACCCATGCGGGCCTGATCGGGCCAGCGCCGGGTGCAATCCGGGTAATTTAGGGGGGCTGCATTGCGCCTGGATCAGCGCGCAATGCAAGGTCCGGGTTACTTCTTCTTGCGGAACTTGGCGACAGCGATCGCAACGCCGATCGCGCCGATGAACAGGTAGGGCGTGCCAGGTTCCGGCACCGGGCAAGGGCCGAGCCTGCCACCGCAGCTTTCTGCCGTGGCGTTGGCTGCGAAAAGAAACAGCGGGGCGCTCATCACGAGCAGGTTCTTGATCATATTCTTCATTATTTCCCTCGTTATCATGATTTTGGACAGCGAACACACAGCGCCAGATTGCCACGAATATAACGATCGTTTCTTATTTGCACTATGCGAGCCGTGATAATCTCATGGCGATAATTTTTTTTCAAGGAAATTGTTCGATATGTAAGCTTAATGCAACGAAGAAATTGATGATATCGCTTGTGCAAACATTGATTTTCCGGTGGGAAACTAAAAGTGTGACATGATTTGACAGTTTGCTCCATCGAAATCGTCAAATCCGGGTAGTGATTCGCAAACAATTGGAGAGAATTGTTCAAAGCTCATCAAAACCGCTCAATTGCAAGACTGTCTACCGTTTTGGAGGCCTGCAATACGTCATTCCACCACTAACTAACTTAATAATAATGTTATTGCAACTTTGTGGGCGCTGAGGCAATACACCGTGACAGGTAAAGCGGCAGCCGGGATGGCTGCCGCTGGAGTGTTACTCGCGCAATGCCTGCACCGGCCGGATCCGCATCGCGCCCGCGCCATGGCGCACGGTCGAGCCCAGCGCCACCAGCAGCGCTACCAGCAATGACGCGGCCAGGGTCCAGGCGCCGACCGGGGCCTGTTCGGTGAAGCCGGCCAGGTAGCGCTGCAGCGCGATGTAGGAGACGGGCAGGCCGATCAGGGCGCCGATGCCGATCAGGGCCAGGAACTCGCGCGCCACCAGGCGCCCGATCGCCGCGCTGCCGGCGCCGTACAGCTTCCTCAGCACGATCTCGCGCGCCTTCCGCTGTACGCTGTAGGCGGCCAGCACGTAGATGCCGAAGGCGGCAATCGCCGTGGCGATCACGCTGGAGGCTGCCAGCAGCTTGGCCAGGCGCAGGTCGTCCGCGTAGTTCTGCGCGAACAGCGCCGCCATGCGCCGCACCTGCAGCACGTCGTTCGGGAAGTAGCGCGGCCACAGCGCCTCGATCGCGCGCTGGACGCCTTCGCGGTCGGCGGTGCGCACGGTGAACACGCCGGTCTGCAGGCCCAGGCGATACATCGTCGGCTGCGGCTCTTCGCGTGCGGAGACGTGCCGGATGTCGGGGACGACGCCGATCACCTGCTTGATGTTGCCGTTGCCGACATCGATCGACTTGCCTGCCGCCTCCTGGGCGCTGGCGAAGCCGAGCGTGCGCACCGCGGCCTCGTTGATGACGATCTTGTCTTCATCCGCCGGCCGGTCGCGCGCCGGGTCGTACAGGCGTCCGGCGACGGGCTTGAGGCCGTATATGCCGAAGAATTCGGGACTGATCCGGAACCAGCTGACCGAGACCGTGGTGCCGCCTTCGCGCTTCATCGAGTTGGTGTTGATATTCGTGGTCATCGGGACGTTGCTGATGGCGACGCCGCTCACGCCGGGGATGCGGGCCAGGGCGTCGCGAAAGGCGCTCACGTTCGCGTTGCGCATGTCGCCGGCGGTTTCCACGATCAGGAGCGGGTTCGGGTCGAAGCCCGGGTCGAGGCTGGTGGCGTAACGGGTCTGCCAGGCCACGCCCAGGGTCAGCCCGGTCAAGCCCATGGCGGTGGCGAACTGCAGTACGCTGAGGACCCGGCGCAGGCGCAGGCCGCCGCTTGTCTCGCTGTTGCCGCGGCCGGCCAGCGCCGCGGTCGGGCGCACCTTGATCGCGGACCATGCCGGGTAGGCGCCCGCCAGCAGGCCCACCAGCGCGCCCAGCGCAAGGCTGACGATGAGTGCGAGCGGATTGAAGATGTGGTCGAGCTTGCGCTGCACCAGGTCGGAGAACACCGGCAGCAGCAGCCAGGCCAGCAGCAGGCCGATGGTGGTCGCGACCAGGCACACCAGCACCGACTCGGCCAGGAAGTGCCGGCTCACCGCCCTGGCGCCGGCCCCGAGCACCTTGCGCATCGCGATCTCGCGCTGGCGCCGCGCCGTGCGTACGGTGGCTAGGTTGACGTAGTTGGTGGCGGCCAGCACCAGGATCAGCAGACCCACCGCGGCCAGGCCGAAGATGGTCTTGCGCTCGCCATGCACCGGGTTGGATCCTTTGATCAGCGGGTCGAGGTAGGCGTCGGCCAGCGGGCCGAGGCGGAAGTCGATCATGTCGCGGCCGTTCAGTGAAGCGATCTGGTCCGGGCTCTGGCGCTGGTAGAAGCTGGACGCCAGCATCGTGCGCCGCAGCGCGGCCAGTGCCTGCGCCCCGTCGGCGCCGGGCAGCAGCTTGACATAGACCCGGCCATGCGAGGAACCCCAGTTGTTCGTGACCAGCTCGCGGTATTCGGCATTCCAGATGCTGGTCCGGGTGCCGGCCAGCGTGGCATAGGGCAGGGTGGTAGCGGCCGGCTGGTCTTCCAGCAGCGCGCCCACCTGGTAGGATTGCCCGGCGATGCCGATCGTCTTGCCCACCACGTCCAGCGCCCCGAACAGCTTGAGCGCGGTCTCGCGGGTCAGGGCCAGGGCGTTGGGACGCGCGAGGGTCGTCGCCAGGTCGCCAGCGAGGACCTTGGGCTGGAAGATCTCCCGGAAGGCGGGATCGACCACGCTCACGTCCATGGTCTGCACCTTGCTGCCGATGCGTACGTCGACCTCGCGCGAGATCATGGCGCTGGCCAGCAGCGGCTGGCCGCTGGCGAGAATGGCGTCGCGCGCCGGCAGGCTGACGCCGTCGCCCCAGCGGGCGCCGGCAAAGATGTTCCAGTGCTGCATCAGGCGATAGACCTGGCCGCGCTCGGGCACGTGGCGATCATAAGAGAACGAGTGCACGACGTAGCCGAGCAGAAGGAAGCAAGTCGCAAAGCCCACCGCCAGCCCCATGACAACGACGGCGGAATAGGCCGGCTCCTTGACCAGCAGGCGCCAGCCGATGCGGAAATCGCGAAGAATCATCGGGTGCTCCTCATGCCGCCTGCAGGGCGTCGACCACGATGCGGCCGTCGACCAAGTGCAAGGTGCGCGAGGCCTGGGCCGCGTGTGCGGGCGAGTGGGTGACCATGACGACGGTCGTCCCTTCCGCGTTGATGTTGCGCAGCAGGCGCATCACCTCGTCGCCGTGGGCGGTGTCGAGGTTGCCGGTCGGTTCGTCGGCCAGCAGCATGCCTGGCGCGGCCACCAGCGCGCGCGCGATCGCTACGCGCTGCTGCTGGCCGCCGGACAGTTGCGACGGCCGGTGGCGCGCGCGGTGCGCCACCCCCAGGCGTTCCAGCATCGCTTCGACGCGGCGACGGCGCTCGCCGGCCGGGGTGCCGGTGTATTCCAGCGCCAGCTCCACGTTCTCGAATACGGTGAGTTCCTCGATCAGGTTGAAGCTCTGGAAGATGAAGCCGATCTTCCCGCGCCGCAGCGCGTTCAGTTTCGCCTCGCTCCAGCCGGCCACGTTCTGGCCTTCGAAGAAGTAGTCGCCCTCGTTCGGCACGTCGAGCAGGCCGAGCACCGACAGCAGGGTCGACTTGCCGCAGCCCGAAGGCCCGGTGATGGCCACGTATTCGCCGGCCGCGATGTCGACGTCGACCTTGTCGAGGGCGCGGGTCTGGACTTCGCCCGCGAGGTGGATCTTGGAGACGCCCCTGAGTTTCAGCATGGTGCTTCCTTTCTTTTCGTTTGGATGTGATTTTATCGGTTGATCTGCAGCTGCCCCGCCTTGCCGAACGGCGTGTAGCTGGACACGACGACCTGCTCGCCCGGGTTCAGGCCCGACAGCACTTCGACATGGCTGTTGTTGCGGCGGCCCAGGCGCACCGTGCGCTTCTCCGCATGACGGCCATCCTTGTCGGCCACGAAGGCCCAGGCGCCGCCACTGTCGTTGACGAATGGGCCGATCGGCAGCAGCAGGGCCTTGGCCGGCTGGCCCAGGGTCAGTTGGGCGTCCAGGCTCTGGCCCGGGCTGAGCACCTCCGGCTGCCCGTCCGTGAATACCATCTCGGCCGTGAAGCGGCCCTCGCGGATCTGCGGGAACACCGCGCTGACCTTCAGCGGATAGCGCTTGCCATCCTGCGTCACGCTACCGGCCAGTCCGCGCGTGACCCGGCTCAGGTAGAACTCGTCGATCTCCACCTTCAGCTTGAAGCGCTTGGGGTCGTCGATGCGGCCGACATTCTGGTCGGGACGCACGGTCTGGCCGACCTGCAGGCGGAAGTCGGTCAGCACGCCGGCGGCAGGGGCACGCACGTTCAGCGCGTCAACTGTGGCGCCGACCAGCTGCAGGCCGGACTGGAAGCCGTCGATCGCGGTTTCCATCTGCTGCAGGCCGCGCTGGCGCACGCCTTCCTCGGTCTCGATGCTACGCCGCTCGTTGTCCAGCACGCGGCGCTGCTGGGCCAGGCGGTCGCTCGATTCGTCCAGGGCGACCGCCGAGATGAATCCCTGCTGCGCCAGCTTCTGGTTGCGGCTGTGCTGCTTGACCGCCTGCAGCAAGGTGAACTCGAGGTCGGCCAGGCGCCGCCGGTGCTCGCTGCGGCCGGCTTCCTGGGCCACGCGCAGGTTGGCCAGGTTCGAGATCTGCTGCGCGTGTTCGGCCTGGCGCTCGAGCAGCGCCAGGTTGCGCATCGGGTTCGACAGGCGGAACAGCAACTGGCCCTTGGTCACAAGCTGGCCGTCTTCCACCAGCACTTCCTCGACCCGGCCCGATTCGACAGAGTCGAGCATGATGGAGTTCAGGGGCTGGGCGCTGGCGCGCACCACGATGTCGTCGCGGAACACACCCGGTTCGACCCGGGCCAGGCGCACGTCCGCGGCATCCACCTGCAAGCCGTGCGGCATGAGCTGCCAGGCGCCGGCGCCAACGGCGACGAGCAGCAGCAGGGCGGCGCCGGCGCGCAAGTAAAGGCGGCCTTTCGGTTTGCTCACCACCATGTCCATGGCGGCGCCGGTGACGGCTTGGGGAGGGAGTCGGTCCATGAGATGCGGGTGTCAGAAGTGTCGATGCCACCTTCATCGCAACTTCCGTGCCACGCGCTTTTTGGCTATTCCCGACACGGTTTCGCACCGAACTGTCCGGAAGCGGACAGGTATGCATGTTCGGGAATGGACAGCTGTCCGGTGGACTGTCCACCGCGGCGGAATGCGCTGCTAGAATGCGCTCCATGCCGCCATCGCCCGCCTCCATCCTGATTCTCGACGACGACGATGACGTCGCCTGCGCCGCCCAGCTGCTGCTGCGGCGGCGCCATGCGAAGGTGGCGACCCTGGGCGATCCGCGCGGGCTCGATGCGCTGCTGGTGGAATGGCGGCCCGACGTGGTGCTGCTGGACCTGAACTTCTCGCCGGGTCGCATCGATGGCGCGGAAGGTTTGGCTGTGCTGGCGCGCCTGCGCGCGCTGCCGCATCCACCTGCAGTCATCGCACTGACCGCCTATGCCGACGTGCCGCTCGCGGTCGAAGCGCTCAAGCGCGGCGCGCTCGATTTCATCACCAAGCCCTGGGACAACGAGCGGCTGGCGGCGGCGGTCGACGGCGCGGTGGCGCGCCAGGCGGCCACGCCCGCGGCGGGTAACGCTTCGCCGCTGATGGGCGACTCCATCCCGATGCGGGAATTGAAGGCGATGATCGCTGCAGTGGCGCCGACCGAGGCCAATGTGATGGTGCTGGGCGAGAACGGCGTCGGCAAGGAGCTGGTGGCGCGCGCCATCCATGCGGCATCCAAAAGAGCCGCCGGCACCTTCCTGGCAGTGGACATGGGCGCGCTGCCGGAAGCGACCTTCGAGAGCGAATTGTTTGGCCATCGCAAGGGTTCGTTTACCGACGCGCGCGCCGACCGCGCGGGGCGCTTCCAGGCCGCGCGCGGCGGCACCCTGTTCCTCGACGAGATCGGCAACATGCCGCTGGGCGCCCAGGCCAAGCTGCTCACCGCGCTGGAACGGCGCGAAGTCACGCCGCTCGGCGCCGACCGCGCCGAGGGCATCGACGTGCGCGTGGTCAGCGCCACCAACCTGGACGAGGCGCGCCTGTTCGATGCGTCGGTATTCCGGCCCGACCTGCTGTTTCGCCTGAATACCATCGTGCTGCGCGTGGCGCCGCTGCGCGACAGGCAGGAAGACATCCCGCAACTGCTGCACCACTACCTGTCGCTGTACGAGGGCCAGTACGGGCGGCCGGTGCGCGAGCTAGCGCCCGGCGCTTTGGCGCGCCTGTGCGCCTGGTCCTGGCCCGGCAATGTGCGCGCGCTCCGTCATGCCTGCGAACGTGCGGCGATCCTGGCGCCGGGGCCGGACTACCGCTTCGAGGATTTCGGCCTGGCCGCGCCCGCGGCAATCGTTCCCGCGCTGCCTTCCGAGCCGGAGGACTTCCGCCTCGGCGCTCTCGAACGCGAGACCATTGCCGCCGCCCTCGACAAGGCCAAGGGCAATATCAGCATGGCCGCACGCATGCTGGGCCTGAGCCGCGCCGCCCTGTATCGCAAGCTGGGCAAGCATGGCATCTGAGACGCGCCTGAAGCTTGCCGCGCTTTTGTGCGCGCTGGGCGCGGCGCTGCTTGGCTACCTCGCCGGAAGGGTGGACGATTCGCCGCGCCTGGTGGTGCTGTGCGCACTGGCGGCGGTGCCGCTGCTGGTCGCGCTGTGGCGTTGCGCGACGCGGCTGGCGATGCTGCGCCACCCGGCGCCGCCTGAAGCGAAGCCGCGCCTGACGATAGAGCAGCAGCACCTGGTCGACCAGGCGCAGGCAGTAGAAGCGCGCCTGGAGCATGCGCCGATCGCCCTGTTCCGCATCGAAGGCGCGGCGGTGGCGCCCCTGAACGGCAATGCGCGCAAGCTGGTCGCGCCGGGCCGCGCCAGCGATCCGTCCAGCCTGTATGCGGAACTGGTCGCCCAGCCGGGCGAGGGACGCGGCATGATTGGGTTCGACACCGAGCGTGGCACCGAACGCGCGCTGGTGGCGGTGTCACTGTTGTCGCTGCAGGGCAGTAGCCAGCGCCTGGCGGCACTGATGCCGGTCGAGAGCGAACTGGAAGCAGCGGCGCTGGATGCCTGGCGCCAGCTGGTGCACGTACTGACCCACGAAATCATGAATTCGCTCACCCCGGTGGCTTCGCTGTCGCGCACCGCACGCGACATGCTGGACGAATGCCGCCCCACGCTGCCGCCGGACATCGGCGACGACCTCGTCACGGCATTGGACGCCATCAGCCGCCGCGCCGACAGCCTGGTGGCCTTTGTCGCCAGCTACCGCAGCCTGTCGAATGTGCCGGCCGCGCAGCCGGAGCGGATCCTGCTGCAGGATCTGTTCGAGCGGGTGGGCGCGCTGGTCGGCCCGGCCTGGCGTGCGCGCGGCGGCGCCGTCGCGTTGTCGGTGGAGCCCACGTCGCTGGAGCTGGTGGCCGACCCGGGGCAGCTGGAACAGGCCCTGATCAACCTGCTCAAGAACGCGTTCGAAGCCGGTGGCGCAGGCGCAAGGGTCACGGCGCGCCTGGTACGCGGCGGAAGGCTGCGCATCGAGGTGTCCGACGACGGCCCCGGCGTGCCGCCCGAACTGGTCGCCCACATCTTCACGCCCTTCTTCACCACGAAGAAGCAGGGCGGCGGCATCGGCCTGGCCATGGTGCGCCACCTCATTCACGGCAATGGCGGCACGGTACGCTACGCCCTGCCCGTGGGGCACGGGCAGGGCGCGCGTTTCGTGATCAGCTTCTAGCTGGCGAAATAGGCGGAAGGCGGCGCCCCGAAGGTCTTGCGGAACATCGCCGTGAACGCCGACTGGCTGGCGTAGCCGAGCTGCTCCGCCACCTGCCACAGCGGCACGCCGCGCGCGATCAGCGAGGCGCCGTGGGCCAGGCGCACCTGGCGCCGCCACTGGCCGAAACTCATGCCCAGCTCTCCCTCGAACAGGCGCGCCAGCGTGCGTTCGGATGCGCCGGCGGCGCGCGCCCACTCGCCGAGGGTGCGGCTGTCGCTGGGCGCTTCCATCAGGGCCTGGCACAGGTGCAGCAGGCGTTTGTCGCGCGGCAGCGGCACGCGGATCGGCCGCGTCGGCGCCAGCGCCAGCTCATCGAGGATGAGTTCCCCGAGCAGGGCGGCGCGCCGTTCCGGCAGGTCCGCGCCGCCCGCC
>Ga0265780_10007846_pt1 | contig 13050 bp, 11 predicted proteins | sample P1T30metagenome_FD_192432 | JGI IMG/M metagenome (GOLD analysis project Ga0265780, IMG submission 192432) | Plant litter microbial communities from East Loma Ridge, Irvine, California - P1 T30 | ecosystem: Environmental > Terrestrial > Plant litter > Unclassified | place: USA: California...
ACTGCGAGCGTTGGATGCTATGACAGGTGATAGCCTATCCAGTAGCCTGGAGGCATACACAAAGCTTTATTGTTGATTTCAGAGCGCATCGACATGTCGAATAGCTTCAGATGGTGAGTTGATCTGCGATACCCTGTATACTTGACCCTGTAGATTATAAGCATCAACTCATTTCCTAGGTCCCAAAATGAAGTTGAGGTAAAGTAGTGTCACGACTGCTGCTGCCTAGGAGCCCGTTGTTGACATGTAAATACATATTCAACCCCGCACTCTCGTATCACAACACCAAGCTTCTGAAACATACAAACAAACCACCCTCAATAACTACAATGAAATATGCTAAGACTTGGCGCGATGCCATGTAAGTCCTCACTTTCCAGCTAACCGCACACTCTCACACTAACCAAACAAGCACCGCCCGCAACGACATCAATTCCCCTCTCCTCCGTCTCCCAGGCGAGCTGCGAAACCGCATCTACGAGTACGCCCTCAGCATCGGCACCTTTCACTTCACCGCAAGGTCCTCGAGTAGCCGGAAACCGCGCCTCAATTTCTTCGGCTTACCAACGGCACAACAGCATGTATTCGCCCTGCTACGCGTTTGCAGAAAGATTTACCACGAAAATGCGAATTTCCAGATACCGTTTGCGGTGAATACGCATGCTTTCAGTCTTTTCTACAGATTGTCGGCGTATTATGTTCATTTGACGACGGAGCAGTTGGCGTGGATCACAAGTGTTGATGTGGAGGTTAGGCTGAGGGCTAAGCATGGGATGAAGTGGTTTGTGGATGGGTGGAGAGAGCGTGGGGTGAGGTCGCTGCATGATGTCATGCCGGGCGTGAGGAGGGTGCATATACGGTTTAATAGAGTGCCTGATGTGCAGACTGAGATGACTGGGGAGGAGGAAGAGCAGATGGAGAAAGACGAGGAGACGGTCACGAAGTGGCTGCGAGGAAATGGTGTGGAGAAGGTCGAAGTGACGGTCGAAAATGAGCCGAACGAGTGAACCATGGTGGCGTATACTGGCAGGATTGGCAATTCGAATGGCCTGTTCAATTGAATTTCTCATTTATTATTATGCTCATTTACTTAATCACTACTCAGGTTGTGTTTGTACTTTGGCGGGAGCACTTATCTTGGCCCATACCTACTCGCTGCCGTAAGGCTAGAGAACGATATACCGCACTCCCGACGATACTCCACCGTTTAAACTAAGAGCGTGGTGTATTTCGATACGTCCCAAGGCCACCAAGTAAACCTACCGAGAAAGATCCCCAGGTTTTTCATCATGGCCGACAATTCGATGTAAGGCTTCAGTCCGCCGCACCACGACAATTCTGACCGCAGACAGTACCGAGCGCAACGCACGCACATCACCACTCCTCCTTCTCCCCGCTGAGCTGCGCAACCAGATATGCCGTTACGTGCTCGCTTCCGACACTCTCAAGATGGTCACTCCCAAAGTGGCAAAGCAGAGCAGTCACCTCCTTGTCGACAAAGAAACGAACGCTGTGCTTGGCCTGATGCACGTATGCCAGCAAACCAGGGCCGAAACGGCATTTCTACCCTGCTTCGTCGACATGATTCACTTCACCTGCTTCGGCCTCTTCCAGCAGAACACCGCCGCACAGTGCGAAACAGCGAGTTGCCGTGAAAAGCATCCTGGTCAACATCGAGCCCGGCTCCGACGGCACAAATGCCACAAACACCCTCGTCAGACTCGTCCGGGAGCGCAAAGTGCACACACTTATCACAGACTTGGTTCCAAACATCGAGGCTGTGGACTTGTGCTGCCCCGACATCGGTTATCATTCTGCTTGGAAGAGGTCTGATGGAGAGTGTCGCCTTATGTAATGGTTCTCCAACTCCATGGATGGGACAATTCGCGTTGATCTTATAAATGGGTCGTGGGATACATTGTACAGATTGATCGTGAGAGATCGCGGCGGGTTGTAGGTTGCATGGCATGGACTGGCTGAGTCGCTAGGATTTTTCCAAGGCAAGATATCAACACTCCAATGAAGCACAGGAACATGAAGTACCAATACGGACTGAGTTCAACTCTGCTAAAATTGGGTATACGCTCATAATGCTCTTGGCGCCTTTTTGCCAATACCAGTGACGCCATCCTATGCTACTGAATCAAAAAACCGTAAATCGATCCAATCTACTCGCGCCCGCTATGCTAATATCGTACACTCATGCCCCTTTCACGCCCTACGGCCCACCTTTCGGTCTCTGATGATTATCCACGATATTATAAATTCTTGTCGAGATGTTGACGAAACGCCCTTGCTTGGGGTCATACCACGCCCAGACACTGAGGGTTATGCGCGCCCGGTCGCCGCAGACGTCGATGAGTCCCATGACTAGGAGGCTGCCGCGCGGTGGCCGCTGCGCGTATGGCTTGAAAGTTTTCTTGATTTCCTGCTGGAACTTGCTGAGGTCGAGCGTTAGGTTTTTGGGATCGGGGAGGATGAAACCGAGCTCCTTTGCCTGTTGGGAGATCAGAGACGAGGCTGAGTCGGCAGCATCGGTGTTGACTGCTGAGGCTGGAGGACTCGAGGCTGCTACGCCTGTAGTTTCGGGCTTCTTTTGGCCTGTTGCGACGGACTTATCGACGCCGAGGGGTTGTATCGAACCTGGCACAGGTGTAGGTATAGACTTGGGGTTCTGCTCTAGTCCTACGGATAGCTTGAAACTCTTCCATGATAGAAGCGCCTTCTGCTTGATGTCTGCATACAGTGCGTTCGAGACTATGCTGGGGAAAAGTAATTTGTTCAGACGCTGGTGGTGTATGTCTTCGACTGGGCGGGTCGCTTTCCGCCACTCCAGATCCTCCGTCAAAGCTAGGCCAGGCTGTTCATATTGTGGTAGAGGGCCCTCAGGGAACTTCAGCTCTATCCACGCTTTTCCTTTGCTGGTATCGATTTTGCCGAGACGCGTCGTCCAGCTCGGATTCTTCCCAGCTATGTTGCGCATCATAGTTATCAGTTCGTTGCGAATCTTCTCGGCCCTGGGTCGATCCGTGGCTATTTTCTTAAACTCCTGCCATTCTGGATCCGAGCCCTTGTAGAAGGTTTGGCGGCTCGGTCGCGAGAAACCGGTGGGAAGGAATAGTAGAATGTCGTCGTAGTCGTCATCCTCCTCCTCGTCGGCGCCTACCACACCTGGGCTTGCCGGGTCCTGGCCCTTTGCGTCTGCCTTTTCAACCTCGACTTCAACGCTGACGTACCGCGACAGGCCCCAGAAAGCGCCGGCGACGGCGAGTGTCCCGATCAAACGACTGCAGGAATCAGCGGGTGTCTTGAGTGGTGTGGCGCATACTCACGATTTACTGACGACGGGCCTCGATATGTGGACGCGGTGTATAGTCACAGTCTCGTGACCATCACGTGCTGCAGATTGTGCTATGCGCGAGTATGGGGCTCTGTTGCAGAGAGAGAAGGTCCTCCGCAGCACTTGAACTCTTGACATGGCGATGCGGGGAGTGAAGGGAATGAATGTTATGACGGGGTGGCGGTGAATGTGGGCGACATGAAGGCGTCAGGTAGATGTAACGGCAGCAATGTTTGCTGGGGATCAAGCTTGACTTGCCGTGGGACCAAAGCTGCAATGTCGCGCTGGACGGCGCGGTGGGTGAAGGACTGCCGCGGCGGAAGTGCGGCAAATCCCGTTGCGGTCGCAGCTTCCCTCAACACTGACGTTGGCCATCATCGCCGCAGCTCCCAGCACCCGCACCCCCATCCATCTCCGCCGCGCCACCATGAAGCTGTCCTGGGGCCTTTTCCTCTCATCGCTGTACTGCACAGCTGCCGCAGACGTCGTCACCCCGGAGACCGCGCGCCTCATCATCGCGCAGAGGCTGGGCCTATCGCGATTCCACTCGATCGAACACGCAGACGCCGAGGCCATTCGACAGATCAACGCGTACGGGGGGCGGCAGCAGAAGTTGTTTGGAGGCGACGATGCAGACCAGTCAAAGGCGCATCTGCTGATGTGGCTGGAGGATGCATCTTCCGAGCAAGCTTCAGGTACGCCTCCACTGCATTGATGCTGAATGTACTAACAAATAGCTCTAGTCGTCTTTGGTGATGGCCGCGGCGTGAATACCTTTCATATCTCGAGTACTCCCGCCAAGGCAGAGAATGACCGCCTGTTGGAGGACTTTATGAGACAGGCGGCAGCACTGCCTGAACCGACCGACCCCAAGAAGCAGACATACAGGGCAGCCATGGAGATGGAGCACATGCTCCCAGCCATACTCCCAGAATCCCACAAGGGCAAGCATCTTCAAACCATCAACGAATACCTAAAAGTTTTCCGCGTCGACAAGAGCGACAACTACGCTCCCGACGACCTGGCGCAGCTGCACAGGAGCATCCTCGAGAACGTGTCGAAGCCTGGATTCGCAGTGACCGTCGTCACAATGCCCGCTTCTTCAAAGCAGACTAAGCGTACCGCCAACCCCTGGGGAACATACGCGGTCCCCTTGGCCAACCGAGCACGTCGCGAGAACCCCGAGGCCTTCATGTCCCTTGGTTCCGAGCCCTCTTCCTCGCCAGCGCCTCCCGTCTCCGACCTGGAGGACTTCCCCGTGATCGCCAGCCAAGCCAGCAACTACACCGGGCCCGTTCGCGGCATACTTCCCAGCTGCTTCAACAGCAAATCTGCCTGCGAGAAGCGGACGCACGGTTGCAGCGGCCACGGAGAGTGCAAGCTCCTGCACAAGGGCAAGGGATCTGGAAAGGACAGGCAGACTCTTGACTGCTATGGCTGCGCCTGCGTCAAGACTGTCGAGCACGACGGCGAGGACAAAGGCATGGAATCGAAACAGAAGGTCACCTACTGGGGCGGACCAGCTTGCCAGAAGAAGGATATTTCCGTCCAATTCTGGCTGTTCGTTCTTGTCGGTGTGACACTCGCTTTCCTGGTCTCGTCTGCAATCGGCATGCTCTACTCCATGGGCAGCGAGGAGCTGCCTAGCGTCATTGGTGCCGGTGTCAGCGGGCCAGTGAGGAAGTAACTGGTCACATTTTAGAAACGGGCGAAGGATGTGTATATGTGGTGTAAGACAAAGCGGTCATGCGAGTAGAGCGAGTATTGTACTATCACCCTGGTTTGAACAGATTCACATGGAATCTTTGGCGTTTAGTAGCATTTCAATTGATATACGAGTAAATTCTGAATGTTTAGCATGTGGCTGAATCGCCCTGCCTGCCTCTCATGTTGCAAAAAATAGTCGGATACAACAGCCTTGAGGCATTGTGTGCAGATGTAGTATGCAAAATTGAGATTGTTAATGCGCTTCTCAAGAGAAGCCTTAGAGAGTCCTGCGTCTATCTATAATTTTATTTTGCTGTTTTCTTAACTTTATAGACTATTGTAGCAGTCTTGCTGCATTAACTTTGCCGTATGGATTACATCCGGCTTGTTCTACAACATGAGAGCCTGCCTGACTGGGCAACACCTGAGCGCCGGCAAATGCAATATCAACGCCCGTCCATCTACCCCTATGCGCTCTCAAGCCCGCCTCACTTGCGTCCAGACTTCGCACGTCGCACCGATAGAGAAGTATTCTACTTCTTCCCTTGCTTGCCAACGCTTCCCGTCGGACCCCCCGCCTGCACCAACACCGCCTCGTCCTCACTGCTCTTGACCTTTTCCTCGTCCAGCTCCTTCATAAAGTCTGACTGGACTTTGGCCTTGCGTGCGTCCCACCACGCCTTCTCTTCATCCGTCTTGCTGAAGATTTCACCGAGGCGCTCGCGGATGTGTGTGTTTTGCGCCATCTCCGACGCAGACTGGAAGATTGTCTGGCCCCAGTTGGGCGCGAATGCGTTGGCCTGGAGCAAGTTAGTCACACAGCTTGACAGTAAAGAAAGGGAAAGGACGCACCTCCTGAACAACATCCCTCAACTCCTCCTCCATCTCCTTCTCCGCGCGCTGGAACCTCTGCCACAAATCCTCGCCCACACTGCCCCTCTGCAGCAACACCTGCAGCGCCTGCTTCTCGTTCCTGATCTTCACGATGCGGTGGATGTCCTCTGTCGCGCGGCGCAACAATGCGGCTTTCAGGATGTTGTCCGGCACCTTGGGGTCTTCTTGGTGGAGTAGCGAGAGGTAGATGTTGCGCTGTAGGTGCGCGGGGAACCAGGGTTCGAGGGCGGCGGCGCTGGCCATTTGCCGCTTGCGGTAGAGATTGGAGAAGACGGACAGCGAGCCGATTAGGATGACGATGTAGGCTATGGGCACGGCGAGCATTACCCAGTCGACGAGGTCGAAGGGCCACATTTTGGCGGTTTGGGGTGGGTGGTGCTACCGTGTCGAGGTGGTGGTCGACTCTTGTCTTTCTTTCAGTCGTCTTCTGTCGTGAACTATGCGACGACGAAAACTCCGTGTGCAGAAGGAAGGTGGTCACAATATATGAAAGGAATCACGTTGCGCAACTGTAGTCTGTACGTACTGGCCAGATATTCGGTAATGGACCGGAGCTTTCGCGCTACCAGCGCATCCCTGCTCGCGCGTCATTCTGCCGCCTTCGACCGCCGACTGGTCACCTATGTAATCGTTCACCACCACCCTGCATCTCCCTGCACCTTCTAGTTCCACCTCGCCTGCACTACTTCACAGTAGCTGTAGATATATTGCAGCTCCCCCCTCAGCACCAAAGCAGAGGCAATAGGGAAGATATTCTCATTACAAACTCACCCGCCGCAGCTCTGTGTACCTCCCACATCAAACATACCCACCTCGCGCTAGATCACGATGATACTCCGGTTTGTCAGTAAAGAGGGACAGTTCCGCCTCACTGCCCAGCCCGATTCGACGTTCCCAGAGCTGCTTGCGCAGATTGCGGAGAAGCTGCCGAAGAGTGTGGACCTTCAGAGCGTCACTGTTAGCAACCGCCCCCAGGGAGGTGATGCGCGGAAGATATCAGAGCTCAAGGGCGTGTCCTTCAAGCAGGTTGGACTAACGTAAGGCTACATCTTGCTAGATTTCATCATCGCTAACACCTCCTAGACACGGCGCACAGCTCTTTCTTGGGTTCGAAGATCAAGCGATCGCATCAAACGGCCACGCAACCGCCCCCACCGGTGCGAATCGCCTAAATGGCAAAGTCGTCGAAGCCTCCGACATGCCCTCCGTGCCCCTCGGTTCGCCCACACAAGTCATCAAGAATCCGTGGGAAGTAGTCAGGCAGTCGCCGCTGGATGATAAGCTGGACAGGCAAGATGGCAAGATCCACAGGAAGCGAGATGCAAGGATGTGCACACACAGTCCCAAGGGCATGTGCGACTACTGTATGCCACTGGAGCCATATGCAGCAACGTACCTGGCCGAGAAGAAGATCAAGCACTTGTCGTTCCACTCGTACCTGCGAAAAGTCAATTCTGCGAAGAACCGACCAGAGCTCGGAAGCTCGTATATCCCTCCGCTGACCGAACCATATTACCGCGTTCGTCCAGATTGTCCGTCCGGCCACAAGCCCTTCCCGGCGGGTATCTGCACGAAGTGTCAGCCCGGTGCCATCTCGCTGAAGCCGCAAGATTACCGCATGGTGGATCACGTCGAGTTTGCTTCGATCCAGGTCGTCGACGATTTGATCAACTTTTGGAGAAACACGGGCTGTCAGAGATTAGGGTTTTTGTACGGCAGGTATGAGGAGTACACCGAGGTACCTCTAGGCACAAAGGCTGTCGTAGAGACCATCTATGAGCCGCCGCAGGTCAATGAGCTGGACGGCATCTCATTAGGCGACTGGGACAACGAGAAGGAGATTGATGACATTGCTGCACAGTGCGGTCTTCAGCGGGTTGGTGTCATTTTCACAGACCTGCTGGATGCGGACAAGGGTGATGGCTCTGTCATCTGCAAGCGACACATCGACTCATATTACCTGTCGTCTCTGGAGATCGCTTTCGCCGCCAGGTATCAAGCCAAATACCCTCGACCCACCAAGTGGAGCGAGACTGGCAAATTCGGATCCAACTTTGTCACCTGTGTGATCAGTGGTGATGACCAGGGACAAATCGGCATCTCCTCATACCAAGCCTCGAATGACGCCGTGGAGATGGTGCGAGCCGACATCATTGAGCCCTCAGCTGAGCCTTCCGTCATGCTAGTCCAGTCAGAAGACGACAACGAGGCTCTCAACCGAGCAAGGTATATTCCAGAGGTGTTTTACAGGAGAATAAACGAACACGGTGCAAACGTTCAGGAGAATGCGAAGCCCGACTTCCCGGTCGAGTATCTGTTCGTCACCCTCACCCATGGTTTCCCGACACAGCCAAACCCGCTCTTCACGGGTGGTAAGTTCCCGATTGAGAACCGTGAGATCATGGGCGAGATGCCTGATGTATCCGCTCTGGGCAAGTCACTCAACGCGAAGGCAAATGGTCTCGCACTCAACACTACAAGCGGCCTCAACGCCATTTCTAACTTCCATATGCTGTGCTTCATCCACAATCTCGGTATCCTTTCAAAGGTGTGTATGGACTTCAAAGCTGATTTCTGCCACTAACACTGTACAGGACGAAGAATCACTCCTCTTCAAGGTCGCTTCAACACACGATACGTCAGAGGGTTCGGCACTCCAGCACACTGGAGGCTGGGCGACCCTTCTAACGATCCTCAAAGAAAGTGGTGAGCGCCCCCCTAAACGTTCTCATACATCTTCACCTTTTTCCGCAACTGGCAGGGGGGCTGCTCACCCAGGCGAGAAGAATCGCCTGCTGCGACAGCCCTCCTATGGTTCAGACTCCGATTCAGTACAGTTGGCTAAGAGGCTCAAGGGGGCTAGCTTAAAGGGAAAGGAGTAGAATTCCTGCAGCTATGCTCTGCCGTAGGTTCCACGACTATCGCGCGACATCGGATATGCAAGAGTGATGGAGGAGGATGCATTGAGGGATTTGTGGCACTGTCAACGTGCTCAGTATCCGATAAATCCAAAATATCCCATGACACTTTTTGATGCAGTGCGGACTTGTGGCGATGTGATTGGTTAGTGGCCTGTGCGCTCATGTGAGAACGCGTCGCGTCCGCGTTCCACTTTAACTTCATCGTGATCCCCGCAACCTTGAACTACACCACGACAAAATACAAACATGGCCGACTTCTTCAATTTGAAAGCGCGGCAACAAGCCGCTGCACAAGCAAGCTCATCGAAAACTCCTACCAGCAAGCAAGAGTCGAATCGTCTCCAGCCATGGGTTGAAAAATAGTACAGCTCCTCACCAAATGGGAACATGCAGCATGGCTAACATGAGTTTGATAGCCGCCCCAAGACACTCTCCGAAGTCACAGCACAAGACAATACCATCCAAATCCTCTCACGAACCCTGCAATCCTCCAATCTCCCGCACATGCTCTTCTATGGCCCCCCAGGCACCGGCAAAACCTCGACCATCCTCGCCCTCGCAAAGCAGCTCTACGGCCCCGAACTCATGAAATCGCGCGTCCTCGAACTCAACGCCTCCGACGAGCGCGGCATCTCCATCGTAAGACAAAAGGTGAAGGACTTCGCACGCCAACAACTCAGCGTCGCACCCACCTACAACGTCATGACCGAAGACAAAGACAGCGGCTCAACCAAAACGGTACGCTACCGCGACAAATACTCGTGCCCGCCCTTCAAAATCATCGTCCTAGACGAAGCCGACAGCATGACGCAAGACGCGCAATCCGCCCTCCGGCGCACCATGGAGACCTACAGCCGCATGACGCGCTTCTGCCTCGTGTGCAACTACGTCACGCGCATCATCGACCCGCTCGCCTCGCGCTGCAGCAAATTCCGCTTCAAGAGCCTCGACCAGGGCAACGCCGTGCGGCGCGTCGACGATATCGCGAGGCTCGAGGGCGTGCGGCTCGAAGCGGGCGTGAGCGAGGAACTCGTGCGCGTCGCCGACGGCGATTTGAGGAAGGCGATTACCTTCTTGCAATCTGCGGCGCGGCTGGTGGGCGTGGCGCAGACGGCAGGCCGGAGGAAGAAAGTCGTCGTCGATGAGGAGGATCAGATGGATATCGATCCGCCATCGTCCGCCGCCATCTCGCTCGAGCAAATCGCTGAAATCGCAGGTGTGATTCCTGCGCCCACGCTCGCTTCTTTCTCCGACGCGCTGTTTCCCAAGTCCGCGGCGAGGAGTATACGGTTCAATGAGATTGCGCGGGTGGTGGAGAATATGATCGCCGAGGGGTGGAGTGCGAGTCAGACGGTTAGTCAGTTGTATGAGCAGGTCATGTTTGATGAGAGGGTGGAGGATATCAAGAAAGTGAGACTGGCGGGCGTGTTTAGTGAGACGGATAAGAGGCTCGTGGATGGGGGCGATGAGCATCTTGCTGTGCTGGATTTGGGGGTTCGGGTGGCGGGTGTGCTGTGTGTGGGATGAGAGGATGGTGGGAGTCGAGATGTACGTGGCGCCTTTATAGTACGGCGGATTGACAAAGAGTATGTGTATGTCTTTGGGATTATGTGGTGTTGTGAGCGTGTGGAGATGCGGTTTTCATGTGAGCGTGCTTGACCATGACGGACAGGTCTCCAATCTGCATAATCGTAGACTGGGCCATCAGAGAAAGCACGCATACATGGCAATGTCATCATCAGAGTAGAGCAGGCTGTACCTTCAAAATTCACCGACAGCACACATTCTAGAATCGCAGATGATTCTCTGCTGCTGTGATACTGTGAGGGTGTAAAGGTCGGGGCTTTCCCGTGAGTATAACAGCCACTTCTCAAGATCCACATGTCAGCGTCGACTGTCGGTGAAGTTCCCGTGTACATTGCGCGCTCTGGGGTCGCAGGTCTTTCTCTACTTCCACGATGCCACAAAATTGTGCAGCTGGGCCGTTCAGGTTCGCATGGTCGACTATGATGTCTACCTATGGTATACCTCAAAATCTTTGTATTAGTGTTGACTGTCGGGGGAAATTCGCGTAGGTGCAATAGATTCCAGATAATTATTTGCTTCCATCATTTTCAGATTGAAGGATCCACACAAGGTCACCAGATGTGTTGATCCAAATCAACCCTAGGACCCAGGTACAGCCAAATCTCTAAAATGATGTCAATACACCCATCTACTGCCACCAGATATAGCAATAATCAATGCGTGTTCTAATTGCACTCAACTCACTATAAGAGAGCAACTGTTATCGTATATACAAGCCTGAATAGACTCAATAGCTGATTAGTATATTGCGAAGAACTGAAGGAACTTTGAAGGTAGACAGCTTGGTTGAACTGCCCTTGAATAGTGCTGAGGTTCGTGGGGCAGCGCGCACGAATTGTTGCTGCACCCAATGCTGCAATCTTAGCGATGGGAAAGGATGAGGTTGCAACAACGACGCCAACGGGTTTCCCGCGCCGCCAGGACATCGCACAGCCGCTTGAAGAAATTGCCCAGTGAGGCCTCGGATCGTGCGCGGTGTCATTGAGCTGCGACACTGTCAATATTCTGTCGTTCACACCTCATTGCGATAGCGACCTGCGTAGACGTCGTCGGACACCGTAAAAATGACGCATTCAACACGCTTTGTCTTTAATTAAAGGGTGTTTTGTTGATTGGCTGGGCAAGGCGCACTCCGTGAGCTATTTTTTACTGCACATTTCCACCTTCAAACACCTGCGGACGCGTGGCATCGGTCCGACGTCCAGCCTTACAGCACCAGCAAACTGAAAAAAAAAAATGTTGTTCTGCGTTAATTATGCGAATCCATGCATTACGAGCGCACGGACAATTTACATATTGCTGTCAAACGTGCATCCATGAACGCCAGTGCTACCAACTCCGAAGTCTTTGGGCGTCAGGACGATACCTGGGCATAGGATAAGACATTTATAGAGGTATAAGGTCAACTCGATATTCTCCACTCTCTTCACTACAATCAAGCGGCGTGCTTTGAACACAAGTAACCAAACTTGCACTTCAGTCTACACGACAAAACGATTCGTTCCAGACTCAAACCTTCGCCATGTTGTTTCAATATCAAGCCCTGTCAGCTCTCGCTTTCACCGCCTTTACCTCAATTGCGCGCGCTACTCGTCTGGAGAAATACGCCCATGCTAAGTCCGACTGCCTACCTGAGGAGGTTGCATTCTGCCAAACATACACGCAAGAGTTTACCCGACAAATTTACAAAGATTGTCGTCATTTTGGGTAATAATAATCCAACGACCACACACTACCTTGCTAACCTGCGTTTAGGTCTTCTGCAGAGTCAACGACCGCCGATCTTGGACCTATGTGTGTTTACAAGGAACCTTGTTACTTTTACTGCAACCCGAGTGGGAGAGTTGGCTACGTTGTCGCTCCGTAAGTCTTTCTCTACTTATCTCAAACTTACTGCCGCAATGATTAACGAACGAAGGAATACTGGAAATTACACATGTGCTTGTTACCCATTGGAGCTGGAGGGAACCTGGGATACAGCTATCTAGGTAGTTGATTCGTTCCATTATCGGACACGCCCGATACGATCCGTTGCGACGGGTGTTTCTACGGAGCAGTTGAGTTCCAGCCCATTGTAGTCAAATTAGCCACGACTTGATAGATTTCCCTTTTGTAAATATACTTGCCTTCGTGTAGCCTTAGTATCTTGCTCTTAGTGATGTTGCTTAGATTGCATGTGGATCATGGAACTTGCACGTGGACTTATTAGCGATACCGGCAATGGATGCCATTCTACGCTGCAGCTGCTGCTGCGACCGGCGACGCGAACCTCGCAAAGTAATTAACGGGTCTTCCGTTTCGTAATCGCGACTGCTTGGCTGCGTCTGAGAGTCGCTACGCGCAAAGTAATTACCAGCAAAGGTAAGATACTGTGGGACGTGGGTTCGTGCTGCCTAACGACGAGAACGAGTGTGCGCCCTTCAGGTTTGAGAGAAGATCGAAGGTGAGAGGCATTCGACTTCTACACATACACACTCGGTAGCTTTTAAACCTGGCATCTAGCAAAACAGGTACTTGATACTAGTTGTCGCTTCTCCCTTCTGGGCCAGGGTGCGATATTGCCACAGTTAGCCAGTGAATAAACGGTTATCAAGGTGATCG
>Ga0265780_10007847_pt1 | contig 13049 bp, 14 predicted proteins | sample P1T30metagenome_FD_192432 | JGI IMG/M metagenome (GOLD analysis project Ga0265780, IMG submission 192432) | Plant litter microbial communities from East Loma Ridge, Irvine, California - P1 T30 | ecosystem: Environmental > Terrestrial > Plant litter > Unclassified | place: USA: California...
ATCAAGCGTCTTTTTGCCTACAATGCCCAACTAGGGCGCTGAGAGTGAGTCGCGGTGCTCTCATACGTGTTTGCTGCTTACATCGTTCACCCCATGTGACAAAGCACTTTTCCTTAACTTCCACAAGTTGAGCCTGAAGTATCGTCCTCAATACACGTGTTCTCTGCGCTAGCTTCCGATGTCTGAAATGCATCTCTGCTTGTATGGAATGCAAATCGAAAGCATCCAGCACTATGCGTCCGGAAGCCCATGATTTGTACCCATAATGCTTAGCACATAACCCAGGTAGAACTTGTCCTAGAGCGAGTGTGCATGCCAGTTCTTAGTCTCATGGAAGGCGTCGTTCCATTGAACAGCAGTAGTAAGAGAGAATATATGTGAGGATGAGGACATAGCGTTCATTGCTGCGCTGATACCGTCCGTCAAAGGTTGTGGTCCGCCTGTAATAGGCCCACACTAGCAATTGCGTCGCTAGATACAGTCCAAGTCCGAGTAGAGTTAGTAGAGACATTTTCCTCTTAGGTGGATGCCTGTTCGTGACGCTCGATATAGAGTGAGATAGTCGACCTGCCAATAAGTCGACTTTTAGCGGAAAGAATAATAGATCGACCGAGCGTTGAGCGATGAGAATGGAAGGCCGCCGAGGGTGGAGTCTTGCGCTTTTCTCATGCTTGGCTCGAACAAGTCTTTCATTCAATTTCTTGCACATTCGACAGGACTCTCTCAACCTCCGACCTTGTCATTCTGCGTCGCCGCAATTGCTTGTTGTTTTTATACCGTGTCCATGCTCTTCTCTGCCATAATTCATAAATATTCCAAGCAGAAAATGGAATTATGACACCGAATACAGCCAAAGACGTGAGAATGAAAGCGACCGCAGTCTGCTGGCTGGATTCGAGTTCGGACCAACGTCGCAGGATTTGCACCAGCTGTTTCCAAGGTGCGTTTATAAGAGACTCGACCTGGAGTATCATGGACGCGAACCGAGGCTCATAGCCCGAGGCGTACTGGTATGGTCGACTGCAGATAGCGTGTATGGCTCGAACAACCAGGATGATCGCCGGCGGGAAAAACACCAGATGGAGTATAGTTGAGCCGGTCATAGTAAGATTCTGAAGAAGGTTCTTGAAGAATTGACAGTGCTTTAATAAAGAGAAGAAGAAAAGAATTCGACGAGAGGTTACGATGTAGAAGTTTAGGTATTGGGGAGAGCGCCGGTGAATTTGGGAAGACCTGAACTAGCGCCAGGTGTTTACCACGGTTGACCTTCGCACAGCCTTGAAAGTGGTTCAGTTCAAACTAAATACTAAATCACAACTCAGCCACTCTTTTGGGCACAAAAATGCGTTGTATACGTTGGCTTCAGATGATCGCTCGCCACGAACGGCTTCCAAACTAGTATTCTAAATCCTTATGCATCACTAAGCCTCCCACCAACGTCCGTCCGCTATGTCTTTCACTGCTTTCCATAGACATGCATTCAAACTCGTCCTTTAGTACCCGGAATTCTTGTCGATTTCGAGATCTCCACGTCCAGTATCTCCGCTTCATGGGTAAGGCTAGAAGAATGCCCAGCAAATAATCTCAAGTAGCATGAGACTTCGAGACGCGCAGTAGTGATGATTGGATGGATGTCGAGAGTTTGCGAGACGAGATTTTGACGTAGAAATCGAAGTGACCGGGAGATGGTCGGCGCTCGATGATTATGTGATACAGGTGGTAGAAGAATGCACCAGAAGTAGTACGGGGACTACGTCGTCGCACTCAGCTTTTGCTTCCTTGCAGGCGGGTGGTGGCGACATCTCGCGTGAAGACGATGAATGCTGCGACTGGTCGGATGATGAAAAAGCGCTCGTAAGCTTCGGTAGTGTCGATATATGATTGAAGGTGCAGGGTTGGCAGTTGATGCTTTCAGTGTTGTTGTTGACGTCGAGCAGCGAAAGGTGGAAAGAAAGTATCAGAAAGGAAGTCTTCGAAACTCGGCGCCGAAAGGTTAGCGAGGTTGGCAATATGAATGCAAACACCTTAGTTCGCTAATCTTCCTCCCGTTTCCAACGTACCCACACCTCAATCTCCGTGCCACCATTGCTCACAATGGTCCAAACCCCGTGTCGATCGGTCTTGTCATTGACTGTGTCCAAAGACGTCATCAGCTCCTCTCGAGTCTCGGCGGTCACTCTCTCGTATATCTCTTTGAGGTCCCAGAAGTCTTGCTCCTTTTGAATCTTCCAGTCGTTAAAGTCTCCAATCGCCAACATGATTGCAATACGGCCGAGGACGACTGCTTGGGAAAACATGAGCCAGGTAAATGGGTACCGCAGAACTTCTTTGCTTCCATAATTGCTATACTCGCATACAGCTGAGGTTGGTGTTGTCCACAATTCGGAAGATCAGCCTGTGAACACACAGGTGAGCGAAAGCATACATGTATTCTCCACGAGGGATTTGCTGAATGCTTTTCGCTCGCCAAAAGAAGTCCTGATGCTGACAAATCTGTAGTCGGCCGGGATTACTCAATGCCAGCTCCCCTTTGATCGCGTCCGTGGCCTTTTAGGGCTCCTTCAGAACCCAAAGGAGGTGGGTATCACCTCCCAGGACTGGACGGATGTAGTCACTGTCTACACTAAATACAGTAGATACCTGCTAGGATCCGCAGACACCCACGAACTAGACGGCCGTGACCAGTCATGGGAATGGCTGACTCTTGCTTTTTCATTAGTTCGTCAGCCGGACCTACCATCGTGGGTACCCGACTTTCATCAGCAAGACACGACATTATCTTACAACTCAAAGTACGCGCTCAGGTGGTACGACGACTTCAGAGACTTCCTTGAAGTGGGAGAGTCAATCTCACACGGAGCTAGTAGAAAAGGACATAAAGGAGCGGTGCTCGGGACGCGAAGAAACGAACTGATATGTAGGGGCAAGATGATGGACGAAGTTGTAGTTGTGTACCCTGAAATACCGTCTCCGCGAGCGCAGTCCGATGCACGTGAAAACGAAATACTGCATTACTGGTTTCGCCTTGCGCGTTGGGAGGAAGAGCTTGCTGAAGCTGTCTTGTCTGGCCACACTCCAGACGGCAGGTTCTCTCGCCAGCCCGTTGATATCGATGTTTACTGGAATACCTTGCTCGGCGGGACGACATATGGCCGATTCACCATCGAGTCATACCAAGGGTACCATGCCTCTATGGCACGAATGAACGAGATCGCGGCAGAGTACGACGTTATCGGCAAGTAAGCAAAAGTCTTCGGTTGTAAAGCTTGCATGGCATGATGCTGATACACTTTGCAGTCTTTTGAAGGGCATTCCATTGTCCGATATGGAGCTGTCAGAGGAAACAAATGCGATCCTCATAGCTGATGGTAACGACCCCGACATCAAGCGGCTCTTCGGCGAAGAAATGGCTGTTCTCGAAACCAGGCAGCTGTTCGTGACCAAAGCTGGGAGATTTGGATACGCGAAAAGGGGAGTGCAGCCGGGCGACGTAGTGGTCGTCTTCAATGGCGCGCCCATACCGCATGTGCTTAGAAGGGCCCAACCGGAGGGAGACTCGCAGGAGAGGTGGCGGTTCGTCAATGATGCGTATGTTCATGATTTGATGCATTTCGAAGCTGATGGCATCGCTGTCGAAGTGGAGGATTTCGTAGTCATCTAGCAGATTCGAGGACGCGGGAGATCTGCAGCGCTAGTCCGTTTCCAGAACGTGCTCCGTGCGCAACATCTCTTGAGTGGAAAGAGCAACCCACCAGTTCTCTCTCACCACAAAGCTCACCACCGCCAAGGCATGTTATGCTACGCTCCCTACGCAATCCGATAACACGAGCCATGGTCTCTATCGCATCACCCCCACACGTCCCCATCCCCAAGAATGGCGCCGACTACCGCGGCAAAGTAGTGCTTGCGCCCATGGTGCGCTCAGGCGAATTGCCATCGCGCCTTCTCGCCCTCAAATATGGCGCAGACCTCGTATGGGGCCCCGAAACTATCGATCGTGCTATCATAGGCACGACACGCCGCATGAACCCGCACACACAAACACTCGAGTGGTCGCGCCTGCCAACGAGCAAGCTCAAGAACCCCACTTTGGACCCGGAGAACCGCGAGAGCGTGCTATATCGGATACACCCGGAGCTAGAGAAGGGAAAGCTCATATACCAAATGGGAACTGCAAACCCGGAACTCGCGGTGCAAGCGGCAAAGATGGTGGCGGCAGATGTGGCGGGCATCGATGTGAACTCAGGTTGTCCTAAGCCTTTCTCGACATCAGGTGGTATGGGTGCAGCACTTTTGAAGACACCAGACTTGCTGTGCAACATCCTCATGAGTCTGGTGGAGGAGGTGGGCAAGCCGTACGAGATTGGCATCTCTGTCAAAATCCGCATTCTGGACACACCTGAAGAGACGGAGGCGCTAGTGAGGCGGCTGGTCAAGACAGGCATTACTGGACTCACAGTACACTGCCGAACAACACCCATGCGGCCCAGGGAGAGGGCCATCCGCCTTCAGCTGAAGATGATCGGCGACATCTGCAGAGAGGCTGGTGTGGCGAGCGTCATGAATGGCGACGTTACATCACGGACCGAGGCCCTGCAGCTAATGGAAAAGTTCAACGTCGACGGCGCCATGATCGCCACCGAGGCAGAAAAGAACCCAAGCTGCTTCCGGCCAGATGCTGAAGGTGGGCCACATGAATGGCGCTCGCAGTGGAAGACCGTGGTCACCGAGTACATGCGCCTCGCCCTACAGGTGGAGAATCGCTGGGGCAACACCAAGTACTTGCTCGGTCAGATGATACCAGGCAAGGACAAAGTCTACCAGGCCATGAACAAGTCGAGATGTTACGCCGATGTCATTGTCGCGCTTGGTCTCGAGGGCGTCGAGGGAATGCTTGAGCAAGCGAAAATCGTGGATCAGCATCTCGGCATACCGCCTCAGGAGTCGAAGGCCTCGAAGAAGGCGAGGATGCGAGAGGCGAACAAGCAAGCTGCACCACAGAAGGCAAATAAAGAGAAGATCAAGGAGGTCAAGGCGGAGCAGCCTGAGGTGAAGAAGGAAAAAAGGAAGGAGATCGACGAGGAACAGCCAGAGGCGAAGCGCATGAAGATGCCTGACCTACTGGTTGAGGAGTCCGTCATGCAGCAGCAAAGCGAGACGACTGCGCCAGCTGCATTAAGCGTGTAGATACATCCTGTAATTTTTGTGTATTTGGCGTATCTACGGCGGCATTTGGTGGCATCTTCGGTTCGGGCATTCACGGAGTGATGATGGTATGGCACAGGCATGACTTACAGGTACGAACAAATCTATCCAACTTTCAAAAACCTTGTTTTACATTTCTATATTGTGTTCAATCTTGCTACAGTACTAGGCCAAAAGTATCCGAACGCTAGCGCGAACATGAAAATTGCGCGCGCGCCCATCCCATCTTCAAACCAACACAAAATGCCACAACCACGCTCGTTTGGGACAGAAATTAGTGGAAATACTAGGAAAAAGCCTCATCTGACACCTGATGAGCGTACAAGAATCGTCGCCAAGCATGAGGCTGGTGCATCGCTGGCGGAGCTCGCTACTGAATTCTCGCGTTCTAAATCCACCATGCACGACACCATTAAACGCTACTTCATCCATCAAACAACAAGCGATCTACCTCGTTCTGGCCGTCGTCCAAGGCTATCAAGTTATACGAAGAAGATTATATACAGAAAAGCACGTGCTGCTTCAAGATTGAGTACTCAGAGCTCGCTAAAGAGGGGGTGGTTATAAACGCAGATGGGACTACTTCGAAGCCACCTAGCCGCCGCACATTGTATCGAGTGCTCAAAGGTGAAGGCCTCACCAATTACCGCTGCAAAAAGAGACCTAAGCTTAACCGCGGACATGCTGCAAAGCGGCTGCAGTTCGCTAGGGAGTATAGGCATTTCGCATGGGGTCGGCGCACGCTCAAGTTCTCAGATGAATGCTCAGTTCAGAAGGGCTCTGGTGCAAATCAGGAGTGGTGTTTTCGCTTTCCTTGGGAGAAATGGAAGCTAGAGATGATCTCAGAACATGGGACGAGCCGCAAGCCAGCGCAGATGGTGTGGGCTTCAATATGGCTCGATGAACGGGGTCCGGCGCGGAGGAGCAACCTGGTCATCATGGAGCGTGATTCCGATGCTCCCCGCGGTGGCTACAGCGCCCAAAGTTACATTGAGGCCTTGAAAAAAGGTCTCCTGCCTCAATATAGGCGTTCGCAGCTGTTCATGCAGGATGGTGCTGGCATCCATAGGTCGCGCGCGGTGGCTGCTTTCCTTCAAGACCACCACATCAATACGATCGCCTGGCCACCTTACTCACCTGATCTCAACCCAATAGAACACCTTTGGTGGGCTCTCAAAAGGCAGATGTACAAGTACTACCCACAATACAACAATCTCAGCCAGGCCGAAGAGGAGTGGGATGGGTTTTGCGAGGCCTTGAAGGAGTGTTGGAGGAGCATACCGAGTAAGCTCATCAAGCGTCTAATCACGAGCATGCCTCGACGCCTCGACGCCTGTAGGCGTGCGCGAGGGTGGCAAACGAAATATTGAACCAATGCGACTCTAAAACACCAAAAACTATTAAATTTGATGCAGTATAGCTATATTTATAGCCTTATGGAGTTTGGGGTGGACATGTTGGCGAGGTGGCCCAAGCTCCCGCGTTCGGATACTTTTGGCACATGACTGTACTGTGAAGTCTGGAGAGGATAGAAAACAGAAAACGCAAGAAACGCAAACGCAGCGCAACGGCGTCTCCGTTGGCAAAGAAGACAAGCGAATCTCAAATGACTTTCTCATCAATTCGCTACACGTGCAAACGCGTTTCCCTCAACCTGCCTGCTCTTACTCCTCGCTTCTCGACGCTGACGCTCTCTCTCTTTCACATCAACATTTAGCATCTGACGGTGGTCTCACTTTCGTTCATTACTTGTGGCCCTGCAATCTCGAAATGGCAATGTTCAAACTCAACCTCAGCGTCTTCAGCGGTGCCTCGGACGTCAAGGCCATTCACAAACTACCGGTCGAGATCATCCAGTGTATCCTTGATTACGTTGTAGTCGACATTCTGGACTTATTCATTCGTCACGTCTGTCGAGGCTTCCGCGACTGTTTCCTGCAAGCCATGGCTTCTATCATCAGTGCGCATACGACTTTTGATTTGCGTAGTGTGGACAGCATGACGAATCTCAGAGCGATAGCAGAATATACCGAGCTCGCAAAGCACATCACGAGTCTGAAAGTCACGAGCTGCTACGTGCCGGACAGTGTTCCTGGAACCTTCTCCAAAATACCTCGCCAATTGCACACTCACGGCACATCTACCAAGGGAGACATGACGGAGTCAGAGTACTTGAGTGTGGGCGCCCTGCAACACTTGGACATCCAGCGAAAGAAGGATCGCGGATGGGATCCAACAAAATCAATTGCGTATTTCAGAGATCTCCAGTCGAACCCTGACAATGGCATTCCTAGTGCTGACCCCATCGTCCTGATCATAGCCGACTATCTCCGCAAATTTCCGAAGCTACAACGAGCCGCATATACTGCAACGCCATTCAAGTGTCAGCGCTCCGGTTCAGCGAGATTTCACATGTCGGCACAATACACACCCATCTTTGCCAAGCTTCGCAGCCCGATCAAGCACCGTATTCTAGACTATGCGATCACCGGAATTGATTGGAATGCTAAGTCGGATATTGAAGAAATTATGGGTTGGATCGCTTCCTGCACGCCCTACTGTATGCCGACAGAAAACCCACCGAGCTTGACATCATTGTCCAAGAAAAGAGATATGGGACTTGCTACTCCTTCATGTCGCCGAGGACTATGAATGTGTCACTGCGGCATGCGCAAACACTTACGCTGCGTAGTACGGAGCCTTCACGGCATCGCGGCGAAATCAGTCACACATATGTCCTTTCGAGCGCCTTGCTGCCCAACTTAACACACCTCGTACTTGAATGTAGACCTGGCCATCTTCATAGAGATAGCCGATCCCTCAAGTCACTGGACTTGCCCAAACTCGTACATCTGACTCTTCGTGCCACTTCCATGACGAGCGTTGAGACGCTGAGCGAGTACAATCTGCAGCCCCACCAACGGCCCGACGTCTACGATATGATAGATGCGCTGCAGTCGCTCAGGCACCTCACGATCGTCAATCTAATCGTCGGGCCGTGGGATTCGTTCTTGACACATACTCGTTCAAAAAGCCTCTATCAGTTGGATATCGAGCTCGAGGACTCCTTTTACGACGCTTCCATGGCGCATCTCAAGGCCAAGATTACGATTCCTGAGAAGGCGACACTTTTCGCAACGGCGACTAGAGTGCAGCTGAGCTACGAGTATCGCATGCTTTGCGAGATTGCCTGGAGTCATCATGACGATCAGATGATTGTCGTTGGGTCGTTGCGCGGCGGCCTATCTCCTGAAGATTTCCACAACAGGGCCATTGACGAGGGCTACACGCAGTCTGTGCTATGTGCCGAGCTGGAGGAACGGACCATGTCTGCTGGGAACTGGGCTACTCCGTCTGCTGCAGCAGCGTTTGGTCGTGAAGAAGCCACGGCGTTGATGGAGGGTGTTACTTTCCGAAGAACTCCGTGCGACGCGCGTATCAATACGGCTGTGCTCGTTCACTGCACGAGGATGAGGTGGATGCTTTGGCGGACCGTTCCGACCTCAGTCTCATTCATACACCCCAAGCCTCACATCTCTCGGCTCCATATGTACACTCCAAGACCAACTTCGCAAAATCATTGATCTCCTCTCTCGGCACCATCTCAAACATCTTATCCGTTTCCGTCAGCCTCACAAGCCCTGCATACCGCTCCATACACGCCTTCTCCCACGAGACCGCACTTCTGGCCTCCCAGAAACCTTTTCGGCTCGTGAACATTGTGCCACCCATGCACCGCGGCGACGCCGGCAAGCAGTCCATAGTGAGCACCTTATATAGGCCTTGTATACCTGCAACCATGAGCCACAGCCTCCGTACCGACTCCGTCAGAATCCAAGTATACCACAAGTGATCTTGCTGTGGAACGTTCCTTGTTTTCTTTGCTCCGGATTCGGCGAAGACGGGCGACCCGGAACACAGCGACTGACTTGCTTGCTCCATCAACACGACGACCCAGGCGTCTAGTACGGGTACATGTCGTTCCGTAAGACGTGTTAGCCTCGCATCACCATCGTACGCCCCGATACACTGATACACCAGCAGCGCCTGCACCCTTCCCAGATTATGCAGCGCATTCACCGTAACATCTTCATCCACCACCAGTCCCTGCGCCACTAATCTCTTCGCACTGTTCTCAATGACACGATGTACAATATCTGCATTCAAGGGCGTCTTGTGCAGGTAGGCTGAAAGAGCCAAGTACGCGTCTTTAATCGAGTCCGGAAAACACTCGCGCCACATGGAGTTGTGCATTAATGGACTACTCCCAGTCTCGACCCACTGACGCAGCCAAGATATGACTTTGCGAAGTGGTCGTTCCAGATCGGCGGATACACGGTGCACGGGGAGGGAGCGCGGAGGGGCGTCGATGGTCCACGTGGAAGGAGCGGCGAACCACCATGATGCCAGGGATTCGTCTACGAATGGAAATGAGAGTTCTAGGGGCGATGGGTGTTGTTGCGATGGAATGATGGCTTCTTCGATTCGGACGAATTGTGTTGGCTTTGCGGATGGATAGTGGCATCTCAGACCTCGCGTGCGGCAGCGGAGACATTGCGGGCGTTGCTTTTCGCATTTACGGCGAGCTTTGGCGCAGTGAGTGCATGCTTTTGGCGTGATTGACTGTGTCATGTTTGTCTCTGCGGACGTGTAGTCTGCAAAAAGTTGATTGATAATGCGCCGCAACGGCGGGATCTAAGTCGATTCGGTTAGCCGTGTCACCCTTTGGGTAAGCGTCCGCTTTTCGGGGGGATCAACGGTGGACGCCATCTACGACTTGTACAGTAGAAAGCACATTTTCATGTCCTCATCTTGCAAGGTAGTCTCGCTGACAATTACGAAATGCAGTAGCGTACTGTTTGCGTGAGCACATAAAAGGTAGCCTACTTGCCCGACCAAGAATCAGCACATTCTGTCTTCTTTCAGAAAAACTAGCATCTCCAGACACGAAGACTACATTTTGTAACACAGCCTCCAACACGGTCCATCATGTCTGCCGAACTCATTGGCGCCATCAACGCTATCCGTTCCACAAACGTGACGAGTACGGTCCATTCCAAGGCTTACGATGCCATCTCCCCAACGCGATCAGAGCTTAGCCAAGCTGGAAAGACTGTCTTGATTACTGGTGGTGGTACCGCCGTTGGCCTCGGTATTGCCAACTCTTTTGTCCACGCCTCAGCATCTACCGTTATCATCGTCGGACGTCGCGCTGAAGTACTCGAGCAAGCGAAGATCCAACTGGAGGCGGTGGCCAAAGCCGCGGGCACCGGAACGAAGATCATAGCCCGTGCTTGCGACATTGTCAAAGCGTCGGATGTTGACGCGCTGTGGGCATACTTCGGCGAGCAGAACATCACAGTTGATGTGTTTGTGTCCAATGCTGCCATGATCCCGGAGACGAAGACGTTGATGCAATTGGGCTTCGATGAAGTGTGGGGAGCATTCGACACCAATGTGAAAGCGCCTATGTATTTCGCAGACCGGTTCTACAAGCAGGGCGGTAGTAACAAGAAGGTCAGTAGCTCCGGTTCAGAAGTATAACGAAGTACTTATAGCGCGTGCTAACAACAAAATATAGTATATCATCAATATCAGCTCAGCGGTCATACACTCGTTGAAACATCCTTTGGTGCTTAATCGCCCGGCATACTTACTCACAAAGGCCGCATCGACCTTGTACTTTCAGCTGATGGCGCAGGACCAGCCGCGAGAAGAATTACAGATAGTCACTCTTCACCCTGGTGCTGTCTTCAACGACATCTGGGCGAGCGCCGGGCTGAAAGAAGAGCACTTAGATGATGGTAAATTATCCGCGTCCAAATGTCGTTGGAGACTCGCTAATGAATTCATAGCAAAACTCGTTGGCGGCTCCGCTGTTTGGGCGGCGAGCGAAGAGGCGGCCTTTCTCCATGGCCGTTTTGCTTGGTCGAGCTGGGATGTTGAGGAGTTGGCAAGTGGAGAGTTGAGGAAGCGACTGGATGAGGATTACAATTTCCTTCGCTCCACAATTGGTGGTTTGGAAGAAGGCCGCTTAATTTGATGGACTCCCTTCGGCAATAGCTCGCGAGGTCAAGTAACTGGACAAGTTCGTGGCGGGAGGTTCCCACGTACAACTGCGAGTACCATGAGGTCTATGGAGAGTAGATTTTGAGGTTTAATGAACGAAGGTTTTCGAAGAATTTCCAGGCACGTTCTAAAGCCATACACTCGACTTGAGATGTTCGCGTTGGTGATGCTAGGCGGCAGTCAAGATCGCTCAACGCTCCAAACTAATTACGTCATCGCGTCCAAAGCAACCAGACACCAGCAACATGTTGTTTCCAAGGTTCCACCCTCATCTTTCCTAATCAACACCCTACATTCCGGTAACGATATGGAGAGTCTACCGTTAGAAACACTCGAAACCATCTGCGAATATGTCGGCAACAGCGAGCCAAAGCGTCGCAGTCTGTTAGCCTTCGCCTCCACAAGCAAGACATGCAGTGCAGCTTCGGCTCGAGAACGATTCTCGCGCATCTCGATCAAAGTGCATAGTGCGAAACAATTGCATTTCGAATTTGCCCGTATAAGTAGTGCGCTTGCTGTGAATGATCGGAAAAGACACGTTCGAAAACTCAAAGCCGCCGGAAACATATGTCAGCATCTATGCTCGAGAATGTTCTATGTCGTCACATGATCTCCTGATCCTGCTGATCAGGAATCTTCTAGCTACTACACTCCATGTATATAAACCCTTACACGTCCATAGGTAGAAAATCAACCAACTACTTCCTCAATCTTCTCCTCATATGTTGACAACATACCATACGAAGCATTAAGCAAGAGCGACGAGGGAGAAGGTGAAGTCGCAGATGAGTCTAGGGATGCATCCGGTATTGATGGCCATAACGAGAGCGCAGTCGGCTATGATCCTTTCGCCAACTTGGCAACTTTCCCTCGATACAAGGCACCGCGTTATTTCGTACCCTCAAAGGAGCAGGAAGCATAACACTTGGCGGCTTGGAGACACCTTGCAGAATTCGCATCCGAGCTTACGCTGACCGACTTGATCTGGTCATCAACCGACCAAATTCCGCCATCAGTCCTTTCGGCTCTACATGCACTTAAACCTCGATGTAGGCTCCACATCCAGAATTTTAAACTTCCCAGCCTGATTTACAGCACTAACCATCCGCTTCCCTTCGATGACCACGAGCGCGCTATTGCAACATCCCTGTGTCTTCATAGTGTGACGTTATATGGTACACGATGGACCTCCCACGGAAAGGTCAACTACAATTTCGACGCCGTTATGCAAATGGCATCCGGATATGCTCCCAACCTGAGGCAAATTTGCGTTGCTCCGAGAATGGCAAAAAGCAGTCCGATGCTCAGGAGGGCGAGTATTGCAGGCAGGCCACCGTGGCGGGGCTTTGAATGTCCGGAAAGTCCGCCATCCTCTCATCTGCAGTCCAGTGCTAGAGGAAAGCTTCGAACATTACAGTTTGGTCATGTTTCTGGCACGTACTGGCAAGAAATCCAGTCGTGGGCTACTTACATCGACTTTTCCGCTCTCGAAGAGCTGCATCTACCACTTGCCAGGGATCAGCTTGAGACATGGCAGAAGCTCACGCACATGGCTTTGGCCGGAGGTCTCGGTGCACTTCGAGAGTCGAACGTTATATGCCACGAATGGCCCCAGCTAAACGTACAAGAGGAGAAGCGTACAGATAAGCCTATCGCGGCTTTCTTGACAGCTTTGCCGCCATTAGAAAAGCTTGTTCTTCGAGGCACAATCAACGAAAGTACAATCGACGCAGCCAATAAGCGACATGGCGAAAATGTCGTCAGCTACCATTGAG
>Ga0265780_10007851_pt1 | contig 13047 bp, 13 predicted proteins | sample P1T30metagenome_FD_192432 | JGI IMG/M metagenome (GOLD analysis project Ga0265780, IMG submission 192432) | Plant litter microbial communities from East Loma Ridge, Irvine, California - P1 T30 | ecosystem: Environmental > Terrestrial > Plant litter > Unclassified | place: USA: California...
CATGCCTACCAGCCCAATCTCGACCGTCTCCGCAGAACAGCAACACGTCAGCCAGCTCCTCGAGCTGATGAAACAGGAACAAGCGCTGCTGGTCGCAGCGGACGCCGATGGGCTGGTGGAACTTACTCCCCGCAAGAACACCCTGCTGCAGGAACTGGCCGACTTGTCGAGCCAGCGCCACGCCGCCCTGGTCGCGGCCGGTTGCGAAGGCTCGGAAGCCGGCATGGAACCGTGGCTGGCGGTGGGCGGCAACGAGGACGCGCGCGCGCAGTGGGAAGCCCTGCTCGAGCTGGCCCGCCAGGCCAAGGAACTCAACCGCGTCAACGGCATGCTGATCAACAAGCAGCTGGCGCACAACCAGGGCGTCCTCAACGCCCTGCGCACCCCGGCCGGCGCCCAGAGCACCGGCGTCTACGGCGCCAGCGGGCAGACGCTCGGCAGCGGCCCCTCGAAGCGCTACGTGATCGGCTAGGGGCCGGCAGTCCCCGGCGTTGGCCGCATCCGGCGCGGGCACTCTTGCGCAGCGCAATGACTATCCACGAACCGAGCCATTTCGCTGACGCGTGTACACGCCGACAGCGCTGCCGTATATTTCGGTTTCCGCTTCATATGCCAGGCCGAGGCGCTCGGCAACGCGCAGCGACGAGGCATTGGCTGACGCGATGAGCGCCCGGACGCTTGGTTCGCGCCGGATCTCGAGCGCATGGTGCAGGGCTGCCGCCGCCGCTTCGTGCGCGAATCCCCGGCCCCAGAAGGCGCGATAGGTATTCCAGCCTAGTTCCATTACCGTGGACTCTTCGCGAAAGAAGGCGCCGACGCTCCCGACGACACGGCCCGTCTGCTTTTCCTCGACCGCCCACCAGCCCGCGCCATGGATCAGCCACAGTCCTGCATGTGAACAGAAGATGCGCCATGCCGTTGGGCGATCGGCCAGGCCGATGTGGGCCGCGCTTGCCGGATCGGCGAGATGCGCCGCGAATGCGTCGAAGTCTTCGCGCCGGTAGTCGCGCAGCAGGAGGCGTTGCGTGTGAAGGCGTGGAACGGAAGCGGTGAACTCGCTGTTCATACGCTGTCCTTCTGCATGAACACCGAGGTCGGGTGATCCGGATAATCGCCGAACGGGCCGCGGCGCCGGTAACCCATCCGTTCGTAGAGCGCCAGTGCGTCGTCCAACGTGGGGCCGGTTTCCAGCATGAAGCTGCGGCAGCCGTGTTCCATTGCCTTCGCTTCCAGCGTCGCCAACAGGCTGCGCGCCAGGCCCCGGCCACGCACCTGCGGGCGCAGGTACATCCGTTTCACTTCGCCATATTCGGGCTGGATGACGATGGCGCCGCAGCCGATGGCAGTTCCATCTGGCTCGCGCACCACGGCAAACAGCACGCCCGGCGCACACAGGGAGGCGATGTCGAGCGCATACACGTTCTCGGGCGGGTACAGGGAATACAGGTGCGCATCGAGCTCGCGGATCAGCGCGTGCACCGCCGGCTGGTCCGGCGTTTCGAATGTGATCTGCATGGGTTTCTGCCTATAGCTGTTTGTAATAGAAGGCGGTGTCGCAGGATTCGCCGTCCGGCAGCAGCGCATAGCCGGGCACGCTGCCGACGCGCTGCCATCCCAGGCGCTCGTACAGGCGCTCGGCCGCCGCGTTCGCGGTGTCGAGCACCAGCAAGGTTTTCCCCTGCGCGCGGGCCGCGTCTTCCAGCGCCAGCATGAGGCGCCGGCCGATGCCGCCGTTCCGCGCGCGGCGGTGCACCAGCAGCTTGGCGACGTCGCCGCGGTGCGGCTGGTTTTCCGGCAGGCCAGTGATCAGCTGGACAGTGCCGAGCACGCCTTCCCCGTCTTCGGCCACGAACACGGTGCGCTCGCCGCGTCCCACGCCGCCGGCGACGTCGTCCCAGAACCGCAGCGCCGTGGCGCGCGCCATCGGCAGCATGAAACTGACCGAGGCGCCGCCTTCGACGCAGTCGAGCAGCACATCGGCCAGTTGATCCCGCAGCGCGGCAATTTCCCGCGCATCGATCTGGCGTACAGCGACGTCGGTGCTCATGCATCCTCCTTGCGGGACTTGTGCGGCTGGGTGACCAGGGCGACGATATAGCGCACCGCCTTGTCGCCCGGATTGTGGAAGCTGACCGGCTGGTCCACCTTCATGGCGAGGCAATCGCCGACGTTCAGCGTCCACGGCGTGTCGCCGAGCGTCAGTTCGAGCGTACCGTCGATGATCCAGATCTGCTGGTAGACGTCGGCGTTGCGCGTCGCCGTCTCATAGGCCACCCTTTGATGCGGCGGAAAACTGACTTCCACCATCTGGATCGGCGAATAGCCCGGCGGCGACAGGTTGCGGCGTACGTAGCCGGACACCGGATCGGTCCATACCGGCTGGGAATCCGGCCGCGAGACGGGAGACGGCGTGTCCGCCGGCTTGTCGAACAGCGAGGCCAGCGTGACGTTGAGTGCGGCGCTCAGCCGGTCCAGCACGGTGGCAGTGGCGCTGCTTTCACCGCGCTCGATCGAGGAAATGTTCGAGCGGCTGACGCCGCTGCGTTCGGCCAGTGCGGCCAGGGTCAGGCCCTGGGCGTCGCGCAGTTCTCGCAGGCGGGTGGCGATGAGTTGGTTGATGTCCATGATATCCAGTATATAGGAATATAAATTCCTGTATACCGGATTTTAATGACAGCTTTTTGTGCGTCTGCCTGTCTTACAATGTACCCAGTCCGCTTTATGGAGTCCACCATGTTAAGAGGAAGTTGCCTATGCGGTGCCATTGCCTATAGTGTGGACGGTCCGGTCGAAAGCGCCAGCCACTGCTATTGCACCATGTGCCAGAAACAGCATGGCGCCGCCGCCGGCACCTATGCCAACATCGCCCGCGCCGATCTGCACATCGAGCGCGGCGCGGACCTCATCACCGAGTACGCCTCTTCCGATCACGCCAGGCGCGCCTTTTGCGGGCGTTGCGGCTCCACGCTGTTCTGGCGCAGCGACCAGACGCCAGAGCGCATTGCCGTCACACTGGGCACCCTGGACCAGCCTTTCACTGAGCCGGTCGAGATCGAACTGCATACCGAGTCGAAGCCGACCTGGCTGCCACACGAGTATTGACGAGTTGTAGTAATTCCAGTGCACAATGCCTTATTCCTTCGGCATAGGCGCTCCATGACTGCTTCTTCTTCCCTCTCCAACGAAATTCCGGGCGCATCACCCGATGTCTACCGCACCCTGCTCGAATCCACCAAGGCCATCCCCTGGCGCATCGACTGGTCGACCATGCAGTTCACCTACATCGGCCCGCAAATCGAGGCCTTGCTCGGCTGGAGCCCGTCGAGCTGGCTGTCGGTGAACGACTGGGCCGAGCGCATGCATCCGGAAGACCGCCAGAAGACCGTCGATTTCTGCGTGTCGCAATCGCAGCAGGGCGTGGACCACGAAGCCGACTACCGCGCCCTCACGCGCGACGGCGACTACGTCTGGATCCGCGACGTGGTGCATGTGGTGCGCAAACCGGACGGCAGCGTGGAGGCGCTGGTCGGCTTCATGTTCGACATCACCGCGCGCAAGCAGGCCGAGGACAAGATCCTGCAGCTGCAGCGCGACCTGGAGGTATTGTCCTACCGCGACAGCCTCACCAGCGTGGCCAACCGGCGCATGTTCGACACCATGTATCCGGTGGAATGGGCGAAGGCGCACGCCACCGGCGAGCCGCTGTCGCTGGTCGTGATCGACATCGATTACTTCAAGCAGTACAACGACCGCTACGGCCACGTGCAGGGCGATGCCTGCCTGCGCCAGGTGGCGGCGGTGCTGGACGCGGCGGCCTCGCGCTCGCGTGACCTGTGCGCGCGCTTCGGCGGCGAGGAATTCGTGCTGCTGTTGCCGGCGACGGATGCGGAAGCCGCGCGCGGCGTGGCCGAGCGCTGCCGCAAGCTGCTGCGTATCGAGGCAATCGCGCACGCCAGCTCGGGCGTCGGCCGCGAAGTCACGATCAGCCTGGGCATGGCGACCATCGTTCCCGGCGCCCATGATGACGCGGCGGTCTTCCTTGACAAGGTCGACCGCCGGCTCTACCAGGCCAAGTCGGCGGGACGCGACCGCGTCTGCGACACAGAGGCCTGATACTGGAACCGGTGTCAGGTCTCACATTCAGACACGGCCTCAGCGCTAGCGCCAAGCCACTGCTGAGAACGTGTCCGTTTGTCAGACCTGACCCCGCCGTTGCGTTACCGGTTTAGCGGCTCTTCACCACCCGCCACACGGTATTCGACAAGTCGTCCGCCACGATCAGCGCCCCGCGCGGATCGACCGTCACGCCGACCGGGCGCCCGCGGGTCTTGCCGTCGGCATCGCGGAAGCCGGTGACGAAGTCGACCGGCTGGCCGGATGGACGGCCATCGGCGAAGGGCACGAAGATCACCTTGTAGCCGACCGGCTGGTCGCGGTTCCAGCTGCCGTGCTCGCCCACGAACACGCCGTTGGCGAAGGGCTCGCCCATCACCGCGCTTGAAAACGCCAGGCCCAGCGCGGCCACGTGCGAGCCGAGCGCATAGTCCGGCTTGACCGCCGAAGCGACCTTCTTCGGATCACCCGGCTGCACGCGCGGGTCGACGTTCTGGCCCCAGTAACTGTAGGGCCAGCCATAGAAAGCGCCTTCCTTCAGCGAAGTCAGGTAGTCCGGCACCAGGTCCGGGCCCAGTTCGTCGCGCTCGTTGACCACCGCCCATACCTGGCCGCTGCCGGGCTGGATCGCCAGCGCGGTCGGGTTGCGGATGCCGGTCACGTAGGGTTTATAAGCGCCGCTGTTGACGTCGATCTGCCACACCATCGCGCGGTCGCGCTCGGCTTCCATGCCGCGCTCGGTGATGTTGCTGTTCGAGCCGATGCCGACATAGGCGAAGCGGCCGTCGGCGCTGATGGCCAGCGACTTGGTCCAGTGGTGGTTGATCTCGCTCGGCAGCTTGGCGATGCTGGCGGGAGCCCCGACGGCCTTGGTCTGGCCCGGCTGGTAGTCGAAGCTGACCAGCTCGTCCTGGTTGGCGACGTAGATCTTGTTGTTGGCGAAGGCCAGGCCGTAGGGGGCATTCAGGTTGTCCGCAAACACGGTGTTCAGCTCGTACTTGCCGTCGCCGTCGGCGTCGCGCAGCAGGGTCAGCCGGTTGCCGCCCTTGACCTTGGTATTGCCCTTGGCCTTGATGTAGCCGGCGATCACGTCCTTCGGTTTCAGTTTCGCGGCGTTGCCGCCCTTGCCTTCGGCGACCAGGATGTCGCCGTTCGGCAGCACCAGGGTCTGGCGCGGCACCTTGAGGTCGGTGGCGATGGCGCTGACGGTGAAGCCCTGCGGGACGGTCGGCGTCGCGCTGCCCCACTCCGCCGGTTCGGCGATCTTCATGCTCGGCAGCAGGCCGCGTTCCGGCGCCGGCAGCTTGGGATTCGCACCGCGCTCCTGGGTGCTCGCACCCTGTTCGCCGCAGGCGCTCAGCAGCAGCGTGGCGGCGGCCAATGCGATTGGTGTCAGGCGCTTCATTGGGCACCTCCGGTGCGCGTGGTGAGGCCGACCCAGGTGGCGGCGATGGCCAGCACGGTGACGATGACCGACCAGACCAGGGCAGCGGGCATGATGGCCCACGCATCTTTCGCATGCTCGAAGTTGTTGACCAGTCCCAGCACGAAGGTGAGCAGCAACAGCACGACGTACAGCAACGGACGCCCGCCCTTGTGCTTGAGGCGCAGCAGGTTCACCAGCGCGCACAGCAGGGCCAGGCCGCAGAATACTTCGGCGCCGGCGAGCAGCCAGGAGGCGAAGTTGCTCCACTGGATCTGGTGGCTGTTGTGGTAGGCGATGTCGCTCAGCAAGGCTCCAAGATACAGGGGAACGGTTCCCGCGAGCAGGATGGTATGCACGGGGCCGGGTGTGCTGCGGAAGGCAGCTCCGGCCGTCATGGAAGTCGACATGAAAAGTCCTCATTGGTGATTTTCTTGCTTAAATCATATCGGCCATGAAAATTTCCTGTCGCCTTGTTGACGTCAGCCAGGCCGGAGGATGTCACCCGCATGTCACGACGCTGCAATATGACAGTGATAACGTTGGGCAACTTTGGCCTGTGTCCGACCTCCGCAAGTGCCCGCTCCCGACCCATCCCCGCTGTCCCGGCTGCTCCGCCATCTGCTGGCGCTGGTCAGCTCCGCCCTGATTCCCGTGACGTGCATCCTGGGCGTCACCATCATGACGTCGATCTGGCTGTTCTACGCCGACCGCATCGAACAGGAAAAATCGGTCGCCCGCCATACGGCGACCACCAGCAGCGAAAACATCGTCCTGATCGTCGCCACCAATCTCGAGGAAGTGCTGGGCCGGGCCAGGCTCTATGCGCGCATCGCCGAGGACGACGGCCCGACCGGCTTCCGGCTCGATCCCCAGCGGGTCGGCGATTCCGCCTACGTGCGCGCCGCCATCTTCGATGCCGGCGGCTCGCTGGTCTATTCGTCGGCCGGCCGCGGCCAGGAAGCCGAGCTGCGGCCGGTGCTGGCGCGCGCGCTCGGCCAGGGGCGCGCTGCGGCGCGCATCGCGATCGGCGCACCGTCCCTGGACGAGCGGACGCCGTGGCGCCTGCCGCTACTGGTGCGGCTCGGCGACGAAGGGCAAGCGCGCGGCTACTACGGCGCCCTTGTCGACCTCGGCTATTTCCTCGGCAGTTACCGGAACGTCGACCTGGGGCCGGGCGGACGCATCGAGATCGCGCACCGGGACGGGACGCCGCTGGCGGTCATGCAGGGCGGCATCATGATGCCGCCACAGGGTCTCGCAAGAGCCGAAGCGGAGCACCTGCAGGCGCAGCGGACCCTGGCCGACATCCCGATCCGGGTCTCGGTGATCCAGGATCCGGCTGAAATCTTCGGCATGCTCGACGCCCAGCACCATTCCTATTTCGTGCGCTCGAGCGTGTATTCGACCATCGTGCTGTTCCTGACGATTGCCGTCTCGCTCGGCCTGTGGCGCCAGCAGCGCCTGCACCGCGCCGTGGCGACGTCGGAACAGGAAAAGCAGCGGCTGATCGGCCAGCTCGAGCAGGAAAAGATCCGCGCCCTCACCCTGGCCTCGCAAGACCACCTGACCGGCCTGGCCAACCGCAGAATGTTCCAGGAAATGGCGTCGGCCGAGCTCAAGCGGGCCAGGCGCAGCCGCAACTTGTATGCCCTGCTGTTCTTCGACCTCGACCGCTTCAAGCTCATCAACGACACCCTGGGCCATGGCGTCGGCGACCAGTTGCTGAAGGGGGTTGCCGACCGCCTGCGCGCCGCGGTGCGCGACTACGACCTGGTGGCGCGCCTGGGCGGTGACGAGTTCGTGGTCTTGCTGTCTGAGGTGCCGTCGGAGGACTTCGTCGCCCAGCTTGCCGGCAAGCTGGTGCAGAACCTGTCGGCAGTCTTTCCCGATCTCGACGGCCACGACGTCGAAACCACGCCCAGCGTCGGCATCGCCCTCTATCCGCGCGACGGCCAGGACCTGGACCAGTTGCTGCTGCATGCCGACCAGGCCATGTACAGCGTCAAGTCGCGTGGACGCGGCTTCTTCAGCTTCTATGACGTCTCGCTGAACGCCTCCAGCGCGCTGCACTCGGAACTGGCGGCGCGCTTCAAGCCGGCCCTGCAGGACCAGGAATTCTGCCTGCATTTCCAGCCCAAGTTTACCCTCGAGACCCTGGCCCTCGTCGGACTGGAGGCGCTGGTGCGCTGGGACCATCCGGACCATGGCCTGATCTTCCCGGGCGACTTCATCCCGCTGGCCGAGGAGCAGGATTTCATTATCCGCCTGGGACGCTGGATCATCGACGCGGTCTGCCGCCAGCTTGCTGCATGGCGACGTGAAGGCGTGCCACTGGCGCCGGTGGCAATCAATGTCTCGGCGCGCCAGCTGCGCGACGAGAAGCTGACGGCCGATTTCATCGCCACCCTGGCCGAGCACGGCATCGAGCCGGCGCTCATCGAGATCGAGATCACCGAGAGCAGCCTGATCGAAGATACCCTGGTCGCCCAGCGCAACCTGGACAGCCTGGCCGCCGCCGGCATCCGCCTGGCCCTGGACGATTTCGGCACCGGCTTTTCTGGCCTGACCCGCTTGAAGGAGCTGCCGATCAACACCGTGAAAATCGACCGCTCCTTCATCCGCGACATCCGCAACGACACCAATGACGCCGTCATCGTCGCCTCGACGATTTCGCTGGCCCACAACCTCGGCCTGACCGTGGTGGCCGAAGGGGTGGAAACGCGCGACCAGCTGGTGCATCTGAAGGCGGCCGGCTGCGACCAGGTGCAGGGCTTCTATCTGCAGCGGCCGGTGCCGGCGGCGCAGGTCGTTCCCCTTCTCCACAAGAAATTTTTCACTTACTGAACGCCATGACTCCATCGATGCGCCGCAGCGCGATCTGCACCCTGCCCCTCCTGCTGGCGCTCGGCAGCTACTGCGCGCCATCGAGCGCGGCAAGTTGCGAGACGCCGGCGCGGCTGCGCTTTTCCGTTATCCCGCGCGGCGACGTCAAGCAGGAACTGGCCGAGCTGCAACCGCTGCTCGACACGCTGCAGCGCAAGCTCGGCATCCCGGTCGAGGCGTATGTCGCGCCGTCCTACGGCGCGGTGGTGGAAGCGCTGGCCTCCGGTGCGGTGCAACTGGCGCGGCTCGGACCGGCCTCCTACGTCTCGGCCCGGCGCGCCGATCCACGCCTCACACCGTTCGCCAGCTATGCGAACAAGGCCAGCCGCTTTCAACCGGCAGGGCCGTTCTACCATTCGCTGCTGATCGTCAGGCTTGACAGCGGTATCGGCAATATCGAGGCGTTGCGCGGCAAGCGCCTGGCACTGGTCGACCCGGAGAGCACCTCCGGCGCCTTGATTCCGCGGCACGCGTTCGGCAAGCGTCTGGGGCACAAGCTGGAATCCTGGTTTGTGCAGGTGGGCTACTCGGGGGGCCATACTGCGTCGATGGAAAAGCTGTTGGCGCGCCAGATCGACGCCGCCTTCGTGAGCAGCCAGAACCTGGCAACCGAGATCGCGCGCGATCCCGCCAAGGCGGCGCAGATCAGGGTGATCTGGCGCTCGGACGCGATTCCGGGCGCGCCGTTCGTGATGCGCGGGCAGCTGTGCGAAGGCGTCAAGGACAAGATCCGCGACGCGTTCTTCAATCGCGGCGGGCGCCAGAGCGCGGCGGTGCTGAACCCGCTGAACGTGGCGCGCTTCGTCCCGGTATCGGACCGGGACTACGAGATCGTCCGCGCCATCTACTGAGGCGCGGCGTTCGCTGCTTTACTTCAGGCGCATGAACATCACTTTGCCGGCGTCGAAGTAATACGTATCGCCTTTCGACTTCACCAGCGCGTAAATCGAGTTCTGCACCTGCTCGATGCGGCCGGTCCGGCTCTCGTCGCCGATGAAGTGGACCTGCCATTCGGCATGGTCGGTGGCGTCCTGGTGCTGCCTGGCGTATTCGAGTGCGGCGCTCACAACGTTCGTCATGGTGTTCTCCAGAAGGTTCAAAAAAGAAATTACCTGTCGGTGATTCTACGCAAAAAAAATCCGCCAACACGCATGGCATTGGCGGAAAACATGTTGGTCACATGAGGAGACGAGGACAGGATAGCGCCGAATGATGTCGTCCTCATGACACGTGCGTCCCCGAACAGACGCGACTATCTGCTTCGCCCACTGTGGCGCACCAGCACCGGAGAAACCATGGACAAGCAAGCGCCACGCAAGGATTCGCACAAAGTCATCTATGCCGCCATCGCCGCCAACCTCGGCATCGCGGTGGCCAAGTTCATCGTCGCCGCGATCACCGGCAGCGCCGCGATGGTGGCCGAAGGCATCCACTCCGCAGTCGACACCGGCAACGAATTCCTGCTGCTGCTGGGCGAACGCCGCGCCGCGCGGCCGGCCGACCGCAAGCATCCCTTCGGCTACGGCAAATCGGTCTATTTCTGGGCGCTGATAGTCGCGTTATCCGTGTTTTCGCTGGGCGGCGGGCTGTCGATCTACCACGGCATCGAGGCATTGCAGAACCCGCCGCGGCTGGAAGATCCGACCTGGAACTATGTGGTGCTGGCGGTGGCCGCCCTGTTCGAGGGCTATAGCTGGAACGTGTCGCGCAAGGCCCTGAACACGGTGCGCCAGCCGGGCAGCAGCTTGTGGCAGGCGGTGCGCGCCAGCAAGGACGCCTCCGTGTTCACGGTCTTCATCGAAGATTCCGCTGCGCTGCTGGGCCTGGCGATTGCGGCGGGTGGCATCGCCATCGGTCACGCCTTCGACAATCCGTATGCCGACCCGGCGGCCTCGATCCTGATCGGCCTGCTGCTGGTCGGCGCGGCCTTCATGCTGGCGCGCGAGACCGGGGCGCTGCTGGTCGGCGAAGGCATCGGTCGCGAGCAGCTGGCCAGCCTGCACGCGCTGTTCGCGCGCGAGCCGGCGCTGGACTCGGTGGCCACCCTGCGCACCATGCAGCTGGGGCCGGAAGACGTGATGCTGGCGGCCTCGGTGCAGTTCCGGCGCGGCATGCGGATCGACGAAGTCGAGCAGGCCATCGCCCGGCTGGAAGCGGCGATCGCGGCCGAGCATCCGGTCATCAAGCACGTCTATTTCGAGGCTTCGGCGCTGCGGGCGGCCATGCATTGACTCGGCGCTTGGCGGTGGTACGATTGCCGGGTCGCCTTGTTCAAGCGCCCGGAGCCTTTCATGTCCCTCGACCCGCAGCAGTCCTACGTCTACCTCGCCGAAGACGGCTCCTCGCAGTGCTTTTCGGCGGAGACCTTCTGGGATCAGCCGCCTTCCTCGCTGGACGACGCTGCCGGCGGCGGCTGGCTGATCAGCGAATTCGCCTTTACCGAGGATTGGCCGACCTGGGAGATGCATCCGCATGCCGACGAATTCGTCTACCTGCTCTCGGGCGCGGTCGAACTGCACCTGGACTACCCGAACGGCGTGCAGACGATCGCCTTGCGCGGCAGCGGCGCCGTGGTGGTGCCGCGCGGCGTCTGGCATACCGCCAAGGTGCATGAGCCCAGCCGCATGCTGCACGTGACGCGCGGCGCCGGCACCGAAACCCGCCCGGCCGGCCAGGCATGACGCGCCGCGCCTTCCTCGGCATTGCCGCCCTCGCCGCCTCGAACCCGGCCGACGCCGCCGGCGCGCATCCCGACATCCGGCGCCTGCTCGATCGCCTGTACCGGACCTTCAGCTACGCGCCGCAACAAGAACCCGACTGGGCCACGATGCGCGCCTGCTTCCTCGACGGCGCCGTGTTCGTGCTGGAAGCGGGCGCCGGCCAGCGTCCGGTTGCGCAAGGCATCGACGCCTTCATCGCCGACTGGCAGAAGTCGCTCCGCGCCGAGTCAGGCAAACCCGGATTCAGCGAATGGATCGAGCAGGCTGCCATCCGGCGCAACGGCAAGGTCGCCACCGTCGACGTCACCTTCGGCGCCCGCCAGCCCGGCGACCTGCGCGCGCGCCAGCCCGGCCTGGACAGCCTGCAGCTGATGCAGGACGGCGACGCATGGAAGGTAACGTCCTTCGTGGTGCAGCGCGAAGCGAGGCGTTAGCAACAATGTAGGGTGGGCAATCCCTTGCCCACGCGTTCAACGAAAAGAAGCGTCGCTACAGTGCATCCGTGAGTTGAACGCGTGGGCGGGGACCGCCCACCCTACGGAACTACAGGACCGTCTTGCGCAGCAGCTGCTCGATGCCTTGCGGCGCCACCGGTTTGCTGAAGCAGTAGCCCTGCATCTGGTCACAGCCATGCTGCTGCAAAAACGCCAGCTGCTCGCGCGTCTCGACGCCTTCGGCGATCACGTTCAGCTTCATCGAGTGCGCCAGCGCGATCACGGCGTTGACGATGGCGGCGTCGTCCGCATCCTGGGTCAGGTCCATGACAAAAGAGCGGTCGATCTTGAGGCTGTGGATCGGGAAGCGTTTGAGGCTGGCCAGGCTCGAGTAGCCGGTGCCGAAGTCGTCGATCGCCAGCTGCACGCCCATCTCCGCCAGGCGGCCCATGGTTTCAGTGGCGGCGGCCGGGTTTTCCATCAGCACGCTCTCGGTGATCTCCAGGGTCAGGCAGGCCGGATCGCAGCCGGTTTCCCGCAGCAGCGCGCCGACGCGCTGGGCCACGTCCTGGCCGAGGAACTGGCGCGCCGACAGGTTGATGCTGACGCGCAGGCTGGGCAGGCCGGCCTCGACCCAGGCTACCTGCTGCTTCATCGCGGTGGCCAGCACCCAGTCGCCGATCGGGACGATCAGGCCGGTCTCCTCGGCCAGCGGGATGAAGTCGGCGGGCGAGACCATCGGGCGGTCCAGCGGCTGCCAGCGCAGCAGGGCCTCGACGCCGGTGACCCTGCCGGTCTCGATGTCGACCACCGGCTGGTAGTGCAGCAGGAATTCCTCGCGCTGCAGGGCGCGCTGCAGCGCGCCTTCCAGGCGCAGGTGCTCGTAGGCCTGGGCGCCCATCTCGGCGGTGTAGAAGGAGTAGTGGTTGCCGCCCTGCCCCTTGGAGCCGTACATCGCGCTGTCGGCGCATTTCAGCAAGGTGGTGCTGTCCTCGCCGTCGCGCGGGTACATCGCGATCCCGATCGAGCCGGACGGGAACACTTCCTGGCCGCGCAGCACCAGCGGCTGGAACAGGTTGTCGAGCAGCTTGCGCGCCACCTTGGCGGCGTCTTCCTCGCCGGCCAGGTCGGGCAGCACCACCACGAATTCGTCGCCGCCCTGGCGCGCCACGGTGTCGCTCTCGCGCAGGCTGCCGGACAGGCGGCGCGCGATCTCGACGATCAGCTGGTCGCCGGCGTCATGCCCGAGGCTGTCGTTGACGTGCTTGAAGCGGTCCAGGTCGATGAACATCACCGCCACCTGGCGCTTGGTGCGGTGCGCATGCATGATGGCCTGGCTGAGGCGGTCCTGCATCAGGATCCGGTTCGGCAGCCCGGTCAGGGCGTCGTGGTTGGCCAGGCGCAGCAGGGCTTCCTCGGCCTGCTTCTGGCGCTGGATGTCCTTGACCACGCAGATGAAGCGCTGGTTGCC
>Ga0265780_10007852_pt1 | contig 13047 bp, 10 predicted proteins | sample P1T30metagenome_FD_192432 | JGI IMG/M metagenome (GOLD analysis project Ga0265780, IMG submission 192432) | Plant litter microbial communities from East Loma Ridge, Irvine, California - P1 T30 | ecosystem: Environmental > Terrestrial > Plant litter > Unclassified | place: USA: California...
TTATTTAAAAAAAAAAAAAAAAAAAAAAAAAAAAAAGAAGACGAGTATAGCAATATACTAGGACCTAATTAGGCAGAATCTAGCTTGCCTTTAGACAAATACTTAAAGCCTTACAATTAGTTCTATAGCAATCCTCTCTTGCTAATACTATCTTCTATAATCTCTCCTAATCTAAATCCTTAATTGCCTACTTAAGCTTCATTAGCTACTCTTAGACGCAGCCCTACACTAGAATTTTAGCCCTCTGCTTAAATATTAAGAAACCAGAAGCAACGCAGCTTACTTAACTTAAACGCTACGCAGAACTATAAGCTTATTAACAGCAACCTGCAAGACACGTATATCCTTCCTAAAGGATTAATACAAAAGCAAAAGCCCTCTTACAAAAGCAGCAGCTTCTTTGTTAATAAATACTAGTTAACGTTTATAGCTGCGTCTACTACAGCTCTAAAGACACGATTCTACTACACAGATCTACTGCCTAAACCTTAATTATATTAGGATGTAATAAAGCTACTAGCTCTACACAGACAAGGCTTTATTGCAGCTATGTAGCGCAAGTTATTAGATATTAAGCGCAAAGGCACATACAAGACTATTAGCTAGAAGGACTTTAACGCTTAAGACTACAAGGTCCTGCTACTACTTTAGGTATTTACGTACAAGCTTAATAGCAAAGGCTTCCTTACTAAATATAAGGCTAGGATTTGCGTACAAGGCGATCTTTGAATAATAGCCAAAGATACCTACGCTACTACACTAGCTATACGTACATTCTAAGCACTTATAGCTATTGCCGCTTACTTTAATATAGAGGTTTAACAATACAATGCTATTAACGCGTTTATAAACGCTTAACTTGCTACACTAGTATACTGCTATCTACTAGAAGGGTTCTCTAATTTAGATTATCTGTAGGAGCTATGCCGCGCACTATACAGAATAAAAACCTCGCTACTGCTATAGTATAAGGAATTTACAAAGACTCTTACAGAGCTTAGACTTAGACTAGTTAAAGATGCTCTATGCCTGTAGAAGAATGATAAGCGCTAGTATTCTTCTATGTGAACAACGTTGTTGTCCTTACTAAGCTAGCACACATAGCTACTCTTAATAACTTTAAACGCAAGTTACTATGCAAATATAAGATCTAATTGCTAGGAGAGCTATCTACCTTCTGCGGCATACAAACAGACTGCAACAGATTAGTTAGATTAATCTTGCTATCGCGGATAGCATATATTAACAAGCTCTATACAAAACACCTATTGCTAAAGTAATTTACTTAACCTCTAGCAACTCCGCTTCCCCGTAAGGAACTACTCTCTTTAGATAAGCTAAAGAACAAAGCTAAAATAAACAGATACACACAATTAGTTAAATCTATTAGCTATGTTGCTACTGCTACACGACCTAATGTTTCTAAAGCTTACTTAAAACTAGCTAAATTCCTTATTAACCTAACTTAACGCTATATAGACGCTGCCTATTAGATAATAACATATCTACACTATACTAAGGATTAAGCACTCTACCACAACGCTTTAACATCTACTAACACGGCTTACATTATAGATTACGAAGAGCTAGACTTCTTTAGTGCTACTAATGCTTTATACGTTAATTACAAGGCTACATAGAAGAGCTCTTAAGGCTATATCTTCTTCCTGTTTAGTAGCCCTATTAACTAGAAAGTAACACTTTAACAGTGCGTTACTAAATCTACTACTAAAGCTAAGCTTATCGCTGCATTGTTAGCAGGCATAGAGCTACTCTAGTAGTAAAGACTCTTTAAAGATATTAAATTTAATCTAGGTAATAAGCAAATACTGTTCTGCGACAATTGATAAACAATTTGACTTATTACTACAGCTACGCCTCGCCTTAAAACTTTACTGCGATATGTTGATGTATATTATTACTAGCTTTGCTAGGAATCTTAAGAGTATAATATTAATCTCTTGTATATACAGACTAAAAGCCAGCTAGCTAACAGTCTTACAAAATTGCTGCCTTGTTAGAGACACGAAAATTAGGTATTACTTTTACATATTAGTACTTTTCCTACTGCACAATAAGCTCTTATAGTACAAGTACTCTTCCTAGTTTCTTTTATATAGTTTTTATAGGTTTAATAAGGCTGTATACTCTACAATGCTCTATACTTTTAAATAGGGATACTACTAAACTCTATATAGGATAGAAGTAATTAGATCTTACATGCTTTTAAGGACGCTTATTAGCGAGATTAACTAACACCGCGATAGCGGATAATTATTTACCTAGCACTGCTCTAATGAAGCGACTACCTACCGCACTTAAACAAGCAGCTCTACCTAAACAGGGTAGGGGGCGGCCTATAATTATATTAGCTTCTCTACAAACGTTTGAATCTAAGGGAGGTGTGTAAGCCTAGGGCACCTTGCATGGTCACGTGGATTATCCACTAGCTAATTAGCCCACTTCTTTATGTACATAAATGTACGTTACAGACCTCTTAGGGATTAAGACAGAACACACATATAACTACACAACACAATACACCTTACATTGTATATCAAGCGTCTTTTTGCCTACACATATAGATATTGTTCTCCCTGCAGAGCTCCTGAAACTTAAGAGAGTAGTTGCTCTTATGGCTATTAACCCTACACCCTAACCCTAACTTGCTATCTGTATGCTTGATAGAGTACTTCAGCTACTTACCTCCTATCTCATTAGTTATCTAGCTATTATTACTAGCTTCGATAGCCCAGTCGCGCGGGATATTCTCCTCGTACCAGGCAGATAGATGATACTAGCTAGCAAAGATTAGGAATGGTGGGATAGCCCATCTAGCAGCGTTAGTTCCCTAGATTAGCGCGACCTACTCGCGATTGCTAGGCCGGATAGCCTTTGGCAGACCTCTCCTCTCTAATCCTCTTTAACGAGCTAGGTCGTATTGTTGCCTATTATAGAGCTAGCCTCGTCAAAGTTGTAGACATCCTCGTTAAGGATACTATACTTGGCCTTTGTCTGCTCTATAAGCTCAAACTAGCTCTTATGTAACACTAGATCCTCTCAGAACGCTCTCCGCCTACCGTACGCTCGATTGAAACGCTTTTTGAGAGAGTCTGTACACCTGACAAAGTTGGCTGGTCACTTCTGCCCAACCTGACCTGCGTCACGCGTAGCGAGCAGCCTATCAGCCAAATCACGTACAGCTACGTACGTAGGCGCAGATCTACGCTGTTACAGGTCGATTATATCTGTAATAATGACCTCTTCTTCCGGCTGGGTAAGCCTCTTTGAGTTGGGTGGGCAATCGCGTCGGGCAGGCTTCCCAGCGCGTCGTCTCTGGAGCGTCGTTCGACAACATTAAATGTCTCTGCACTATCTCTCTCAGTCAGGCTTTGTTTCCAATCAATAGCTAATATTGCAAGGTGTATATTAGCTTCAGAAGAAGAAGGTTAGGCTTAAGGTAGTGAGGCCCCATAGTAGTTGAGAGTTGACATGGTGCGCAGAGTTGACGGGGTGACCCGCTCGCTTGCCAACCATGTTATTCATATTTTCAAACATTTGTTTTGTTAAGCTACACTACTAGCCCGAGACATAACCTTTTCACACGTATGAACTATGCTTTCGCTGACAGGTACGGAATGCCGGTCAGCTTGAAACCTCGTTCGGTCAGCTTGGGTGCTCCGGAACGAGGTTCCTTGAAGTTGTGAGGATCGGGCTTTCCATGGCGAAGCACCGGGAGCTGAATCGTCTGCAGTGCGTTTGGCCAGTGCGATGTGCCGCGGAAATCTGGTCGCAATCAGCACGCTGTGGAAACGTCTCGGAAAGATGAAAACTTACCATAAAACGCCGCCTTCTTCTTCTCCAGATCCTCTTTGGTTGCATCTTTGACTGGCATGTAGCATGTGTACAAGCAGAACCGGGGTGTCTCTTTGGTGGGGCTCAGATTGTAGTGCGGCAGCCTTGAATCCCAGATGAGCAGATCTCCCGGTCCAGCACAGATCTTCTCCCACTTGAAGCCGCGATTCTCGAGCCACTTCATTCCAGCATCGGTGAATCCATACCATTCTTTAGTCCATGCCCAAACAGGATCCTCCTCATCCTTGAACTCCTCGTGGAATTCTTCGCTTACTTGATGGGCACCCTTGCACACAATCAGGCCTCCGTCGCTGGAAAAAAGAATGATTAGTAATAGTTCCTTGGCTTTCACATGGCATACATTGACTTACTCGGAACCGTTTGGTAGTATATTCACAATTCCCTGCAGACACCGGAAACCACCCTTCTCTGGATCTTGATCTTGATGTGGCCAAGGCTTGTTTGCAGGAAGATCTTTCCTGTTAGGGAACGCGAGACCCACTCCATCGAAACTGACTATGAGGTCTTTGTCTTCGTAGACTTTCTCAAAAGCACCAATGACGCCTTCTTCTTGACGCACATCCCATGCAAACTGCTCGTGCGCGAGACCATACCCGAAACACATGCCCTTCTCGTTAATGGCTGGCAAGTGGTCGATACCGACGGTGCTAGGATTGTCTCTTTTGAAACCAAGATTGAAGCCTTCAAGCCAGCTGTACATCTTGTCTGCATATTGCTTGGCGCGATCCTCGGGAATGGCACCCTTGACAACAGCGACGCCGTCTCGAACGAGGTCATCGCGCCAATCGCCATATACACGGCCCTTGTTCTCGGGCTCAAAGAGAGGACTGGAGCAACCCACGAATGACGAGAAATCGACTGGTGCTCTCTTTTCTGGGCGCGCTGGCGCCTGGGTGGTAGTAACGGTCTCAGTTTGAGTGGCCATTGCAAATAAGCTCTGGAAGGATCGGATGATGATTGTGATAGAAGAGTAGTGCCTTATCTTTTCGTAAGAGTGGCATATATACTACACAGAGCAGTGGTGCAGACTCCACGCACTACCCCATAGTCCGCCATAACAATTGTGCTCTGAAATTGTAGGGCAGGGGTTCCCGAGACATTGCCACCTCGGCTTAGACCTCGGGCGCTACTGAGCCGCGAAGAAGAGGGGCGACTGTCCCCACTTTTTCCCTTTCGACAGCCCGGAACCTTTCAGGACTAAAGAGCAAATCCTTTATATGCTGAACCGAGCCGTGCCTGGCCTCGATGCCAGAACTTTGAACAAGCGCATGCCCCCCCACATTTTAATCGGCACGTTATGGCCGAGCCGTCCGGAACGATGCCTGACCAGGGCCGTAAGCGAAAGCGGTTGACGCACGCTTGTTCCCAATGCCGATCTCGTAAGATACGATGTGATGAAGCACACCCGAAGTGTACCAATTGCACCAAAGCTGGTAGCGAATGTATCACATTGGACCCTCGAAATCCTGGAGTCCCTGTGGAGCGACGAGAGGCTCAAAAGTCGGTTCGGCAGCCCCTCGCCTCTCCTGTGTGTTCGATTCGATCACAATATTCAGAGCATGATCTAGCTAGCCAGTCTCAGCCGAGCACGTTTGTGCCACCCCAAGAAAGATGCTCATCACCGAACGAAGAGCTACTCCCTGCGCTCCCGAGGCTTGCCTCTGGTTACGGCAGCGGCCTCTCAATGCTGTCACAATGGCTTGAGCTCGCATTCAAGCGCCTAAGTATCGCAAGACATCTTGGAGCTGAGGCCTCTACGGACGAAGAAAGAGATCCCAGAAGTCATAGGACAGGTCATTCCGCTGGCCTCTGGAGGGGGCTCTCTGTTGCAGACCTTATAATTCATGCAAGAAGCTTCATGGGATCTCTCAACACTGTCTTTCCAATCTTCACACCGCGTTCCATGGATGACTTTGTGAAAGGTTTGGAAGTGTCTTGTCGGTGTTCGCCTGACGAACAATTCAACGATATACGACCCATACTCATGGTCCTTCTCATTGTCGCCAATTACCAGACCACGCGGCCAGACATTGCCAACAACTTCCTGGATGTCGCGCTTTCCAAGTTTCAGGTCGCCAACGAGTATCCATCCGTATATTCCACAAAAGCATTGCTTATAATCTCCCTGATACATCGATGTCGCGATGAACTTGTGCTTGCGTCGAATATGATCACCCTGGCCGCCGCTCACGCTCAAGCTTTGGGTCTGCACCGCCGTTTCTCACGACGGCAGATTCACGACCTTGGAAAAGACAAGAGCGAAGAATACATACTGGTCTGGTGGTCTGTTTATACGCTTGATAAAATTATTTCTCTTGAACTTGGTCGACTGTCCACGATAAGGGACTTTGAGTGCGATCAGGTGGCATCGTCAGCAACTGATGTATTTACATCCCATGAACAACAAGAGCTTTTTCTGGCTCTCACCCGATTTGCAAAGCTGCAAAGTGAGATGAGCGAACGATTCGCCTTGTCAAGGCACATGGAAGAAACGACTGACGACATTGAATACGCGATCGGACACAAAATGGCCATGGTTGGCGAACTGGACCAAAAGCTTCTCGACTGGATACAGTCACTTCCGCCTCATGCTCAGTAGGTCATACAGTGCCTACAGCTAGAGTACACTAACTTTTGCCCAGGGGCCTGAGCGACATCATCAGTGAGCCAGAGCTGAAGTTTTCGATGCCATTTCTAGCGTTGCAATATTGGCAGACATTGTTTCTGCTCCACCGAAACGCATTATTGCTCAACTCTGCTATCGTCGCAAGCTCAGCAGATAAGCATTGCGCCAACAAGCGCTATCGCTTCAGGATAAAATCCGGGTACAGTATTTGCTGCAGCTCGGCCAGGACAATCGTGTCCGTCCTGAACGATGCATATGAGCACGGGGCATCAAGTGTGCTCAGATCTTCGTATGCACCATTGATAGCGGTGTACGCATTAGTAAGTTCGTATGAGGATCTCGAAGATTCGATTCTGACAGTGGCCAGGGCATCCATATAATGAGAAACCCACGGCTCGGACTTGCCAAAGCAGATTTAGAGGTACGGCATTGCCTTTGCAATCGCAATGCAGTACTGAGAGGAAAGCAGATACAAGCAAGTGGTGCCGCAATGATCGCTAAGCACCAACATGAGATCGGAAGTCAAGATGATGTAGAATCGCAGGCTCTCCGTGCTCTCTTGGCAAGTCTGCACACTGAAGTTGCTGCACGATTGAATGCACCCATGGGCCGTTCGCCAGGGGAGCACAGTGTGGTTAGCAACCCCAGTCCTTCTACATTCACAACGACAGATCACACGGACATATTATCAGCGCTGCAACCGGAAACGCGTTCCACAATGGCTACAGTCAGTACGCAACCATTACTTCCCCTCTACCCACCTTTTGCCGCAGACATGTCAGGCTTTGGAATAGCAGCGGAGTTCCCGCTCGACACTATGAACCTGATGGATATAGACTGGGAGACTTTGGCCTTGACATACGCTCTGCCATCCCAATAACACACGCAGGAGGACATGCGCATACGTTATTCTTTCTCGTATATAGTAACCTGAGCATGATAAGATTGCTTCATCTTTACATCTACCTGGAAACTACGCTAAGTAATTTGTCTTTGGACTTAATGCAATCTCGTAGGCGGGGCATAACGACTGTTGTTTTTCAACTTGCCCGCAGCGTTAAGACTTGGGCTTCCATACGATCTATGTGACGGCTTTTAGAAACGCTGACCCTTGATACGTTTACACTCGTAGCTAACAGCAAACACAAACCAGAATGCTATAATTGTACGAACACTTCATCACCGTGTCCAATTGACACAAGCTAGACATTTACATGCACCATATAAGAGGGTTTCACGCACTCATCAATGCACACTGCTTAGTGTAGTCTTCGAAATGATATCTTGTGATAATTAGAAGATACATAAGCTTGCTCCCAGGACCCAAGGATTTATCCGTTTCTCTGCCAGGCTTTCAAAGTCGCATTACTCTGCACCATCGCCGGCACCACCGGTCTTCAGCCGTTTGTGTGCAACTAACCTAATCTTCGGTCCGACAAAGTACAAGGGAATTGCCATCGCACCTAGGACACCTGCAATAATACTCTCCACATTCATAGTACCGTTGTAACCAAGAGCAGCGACAGCCGGCAGGACAGAATAGCTCAGCGCAAAGCTTATCAAGCCACGTCCAGCGCAGATCAAGACGAGGAAAGGTCCTGCCTTAAGAGGAAATGCGTCAACTGCGTAGGTGATCCCGACGACGTTAACACCTAGGAACGCGAAGAACACTCCATTGAATGTTACTGCAATAGCCGACCAGTGGTAGTTTTGTGGAAAAGCTCCAGCTTGGCCAAACATGACTCCGCACACGACCCCCACGATGACTGGAATGGCAAGGTTGAAGAATCGAAATTCCGGTTTGTAGACCCCGTTATGCAGCTTTGATAAGCCTTTGACGACAAGATCATTGCCGTAGCCCAGTATGGGTAGAAAAATGACTGAGCTGATGATTTGACCCACGAAGATGTACCCAAGGGACTTGAAGCTCCAGGAATATGGTGGAGGTATGAGGATACCTGCAAAGACAGCGGTGACGACAATGTATAAGCCTAGGAATGCCCCATTCAGAAGCAACTGCCATAGGATGGTGGGAATCAGGAGCCCTCGGAGCAGATCCTTGTAAAATCCGCCCAGACGAGACCAGTCAGGCTTGACGGAGAAGATTTTCAGATCCTGCTTCCATGTCCGATATCCATATCGCTCTGGTTCCAGTACATTGCCATGCTTAGTGGTGACGCGAATGACCCGATGCATATTGCCCGTTGGATCGACTTCGCCGGCTTCGTTGAAGACTAAGTGTACTGCTCCTTCGGTGGCGTCATCAGGACGTTCGTACATCGTTTCTGTGAGGAGGAAGTACGATAGAATCAGAACCAATGCGTTGATGATCGTATATGTACCGTACCACCAACGCCACCCTCCTGCTTCCACCATGTAGGTAGAGGTGATGAAGAAAATTCCAGCGATGACGTTCTCGATGAAAACGAACCATCCAATTTTCCGACCGCGCTCATGCAAGAAGTAGATCTCCTGTACCACCAATGGGCATAGAGCCTCTGACTGTCCTGCGGCCATGGACATGATGTTGCGGAAAGCAATGTGAGCACTGAGATTGGGAGCCAAGGCGCAGCCGATGCCACTTGCCACCAATAGAATCATGGTGAACATGAATATAGGTCGGCGACCGATCGTAACAGCAAGAGGCATAGCGATCAGATTGCCGATACCCATGAAAAGTGTTGGGTAGGTAAGGAGATCGCTCGTTCGCTCTTCTTCGCCGGGATACGATTGCTTGACGGCTGTGATGATAGCGCCCATGCCGCTCGACAGGATGATAGCTGTGGAGCCAAATATGCTGACGATAATCAGGATCGCCCACTTCCTCCATGAGGGTAAGTTGAGAGGGTCTACGATATCGTCAGAGGTCATTCGATCCGCATATCAGTCGACGTACCCTTTGGATCCGGACTCGGTGTAGGAATGAGAACAGTTTCGTTGTTCAAGATTAACTGCACATTGCCTGCACCACTAAGCGCTTTCCCCTTTTTGTCGTCTTCGATGGCTGGAGAAAATCTTCCGGTCTCCTCTAAATGGTGCATTTCCGCCTTGGATATCAAGCTCGGCTTAGTATCTGCCATTGTAGGAGAGTAGAAAGGGAACCTGGTGAGGGTGTTGTCTTCGTCTGATGGCTAGTTGGGCGGCAGTTCATGCTGTCTGCTCAAGCCTTTTGATACTGGTTGAGAACATCGCTCCCCCACACTCCACATTGATTGCCGCGCGAATAGACAGCGAATCTGGGGAAAATGTCGGGGTGGACCCGCTTCGGTTGGGTCGGTGAGACTTCGGTGTCGGTTCAGTAGCGCACCGAGGTGCACAAGACGCAGTGCACAAGTTCAGCCGACTGCCGGACCGCGAAACTTCACGGCATTCCTGCGACAGTGGATCAGAACTGAATCATCATCGTTTTCTTTTCGGGATGTGGAGCGTTTCGGACTAAGGCTCTGTATTTCACACATGTAGAAAACACCAAGGCTCGGTCAAGCCTCGACAGCAGTAATCACCATGAAGACCTGGAGTATCGACGTTCCTATTCAGCCTCTTGAGGCTCCTGCGGCTGGCGAACACAAGCCTCCACAGCTACGCACCGAAACCCTGCGAAAAGGCTCAAGACCCCACGATGCGAAAGCTCTACCTTGCGACATCCTGGTAGAGCACGACTTTTGCTTCGAGGTCCGTGATGGGGCGAAACTATACGCGGACATTTACAGACCTACAACCGACAAGGAGAAGGTCCCAGCGATAATATGTTGGGGCCCATTTGGCAAGAAATTCAACGGAATCAAGTCGCTACAGCTTATGACGCCATGGAACCTGGGTGTCAATACAACCGAAGCGCTCAGCGGGCTCGAGAAGTTCGAGGCTCCAGATCCAGCGGATTTTGTTCCAAGAGGCTATGCGATCATCAACATCGATTCCCGAGGTGCATATGAATCGGAAGGCGTCATGGCCGTGATGGGCACACAAGAAGCAGAAGACGGATATGATGTCATTGAAGCGTGCGCAAAGCTCCCGTGGTGTACTGGAAAAGTCGCACTTGCCGGAAATTCTCATCTTGCCATAATTCAGTGGTTTATCGCTGCGCTAAATCCGCCGTCCTTAGCCGCTATTGCGCCATGGGAAGGTTGTGGAGATTTGTACCGTGAACAATTCTCTCGTGGCGGTATCTATGGCGGAGATCTCTTTGATAACCTCATCATCAAATACATGCTCAAAGGCCGGCATGGGTTAGAAAGCTTTCGGCAAATGTATCAGCAACATCCCTTGGCCAATGATTGGTGGAGCGACAAGCGACCAGACATGAAGAAGATCAATGTGCCAACCTACATAACGGGCACTTGGAGTAATACAATGCATGGTAAGGTTGCCGCTCTTTCCGTGAGGTCGCATAACTAACGTTCCGATTTCAGGCATGGGCGCTATACGAGGATGGTTGGAATGTGCCACTGATAAGAAATGGCTCAGGTTTCACGGTACACAAGAGTGGTACGATCTCTGGGGGAATTACAACTCGGTGAACGAGCTGTTGGCTTTCTTCGACTGCTACCTCAAAGACGTTGATAACGACTGGGACTCCACGCCTCGGGTACGAATCTCTTACTTACAATTCGGCGACCAGAGTCCCATCGAGAATGTCGCCGTCCCAGACTTCCCACCCCCAGATACAGAATACCGAAAGCTCTTCCTGGCGCCAAACAGCAAGTTATCAGACAGCCAGGCAAGCAGTAACGACACATTGTCTTACAATTCTACCAGTAAAGACTCCTTCGCCTCATTCCGACTTACCTTCCCAACGCGGATTGCCGTCATTGGCATTCCAAAAGTCGTTTTACACATGTCTTGCTCCGCCACAGATGACATGGACGTGTACGTCATCTTAAGAAAACTTTCAGCATCTGGAGAAGAGCTTTTGTCACTCAACATCCCATGGGCCAACATCCCGCCGAAGTCGATTGCAGAAATTCCAGCCGACAAACGTACCGAGGTAATTCTTTACACTGGCGCAATTGGTGTACTCCGAGCTTCGCACCGTGCTATCGACAGCAGCAAGTCCATGCACGAGAATTGGCCATATCACCCTCACGATAATGAGGAGAAGATCAAGCCAGGCGAGATAGTACGGCTCGAGATTGGTGTTTGGGCTACCGGCATCGCTTTCGAAGCGGGTGAGATTCTAGAGTTGCGAGTTGGTGGAGTTTATCCTGGAATTGCGAACTTCGGAACGAACGAGCATTCTTTGAACGCTGGAGAGCATAAGGTACATTTTGGTGGTGCATACGATAGCTACCTGAGTTTACCCACTACGAAATTATAATCCAGTGCACTTGCAAGTTCACTGCCACAACAGATGAGCCTCAAATGTTTGATTAACATCCTTTTGATTGTGATCTGCATGTCATTGGAGAAATGGTCGCTGTGCACGAAGTATAGTTCAAGTCCGAATGCCTCTGTGAAGGCCCTTGGTTGAAGACGGAGTCTTGTGTGCTGAAGGCTTTACGGTTGGTTCTCGGGGATGAGTGGCAGAGGATCTGGACGGGGGTTCAAGTACAGATACTAAGTAGTAGTCAGAGTCTAAGTATAAGAGGTGCACTAAGGTAGACAGAGGGGACTGTAGTTAAGTGCAAGGTAACTAGGTTGTAGATTAATACAAAGGGTACAGGTAAGGTACTCTATGAAGTTAAACACGATGCGCTGTAAGGGCTTTTTGTTAGTGTCTATATACATAATGCTGCTCTGCGTGCTTTGCTGCTCTCTAGAGATCCTGGAGATCGTAGGAGCAGGTCCGCTCTCTTGCTCTCGCTATGCGACGGAGAGCATAAGATTAGGGAGAGCATAAGTATAACTTAACTGTAATCCGGACTAGTGAAGGAGTAATACTTGTCAGCTTTGCTTAGCAAGGCTGAGTTAATTACCCGCAGTTTACCTGTGCTCTGTGGCTGCCTTCGGTTAAGAGAGAGCGTTCCTGGTCATGTGGGCCTAGTGTACCACTAGTCGTAACAAGGTAGCTCTATATTAAGTCCTGTTGTAGCCTTAGATATAGCACTTACGGCACGTTAGTAGTGCTCGTGTTTGTGCGCGAGCACCCTCAGCTTAGTCAGGGTGTGAAGGGGTGGTTAGCACACTCGCTAGGTGTCTCTCAAGCAATGTGAGCTTCCATCGCTTTGTCACGCCCCTTTGGGACACCGATCAGGTGGAGCCTCCGGAGACCCATCGGGCCAGCCTCGGGTCACGTGTGGCCCCGTATATATACCCCAAGTAGATCCTTATTCGAGTCCCTTGAGGATTCGTCTTACTTTAATACTACTTAGTATACTTATCCTTTTAACTCCTACCTACAAACCCCTCACATTAACTACCTACAGATTTAAGAGAGGTATTTACCCTGTTGCTAAGAAGATCTTACGATGTCTGCAGCAGCAGGATAAATTCCCGCCACGATTTTTTTTAATTCATTTACATTGCACTATCTATTGCTAGCATAAATACAATGATGCTTATGCAGCCTCGAGGGCTATGGAGCGCTGCGCATGCGAAGCATAATCCCT
>Ga0265780_10007853_pt1 | contig 13047 bp, 10 predicted proteins | sample P1T30metagenome_FD_192432 | JGI IMG/M metagenome (GOLD analysis project Ga0265780, IMG submission 192432) | Plant litter microbial communities from East Loma Ridge, Irvine, California - P1 T30 | ecosystem: Environmental > Terrestrial > Plant litter > Unclassified | place: USA: California...
CTCCACCTCCCTCTACCCCTCCCCCCTCGCAGACATCATAACCCCAAACACCTACGAACTCGCCGCCCTCCACGACTTCGCCGCAACCTCCTCCCTCTTCTCGCACCCCTCGTGGTTCACCACCATCGACGCACTCGGCATCCCCTCCTCGGGCCTGCGCGTGCCCCTCGCCCTCACCACCACCCCCTCCCTCGTCGACCACGGCGTCCCCCAACAAGCCATCAAACTCCTACCCTTCTTCCCCACCATCCTCACCAAACTCGGGCCCCAGGGCGTCCTGCTCGTTAAGCTGCTCGCCGGCACCGCGCCGGAGCTGCGCGACGCGAACGAGCGCGCGTACGTGCTTGCGCGCAATATGTCCGCGGGTGCAGACGTCGGGGGCGTGTATGTGCGGCTCTTCGCGCCCGAGCGTGTGCTCGCGCCCGAGGAAGTGGTTAGTGTGAATGGCGTCGGGGACACGTTTTGCGGGGCGTTGGCGGTGGGATTGGCGCGGGGGAAGCGGGTGCAGGAGGTGATTGGGTTTGCGCAGCGGGCGGCGGGGTTGAGTTTGGGGAGTAGGGAGAGTGTGAGTGCGGAGTTGGGGGGGTTGATGGGGGAGGTGGGGGGTTTGTAGATGGATATGCATAGAGATGGGGCATTTGGAGTGGATCCAAGTTTGCGTTTGGGGACTGAGACTGCATGTGGTGTTTACATTTCCTTTGCGGGCGTATATGAAGCGAGTGTATGTGTCGATACTATACTCTCTTTCTGGCAATTATGCTCGAATGCCCTTCGGCTTACTCTGGCGGTTCATTTTGTAATGTCCTTTGGCTCACTGTCACAGGCATCACGACCAGAAGCCCACGAAAGTATGGCAATATAGTTTCTATTCATGGCAAAATCTGTACATTTTAAGACGCGATAAATATCGCGTCGGGGGTATCAAGTTTCGTCCCAAACCTGACGCCAGGACAATGCTATCTAAACCAAGGGGAAAAGAACCACCTAAAAGTGTTGCCCCAGTCTGGCCTCTAATATGTACCAAGAAGCAGGAAAAAGTCCTAGTCAGAAGTCTTCTGATTCTTCGCCTTCACCGCTCTGCCATCATTTGTTCTCGACCTCTTTAGTTTGGAGCGCGACGACAGACTTCCGCTCGTCGTGCTGGCCCTCTGCTTCCTTGCACTGTCCTCGCGATGCAAGCCCGCTGCGGGCGTGTTGAAACCACTACCCCCACCAGCCGTGGCCGCAGAGCTGCCCGCCACAATCTCCTCAGCGAGGCGATCAGCGACCGCAGCGTCGTACTCGCGCTCCTGATTGCGGATGGTGTTGGGATCAATCTGGCGCGCGGTGGCGAGGAAGTCCACGCTGCCGTCGTCGTCGGTGTCTTCAGAGTACTGAGATGCTTCGGAGCCGGAATCGCCGCTATCTTGATGGCTGGTAGACATGTTCATCATTTGCATGGCGGTGGCAGGGCCTTCACCAGATTCCGAGTCGGCTTCAGATGATTCGTCGGCATCAGAGCCAGAGTCGGATTCAGAGTCAACGTCGCCAGAGGATGTTGAATCGAAGGGCAGGTAAGACGCAGGCGGAAGTTCCGAGTTAGGCAGTGTCTTTCGCGACGCGGAGATGATGTCATTTTTTATGAAGCGCTGGGGGCTGCTGGGTGAAGTAGGTGACGCGTGAGGAGACGATTCTTTGCCCAAGGCGCGAAGTATCCTCTTGGAGTACACGTTTGAGCGGCGACGGCCAGTCAGAGCAACAGGTGCCGTTGAGGTCTGCGACCGCCGCACACGGATTGCGAAGTTGTCCTCTGGTCGCACGCCACCTAGCCCGGAAACTTCAAAGTCCATCAATTCGGCGGGGCTTCCACTGCCACTGGTATCATTCCTCAACAGTGCGGGTGAAAAGCCGAAATATTCCTCGCTGGAAACCGTCACGTTGGAGTCCAGCTCCATAGGCGAGACATCCATTGGCCCTCGAGGCTCGGTAAGACCAGATCGATGTTGAACGCCGACGACATCCGGTGCTGTTACCCCGAGAGGCTGGCTTGTCACGGGCTGGTAAGATCCAGGCATAAGAGAAGCGCCCAGGCGGTCGCCGCTAAGATCGGTACAGAACTTGGCCTTGGTATAGAATATGAGGGGCCCATCTTCTCGTGGTTTTCTTGTCGACGAGCCACTCTGCATGGCGGAGCTGCCAAACCCCGAGGAATCCCCTGCTTGATGTGGTTGCGGCATGGAAGCACCCGACGACTCAATATCGTATCCATAACTGTCGTCATCGTCTTCAGACTCGACCCTTTTAAAGAACATGGGTTTGTAAGCAAACTTCTCCAGTTCTCTTTCCCGAGTGGCTCGAGCTATTTTCCTTGCCCTCGATCCAGCATCTTCATTCTCTTTACTGTCATCAGTCCTTTGGCGCTTGATAGGTGAACCGCCTTCCAAAGGAGAATCGCCGCTCAAGTGTTCCGATGAGCTGTCGCTGATACCCTTAGTCATGTCGAGACCCCCTTTCCATCGTATCTTTCGTCCATCACTGCTGAGCTCGAGGTGGCCGCTGTAATCATTTAATGCGTCCTTGACGAATTCGGGGGTGACATTGAGTGTGTGCAGCTGGGCCATGTTGATGAGCAAATTGAGATACAGCCAGCCATGGCCTTCTTCGGGTTGGTCGCCTGTCTCCATGTCTGGTGGTGTGAAACCTAGATGCCGAATGTACTCCATGTTCTCACCGGGGACTTGCGCTCGAAGAAGATCCAGATCTAATGGCCTCGTTGGTCGTTGGTCAGGCGAACCTGAACCCGCACCATCTTGTTCACCGATGTTCGGATGTGGTTGTAATCTCTCTAAAGTTTGATCTGGTGTGGCTGTGTCGTAACCTCCTGATAGTATGCGAGCTACACGAAGGCCTTCCGGCCTAAAGCTCCGACCGGTAGCTTCTCTCTCTTCACGATCAGCAGTAGCTGCTGACTGGGCAACCTCCTCCTGTTGCATCGGCTGTGGGTGACTTCCCGGTACTGACACCTTGCCGGCAAATATCTGTTCGAGACGACGCACCACCATTTTCTTCTTCGATTTATCGGTCATGAGAACATTATTCTGAGGCAACAAGCTTCCATGGACGTCATGCAGGTAGGACTGGATACTTTGCTGCTGCTGGTTGTAGGCCGAACGACTCATCTTATGGCTGTCATTGGCATGATTGGAAGCTTGATTCGAAACGGAGGAGGAATTCTGGCCAGATGCCGACATTGAGGCATAGCCAGACTCATTGAAGTTTGAAGTCGACGACTGGGTCTTCTGCTGCTCGTATGTGGGCGGGTATGATGTAATGGGTGGGTAGTCTGCCGTAGCCTCATCAAGTCCAGCTGCGAATTTTCGGAGAGTCTCTTCCAGCTCCTTCTTCTTGTGATCAGGAAGGCCGTGGAAGCGCACTTCGAACAGCTTATCTTCTTCGAGACGGGCATCATGTGAGTTCTCGTACTTCTTCAGCTTCCGCTTCAGTCTCTTGTTCGCAATGGTCAGATCGTCGATGACACTACGGAAATCTTCGGTGCTGCTACCATCGTTGCCAAGCTGCCCCGTAGGACGATATGGCATATTCGAGTGGATCCTAGGATAGTGGGCAGAGTTGGCCGAGAGGCCTTCGGGAGGAGTCTCGGAGGAGGACGAGTTGCGAAGGAAGAATGGCGGGTCGTCTGTGGGACATGGGTTAGCTCAGGTCTACTAGAAACATGGCGTGAAGGACTGACTGTCGACAGCAGATGCGCCGCTTTGGTGGGCGTTGTTGTTGGTGATTTCGAACCATCGGCCGGCGTCACTGCTCTCGCCAGAGCTATACTTGTTCGCCTGGAGCTGAGGCGAGACACTGGGCGGGTTGGCCTTGTCGCTAGCAGCGTTTGGCGAGCTGAGCACCGTCGCCTGGCGTTCGACTACAACTTTTTTCCCTGTGCGTGAGGCAGGAGGACTATGGCGAAGCGATACGGATCTGTGGGCTGGGATACGGCGGGGGTGGACGCGGGCAGCTTCGGGCGGGATGGTTCCTGGAGGGTCGTGCATGATCGCGGAGGCTGTTTGTACCGATTCGTATGTGATGTATAGACGGCGTGTCCCACGGGCGTCAGGGACGCTCGCTCGCGGGTGGTTAAGGGTCCATCAACGTGTGAGACTATAGGCTCAGAAAGGAAGGATTCTGGGTGTTCTTGTGGGACGGCGTTACGCTGCACCGGCAAAGTCCTTCCGGTTACACCTCACGTACTTGTAGCTTCGAGATGCGTCGGAGATAATGTCCGCAGAGACAGTGTTCGAAGCACTGTGGGATGGCGGGTTGCGATGTCGAGCTGGTCGAGTTGGCGGGTGTGGATGAAGTGTGCTGGTAGAGCGAAGGCGTGGTGGCCGGGCCGCCAGGAAGGTGGGCATATGGCCCATCCTCCCATCGCACCCATAGTGTCGAGCATCGTGATGCATTCGCGATTCTCAGATCCCAAGAACAGCTCCGAGGGGGCTTGGCATCGGAGGGCTCTGAGAGGAGCGATCGCGTGGCGTGGCCGTTCCAGACCGGACCACTGTCGACGATCGTCGATGAGCCTCGCCTCCTATACCAGCGCTCTAGAGACACCGAAACAGCATTTCGCAGCAACCACCCGCCGCACATCGCCCACTTTTGTCGCCCTGACCATCCGCTATTTGACATAGAGGTACGACCAAGTGCCTCGCCCGACCGTCGCTGTACCATTCGACTGCACAAAACGGTCGCTACAGGGCGGTGCCAGCCGCTGACTTTGCATACACTACATGCGCCTTCGAGATCTGAGTTTGGTGACATGCATCGGCCCCAGCGCTGGTCCTACGAACATGAAGGCATTCTTGTCAAAGTTCCTCAGGGAGGGTTGGGCCCTGAAAACATACTTGCCTGCCGAGCTAATCACCGACTGTTACGTGGGGGCTGTTTGAATCGAGCGTGGAGTGGTGAATCGAATCTTCCACTTCCGCAAGGAGACCCTGATGATGTATGCCGGAGCCCAGTCCCTCCAATAAGAGCCTCGACGCAGGCAATCGGTGATGACCTGCAGGCAATCAGAACACATTTCACGGCCGTTTATGTCATCAGCCCGTTTCGTGTCAATCCTCGAGAGCTCCGCGGTGGTGACTGTATTACCATCATCGATCTCTGAAGTAGCGTGAGAAACCTGCCGGGTAGCTGCCATCGAGTTTCATCGCAAATGTGGAGCTGTTTTCGACAGTGCAGTCAGTATTGCGCCTGGAGAATTAGGTACTTGACACACTTCGCATCCAGAGGCTTTTGCAAACGATCGTCAGCAACTTGTGGCTGACTGACACCTTGAGGCTGTATTGAGAAGTACTGAAGCAGCCAAATGTAGGGCGCGTCGCAACACGCTGCATCTGGTGTCCATAAGCGCGACTTTCTTAGTGCCCGGTGGGCTATCTAGCTCAAACTGGTGCAAACGTGGAAGCAATATGTGGCAGAACGGTCGTATCATGAAATCTCTCTTCCGCTCAGTTGAAATTTGCTTGAAGGTAAAGGTGGATTCGCATGCACTCTTCGCAGCAACGTCTCGTTTCGTGCTAGGAAACCAACCTGCATCCATGCATGTGGATGCGATCAAGACTTTTGATCATCGAGGCGAAGAGCGCGGATGTTGATTGTGTTTGCTAAGATCTCAGCAAAGATTCTTAATTATATCCTCACACCTTTACTCCTCAGCACGTTGACCGTCGAATGTCCAGTGTAGTTGATCCATTCTCCCAAAGCACCCATGAAGCCGCCGACCTTCATGAGATCTGCCAGTCTATTGTCCAGGAATTGCTCAGTCTCAGTGAAGTTTGACGACTTATCTTGCGTCATGTACACCTCGGTGGCAGAGTAAATCGTCGACAAGCTCGCGCGCTTCGTGTACCAGCTACTGTCAACGCTCTGATCACCGGCAAGGAACCAAATCTCGTCGGCGAGTTTTGCGAGTTCTGATATCGAGGCGGGGACGTATGACGGTTGGGCCATGATTGCGAGTGCCTATGCGATGTTAGCACAAGCGTAGGTCGCCGTAAATACAAACTCGCCTCCTGCCAGCGATGTACTACCGGCTCGTTTGCTCGTAACCGTGCAAGAGTGAGCGTCCGAACTTTTGATCCTACGCCCAACTTCTTCTCGCCATTGTCCGGGAACTGCACATTGTCCTTCAATGCCAATCGCTGCGTCACAAGATGATAGTTGATCAAGTCAAAGACTCCTCGGGGGAACAAATTGGTAGACACATCGAGGTAGCCAGCGTCGCGAGCTCCCAGTTTTAGAGCATCTATCGTGAAGCCGTAGCTCGGTACATGTGCGTATGCCGAGGAGAGAATGGCAGACTCGGCTTTTGAGAAAGGCGGCGCTTCAGCGTAATCGTACGAGTGGTATGAACATCTCTGCCTCCAAGCAGATGATACTGGACGATGTGAGGCAGCTCGGAACGTTCCGAGAAACGAATTAGATAATCGAGCGGGCACCATGGCTGTGGTTGCAGTGTTCAGATCAACTTCCATGTCGATGGGGAGATCCGTCTAGCTGCCGCCAAGATCGATCGGACTCCCGTCGCCACCGCATGCAAGATCTTGACGTCTCGTCGATGTGATCTAGGCTGCCCAAAATTGGTAGTCTGCAGCACGTAGGCATGCCGTCTCACGTTGCATGGCGGAAGCCTAGATCATGGACATTTGACATGGCTACAAGATCTAGAACTCACATGCATTAATGGGTGTAACAACGACACGTGACGAACGCGTCGGACGCGTTTGCGCTAGTGGCGACGTGCAGGAGCGACCTCCGAATCTCGAACTTGCGGGTGCCTGCTGAATCCGTGTTACTCTTGGATTACCGTCAACGCGTGCCATTTCGATCGTCAGGTACACCATTGTCACTCTCTTTACATCTTCACATCGCGAGTATCACTGAATTGGCCGTGCGGCACGGTATTCACATTTGCACCCACTCCGCGCACCGTACGCCCAAGATTCTAGCTCTGCTACACGCGACCGTTCTGGACCCTCATTTTGAACTTTGCATAGTCCCACAGAAGGCAGGGAAGTATACACAATGGCGCGCGGCAAGAATGTGGAGCTCAGCGAGTATGAGCGCAAGCGGCAGGAGAACATTGCGAAGACACAGGCGCTCCTGCGCAACTTGGAGATGGAGGCTGCCGAAGCTGGTATTGGTCCGACTGGAAAATCGAGAGCAGCTGCATCGTCGAAGCCAAAAGTCAAAAAGCCCGCGCCCAAGAAGATCAAACAGGAAGAAATCGCGCCTAGGCGAACTTCTTCGCGTCTGAAAGGCATTGAAGCGGATAGTGAGAAGGCAAAGCGCAAGGCTGAGGACGAATACGTTGCGATCAAGGAAGCCGATCGCGCAAAACGGCAACGCGTCAGCGATGCTTTCAACTTCAGTGATATTGTCGTAGCTGGCAAGGACTGGAATCGGAGCGGAAACTTCTTGTCTATCGGGCCTGCGAACCCATACGAGCGAACCTTCGATTTCGACGATGTAAAGGAGACCACGGACAAAGAGCTGAGGGCGCTCAGAGAGAAGATGAGCGGCTTGCAGCTGTGGGAGGATTTCGAGCCCAATGAAATCAAGATTACACCGGAGCGCATCTATGCGATGGGTATGCATCCGACAACAGAGAAACCACTCGTGTTTGCAGGCGACAAATTAGGCAATCTAGGCATATGCGATGCGTCGCAGAAAGTTACGGAAGTGAAGCAAGAAGACGACGAAGATGCCGATAACGAAGGTCCTACCATCACCACTCTGAAGCCTCACACACGTACAATACACACCTTCCAGTTTAGTCCACACGACTCAAACGCGCTCTATTCTGCGTCTTACGACTCATCTGTCCGGAAACTAGACCTGGCCAAAGGCGTGGCTGTCGAGGTGTACGGGCCATCGGATCCGAATGAAGACCAGCCGTTGTCCGGGCTAGAAATTTCAAAGGACGACGCAAACATGCTGTACTTTTCCACTCTCGACGGTCGCTTCGGCATGTATGACATGCGCACACCTTCGGACCAAGCAGAGCTCTTTCAACTATCCGAGAAGAAGATTGGAGGCTTCAGCCTGCATCCTCAGCAACCACATCTCGTAGCAACCGCCTCGCTAGACCGCACTTTGAAGATTTGGGACCTGCGTAAGATTAATGGCAAGGGTGATTCGCGCCTTCCAGCACTCGTGGGCGAGCACGAGAGCAGACTTTCAGTTTCGCACGCGGCGTGGAACTCTGCGGGACAGGTAGCCACCGCATCATACGATGACACCATCAAGATCCACGATTTCAGCAAATCGGCGGAGTGGGCTACAGGTACGACTCTGACTCACGCTGATATGAAGCCAACAGTCGTCGTACCACATAACAATCAGACGGGCCGTTGGGTCACAATGTAAGGCCGCCATCCTAACACGAATGGTACACATGCTGATGATGACGCGCACAGATTACGAGCACAATGGCAGCAATTCCCTCAAGATGGCGTGCAGCGGTTCTGCATCGGCAACATGAACCGATTCGTTGATATTTATACCGCAAAGGGCCAGCAATTGGCGCAACTGGGTGGGGATGGCATCACTGCGGTGCCAGCAGTTGCAAAGTTCCATCCTACGCTGGATTGGGTTGCTGCTGGCACTGCGAGTGGAAAGCTGTGCTTATGGATGTAGTTTCTGTTCTTATTGATACCCGCGCTAGCATATTCTGGAACATTGCATTTGAGAAATGGATATTTGCTCACCGCTGATGCGGCATGGATATTGAAGTCTATTGTACAGCGCATGCTGCACGTTTAGATCGTGAGCTATCGAATCTGCACCGAGGAACAGGTCACTTTGACGCCAAGAGCAAATACAGATACATGCCCATATTGAACGACTGGGGTCTCCCCCCGTTCAACCCATGTCATCGGCTATCATCGTCCCGTAGTCTGTTTCAACTACGTTTATCGTTACTTCCTTTGAGAGAATTCCTGGGTCGCTTGGGGCAAAATGTGGATGGTTCGCTGATGCCATCACGATGCAGTTGCTCACTCCACAGTGCAGAGGGTAGCGACGTAACATCTGGTGACTTTTGTTCGGTGCGGCTCCTCCGGCTGGCACCCATCACGCCCGTTGCAACTCTGACGTCCCTATCGTGCACCGTAGAACGTTCCACCGTCGTACCAGCAACCTCGGTGAAAGCCATCCGCAAACGCTTTGTTCTCGCTATCACCGTGCCCGCACTAAGCGGAGCGTTAAGCTCACGACCAAGGAACACGAGATAACAAGCGGGGACGCGATCGACGTCACACGAGTCGCAACTTCCTCATCCGACGCTCCGCAAAGAGTGCCTGCACAGCACGAATACGAGAGAATGACAGCATTTGGCAACAGCTCGGGCAATGTCTATGGCAGATCTGGAGGTTAGTTGGATATCGCTGACGGCCAAAAATAAACATTGGCCCTTCTTTTGCGGTAGCTTCGCTGGATTGCCGGCCGAAAGCTACCATCACCGTCTGGTGAGCGTGACCTACTCTGCCTAGCCATGAGGAAAACGCTGATCTGCTCGTGTTTGGGCACTTTGCGATGCAACACTGTCCAGCCGAACCCTGCCACGCCTTGCTTTTACCAGCCCATGCCAGCCCCTTTGGGTAGCGACATGCTGTACGAAGTTCGGTTGTGGCGGGATTAGTACTGGGCGGTGGGGTAAATTGCATGGCAAGGGTACACCTTGGCTGGAGCGGCGAACTTCCTTCATCACGACGGAAGGTGTATATAAGTTCAGGCAGCAGGTGGTTTCCAAGGCATCATCAGCTCAAGCATCTTCAACACTCTTCACTGCTCAATTGACACCGCCCGCAACTCCAAACAGTCGCTTCAATTCCAAGACTCTTCAAGATGAAGTACACCACCGTCATCGCTGCGATTACCAGCACCGCCCTCGCCCAGAGCTCTTGCTCTTCAGCACCACCCGCGGCCACACCCAGCCCTGCTCCTCCCGCTGGCCCCAACTACTTCACCGTCATCTCTACCCGCAGCGCGTCTCCCGTCCACTTCCTGACGCTCACCGCACGTGGTCTCAAGTTCTACCTCGGCGGAGGACCCCCCTCGTCATACTGCCCTCCCAACATTCCAGCCGGCTCGTGCCCACCAGGTAACAGCACTGTGTTGGCTGGTGGTTATGGCACACTCGGCATGGGCACAGTTGTCCCCGGTGGCCAGGAGGTCTACGTTGCGCCCGATGGTGCTTTGAGCTACACACAGGCACACTCAGCCGCGGTCCCCGCTGGCAGCTACAGGGCCATGTTCAGCCGCGAGGCACCCTCCGGCGGCAACTCGTTTGGCTACCTCAACTTCGAGACTGGCTTCGTTGCGTGCCCAGCTAAGGCACCCGAGACTGGCTACCAGGTCTTTGGCCAGGTTGAAGGCGCCACTTTCGGACCCGAGTGCCTGGGATTCAACGCCCTGACTTGTAAGTCCATGTCCTGCCTCTCCACTGATTGAACGTTAGCTAACATTTAAAACAGCCGAGGTCCAGCAGCCTGGCGCGTGGCAGTACTAGATTCCCATCTCGATTGCGAGTCGTCTTGTTGTCCCTTTTGAAGCAAAGAGCGATATGCTTAATGGTAATATAATAAATCCGGCACAGAGGAGTGGCCAAAGAAATCATTGCTGGTGAAGGAAAAGGAGAAAGGGTCTCTCCACAACATACTTGTATATAGACACACCATCCCTATGACCCACGACACTCCCTAGTGCCATAATGCAATTACCCATCCTCAAAGTCCATCTTCCCGGTCGTCTACTGTCTTCCCCCCCGGCATGACAGCCCTCTCCAACATGCTCATCAACCACGCGACCTTGTTCTCGGGGGTTTCCTTGACGAAAAGCTTCACCTCCGCAACCTTTTCGCGGCTCATGTCGCCCTTGACAATCGTCACATGACTTTTCGGCACACTCAACGTCCTCGCAAGAAGGACCGTGACAGACTTATTCGCAGCAGATCCCTCGCACTCAAAATTGGCCACGTTCATGAAAACATGCGAGTCGGAAATGGCGGCGATGCCTTCATGGTAATAGGCCACGCCGGGCCTGACGAAGAGGGTGACGAGGAACTGTGATTTCGCCCTGGAGCTGGCTTTGAGGTAGCGGACAAAAGTGCGCGTTGTTGATGGTGCGGACATGTGTGTGTGTGGGCGTCCTGGTTGGTGGTGGAGTGTGTATTTCTATGAGCAGTTGATTCGAGTTATTTCGCGCACGAACGCAAAGAGAAAATTCCTTTGTAGTGTTGTCGCAAGTGGTCGATGTTGTTGATGATGTTGGTGCCTTGGCGGACGGATTACATACACGTGACGTCACGCCATGGTTTTCCCGAATGCTTTGATCACATCCGCTAAAATAAGCGCGTTGAGAAGCGCTCCTCTACGTAAAAGGATTAGGTTAATATATAAGAAGTTAAGTGCAGTGTAGGTTCACAAGGTTATGCCTTAATGATAACATAAGAATTTTCTCGTTCTAGTCGCAAACAATCTTACGGATATTGGGATAACTGTCCCAGACAATGCCCCAGTCCAAACCCAAGTCAATGAATCGACTGTCTCTGAACCGTCCTCGCAGTAGCTTTGCTACTGTCTCTTGCAAAGTGTCAAAAGCCTGATATTTGATGTGAAGGTATCGCCATCCAATGTCGCTTTTACTCAATAACGTCATAATTTTGACTATAACGTCAGGTGTCAGAGTACATAGCTGACGAGCAACGCGAGACTCCTCTTCCCAATACAGCCCTCTGAGATGTGTGATTGATAGAGTTAATATTAGAAGGATACCGAACAATGTCGAGAAAACCAGAGCATGAAAGGATATGCTTAATGGCTTTTGCTGGGAAGCGGCAACAGAGCTCTGTACACTGTATCCACCTGTGTGAATCCACGAAAGAAACCCATCGAACCTGAGAATCAATCGGAGTGGAAGTTGAATAGACCGAGCGCCTAACGCAGAGACTATAATCAGCTCCGCTAAGAGTTCGAAGTCGTCGAGAAAGCCAAGGGGAATATATTGTGTCTGAACGACCAGGTCGTTTCTAGTGAATTTAAACTCTACTAGCAGACTTATATAACTTCTTAAAATTAGTTTTGCTTAATAGAATATAAGACTAGCTTACTACGTAAGCAGAAGCGCCTTATTCTTTAAATTATCTGTAATGCTCTTAGCCTGCTGTAGGTATGCTAGTTTATGCGCTTTATACTATACTTATAGTATAGTATAAGAAATCCTTAATTCTAGTTAGCATAAATTACCTCTATAAGTAGAAAGTAAGATAATAACTATTTATCTATTATGCCTCTTTATAATACGCCTAAAGATAAGCATAAGAAATATTAACGCTATAGCAGAGATAAATACCTAAGAGAGATATAGAGAAAGTTCTAATACCTTAGAGACTAAAGCTAAGGCAAAGATATAAGTAGAAAGTAGTAGAAACTATAAGTTATAGAGAGTAGAGCTAGTATAAGAAGATACGTCTAAAGTTAACAGTACGCGTAAAGCTAATATAAAAGCTAAGATAGATTTATAATAAAAGAGTATTAGAAATTATAAGGCTATAAAAAGCAAGGCTAAAATAATATATTAAGCCTATAGTTAATAGTATAATAAGAGCTAAGGCAAATTAGTAAGTAGAAAGCAGTACTAAGCGCAAAGCTTTATAAGATAAAGCTAATGCAGTATCTTACTCTAAAATTAAGAGCGTAGCAGTTAAGAAGTTATAATATTAAATAGATAAGAGAGGTTAGAAAAGCTATAGAATTAAGCTTTATTTAGATAGATAATAGGCTAGATTTGTAAGTAAATAAGAAATTAAGGCTATAATATGCAATTGCTAACAAACTAAGTAAAGGTAAAGGTAGATATAATATATTTGTTAACATTTACAGCTACAACAAAGCTGCAATAACACTGAAGTGCTCTAAGAATAGAACAATATTTACACTTACTAAAATTGCTGTAATAGGTTATTAAGATACTATTACGCCCTGCTTGCTTAGCAAAATA
>Ga0265780_10007854_pt1 | contig 13046 bp, 10 predicted proteins | sample P1T30metagenome_FD_192432 | JGI IMG/M metagenome (GOLD analysis project Ga0265780, IMG submission 192432) | Plant litter microbial communities from East Loma Ridge, Irvine, California - P1 T30 | ecosystem: Environmental > Terrestrial > Plant litter > Unclassified | place: USA: California...
TCAAGTTCATGATCGTCTCGCTGTCGTTCTACGGCATGGCCACCTTCGAGGGCCCGATGATGTCGATCAAGACCATCAACTCGCTGTCGCACTACACCGACTGGACCGTCGCCCACGTCCACGCCGGGGCCCTGGGCTGGGTGGGCTTCATCACCATGGGCTCGATCTACTACATCATCCCGCGCGTCGCCGGCAAGCAGCAGATGCACAGCGTCGCCGCGATCGACACCCACTTCTGGGTGGCCACCATCGGCGTCGTGCTGTACATCGCCTCGATGTGGATCGCCGGCGTGATGCAGGGCCTGATGTGGCGCGCGGTGAACGCCGACGGCACGCTGACCTACACCTTCGCCGAAAGCGTCAAGGCCACCTGGCCCTACTACGTGATCCGCGTGACCGGCGGCGCGCTGTACCTCGGCGGCATGCTGATCATGGCCTGGAATACCTGGATGACGATGCGCGGCACCAGGAGCGTCGACGTGCCGATCTCGTCCGGCCACAGGCAGCCGCGCAGCGCGGGCGCGGCCGCACACGCCGTCCCGGCTTGACGAAACAAGGAGCATCCAATGAAATTCACCCATGAGTGGATCGAGAAGAACGTCTGGCTGCTGATCGGCCTGGTCCTGCTGGTCATCTCCATCGGCGGCCTGGTCGAAATCGTGCCGCTGTTCTTCCAGAAGTCGACCACCGAGCCGGTCGCCGGCCTGACACCGTATTCCCCGCTGCGCCTGGCCGGGCGCGACGTTTACATCCGCGAAGGCTGCTATGGCTGCCATTCGCAGATGATCCGGCCGCTGCGCGCCGAGACCGAGCGCTATGGCCACTATTCGGTGGCCGGCGAATCGGTCTACGACCACCCGTTCCAGTGGGGCTCGAAGCGCACCGGTCCCGACCTGGCGCGGGTGGGCGGCCGCTACAGCGACGAGTGGCATCGCGCCCACCTCGATGCTCCGCGCGACCTGGTGCCCGAGTCGAACATGCCGGGCTATCCGTGGCTGGCGGGCGCCAAGCTGGCGCCGGCCGAGATCGTGCCCAGGATGCGGGCGCTGCAGCGCGTCGGCGTGCCATATACCGACGAGGACATCGCGGCGGCGCCCTCGGCGCTGGTCGACAAGACCGAGCAGGATGCGCTGGTGGCCTACCTGCAGGGCCTGGGCACCCAGATCAGGACGAGGAACTGACATGGCACTCCACCAACTATTCGACGACGCCAGCAGCGTCATGACCGTGATCAGCTTCGCGACCTTCATGGGCATCGTGCTCTGGACCTACCTGCTGCACCGGCACAGCGATTTCGATACCGCGGCGGCGCTGCCGTTCGCCGACGAAGCGGAGGAGAACTGAGATGGGCGATTTCTTCGACGCCTTCTGGCACTACTACATCGCGGTCATCACGATCGCCTCGGTCGGCGGCTGCGCAATCCTGCTGTGGTCGCAGTCGAAGTACAAGGTCAGGCTCGGCCCCGACGGCAAGGCGGACCCCACCACCGGCCACGTGTGGGACGAGGACCTGACCGAACTGAATACCCCGATGCCGCGCTGGTGGATCGGCCTGTTCTGGATCTCGATCGCGGCGGCCGTGGTCTACCTGGTGATGTACCCCGGCCTGGGCGCGTGGCGCGGCACCTTGCAGTGGGACCAGGCCGGCGAATACCAGGCCGAACTTCGGCAGGCCAGGGCCGACTACGGCCCGCTGTTCGCGCAATACGCGAAGCGCGAGCTGACGGCGGTGGCCGCCGATCCCCAGGCCCACGCCATCGGCGAGCGCCTGTTCCTGACCTATTGCTCGCAGTGCCACGGCTCGGATGCGCGCGGCAGCAAGGGCTTCCCCAACCTGACTGACGCCGACTGGCTGCACGGCGGCGCCCCGGACGCGATCAAGGCCACGATCCTGCAAGGGCGCACGGGCATGATGCCGCCGATGGGCGCGGCGCTGGGCTCGGACAAGGATGTCGAGAGTGTCGCCCATTACGTGCGCTCGCTCTCGGGCCTGTCGGCCGACCCGATCAAGGTCGCCTTCGGCAAGCCGAAGTTCGCCAGTTGCGCGGCCTGCCACGGCGCCGACGGCAAGGGAAACACGCTGCTCGGCGCGCCGAACCTGGCCGACAAGACCTGGCTCCACGGCGGCAGCGTCCAGACGGTGATGGAGACAATCCGCAAGGGCCGCAGCAACACCATGCCAGCCTTCGGCGACTTCCTGGGCGAGGAAAAAGCCCATCTGCTGGCCGCCTATGTCTGGAGCCTGTCGAATCCGGGGGCGCCGGCCGCGCCGGCCGCGCTAGCGGTCACCGGCAGCACGACAGCGACGGCGGCGAAATGACCGAGCCGCCAGGGGCGCCACGCGAAGCGGTCGTGCGCATGTACGCCGCGCGCGAGGACATCTTTCCGCGCGAGATCGAGGGGCGCTACGCGACGCTGCGCCGGGCCTGCGTCTGGCTGACGCAGATCCTGTTCTATGGCCTGCCATGGCTGAACATGCACGGCCGCCAGGCCGTCCTGTTCGACCTGGCCAGCCGCAAGTTCTACCTGTTCGGCCTGGTGTTCTGGCCACAGGACTTCATCTACCTGGCCGCGCTCCTGATCGTCTGCGCCTACGGGCTGTTCCTGGTCACGGCGGTGGCGGGACGGGTCTGGTGCGGCTTCGCCTGCCCGCAGACGGTCTACACCGAGATCTTCCTCTGGATCGAACGCAGGATCGAAGGGTCGCGCAGCAGCCAGCTGCGGCTCGCGCGCCAGCCGTGGAACCGCGAGAAGCTCGCCAGGAAAGGCGCCAAGCACCTGGCGTGGGGTCTGGTCGCGCTGTGGACCGGGTTCACCTTCGTGGGCTACTTCACGCCGGTGCGCTCGCTCGGCGGCGCGATCGCCGGCTTCGGCCTGGGGCCATGGGAAACCTTCTGGATCCTGTTCTACGGCTTCGCCACCTACGGCAACGCCGGCTGGCTGCGCGAGCAGGTCTGCAAGTACATGTGCCCGTACGCGCGCTTCCAGAGCGCGATGTTCGACCGGGACACCCTGATCGTCACCTACGACGGCGCGCGCGGCGAGCCGCGCCACGGCCGCAGGAAGGGCGAGGCGCAGCCAACTACCGCAAGCAGCGGCGACTGCATCGACTGCAGCCTGTGCGTGCAGGTATGCCCGGTCGGCATCGACATCCGCAAGGGCCTGCAATACGAATGCATCGGCTGCGCCGCCTGCGTCGACGCCTGCAATGGCGTGATGGACAAGATCCGGCGGCCGCGTGGGCTGATCCGCTACGCGACCGAGAACGGCCTGGTGCTGAAGCTCGATGCGGGCGAGATCCGCGCCCGCGTGCTGCGTCCGCGGGTGCTGGTCTACAGCGCGGTATTGGTGGCGCTGGTGGGCGCGATGAGCGCCTCGCTGGCGCTGCGCAATCCGCTCAAGCTCGACGTGATCCGCGATCGCGGCGCGATGGGACGCGAGGTGGACGATGGCCGCATCGAGAACGTGTACCGGCTGCAGGTGATGAATACCAGCGAGCAGCCGCTCCGTTTGAACGTGTCCGCGAGCGGCATGCCGTCAGCCACCGTGGTCGATGATCGCATCATCGAGATCGACGGCGCCACCACGCGCGCGGTGCCGGTAAGGGTGCGCATCGACCAGGGCGCGGGCACACCCGGCGCGAACCGGATCGAGTTTACGCTGCAGTCGCTCGACGACCCCGACCTGCGCGTCACCGAAGGCGCGGCCTTCATCGTGCCGAAATGAACCAGGAGAAGACGATGCAAGCGACCAACCCGAACCTGCACCGGGGACCCGCGGCGCCGTGGTACCGCCACCGATGGCCATGGTTCCTGATGATCGGCCCGTTTGCGGTCATGATTGGCACCGGCGTAGCGGTCTATCTTGGCGCGCACACGCCGGACGCGGTCGTGGTCGCCGACTACTACCGGCACGGCAAGGCGATCAACCAGGACTTGCGGCGCGACCGCGTCGCCACCGCACTGGAACTGCGCTTTGCGGCGCGCCACGATGCGCGGGCAGGGCGCCTGAACGGAAAGCTGGCAAGCCGTGGCCAGCCGGTGGTGGCGCCGTTTCGCATCCGCCTGGCGCACCCGACCCAGCCTGCCAAGGACCTGGTGCTCGAAGCGCTGCCGGATGCGCAGGGCAGCTTCTCGGCGCGCTTGCCGCAGCTCGAAGCGACCCACTGGCAGGTGGTGGTCGAAGGCGCCGCGCATGACTGGCGCCTGGCACGCAAATGGAGTCCGGCCAGGCAACCCACGCTGGTGATCGCGGCCGACCCGGCTCAGGACTGATTGCCCAGGCGCGCGATGGCCTTCACGTAGACCAGCTCGGCGCACAGTTCGACCAGGGTCTGCGTGACGATGACTGCCGGCAGCAGCGGCACGGCGCCGGGCACGGCCAGCGCCAGCGGCAGGATCACCAGCGAGTTGCGGGTGGCGCCGCTGAAGGCGACCGCGCGCCCGGCGGGCGCCTCGAGGCGCAGTGAGCGCGCCACCAGCCAGCCCGCGCACGGGGCCAGGATGGCGAAGGCGACGTACACCGGCACCACGCCCAGCGCCGCCCCGGCCGCCGGGCCGAGCTGCGGCACCACCGACGCCACCACGATGAACAGCACCAGCGCGGTGGCCGGTACCGGCAGCAGGCCAAGGATCGCTGCTGCGCGCGCGCCCGGCTTGCTGCGCGCCGCCCAGGCCTGCATCGCGAGCGCCAGCAGCAGCGGCAGGGCGATCAGCCAGACGAAGGCATCGATGAACGGGCCAGGCTGCACCAGGCCGGCGGCAGCCTCTCCCAGCATCGGGCGCAGGTACACCGGCAGCAGCGCCATCTGCGCCACCAGCAGCATCGGCGTGGCGGCCAGCAGCAGGCGCGCATCGGCGCGGCCCAGGTGGGAGAAGGTCACCACGTAGTCGATGCAGGGCGCCAGCAGCACCAGCAGCACGCCCAGGCGCACCATCGGATCGGCCGGCGCCAATGGCAGCAGCAGCGCGACCAGCAGCGGAACGACGATGAAGTTGGTGAGCAGCAGGGCGCCGAGGAAGCGGCCATGGGTGAACGAGCGCCCCAGTTCCGCCAGCGGCACCTGCAGGAAGGTCACGAACAGCATGAAGGCCAGGGCCGGGTTCACGGCAGGCTCCAGGGCGCTGGCGCCCGGTATCACCAGCGCCGCCAGCACGGCCAGCGCAACGGCGCCGAAATAGATCGCGACCTGCTTGTTTTCCAGCGTGTCCCTGATATTGTGCATGCTGCTGCCTTGCTCGCGGTGGATGAATTGGCGGCCATTATAGGCAGGCGCGGCCCTGTGCGCATGGCCGCCTGGCCTGCTGTTGTAAGATGCCGTCCAATCTTATCCAACAGGAGGGCAAGTGCAGTACCGGAACCTGCTTGTGTATTGGCTGGCGTTGGCCGTGATCGGGATGTCGGCCTTCATCGTGCCGGTGGTCGGCTTCGCGTTCGCCATCGGCGCGCTGCTGTACTTCCTGTACGCGATCGGCTATTGGCTGCTGTTCGCGGTGTCCCTTCACGCGCGTCCGCGCAGCCGCCTGGCGTTCGGCATGGCGCGCCGTACGTTCGCGCTGCGGCTGGCGATCGGCGCCGGCGTGGTGTTCGCGGGTAGCCTGCTGATCGGCTGGAAGGTGCTGGCCTGCCTGGCCGCCGCGCTGCTGTATTACTGCGGCGAGAGCGTGATCAAGGACCGGATGATCGCGGCGGCGGGCGGCTATTCGGACGGCTATTTGGGCGAATAACCGGGCGAATAACCGGGCATGACGCCTGCGGCATCCGGCCCGGCCGTACTTACGCCGCGCGGCAACAGCCTGCGTTGTCGATCTGATACTTGCGTGTTAAATTCCTAAGCGGCAATAGCGGTACCCGCCGTAGATCATCAATCACAAAGGAAGACACCATGCCCTCGACCCGCCCGCGCATGCGCGCCATCATCGCCGCGCTGTTCATCCCCGCCATGCTCGCCGGGGTCGCGCTGCCTGCCGCCGCCGCCGCGCCGGCTGAAGCGCCGGCCGCCGCGCCGCAAGCCGCTGCCGCCGCACCGTACCAGGCGTTCGATACCTGGGGCGACAAGTTTGCCGAGGACTGGGTGCGCCTGAGCCCTCAGCTGGCGACTTCGACCCAGTACTTCAGCGGCGCCGAGCAGGCCAGGCTGGATCGCGAACTGACGCCGCTGACGGCGGCCCATCGCCAGAAATCGATCGCCCTGGCGCGCGAAGGCATCAAGCGTCTCGACGGCTTCAAGACGGCGCCCTTGAGCCAGACCCAGAAGATCTCGGCCGCCGTGATGCGCTGGTCGCTGCAGAATGCGATCGCCAACGATCCGTTCGAGGATTACAGTTTCGTGTTCTCGCAGTTCAGCGGTCCGCAGATCGGGCTGGTCAACTTCATGACGAACACCCACCCGCTGCGCAACGCCGCCGACGTCGACAGCTACCTGGCCCGCCTGGACCAGGTGGGTGCGCGCATGGACGAAGCCCTGGTGCGCGCCAAGGGCGCCGCCGCCAAAAATCTCAATCCGCCGCGCATCATCCTCGAACGCGCCCAGTTCCAGGTCGACCATTTCCTCAAGCCGGCCGCCAGTGAAAACGTGCTGGTGACCACGCTGTCGCAGCGTACCGCCGAGATGAAGGACCTGACGCCGGAAGCGCGCAGCAAGGCGCTCGCGCGTGCGACCGGCATCGTCGAACAGAAGATCCGTCCGGCCTACAGCCGCGTGCAGGCTTTCATGGCCGATCTGCACCCGAAGACCGGCGACGCGGTCGGCATCTCGCGCCTGCCCAACGGCGCCGCCGCCTACAAGCGCGCGATCGAGAACTACACCAGCACCCAGCTGACGGCCGACGAGATCCACGCCATCGGCCTGCGCGAAGTGGCGCGCATCGAAGCCGAGATGGACAAGCACCTGCGTTCGCTGGGCCTGAGCGAAGGTGGCATCGAGCAGCGCATGCAGCAGCTCGACGCGCGCTTCCAGCCGAAGGGCGAGGGCGATCCGCGTCCCGCCATCATCGCCAGCTATAACGAGATGGTGCGCGACGCCGAGCGCCGCAGCAGCACGCTGTTCAACCTGAAGCCGCGCGCGCCGGTCGACGTGCGCCGTGTGCCGCCGCTGACCGAGCCATCGGCCGCCGCCCACTACACGCTGCCGGCGCCGGACGGCAGCCGTCCGGGCATTTTCTGGGTGCCGCTGCGCGGCCCGACCTTCAGCATGGTGCGCATGCGCAGCCTGTCCTACCATGAAGCCGTGCCGGGCCACCACTTCCAGCTCGCGATCCAGCAGGAGATGACCGACCTGCCGAAGTTCCGCAGCCAGCGCATCTTCAGCGGCGGCAGCGCGCACTCGGAAGGCTGGGCGCTGTACACCGAGCGGCTGGCGGTGGAGCAGGGCTGGTACGAAGGCGATGTCCCGGGCCTGCTGGGCGCCCTGGGTTCGGAACTGTTCCGCGCGCGCCGCCTGGTGGCCGACACCGGCCTGCACACCAAGGGCTGGACGCGCGAGCAGTCGATCGACTACGGCATGGGCGCGCAGGAGACCGAGCGCTACATCGTCTGGCCGGGCCAGGCCAACGCCTACATGATCGGCATGCTGCGCATCCTCGAACTGCGCCAGAAAGCCGAGAAGGAACTGGGCGACAAATACTCGCTGCCGGCCTTCCACGACCTGGTGCTGGGTGCCGGCTCGGTGCCGCTGGATGTGCTGGGCGAGCTGGTCGATCACTGGATCGCGCAGCAGAAAAAAGCGTAAACCTTACCTATTGCGGTCGAGGTCGTGTCCGAATGCCAGACCTGACCCCGCTGTAGCTGAGCCGGCAGTCGCGCTCTGCCATTAGTCGAAAAACATCCCCGCCGCGAGCGGGGATGTTTGCTTTGCGCGTCTGGAAAACGCTGCATGCGAGAAGGATCAACTGTGTTGTGAGAACGCGAATGATAATGATTATCGTTTACATGTAACGACATTCTCAGTAGAATCATTGTTTTCTTAGCAGTGTTTCGCGCTCTACCACCACATTCGAAAGAGACATTCTCGACCATGAAAGCCATCAACAGCCGCAAGCATCCATCCACCCGCAGCCAGGTCGTCGGCACCGCGCTGGCCGCCGTCCTGCTGCCGCTCGGCGCCCAGGCTGCCGATGCGGATGCCCCGAATACGCCTGCTGCGGTCGCGCCGCAGTCGACCGTCGAAATCGTCGGCAAGTACGAAAACGCTTTCCGCGCCGAGAATGCCTCGTCGCCCAAGTACACCGAGCGACTGGTCGACACCGCGCAGACGATCCAGGTGATCAAGAAGGAGCTGTTCGAACAGCAGGGCGCGCTGACCCTGACCGAGGCGCTGCGTAACACCCCCGGCGTGGGCGCATTCTTCCTCGGCGAGAACGGCAATACGAATACCGGCGACGCGATCTTCATGCGCGGCTTCGATACGTCCAACAGCATCTACGTCGACGGCGTGCGCGATATCGGCTCGATCTCGCGCGATGTCTTCAACCTCGAGCAGATCGACGTGCTCAAGGGCCCGGCCGGCACCGACAATGGCCGCAGCGCGCCCACCGGCTCGGTCAACCTGGTCACCAAGAAGGCCAGCCTGACCGACCTGGTCAGCACCGCCATCACCGGCGGCAGCGGCGACCAGAAGCGCGTGACGCTGGACGCCAACCAGGTGATCGACGCCGAACGCGGCATCGCGGTGCGCCTGAACGCGCTGGTCCAGGATTCCGGCAGCGCCGCGCGCGACGTGGTCGAGAACAAGCGCTGGGCCGTGGCGCCGAGCGTTGGCTTCGGCCTGAATGGCGCCACCCGCCTGCACCTGGACTACCTGCACGTCGACCAGGACAATATTCCGGACGGCGGCGTGTTCGTGATCGGCCTGCCCGGCTACACCAGTCCCGACCGGGTCAGGCCGTGGGTGGCCGACGCCCCCAAGGTCGACCCGAAGAATTTCTATGGTTCGCGCGACGACTACGACGACGTCAAGGCCGACATGGCCACCGTGCGCATCGAGCACGACTTCTCGCCGACCATGAAGCTGCAGAACACCAGCCGCTATGGCAAGACCAGCCAGGACTACCTGCTGACGGCCTTCCTGACCAGTGCCGCCAACCTCGCCACGCCAAACCAGGCCGACCCCAATACCTGGACACTGGCGCGCAGCATCCGCACCGGCAAGGACCAGGAAAACAAGATCCTTACCAACGTCACCACGCTGACCACCGAGTTCGAGACCGGCGCTGTCAAGCACACGCTGGTGACGGGCCTGGAAATCACCAGCGAGCGCCAGAGCACCTACGGCTTGGGCGGCCTGGGCACGCTGCCGGCCGCCAACATCTACCATCCTGACCCGAGCCAGGCGCCGACCACGCCCGTCAACGTGCTCCGCACCGGCGCCTACAACGAAGGCGAAGTCGACACCCAGAGCGTGTACCTGTTCGACACCGCCAAGTTCGGCGAGCGCTGGATCATCAACGGCGGTGTGCGGGTCGACCACTTCCGCGGCGACTATTCGGTGGTCGCGCTGACCAATAACGTGCTGACCCCGACCCGCTTCAAGGTCGGCGACAACCTGGTCAACGGCAAGCTGTCGGCGCTGTACAAACCCACCGCCAACAGCAGCGTGTATGCGATGGTGGCCAGCTCCAAGCAGCCCCCGGGCGGCAGTTTCACCGTGTCGGGCAGCGCCAACAGCGCCCAGAACCCGATCTACGATCCGCAGGAGACCAAGACCGTCGAACTCGGCGGCAAGCTGGACCTGCTCAAGTCCAAGCTGTCGCTGTCGGCGGCGCTGTTCCGCACCGACGTCGAGAACGAGGTCGAGCAGGATCCGGTCGACCTGCAGTACTACCAGACGGGCGAGAAGCGGGTGCAGGGCGTGGAGCTCGGCGCGACCGGCGAGCTGGCGCCGCACTGGCTGCTCAGCGCGGGCTATCTGTACATGGACACCAGCGTCGAACGCGGCCGCAACGTGACCGCCGCGGGTGAAAACAGCCTGACCTACACGCCGAAGCAGTCGTTCACCGCCTGGACCTCGTACGACCTGCCGTGGGGACTGCGCATCGGCGGCGGCGCGCGCTTCAGCGACAAGCTGGCGCGCGGCACCGACGGCGCCATCGGCACGCCGCTGTACACCGAGTCGTACTGGGTGTTCGACGCGATGGTCGGCTACCGGGTCAACAAGAATGTCGACCTGCGCCTGAACGTGTACAACGTCGGCGACGAGAAGTATGTCGCGTCCATCAACAAGAGCGGCTACCGCTACACGCCGGGCACGCCCCGTTCGGCCAGCCTGACGGCGAATATCCGCTTCTAGGGTCGCGGCGCGGCCCGCAAGCTGTGTGCGCTATACTCGCAGTCCATGCGCATACAGCTTTTCTCGGACCTGCATCTCGAACGCTATCCCGACTTCCGCCCTCACATCCTGCCCGACACGGATGTCGTGGTGCTGGCCGGCGATATCGGCTCCTACCAGCCGGGTTCGCGCCTGACGAGCGAGGACTTCGGCCTGGAACGGTTCTCGCCGCGGCTGCCCGAACTGGCGCATAAATCCGTGCTGTTCATCCCCGGTAACCACGAATTCGACGCACTCGACTTCGACCAGACCTACGCCCGCCTGCGCGCCACCTGCGAACGCCTCGGCATCGTCTGGCTCGACCGCGAGATCGTGACCATCGGCCATGTGCGCTTCATCGGCACCACGCTGTGGAGCGACTTCGACGCGCTGGCCGTGCAGGATACCGACCTGACCCGGCAGCTCCAGCAGCGCAACAAGGCCTTCCGCGCGGCGAACTACTACCTCAGCAAGAACACGACCCTAAGGAACGGCGAGCAGGTGCTGGCCGAAGGCATCCGCGCCATGTCGCTCGACTGCCAGGCCTGGCTGCGGGCGGCGCTGGCCACGCCGTTCGAGGGCGTTACCGTCGCCGTGACCCATTTCGCCCCGAGCCTCCTGAGCGCCGATCCGCGCTACGGCAAGACGCCTGGCACGGCGGGTTTCTGCAACGCGCTCGACGACTTGTTCAAGCAGGCGCAGGTCTGGATGCATGGCCATTTGCACTGCCTGAACGATTACGTGGTCGAGGGCCGCGACGGCCTGCGATCCTGGTCGTGCCGCGTGGTGGCCAATCCGCTCGGCTACCTGAGCAAGGGCGAGCAGGAAGGCTTCCGCCCGCAGCTGGTCATCGAGCTGTAGTTACTCGAGCCGCGACAGGCTGTCGATCAGCGTGCCGATGCCGTCGTCGTCGAGCGCTGGCTGGTCCTGTTCCGCATACTCCGCATACACCCAGTCTCCGCCCACGCGCGCCACGCCTTCCGGCGGCAGTGGCGCATGCTGCGGCGTCTTCGCCAGCGCCACGCGCATGAAATCGACCCAGATCGGCAGCGCCAGCGTGGCGCCGAATTCGCTTGCGCCCAGCGAGCGCGGGTCGTCGTAGCCCATCCACGCCACCGCCACGGTCGATCCGCTGTAGCCCGCGAACCAGCCGTCGACGGCATTGCTGGTGGTGCCCGTCTTGCCGGCCAGGTCGTCACGGCGCAGCTGGCGCGAGGCCCCCGCCCCGGTGCCGTAGCGGGTCACGTCGCGCAGCATGCTGTCGGTGATGAAGGCGTTGCGCGCGTCGAGCACCCGCGCGCTTTCCTGGCGCGCCGCAGGGGGTGCCTGTTCGAACACCACCTTGCCGTCGCCGTCCTGGATGCGCGCGACCAGCCATGGTTCGACGCGGTAGCCGCCGTTGGCCAGCACGGCGTAGGCGCCGGCCATCTGCAGCGGCGTCACGGCGCCGCTGCCGAGCGCCAGCGTGAGATTGCGCGGCTGGCGCGCGGCGTCGAAGCCGAAGCGCGCCAGGTGTGCGCGGGTGTAGTCGACGTCCAGGGCGCGCAGCATGCGCACGGTCGGGACGTTCCTCGAGCGCGCCAGTGCGTGGCGGATCGTCACCGGCCCCTCGAACCGGTTGTCGTCGTTGCGCGGCGACCAGCTGGAATACGCGTTCTCGCCGCCGAAATCGATGGGCTCGTCCAGAATCGTCGTGCCCGGGAAGAAGCCGCGTTCCAGGCCGGCCGAGTAGACGAAGGGCTTGATGCTCGATCCCGGCTGGCGCCACGCCTGGGTCACGTGGTTGAACTTGTGCAGGTTGAAGTCGAAGCCGCCGACCAGTGCGCGGTAGGCGCCGCTGTCGGCGTCGATGGCCACGAACGCCGCCGCCACCTCGGGCAGCTGGGCGATCGACCACGCATCGCCCGAGCGGGCGAGGCGGATCACCGCGCCCGCGGACAGCTTGGCGCTGGCGTTGCGGGCGCCGGCGGCAAGGCGCAAGCCCGCGCCGCTGATCTCGACCGTCTCGCCGCCGGCCAGCACGGCGCGCACCCGCTGGGGCGACGCGGCGGTAACGACGGCCGCGCTGAAACCCTCGACCGTCGGGCGTTTCTGCAGCGCGCTAGCGATGGCCTCCGGCGCGGCCGGCATCGCGATGCGCGCTTCCGGTCCGCGGTAGCCGTGGCGCCGGTCGTAGGCCAGCACGTTGCGGCGCAGCGCCTCGTACGCCGCATCCTGTTCGGCCGCCACGATCGTGGTGGTGACCGTGATCCCGCGCTCATAGGCGGCTTGGCCGAAACGCGCCACGGCGGCCTGGCGCGCGCTCTCGGCGACCCAGGCCGCGCGCGGGTTGAAGGCGGCGCCGTCGCGCTTGACGCGCAGTGGCTCGGCGAGCGCCTGGCGGTACTGGGCTTCGGTAACGACATTCAGCTCGCGCATGCGCTTGAGCACGATCTGCTGGCGCTTGCGCGCGGCGGCCGGGTTGGCGACCGGATTGCTGCTGGACGGGTTCTGCGGGAGGCCAGCCAGCATCGCCATCTCTGCCAGGCTCAGTTCGCCCAGCGGCTTGCCGAAATAGGTGCGCGCCGCCGACGCAAAGCCATACGAGCGCTGGCCGAGGTAGATCTGGTTCAGGTACACCTCGAGGATCTGGTCCTTGGACAGCGCCTGTTCGATCTTGTAGGCCAGCGCGATCTCGGTGAGCTTGCGCGGCAGCGTCTTGTCGCGCGACAGGAAGAAGTTGCGCGCCACCTGCATCGTGATG
>Ga0265780_10007855_pt1 | contig 13043 bp, 10 predicted proteins | sample P1T30metagenome_FD_192432 | JGI IMG/M metagenome (GOLD analysis project Ga0265780, IMG submission 192432) | Plant litter microbial communities from East Loma Ridge, Irvine, California - P1 T30 | ecosystem: Environmental > Terrestrial > Plant litter > Unclassified | place: USA: California...
TGATGACGAACGAAACGAGCAATCCCCTCCTCGACTTTTCCGACTTGCCGCGCTTTGACGCGATCAAGCCCGAACACGTCACGTCCGCCATCGACAGTCTGATCGCCGAGGCGAACGCCGTCGTGGCGCAGCTCGAGGCGCCGCTGGATGAGGTTACCTGGGCCACGCTGGCCCCGCTCGACGAGGTCAGCGAACGCCTGGGCCGCGCCTGGGGCGTGGTCGGCCACCTGAACCACGTGGTCGACACGCCCGAACTGCGCGCCACCTACAACGAGAACCAGCCGAAGGTTGTCGAGTTCTCGACCGCGCTGAGCCAGAACGAGGCGCTGTTTACCAAGTACAAGCAGTTGCGCGAAAGCGCCGGTTTCGAGGCGCTGAGCGACACCCGCAAGCGCATCGTCGAAAACGCACTGCGCGACTTCCGCCTGGGCGGCGCCGAGCTGGCCGCCGACAAGAAAGAACGCTTTGCCGAGATCCAGGAACAGCAGTCGCAACTCTCGACGCGTTTCTCCGAAAACGTGCTCGACGCCACCAACGACTACAAGCTCGTGGTCGACAGCGAAGCCGAACTGGCCGGCCTGCCGGACGACGTGAAGGCCGCCGCAAAGGCCGCTGCCGAACGCGATGGCAAGACCGGGTGGCTGTTCACGCTGCACTTCCCGTCGTACTTCCCGATCCTGCAATTCAGTACCAACCGCGCGCTGCGCGAAACGATCTACCGCGCCACCGCGACCAAGGCGTCCGACGCCGGCATCATGTTTACCGACGTCGCGAAGTGGGACAACTCGTCGAATATCGTCAAGTTGCTGCAACTGCGCAATGAAGAGGCGAAGATGCTCGACTACGGCAGCTTTGCCGATGTCTCGCTGGTGGCCAAGATGGCGCAAAGCCCGCAGCACGTGATCGAATTCCTGGAAGACCTGGCGCGCCGCGCGCGCCCGTACGCCGAAAAAGACCTGGCCGAACTGCGCGCCTTTGCGCGCGACGAGCTGGCAATCGACGACCTGCAATCGTGGGACGTGGCCTTCGCGTCCGAAAAGCTGCGCGAGCAGCGTTACGCGTTCTCGGCCCAGGAAGTGAAGGAATACTTCCCCGAGCCGAAAGTGGTCGCGGGCCTGTTCGGCGTGATCCAGGAGCTGTTCGGCGTGACCGTGCGCCCGGATGACGCACCGACCTGGCACCCGGACGTGCGCTTCTTCCGCATCGAGCGCGATGGCCAGCTGGTCGGCCAGTTCTACCTCGACCTGTACGCGCGCGCCGGCAAGGCGCAAGGCGCGTGGATGAACGATGCGCGCGGCCGTCGCCTGCTCCATGGCGGCACCGTGCAAACGCCAGTGGCGTACCTGGTCTGCAATTTCACGCCGCCGGCAATGAAAGATGGCGTGCTGCAGCCGTCGCTGTTCACGCACGACGAAGTGACCACGCTGTTCCACGAATTCGGCCACGGCCTGCACCACATGCTGACCGAAGTCGAAGAGCTGTCGGTCTCGGGCATCTCGGGCGTTGAATGGGATGCGGTGGAGCTGCCATCGCAGTTCATGGAAAACTTCTGCTGGGAGTGGGACAAGCTGCAGCAGATGACGGCGCACGTGAAAACCGGCGAGCCGCTGCCACGCGCGCTGTTCGACAAGATGACGGCCGCGAAGAACTTCCAGTCCGGGATGCAGACGCTGCGCCAGGTCGAGTTTTCGCTGATCGACATGCACCTGCACTACGACTTCGACGCGCACAACGGGCAAGTCCAGGCGCTGATCGACGACGTGCGCCGCAACTTCGCGGTCATCACGCCGCCGTCGTTCAACCGCTTCCTGCATTCGTTCAGCCACATCTTCGCAGGCGGCTACGCGGCCGGCTATTACAGCTACAAGTGGGCCGAAGTGCTCTCGGCCGACGCTTATGCTGCATTCGAAGAAGCGGTCGAAGGCGGCGGCGCCGACCTGTTTGAAACAGGCCGGCGCTTCCAGCGCGAGATTCTGGCGGTGGGCGGTTCGCGCCCGGCGCTCGATTCATTCAAGGCCTTCCGCGGCCGCGAGCCATCGATCGATGCCTTGCTGCGCCATAGCGGCATGAATGCCTGATCAATTGGATTGACCCTGTCGGGAGTGCCAGCGCACTCCCGATTTTCCATAAGCGCCCATGACCCGCATCGACTTTCATACCAATATCCCGGATAAGCTGGCCTATGCCTGCCGCCTTGCGCGCAAGGCATATGGCGCGCGCGCGAAAATCGTCGTGCTGGCCGATAGCCCCGAACAGGCCGACGCCTTGAATGCCGCCATGTGGACCGTGTCGGATACTGATTTCATTCCGCACGTGATGGCCGGCGACCCTCTGGCGGCGCAAACGCCGATCGTGATTACCGATAATGAAGACAGCGAACTGCCGCACCACGATATGCTCGTGAACCTGACACGCCGCAGGCCGCGTAACTTCACGCAATTTGCGCGTGTGTTTGAAATTATCTCGATCGATGAAGAAGATGCCGCCGAAGGCCGCAAACGCTATATCGCGTATAAAAAAGAATCCTATCCGCTGACCCACTTCGTCGCAGGACAATCATGAGCCACGATCCCGCTTTCGATGCCAGTATTCCCGTGTTGACCGAAGTATTCGCGGAACCAACCGCGCCGGGCGCGCCGCTGGCGCAGCCGGCGCCACTGGTCGAAGCGGAGGCCCCGCCGCCGCCTGCGCCCGTGGTGGCCGCGCTCGAGGATGCGCCAGAAGCGCTGGAACGGCGCGCCGTTGACCATTGGAGCGGCGAGCAATGGAGCGTGATGGAGCGGCGCGTCACCGAGCGCATCCTGCAGCAATTGCAGGGCCGGATCGATTTCGTGCTCGAACAGCGCCTGCGCGACGGTATTGCCGAAGCCGTCGACAAAGCAATGACCAGTTTCTCGGCCGATATTCGTAACAGCCTCGGCGATACGCTGAACGATGTCGTGACACGCGCAGTTTCACAAGAAATTGCACACATCAGAATGCTGGAAAAATAAACCCGCACCACATGTCGCCCTGCCTTCCATTTGATTCGAAATTAACCCCGCGCACGATTGTCATTCCAAATTGGCGATTCAATAGTAAAATCCCTGCGCGGCTCTTCGAAACGAATCGAATCACCTAATCAAGGAAGAAACAAAATGGCAAACATCAATCTGTCGGGTTATAACCTCGCCGAACTGAAAGGTCTTCAATTCGATATCGAAAAGGAGATCAAAAACCGCCAGCAGCAAGACGTAAAGAAAGCGCGTGAGCAAATTCTCGAGATCGCCCAGAATATGGGCATCTCGGTCGAGGAACTGCTGGCCAAGGGCGGCAGCACCAAAGCCAAGAAGACGGGCGGCGGCGCCAAAGTCAATCCGCAATATCACAACCCGGCTGACAATACCCAGACCTGGACCGGCCGTGGCCGTCAACCAAAGTGGGTTGTCGACGCACTGGGCAAGGGCAAGTCGCTGGACGATCTGCGCATCTAAGCCTCGTAGTACCACGCAAGACCTGCACGCCGCCGCGACGTTTGTCCGGCGGCGTTCGCATTTCTGCCCGCCCCATCCATTCACGTGTTTCGGCTAAGATTGCAACTTCAGCAATCAGCCGGTCGTCGTCGTGAAACGCACTCCCCTCATCGCAGCACTCGCCGGCGCCGCCATCCTGGCCGTCGGCACCGTCTTCTGGTTCACTGACCGGGTCGAACCCCACAGCGGCGCCACCCCGGTACTGACCGCCCCCGTCGCCAAAACGCAGCCATTCTGGCCTGCCCGCGTGCACCTGCTGGCGGGCGACGGCCAGGACGGCGTGCTCGATGGCGCAGCACCCGCCAGCCGCTTCAGCGATCCGTACGGCGTGGCCATCGGCCCGCGCGGCGCGATCTATGTCGCCGACGGGGGCGAGGCCAACCGCATCCGCGTCGTCCAGCCTGACGGCGCGGTCTCGACGCTGGCCGGCGGCAAGGAAGGCTTTGTCGATGGCCTGGGCGCGGCCGCCGCGTTCAACACGCCGTCCGCCATCGTGCTCGACCACCTGGGCAATCTGTACGTGGCCGACACGGGCAATCACGCGATCCGCCGCATCGCGCCCGATGGCGCCGTGACGACGCTGGCCGGCAACGGCAGTCCCGGCTATGTCGATGGCATCGGCCGCGCCGCCCAGTTCAACGGCCCGGTCGGGATCGCGGTGGACGACGCTGGCATCGTCTACGTGGCCGACACCTACAACGACCGCATCCGCCGCATTGCCCCGGATGGCACGGTGACCACGCTGGCCGGCACCGGCAAGCCGAACCTGTTCGACGGCCCCGGCCCGGCCGCCGCCTTCGATACCCCGAGCGCCCTGGCCGTCGACCACGACGGCAACCTGTACATCGCCGACACCGGCAACAACGCAGTGCGCCGCCTGCGCCCGGACGGCACGGTCGACACGCTCGCGCTGCCGCCCGAGGCCGAGCGCCGCCCCGCGCTGCGCCGCCCGGTGGGCCTGGCCGTCACGCGCGACGGTTATCTGTACATCGTTGCCAGTGCCGGCGGGCGCATCCTGCAGATGACGCCAACGGGCGAATTCCGTCCGCTGGAGGATACCGACCACCCGCTCGAGCCGAATGGTTTCGGCAGCGACGGCACCGTGCAGCTCAACGGCCCGCGCGGCATCGCGGTGGCGCGCGACGGCAGCCTGGTGGTGGCCGACGCCAACGCCCATCGCCTGCACCGCCTGGCGCCGCCGCGCGCAGGCGAAGCCGCGCCGGTGCTGGCGCGCCCGCCGCTGCAACGGCGCACGGAGCCGATGCCCTGGCCGCTCGGCCCGCAAGATACGGTCCATGAAGTCGTGGGCGTGATGGGCGAAGTACGCGGCACGTATGGCGGCGACAGCCGCGACCATTTCCACGCGGGCCTGGACGTGCGCGGCGACGTCGGCGCAACCGTGCTGGCGATCCTGCCGGCCAAGGTGACCGATCCATATGCCAACTGGGGTTTCAACAACCTCGGCGAAGGCATGAGCGTCGGGCCGCTGTCGTACATTCACATGCGCGTGGGCCGCGATCCGCAAGGCCGCGCGCTCGATCCGCGCTTCCAGATCCAGCGCGAAGACACCGCCAATGGCAAACCCGGCAAGGCCGTGCGCGTGCGAGTGCCGCGCGGCACGCGCTTTGCCGTCGGCGACAAGCTCGGCACGCTCAATGCGCTGTCGCACGTGCACCTCGATTACTACCAGGGCGGCTCGCTCGTCAATGCGCTCACGCTGCCGTTCATCGGCTTTACTGATACGGTGACGCCGACGATTTCGCGCATCGCGCTGTACGACACTGCCGGCAAGCGCATCACGGCGAAAAAGGGCCAGCCCCTGCGCCTCGACCGTACGCTGGGCGAGCTGCAGATCGTCGTGAATGCCTATGACCAGGTGGATGGCAATCTGGCGCGCCGCAAGCTGGGCCTGTACAAGCTGGGCTACCAGGTGCTGCGCGCCGACGGTACGCCGTTGCCCGGCTTCGAGCAGCCCGTCATCACGCAGGTTTACGACCGCCTGCCGCGCAATCCTGACGCGGTGAAAGCGGTCTATGCACCGACCAGCGGCATCACGGTCTACGGCAGCGCATCGACCCAGTTCGACTATGCGCTGAACAACCGCCTGCGCGATGGCAGGATCGAGACGGGCAGCTGGCGCATCGCCGACCTGGCGCCGGGCGAGTACCTGCTGCGCATCCACGCCGCTGACTATGCGGGCCAGGTGGCGCAAAACGGCCGCGACCTGGCGTTTGTGATCGAGTAGGCGCGCATGGACGGCGCGACTGCCGTCATGCACGCCACATAATCTAGACCTTGACGTCTACTTTATATAGACATCAAGGTCTAGAAGCTTTAGGCTGGCCTTGCTACGGGAATGTTCCCGCTACGACAAGGATCATCATGCTCAAGATGTTTGCCACTGCATTGGCTGTCGCCGCCATGCTGCACGCTGCGCCTGCCCGCGCCGCCGACCTGCCCGCCTACCCCTTCATCCACGTGACGGCCGCTGCCGACCTGCACGTGATGCCGGACACGGGCGAGATCGATTTCGACATCGTCAGCACCGATGCCGACCTGGAGGCGGCATGGAAGCTGGTCCACGAGCGCCTGACAGCGAGCTGCGCGCTGCTGGCCGCACAGGGTGTGAAAATCGAGGACATCTCGGTGCAGGACGTGCTGCGCCGCCCGCTCAAGGAGGGCGAGCGGGTAACGGCGATCGAAACCCGCGCCTCTGTGCACGCGACGGTGCGCGACCTGAACGGGTGGACGGCGCTGATCCAGAGCCTGATGGGCCTGCCCAATGTCGAATCGCTGGCCGTGGCGTTCAGCCGCAGCGACGCCGACAAGATCGAGGGGGAACTGGTGAACCAGGCGCTGGGCGCGGCGCGCGTGAAGGCGCAGAACATCGCCCTCGGCCTTGGCGCCAAACTGGGGCCGGCGGGTGGCGTGGCGCTCGCGCCTTTGAAGAACCTGGCCAATGCGATGGGACTGGCCAGCGATGCGCCGCGCTACCCATCGGTGTTGTCGCCACGCGATCCGCAGCTGGTGGGTGTGCAGAAATTCGTGCAGGGCGTGGACGTGATTTACCGGATCGGCAAGTAAGCTGAGCCGCCTTGCCGTGCGCCATGTCACGTGCCTGTCATGGAGACGCGAACGGATGAGTGCTCAGGCGTATGATGGACTCATCCACTGTCCACGAGAGGCACCAGCATGAGCAAGCACCATAAAACGAAGCACCTGACGCCCGAGGTCGCGGCGGTCGCGACGCCCGATCTGACGGACGCAATCACGATCACCGAGGCCACCGAGGCCACCGAGGTGACCGAGGCAGCCGACGAACCGCAAACCGACCAGCCGCTGCCAACAGAGCCAGCCCCTGACGTCAAAGAAGCGCCGATCGGCGCGGTCAAGGCCGAACCGGTCCACCTGCGCGGGCGCATGACGCTCGAAGACGCGTTCCAGGCCATCGGCTTGAACTGCGTCGCGCAGATCGAAGCAAACGTGCCGGGCGTGCTGAAACAGCACGTCGAGAGCCTGCATCAGATGCGCGTGGGCCTGCGCCGCCTGCGCGCGCTGCTGGCGATGTTCGAGGAACTGGCGCCGCCACCGGTGCCGCTGCATGCGAGCATCGAGTGGCTGTCCGGCGAACTCGGTCCCGCGCGCGACTGGGACGTACTGGCCGATTCCACCATCAAGCGCGTGCCGGGCATCGATGCGCACGCGCTGCGCCAGGCCGCGCACGACCGCGCCACGGGCTACCACGCGCAGATCCTGCACGTGCTGCGCGATGCGCGCTATACCGAGCTGATGGCGCAACTGACCGACTGGCTGGGCGAGCGCCGCTGGCAGCCCGAAGGCGGCTTGTCGAAGGAGTCGCCGCTGCTCGAACGCGCCGCGAAAAGCGCCCTGCCCCTGCTGCGCACGGCCGAAAAGCGCCTGGCCAAGCGCATCGACGGGCTGGACGAAGCCGATGCACCGGGCCGTCACCGCGTGCGTATCGCCGCCAAGAAGGCGCGCTATGCGGCGGAATTCTTCCGCGACCTGCTGCCGGCGCAGCGCGTCAAGCGCTACCTCGGGCATCTCGAAAAGCTGCAGGATCGCCTGGGCGCGCTGAATGATCTGGCCGTGGCCGACCAGTTGCTCGAAGAACTCAAGGGTGGCAGCAGTCAGGTCGCCAAGCAGGCGGCCTATGTGCGCGGCTATATCGCGGCAACCGGCGAGGCCGATGCGCAGGGGCTGTCGAAGGTGCTGGCCGATGTCGCCAAGCGCCGCATCACGCGCTGATCCGCCCAGGTCACGCTGACAGCATGGCCAGCCGATGCCCCGCCACAGCGCGGGGCATCTTCACGTTTGCGCCATGCGCATACCGCCATTTTGCAGCGCCGCACTGCCCCGGTGCAGGCCGCGTTGCGCCGTTGTTCGTCACTGGTTTATCGCTTGCTGATCACTTTGCACTGCCAGTGATTTGCTGTAACGTCGCCCTGTAACGGGCCTTGCGCCCCATTTGCGGCGTCGTGACCATCACCATCTTGCGGAGACTCTCCATGCGGTTTTGCACCAGGCTTATCCCGTTCGCCATCGCCCTTGCCTTCGCCGGCGGCGCCAGCGCGCAGCAGGTCGTCAAAATCGGGCACGTGGGCCCGGTGTCCGGCCCCAATTCGCATTTGGGCAAGGACAACGAGAACGCCGCGCGCATGGCGATCGATGAACTCAACGCCAAAGGCTTCACCATCAACGGCCAGAAGGTCACGCTGCAACTGCTGGCCGAAGACGACGCGAGCGACCCGAAACAGGGTACCGCCGTGGCCCAGAAACTGGTCGATGCCAAGGTCAATGGCATCGTCGGTCACCTGAACTCGGGCACCAGCGTGCCGGCCTCGCGCATCTATCACAACGCCGGCCTGGTGCAGGTCTCGCCGGCCACCACCGCAACCCAGTTCACGAAGCAAAAGTTCCCCGGCGTGTTTCGCGTGGTGGCCAATGACGCCAAGCTTGGCGGCACGCTGGGCAAGTACGCGGTCGAGACGCTCAAGGTCAAGAATATTGCCATCATCGATGACCGCACCACCTACGGCCAGGGTGTGGCTGCCGAATTTGCGAAAGCGGCCCGCGGTCCCGGCGTGCGCATCGTCGACAAGCAGTTCACCAGCGCCACCGCGACCGATTTCACCGCCATCCTCACGGCGATTCGCGCCAAGAAGCCCGACCTGATTTTCTTTGGCGGCATGGATGCGGTGGCCGGCCCGATGCTCAAGCAGAAGAAGGCGCTGGGCATCACGGCCCGCTTCATGGGCGGCGACGGTATGTGCACCGAAGCGCTGGGCCGCCTGGCAGGCGATGCGGTGGGCGATGGCAAGGTGGTGTGCGCCGAAGCCGGTGGCGTGAAAGGCGCGCAAGAGCAGAAGATGGCCGATTTCCGCGCGCGCTTCAAGCAGAAGACGGGCCAGGAAGTGCAGCTGTATGCGCCGTATGTGTACGACTCGGTGATGGTGATGGCGACCGCCATGCAGAACGCGAAATCGGCGGAGCCGGCGAAGTACCTGCCGGAGCTGAAGAAGATCAAGTACGAGGGCGTGACCGGCACGATCCAGTTCGACCCGTCGGGGGACATCTTGAATGGCGCGCTGACGCTGTACACCTACCAGGGCGGCAAGCGTACGCGGATGGATGTGATCCGCTGAAACACAACCCGGCGCCCGCAGGCGCCGGGTAGGACGTCAGTCCAGCATCACTTCACGTCGAAGCGATCCAGCTCCATCACCTTGGTCCAGGCCGCCACGAAGTCCTTCACGAACTTCTGACCGGCGTCGGCGCTGGCATACACTTCCGAGATCGAACGCAGCTGCGCATTCGAGCCGAATACCAGGTCGACGCGCGACGCCGTCCACTTTTTCTCGCCGGTCTTGCGATCGCGGCCTTCGAAGCGTTCGACACCCTGGCCCGGCCGCGTGGCAGGACGCCATTCGGTGGCCATGTCGAGCAGGTTGACGAAGAAGTCATTCGTCAATGCGCCCTTCTGCTGCGTCAGCACACCATCGGCGCTGCCGCCCGTGTTGGCCCCCAGCACGCGCAAGCCACCCACCAGCACCGCCATTTCCGGCGCCGTCAGCGTCAGCAACTGGGCGCGGTCGATCATCAACGATTCAGCCGGGATGCTGTACAGGGCTTTCTCGAAGTTGCGGAAGGCATCCGCGACCGGTTCCATCGCATGGAACGATTCCACGTCGGTCTGCTCCTGCGACGCATCGGTGCGGCCCGGCGTGAACGGCACGGTGATGTCGTGGCCCGCCGCTTTGGCTGCCGCCTCGACGCCTGCATTGCCGGCCAGGACGATCAGGTCAGCCAGCGAGACCTGCTTGCCGCCCGTCTGCGCCCCGTTGAACTCGCCCTGGATGCTTTCGAGCTGCGCCAGCACGCGGCCCAGTTGTTCCGGCTCGTTGGCGGCCCAGTCCTTTTGCGGGACCAGGCGGATGCGGGCACCGTTGGCGCCGCCACGCTTGTCGGAGCCGCGGAAGCTTGCGGCCGAGGCCCACGCCGTCGACACCAGCTCACCGATGCCCAGGCCGGATGCCAGCACCTTGTCTTTCAGGGCTTTGGCATCGGCTTCGTCGATGGCAGCGCCTTGGGCGGCCGGCACCGGATCCTGCCAGATCAGCACTTCGGCCGGGACTTCCGGGCCGAGGTAACGGGCACGCGGGCCCATGTCGCGGTGCGTCAGCTTGAACCAGGCGCGGGCAAAGGCGTCCGCGAACTGGTCCGGGTTTTCCAGGAAACGACGCGAAATCGCCTCGTAGGCCGGGTCCATGCGCAGGGCCAGGTCGGACGTCAGCATCGTCGGACGGTGACGCTTGGCGGCGTCATACGCATCCGGGACGGTGGCATCGGCGTCCTTGGCGATCCACTGGTGGCCGCCGGCCGGGCTTTTCGTCAGTTCCCACTCGTGGCCGAACAGGTACGTGAAGTAATCGTGGCCCCACTGGGTTGGCGTGCTGGTCCAGGTGACTTCGAGGCCGCTGGTGATCGTGTCCGGGCCCTTGCCGCTGCCGAAGCTGTTCTGCCAGCCGAAGCCCTGGGCATGCAGGCCGGCGGCTTCCGGTTCTTCCTTGACGTGCTCGGAGGGACCCGCGCCGTGCGTTTTGCCGAAGGTGTGGCCGCCGGCGATCAGCGCCACGGTTTCTTCGTCGTTCATCGCCATGCGGCCGAACGTGTCGCGGATGTCGCGCGCCGATGCGACCGGGTCGGGCTTGCCGTCCGGGCCTTCCGGGTTTACATAGATCAGGCCCATCTGCACTGCCGCCAGCGGGTTTTCGAGGTCGCGCGTATGGGTGATTTCGCTATCGTCGTCCTTGTCGATAACGCCGCGGCCTTCGACGCCGGGCGAGCCCACCGTGTAGCGCTCATCGCTGCCCAGCCATTTGTTCTCGCGGCCCCAGTACACGTCGAGATCGGGTTCCCACACGTCCTGGCGACCGCCGGCAAAGCCGAAGGTCTTGAAGCCCATCGTCTCAAGAGCGACGTTACCGGTCAGGATGATCAGGTCGGCCCACGAGATTTTCTCGCCGTACTTCTGCTTGACCGGCCAGATCAGCCGGCGTGCCTTGTCGAGGCTGACGTTGTCGGGCCAGCTGTTCAGGGGCGCGAAGCGCTGCTGGCCGCGGCCGGCGCCGCCGCGACCGTCGCCGATGCGGTAGGTGCCGGCGCTGTGCCATGCCATGCGCACGAACAGGCCGCCGTAGTGACCGAAGTCAGCCGGCCACCAGTCCTGGGAATCCGTCATCACCTTGGCCAGATCGGCCTTGACTGCCTCGAGGTCGAGACTGTTGAAGGCGGCGCGGTAATCGAAGTCACCACCCATCGGGTCGGACTTGGCCGAATGCTGTGCCAGCAGATCGAGACGCAGCGCCTTTGGCCACCAGTCGCGGTTGGTCGTGCCGGTGCCGGCTGCGCCGCTGAACGGGCACTTGGCCGGGATATTGTCCACACTCATTTGTTTCTCCTGTCTGATCGGTAAGATTTGACAAAATTATAGAAAAACTTCGTGTACTCGTGGATTGGCAATGTTGATGGGTGCGATAGCGGATGTCGTACGGCTGGATGCAATGCGCATCTTTGACCCGCTCCAATTTTCCAATCGGCAACATTACATCGACAACCGCTTTGTGGCGCGCTATCGTTCTTTCTTTCCAATAAGAAAGAAATCTTATCATGTCGATCAATCAACTCGTGTACGTCAGCCAGGCCACCCGCAAGATGTCCCCTAGCGACCTGGCAGGAATCCAGGACACGGCGAAGAATAACAATGCCCCACTCGACGTGACCGGAAGTTTGTTCTACAACGGCGGCTGGTTCCTCCAGGTGCTGGAGGGTCCGGTAGAAACGCTCGACAAGCTGTACCACAAGATCGAACTCGATCCGCGCCACAAGAATTCGCGCGTTCTCTATAACGAACCAGCCAAGTTTCGCACATTCCCGCGCTGGAGCATGAACATGATCAACCTGAATGACCGTCAGGCCGACAAATACGATGAACTGGTGGAGGTGCTGGAAGCTGCGCAAGCCAACCGGCGCATCGGCTCGGCGGCCCCGGCGGTGGCGTTACTGAAGATGTTTGCGAGCTGAGACTGCGCCGGCGCTCGCTACCAGCGGTCGAGCGTGACAAAGTCGCCCAGCGTCCCCTGCTGGGCCCAGCCTTCCAGTTCGAGCATCGGCTTCGGATAGAACTCCGCCACATGCCCGAGGCACAGGATCGCCACCGGCTTGGCGCCTTCCGGAATGCCGAGCAAGGCCGCGAGCTGGTCGGGATCGAACAGCGACACCCACCCCATTCCCACCCCTTCGGCACGCGCGGCCAGCCACATGTTCTGGATCGCGCAGGACACCGAGGCCAGGTCCATCTCGGGCAGCGTGCGGCGCCCGAACACGTGGCGCTCGCGCCCGTCCATCAGCGCCACGACCAGCACCTCGCCGCATTCACGCAGTCCCTCGACCTTCAGGCGCATGAATTCGGCGCCGCGCTCGCCCAGGGCATCGGCAGTGGCCGCGCGCTCCGCTTCAACGAGCGCGCAGATCTGTTCACGCAATGGCGTTGACGCAATGCGGATGAAGCGCCACGGCTGCATCATGCCGACGCTGGGCGCCTGGTGCGCCGCCGTCAGCAGGCGCAGCAGCACCGCCTCGTCGATCGCGCCGGGGATGAAGTGGCGCACGTCGCGCCGTTCGGCGATCGCGCGGTAGACGCCGTCGATCTGGGCGTCGTCGAAGCGGTGCGCCATCGTCGTCACGCCTCCGTGCCCGCCTGGTGGAACACCAGGTCTTCCACGCGTTCGCCCTTGCACAGGTGCTGGTCGATGATGCGGTCCATATTGTCCGGCGTGACGTCGTAGTACCAGGTGCCGTCCGGCTGGACGCAGACGATCGGCCCCCCCTTGCACGCAGCGAAGCAGCTCACCCGGCTGCGCTTGACGCGCAGCGGGCCGCCATCCAGGCCGCTGGCCTTGAACTTCTCGCCCAGGCTGTCGAACAACGCCTGTGCAGCGCCATCGGCATTGC
>Ga0265780_10007856_pt1 | contig 13042 bp, 10 predicted proteins | sample P1T30metagenome_FD_192432 | JGI IMG/M metagenome (GOLD analysis project Ga0265780, IMG submission 192432) | Plant litter microbial communities from East Loma Ridge, Irvine, California - P1 T30 | ecosystem: Environmental > Terrestrial > Plant litter > Unclassified | place: USA: California...
GGCGTTGGGATTGTTGAAGCAATGCGCCGTGGGCTGATGGGCTACGCGACGGGCGGCGCAGTGGGCGGCGGCAATCCTTCCGTGGCTGGATTCGGCGCACTCAACGTCATCGTCAAGAACGCACCGGCCGGCACAACGGCGACCGCCACGCGCGGGCCCGGCGGTGTCGATGTCGAGGTGCTGCTTGGACAGCTCGATGACGCGCTCGGCGGGCGCATCGCCAGTGGCACCGGTACCACCTACGGGGCCATGCGCGGCCGGTTTGGCTTGGAGGACACGCTCTGATGGCACAGCTTCCCAGCACCGCCTTGGTGATGTTCAGCAACCTGCAGAACGGCTTCGATCCGTCTGTCCAGCGGGATGAGATGGAGCGCGGCCCGGCAAAGGAAAGGGTCCTCAACAGTACGGTCGCAATGACGCAGGCCCTCTCGCTCTACTTCGAAACCCTTGCCGCCGCGGACGAGTTCGAGGCCTGGTACTTCGATGTGATCGGCCGGATTGGGTGGTTCACCATGCGCCACCCGTATCGCGGGACCAACATCAACGTCCGCTTCATCAAGGGCGATATCGGCCAGCTGGTCCCCGACCAGCACGGCCTGGGCGACTACCGGCGCGACACCGTCGTGGAGTACATGCGATGAGCACTTTTACCGAGCGGCGCCAGCGCGTCACGGACCCGGTGGGCACCTTGGCTCTGCTGGAAGTCTCGGCACCTTCGTTTGCCGAAACCCTGCGCATCTGCAACGACCAGCGGGACTGGGTAAGCCAGGGCCTGACCTTCGTTGGGGCTCAATTCGGCTTCAAGCTGCCCGATGACGTCAACGGCCAGGCCCCGCGCGCGCAGCTGGTGATCAGCAACGTTGGCCGGGCTATCACCGAAGACCTGGAGCGGTTGGCGCCTGGTGAGCTGGTCACGGCGCGCCTGATGATCACCGACCGGGCAGACGTGAACGTCATCGAGCAGGATCACTTCCTGCCGATGATGACCGTATCGGTGACCCCGCAGGCTGCCACCTCCTCTTGCGGGGTGGACTTCTTCACGCGGCAGCAGGCCGTTCGGTTGCGCTTCAACGCGCACATCGCCCCGGGCATCTACTGATGCGGCCTTCAGATGTCGAGCCGTTCACGCTCATCCCCTACGACCCTGATTCATCCGATTGCGCGGACCTGGTGGTGAGGGTCCAGCGCGAACTCTTCGGTCGGCACGTCGAGATGCCCAGCCGCCGGCCGCGCGGCGCGCGCGGCGAGGCCGAACTGGGGGCGCTCTCCCGGCCCTATGCACGATTACGGGAGGGACCGCCGCAGGACGGCGATCTGGTCCTGATGTTCGACCACGGACAACGAAACCCCGGCCACGCCGGGGTTTTCTTCTTTCTGGCCCATGAGGGCTGGGTACTCCACAGCAACGAACGCCACGGGTGCAGCGTCCTGCACCGCGCGCGCGAGCTGCAGGGCTTTGGCCTGCGCATCGAAGGAATCTACGAATGGGTCTGATGGATAGCCCGGCCGCCAGCGGCCGCCTGATCGTGACGCCGCACCCGGTGCTGGTCGATGGCCAGCGCAACCAGCCGGCGGACCTGCACCCGGGCGAATCCCTCTGCGCGTTCCTGCATCGTCACGTGACCGACCTCGACGACCAGGACTGGGTGGTGCTGATCGGCGGCCGCGCCGTGCCGCGTGACATGTGGGCCTTCGTGTACCCCAAGCATGGGCAGGTGATCGAGGCCCGTGGAGCTGTGGGCCGCTCCGCCGTGGCGCTGGTGGCTACCCTGGCGCTGACCTACTTCACCTTCGGCTTCGGCACGTTGGCGACGTGGGGCGCTGGCGCCGCGGTGCAGGGGCTTGGCGCCGCTGCCGCGACCGGTATCTACATGGCCGGCTCGGTGCTCATCAATCGCGTGCTGCAGCCCAAGCAGCCGAAGCAGAGTGCTCCCGGCCAGTCGGCGTACTCGATCGCGGCCGGCCGCAACCGTGCTCGCCACGACCAGCCGGTGGGCCTGCTGATCGGGTCGATGCGCATCGCGCCGGACTTGATCAGCAACTACTACACCCATTACGAGGGTGACGACCAGTTCCTGTCGTTCGTGCTGACCCCCGGGCTGAACGTGCATAGCGTGGAACAGCTCTACAACGGCGACGCACTGCTGTCGTCCTTCGAAGGGGTGCGCGTGTGGCACAACGGCTTCGCCGGGATGCCCAGCGCGGAGATCCCGCTGCACAGCAACGCCGATGTGACCGACGGCGGCACCTTGCTGGATACCAGCAACGACCCCAAGCATCAGCCGAGCGCGTGGGTGCAGCGCACCAGCTCCGCCGGCACCATCCGTCTGATGGTAGGCGTGGAGTTCCAGATCTGGGACCGCTCCACGAAGGGCAAGGACAAGCAGAACAGCGACCAGATCCAGATCCAGTACCGCGCCGCCGGCACGGTCAACTGGCAGGTGTTCGGCAATTACAACGTCCGCGGCACCAACAACAAGAGCCAGCGTGCCAGTTATGCGATCGACGTGCCCGAGGGGCAGTACGACGTGCGCGTGCGCGTGGCTGGCAACAACACTGACGGCTCGGGTGCTGAAGCTTCGTTCGTTTGGACCACGCTGACCAGCGTTCAGCGCGACACGGCGAGCTACGTCGGGATTCCGCGCATCGGCATCCGCATGCAGGCCAACGGGCAGCTCAACGGCGCTCCGGACGAAATCCGCTGCGTCGCCCATTCCATGCCGATTCCCGTCTGGACCGGCACGGAGTGGGTGACCCAGCGCACCAGCAACCCGGGCGCATGGATCCTCGCCTATGCGCGCGGCATCTACGCGCCTGATCCCACCGCACCAGGCGGGCGCGCGCTGGTCGCCGGCATGGGTCTGCCCGAACGGCAGATCGATCTCGAGGGCCTCAAGGCCTTCATGCTCCACTGTGCCGCCAACACTTTCACCTACAACAACTGGATCACGGATGTCCGCAGCCACCAGCAGGTGCTGGACGTGCTGGCGCTGGCCGGCTTCGGCCAGATCAGCTGGCCGCGCGGGCGACTGTCCGTTGGCTGGGCTGCCGATGAGCAGCCGTTGTCGGGCGTGGTCAACATGGCCACGATCAAGAAGGGCCAGTTTCAGGTCGACTACACCCTGACCAACGGCGCCGACGGCATCGAGTACACCTACCTGGACAGCGCGACCTGGCAGCCCAAGACGCTGCGCGTGCCTGCCCCAGGCGTCACCACCATGCTCAACCCGGCCCAGGTGAGCGGGGAGGGCGTCACCACCGAGGCGCACGCCGTGATGCTGGCCCGCTGGCACCTGGCGCAGAGCCTGTACCAGTACAAGGCGATCAGCTACAGCACTGATATCGAACACCTGTCATACAGCCGGATGTCGATGCTGGCGCTGCAGCACGACATGACCCAGTGGGGCTTCGGTGGGCGGGTCAAGGGCGCTTCGATCGCTGGCGGCAGGGCAACCTTGCAGCTTGACGAGCCCGTGCCCGCACCGGCGCAGGGAAACGGCTTCGTCGGCCTGCGCATCCCAGGCGAGCGTGTGTACCGCGTGCTGAAGGTGCAGCCCTTTGCCGGCGCCAGCGACACTCTTGTGCTGGCCGATGGCTGGCCATCCGATGCAGCCCTGCCGGGCAACAGCGATGCCAACCCGGCCTGGGACACGTTGTGGATTTACGACTTCAAGCAGACCCCGGGCCTGCGCGTGCGCGTGACCAGCATCCGGCCCGAGAGTGACCTGAAGGGCGCCGCGGTCGAGGTGGTAGCGGAGAGCCCGCAGTTCTGGCAGTACGTGAAGACCGGTGAGTACGTCCGGGATCCGAACGAATCCCTGCTGCAGACCCGGCCGGTGGCCAGCGACCTGAAGATCACCGAGCGCCAGGTGGTGCAGGGCGATACCGAGTACACCGAGCTGCAGGCCAGCTTCGCGATCACCGGCCCGGTGGGCGACACCGTTGTGCTGTCCGACCTGGACGGCAACGCGGCGCTGGAAGAAGTGGCCAGGACCGTTACCCGCACCGCGACGTGGCGCATCCCGGGCGCCGGCACGTACCCCGTGACCGTGCGCCCCTACAGCCCGGACGGCAACGCCGGCGTGGCTGCCTCGGTGATCTTCACGACTCGGGGCGCCGATGCGCCGCCGGTGCTGGTGGACCTGTTCGACGTTGAGCAGCTGAGCGGCGGCGTACGACGCTACACCTGGGGCTTCCTCGCTGACACCATCCAGTCCGCCAACTTCGCCGGCGTGGAGATCCGCTATATCGCCGGCACCGTGGCCACGCCGGACTGGGATGCCATGACGCCGGTCGGCGACGACGGCTACCACGCCTCGGCCTTCGAGGCCGTGCTGCCGCCCGCTGGCGTGTGGACCTTTGCATGCCGCTCGCGCAATACCGCCGGCACGCTTTCCGCCGGCATGCGGGTGCTGGCCAAGACCCTGCAGGCCAACTTGGGCGAGGTGATCGGTGGGATCGAGGGTTCGCTCGAGGAGCAGATCCAAAAGCAGGTCGAGCAGCAGAATCAGATCGACCGCGATCGCGCCCACAGCATCGCGCGCGATGCCGCAGAGGCCGCTGAGCGTGCCGCCGCCTTCGCCCAGGCGCAGGTGAATCTGGTCAACGAATCGGCCCTGCGCCTGGCCGACGTGCAGAGCGTTCGGGACCGCGTGGTCGCCGTGGCCGAGGACGTGGCTGAGGAAGAGGCCGCCCGGATCCAGGCGATGCTCAACGCCAAGCTGGAATGGAAGGCCGATATTGCGGTGGAGACCACTGCGCGGCAGAGCGACGTGGAGTCGCTGGCCCGGCAGGTGTCGTCGGTCGCCGCCGGCAGCGGCACGCAGTTCGACAGCAAGCAGGTCTGGTACTTCGACAGCACCGTAGAGGGCTGGACCGGCAACGGCACGCCGACCATCGTGGATGGCTGGCTGCGGCCGGCCAATCAGGCCAGCAATCCGTACATCACCTCGCCGGCGGCGCTGGCGGTGGACGGCGCGGCGTACCGCTTCATCAAGATGCGCCTCCAGCGCGTCGGCACCCCGACCTGGCGTGGCCTGGTCCAATGGATCACCAACGCCGACACCACATGGAACACCGCCAAGTCGGTGACCATCCCGGCGCCGAACTTCGATGCCAACGGCATGGCCACCTTCGACGTGGACAACGTGCCGTGGAATGGAGCCTCGCCCATCAGGCAGATCCGGCTGTCGCTGGCCAGCAACCAGACGGCGACCGCCTACCTGCTGTTCGACTACATCGCCATCGGCCGCCCGACGCCCGGCGCCAGCGTTGCGCTGGTCCAGCAGGAGACCCTTGCGCGCCAGACCGCTGACGCCACCGAGGCGACCCAGCGCAACACCTTGGCGGTGCAGCTGCGCGGCGACTACGCGGGCAATGACGCCGCGGCCGCGCAGGGCATGATCGGGCAGGTCAACTCGGCGCGGATCGAGGGCGACCGGATCATCACCGAGCGCACCAGTCTGATCGAAGCGCGCCTGCCGGGCGGTACTGGGCAGTTGGCCAGCCAGGCATCGGTCAGCGATGTTGAGCGGGCGAGCATCCAGCGCGACAACGTCAACGCCCAGTCCATCACCAACGTCAAAAGCGGCCTGGACGGCGTGCTGCGCAGCTTCAATGCCATCCCCAATGGCGCATTCGACGTTGACACTTCCAGCTGGGCGGCCTCCGGCTCGGGGAGCAGCTTCAGTTGGGACCCGCTTGAGAAGGCGCTGCGCTCCGGCGCAGGGTCTATTCGGGTGGCGAACACGACGCCGATCACCATCAACCCCGGCGACGCGATCACGGTCAATTTCAGGGCCAAGAGCAGCGACGACATCACGGGCACGGACTCGGTCACCGTTGGGTTCATTCCCAGCCTTGGGAACCCGACTGGATGGGTGCAGAGCTGGTCGAACTGGATCAATGCGGTCGGCGGCGTGTGGGCATCGCGGTCCTACACCTGGACCGTGCCCAGCACCTTCAACCCGCAGCAGCTCTACCTGCGCTTTGCCGCCGGCAGCATCCGTCCGCTCGCCAGCGCCTATGTGCTGATCGATGACGTGGTCGTGCAGACCCCGGGCAGTATCGGGGACCTGCAGAACCGCGTGGCGGCCAATGCCCAGTCCACCGCAGCGCTCACCACTGAGGTGACCAATGTAAAAGGCCAAGTGACGGCCCAGGGCGCGGCGCTGACCCAGACCCAGCAGGAGGTGGCGGGCAAGGCATCCAACGCGGCCCTGCAGAGCCTGACTGGGCGTGTGGACGTCAACGATGGCCAGATCAGCAGCCAAGGCGCGGCGATGACTGCCGTGCAGTCGCAGCTGGGCAACATCGGCGGCGACAACCAGATCGGCAACAGCAGCTGGGACGGGACCAATGGGCTGGGGAGCACTGCCGGCTGGACCTCCGGGAGTGGAGGCACAGGAAGCGCCACGATTGCGCGAACCTTCGTGGATTCGATTCTGCCCAACAGCACGAAGGCCTACCGCTGGGACATCGCCAACCTTCCGGCCTCGGGTTACTACGAGACCGTCAGCAATGGCAGCGTTCAGCCCGCGCGCATCGACGGTGGCAAGAAGTTCGTGCTCACCGCCTACGTGCGCGGCACCCCTGGCGTGCGCGTGTTCCTGCAGGTGCGCATCTTCAGGGCTGACGGCACGTCGGTATACAGCGGCACGCCCGGCGGCGAGCCCTACGTGGTCACCGAGAACTGGGAGCGCAGGCAGCTGGTGGTGACGGCTCCGGTCGGCGCAGTCACCGTGCAGTGCTACGTGCGCGTGTACGGCGCCAACGTCCCAGACCAGTGGTTCGAAGTGGACAACGTCCAAGGGCAGGTGGGCGAGGTGGCCACGGGCTACGCGCCATCGGCGGGCGAGCTCAGTAGTGGGCTGGCCGCCAATGCGGCTGCCACCAGCGGCCTCTCCACGAAGGTCACCAGCCTGGAGGGTGCCGTTACCGCTCAGGGCACCTCGATCACCAATGTGCAGGTAGACCTTGCCGCGGCAAACGTGAATCTGGACCGCACGTTGCGCTCTGGCAGCAACATGGTCGTGGACGGCAGCTTCGAGCTGCGCCCGGTCGGCACCGTGATCCACTCCTGGGCAGTCAGCGTGGCTGGCGGCCGCACCGGCGCCAACGCACTGCAGCTGAGCTTCGCGTCAAATGTTCGAAGCACGCAGATCCAGGTCTTCGAAGTTCAGCCTGAACGCGTTTATTACTGCGAAGCGTGGGCCAAGCGAGCAGGCCCGGCAGCGGGCGCGGTGCAACTGCGTTTCCAGCTGAGCGACAACGGCGCGCTGCAGACCTACCCGAACTTCCAGTCGTTGAACCTCAGCTCCATCTCGGAAACCGAGTGGACGAAAGTCAGCGGGTACATTCGCGTAGCAGCCGGAAAGAACCGCGCGGTCCTGCAGCTCAACAGTGCCGCCGCCACCACGTCAGCCACGCAGCTGCTGTGGGACGACTTCGTCCTGATGGACGTGACCGAGGCATACAACGCCCAGCAGACGGCCACGGCGGCGGCGCAGGCAACCAGTACGCTCGACGGCAAGGTCATGCTGATCGACGGCGTGGTCACCGCGCAGGGCCAGGCCATCACCACGGTCAGTGCCGCTGCCGGCGCCGCCGATGCGAAGGCCGGAACGGCTCAGGCCGCTGCCCAGGCAGCAGCTGACGCGGCCGGGGCCAAGGGCAAGGTGCTGTATCAGTCGGCCGCGCCGGCGGCGGCGGATCGGCTGGCGCAGAACCTGTGGATCGACACGACGGGCAATGCCAACACGCCGAAGCGCTGGAACGGCTCCGCGTGGGTGGCGGTGACGGACAAGGCCGCTACCGACGCCGCTGCTGCCGCGGCCGCAGCTCGCTCGGTCGCCGACGCCACGGCCAGTGGGCTGTCGGCCACCAACGCGTGGGTACAGGCTGCGGATGGTGTGCTCAACGCGCATACCACGCAGATCAATCAGGCACAGGCGGCTATCGCAGGCAAAGCTAACGCATCCGCCATCATCGAACTGGACGCCAAGGTCAGCGCGAACATCACGGGCGGTGGCAACCTGCTGACCAACGCGTCATTCTCCGAAGCCGGACGCAAGCCGTGGGGGTTCCTCTGGAACGATAGCGGCTTCTATCAGGAAGTCGAAAAGAACTATCTTGACCCCACGTATTGGCCCACCGGCTTGAACAGCTTGGGATTCCGTGGTCCGGGTCTTCCTCCTGCAGGGCAAAGCCGCTTTGGCTTGGTGTGCAACGAAAACATCATCGCCGCACAACCCGGCAAGCGCTACATCGCATCGGTGTACTTGAACGGCCACCGTTGTGCAACCTGCTGCTACCTGGCGTTCTACGACCACAACGGAAACAACGTGGGCGAATGGACCGACCCTGAGCGAGGCGGTTACACACTGGGCGGTTATCCGTCGTTGGCCGAAATGCCGCGCCAGTTCGTGTCACAGATTGCACCGCCAACCACGCGCACCGTGCGAATGGGCTGGCGTGCTCGGTCGCACGCTGACTTTGGTGGTGATCCGTACTTGTGGGCTGTGCGTCCGATGTTGGAGCAGGTTCCCGACAATCAGACTCAGCCGTCACCTTGGTCTGCTGGTGGTTCGGAGGACCACGCAAGCATCAACTTGATGACCGACGTGAACGGCAACGTCAGCGGCATGCAGGTGAAGAACGACGGAACGACCGGCGAGATCAACTTTCTGGCAGATGTGATTAACATTCTGGGCTCGGGCGGGATCGATGGCTTCGAGATGGGGAAGGGCCGAATCCGCGCATGGTCTGGAAACTTCCAGGCGATCATCGGAGCACCGTTCGGACCCGACGGTCTGATGCTTTATTTCGGGCCGAACGTCGGACTCAACAATGCCAGCAAGGCCATTGCCACAATCTGGTTTGACCGTTTTGGCAATGCCTACTGGGGCGGTGCTATCGCAGCCGGTGCGCTGAAGAACGCGTTCCAGTCCACCAGCATCCAGACCGTGGGCAACTCCGTCACCGTTGGCCCCTTCGATACCAATGGCCGCAACAAGAACGTGGTGGTCAGCTTCCAACGCAACATCAGCCGCACAAAGTGGGCAGGTGGAAATACCGGTTTTGTCACCGGCGGCGGATCCAACTATGCGGTGATCCAGGTCTTCCGCCAGGTCGAGGGTCAAGCAGAAACACTATGGACCCAGTTCACGGTCGGCGGCGACGTGAACATCTTCAACCAGAACGATGGCAGTGACAGCGCTGAGTCGTACTGGAATGGGGCCTACACGCTCAACGACCAGGCTGACGGCACTGCTCGCCGTACCTACCGGGCAGTGGTCGCCGACTACGGCGAACGGACCGTTACCCACCAGTCGGGCTCCTTCGATACGCAGAACGTATCGCAAAGCCTGTCGCTGGTCTCGCTGGAGCAATAACGCTGCAGGGCCGCCGGCGCATGCGCGGCCCATCCTTTCCAAGAGGTGGCACACATGAATTTCGATAGCGTTTTGAACCTCCGCACCGAGAGTGCCGGACAGCGCGGCGTGGTCGTGCTGCAGTTCGTCCCGCAGCAGCCCATCGGCACGCAGCAGCTCACTCTCTCCACTGCACCCGCGACCGCCGCGGCCATGGAGGTAGGCGCCCGCTACAACTGGACCGCCGTGAAGGTTGAGGCGGGCGAGGCCGACGCCGGTGAGGCGTCCGCAGCCATGAGCTTCGCGGCCAAGCTCAACCAGCGCACCGAGTCCGCGAGTCAGCCTGGCGTGGCCACCCTGCAGTTCCTGCCGGAGGCCAGTATCGGGGCGCCCCAGCTGACCATGACGGTGCCGCTGGCCGTGTCTTCCCCGCTCGAGGTCGGCTCCACCTACCGCTTTGAGGCGGTCAAGGTCGAGGAGCCGGACGCCGAGGCACAGGCGCCAGCTGATCCGGTCGAAGAGGCTGCGTAAGGGCCTGGCAACGCCTACGCAACGGCCGCGAGCAAATCCGGCACGTTGTTCCTGGGCGAGTTGACCGCGCGACTGACGCGGTAGGCCTCCATCGCTGGAGCCTCGCTGGCCAGCAGCATCGCCAGGGCGTCGTCGGGTTCCGCGGCCATCCACTCGTCCACCTGGTCAGGCTGCAGCCACACCGGCATGCGGTCGTGGATGTCCGCTGACACGCCGCTACTGTCGCCGGTGATGATGGTGAAGGTGCCGAGGTTGGCCTCGTCAAGCAGGGGGCTGGTGTGTTCCCACAGGCCAGCCGCCAGCAGCGGCCCGGCCGCGTGGATGAACCAGGGATCTTTCTTTCCGTCCTCGGGACTGACCGACCACTCGAAATAGCCGGCCATCGGCACTACGCAGCGGCGCTTCTTGAAGGCCGCTCGGAACGCGGGCTTCGTGGCCACGGTCTCGATCCGGGCGTTGATGGTCGAGCCCTGCAGCCCCTTGGCCTTGGCCCAGAAGGGCAGCAGACCCCACGCCAGACGTGTCACCTGCCGGCCCGTTCCGCGATCGAGGATGACCGATGCCCGCTGCGTCGGCGCCAGGTTGTAGCTGGGCGGCAACTCAAGTAGGTCCTGCGCCAGATCGGGGAGGCCGAGCTGGTCAGGCTTGAAGATGGGGGTCTGGACGAATCGGCCGCACATGGCCGGACTCTACCGCCGGCAGCGTGATGAACAGGCGTGAGGTATATTTCGCCCGGGGGAGACAGATGCATGAGCTGAGGTTACGGAATGCCGATTCATGCTATCGCCTATACGAGCGATGCAATCCCCGGCTTCGGCCTGGACGCGGCCGACGATCTCGCCCGCGCTGCTGCTGAGTTCAACCTGCAGGCCGGCGTGACCGGGCTGCTCCTCTTCGACGGCGCGCACTTCCTGCAGTACCTCGAAGGCCCCGAGGACGGAATTGCGGTGGTCTACAGCCGGGTGGTGAATGCTAGGAGCCATGTGGAGGTCATTGAGCTCGGGCGCGCTCGCACCGAACGGCGATATTTCCCTTACTGGGCGATGCGCATGCTGCCATCTGAGCCTAGTGAGCTTAGCGGTGCAATCAACCGGGACTGGTCCAGTTTCGTTATGCGCCAGGCAATCCCGGCCGATGAGGAGCTCCACGGTGTGGAAGATCTGGCGCGGATCGTGATTCCGCACTTGGCGCTGCCACCCGGCGAGCATAGGCCCCGGTGAACGCTTCACCGATGTATCGGGCCCTGAGACTGGGCCGGCCTATCCTCCCGTCCCATGGACACCGACACCCAGACCCTCACCCCCATGCCCGAAGGCTTCTGTTGGAAGCCCCGCTGCCACCTCGACACGCTACCGACAGGGTTGTTCCTGCACGGGGAACAGGTGGCTTCCATGCAGCAGAGGGTCGACGGGACGTGGCTAGCCAGGCTGACCCCCGAGGACGGGGTGCATGCTCCATTGATCCTCAGGCCGTGTACCTCTTTCGATGCCGGCCGACGCGGGTGCGAACTATGGGCGCTACGCCATGAGCAGGCACTAAGCAGGAAGGTGGCAGTTAAGTTGCAGTGGATCCAAGACAACGTGGTGCTGCGGGGAAGGGGCAAGCAGTTGGCCGACTCGGTACTGCGTGAAAGCAGGAACTAGAGGTAGGGCGTGATGTGGCTGGTATGCCTGGAGCTAGAGAATTGGGTCTCTTCTGCTCATGAGATTGATGCCAATTGCCTAATTTTTCAGACAATTCGTGTCACTAACTGACACGCATGAATGGTGTCCAATCCCTTGTGGTGCAATAGTTCGTGGCCTATTGCAACTACTCAAGGGAAATGCGAGAGTGCTTGTCAAGGGTTGACAGGAAATGTTGGACCCTTGATCGACCAGGAAAAACCACGCTATAATCGGCGGCTCGCTGAGCCGCGAATGCAACGGCAGGGGCATCAAGAAGCTTGAGGGCGAGTGCTCTCAACCCCCAGCCTCTATTGGAGGTCGTCATGGCTACCGAAATGAAAAATGCGCGTGAAATGCTTTACGGCGCTACGGGCCTGAGCGTTTCCAACTTCAAACTCTTCCCGGGTAGCAGCCGCGAGGTCACGGCCGAGCAGATTGCTGCCGAGATCGTCCGCAGCATCAATGAAATCAGCCACGCTGCAGTCGCTGCTGATTGATCTCCAGTTTCACGGAACGCCCCGACGCGGGTAGTAGGGAAAGGTAAGGATTGCTCAAGGGATGAGTTACCGTGAACTGTATGAGTACTGTCAAAATTTGCCAACGCCAGTCAGCCGCCGAGAGCTGATACCTAACGTTTGCCGATTGACCGGAAAGCCTAAGCCGCGAGTGATTCTCTCAGGTCTTAACCCCGAGATCGTTCGCGGCTATTTCATTGTTCCTGAAAACACGACGCATCCGTTCGCTAAGCATGCCACCGCGCCTGGTGGCGCGGTTATCGTCGTTGCTCGCGAAATGAACTATTGCTGGACGCGATTCGTCGAAGTTAAAGAACTAATGCATCTGTTCGATGAGCCGTTGCAGCTCGTCGGTGATGGCGAAATCTTCCAAAGCTTGGTATCCGAGCATGTGGCGCCGACTTTTGAGTGGTCGAGCGCTTTTCGTGCCGATGGGCAGGCTGTCTGGATGGCGCTCGGTGTGCTGTGTCCTGAGCAGAAGCGTCAAGAGTTCGCCCGGATGCGCACTGCTGGCACCGTAACGGACTTGTCCATCGCTCAGCAATTGAAGATCCCTGAGCGATATGTTCCCCACTTGTTCAATCCAGCATTCAGGCGCTACGTCGACGGCGTCAAATAAGATTACCCCCGCGCAAGCGGGGCTTTTATATGTTCAGCTTTCGAGGTCGATATAAGCTCAAGATGCGACTTAAGTTTAGGCTTGCCTCGATGTTGTGGAGGGCAGGCTGACTTGAACCTTGAGTGATCCGTCGGCAAGCGCTGCCGCTAGGCGATTGGAGAGCTCGGCCTGCACTTGGAGTGCGTCCTCATCGACGGGAAAGCTTGCGACGTTCATGGTCAGCGCGTTCCTGCCTTCCAATACGGCTATGGCCAGTCGCCGAAGTTGGGTCTGCTCGTGCTCTAGCATCCCATGCGCCTGCGGATTGTAGGCGCCCTTCCTGAGCTGGACTCGGTCGAAGGC
>Ga0265780_10007857_pt1 | contig 13040 bp, 18 predicted proteins | sample P1T30metagenome_FD_192432 | JGI IMG/M metagenome (GOLD analysis project Ga0265780, IMG submission 192432) | Plant litter microbial communities from East Loma Ridge, Irvine, California - P1 T30 | ecosystem: Environmental > Terrestrial > Plant litter > Unclassified | place: USA: California...
ATCGTGTTGTTGTCCGGGGATATGACGTGGATCGACTGTCGGAGGTAATTCCGCACTATTGACCATTGCCCTCCACGCATCGATATTCATATTCGAATAGACATCACCGTCCTGAGGCGCTGGCACCTGTCCCTGTCCCTGCATCTGCTGTTGTTGCTGCTGCAGTAATGCCTGTTGTTGTGCCATCATCTGCATCATAATCTGCCTGTCGAATTCGGCCATGTGTGAATCCGATTTCGCCCTAGGTCGCATAGATGATACTGGTTGGTCGAGATTCCCTGATCCTTGGTTTCCAGTCCTCGTATCCTCGTTCGAGTTCCCTCTAGACAATCCTTGGGGCTGACCATTTGATGGTCCAGCTTTTCCATTCTGACCCTGGCGGTTCTCTGCGGCTTGTCGTAATGCATTCTCCCAGACCCCACGAGCTCCATTGAGACCACTGATGGGCGTACTGGGCTGAACAAAGATCATGGGTCCGTCGGCGTTTGGATGGATGGGGCTGATACCGGCCATACCCGTCAAGGCCGGATTAGCGGGTGGGAACAAACCACCCGAATTGGCAGGTGCAGGTTGATTACCTACTGGAGGAGCCGGTGGCTGCGAAGTAGCATTGGTGATGATTGGCGGTAAGTGAGGAGCAGGGGAAGGGGTTCCACCTCCTGGAATGATGAGGGCGGGTGGTGACATAGGTTTTATGAACGGCGAGTTGTTGCGTGACGAAGTGAATTGATTGGGCTGATATGGATTTGGGCTGGCGGAGCGAGAGTGAGATTGAACTGGTTCTTCTGGTAATGGTGTGTTGGAGCGTGATGCGTTGGTAGATCGTATTCTGATGATCAGTCATTAAAAGTGGAATATGACTTACAGCTCCGCTAGGCTCGCGTCAAAGGAACTTTCGCCCAGACCATTGTGAATCGATGCTTCTCCGGTATAACTCCCTCCCGACTGTCCTTGCGAGTCATACTGGTTTCCTCCCTGCATCTGATTTGATTCTTGGAAATGATTCGAATCCTGTAAGAACTGATCTCCCCAATTAGGCGTAGATGACTGAGTTGCCGTCGAAGTCGAAGCGAAATTATTATTGGGCAGCTGGTAGGGGGTTCGATACTCTTGCTGCTGGGGCTGCGACTGATAGGGTGTATTATCATAATTCTGATTTAGGTACTGCTCGACCGGGTCGGTGTATAGGTATTCCTGTTGCCCCGAGCCACCTGCATCTCCAAATCCCATGAACGCCGAAGGACCACTCTCTTGACGCTGATGTATATTCGCGCCCGATAATCTCCTTCCAGCTTCATGTGCATTTCCAGTAGCGATCAGTGTCGATTGTTCTAGCGGGAACGAATTCTGGCGTGACTCTTCGCTCGACTGCTGATATCCTTGACTAAGGTTACTTCCTGAACGATGTCGATGTACCTGTCCCTGTCCTTGATCGGGAGTTGCATGATCGTAATATCCCCCAAAACTAGATCCATTGGAATTTTGACGTTTATTATGTTGATCCTGCTGTAAACCCGAAAAGATCTGATTGAAATCCAGAGGATCTACTTCGGGCGGTGTCGTGCCCGACATTGATGAACGGAACGGTGTGGTCGGGTTGATGCGATAGAGATTATATGCACAGCAATCGGGCTGATAAGATTACAATTACGTTTCGAGGATGCCAAGTAGGTTTGCGATTGGAGAAGGGCAGACGACGTAAACGGATGGCCGGACCGAGAAAGCGGTGTGGAGGAACAAGGAGATATGTCTTCGATCGTTCCTGCTTGGGATGATACGTGGTCCAGGGCGAGATTTGCGGATCAGAGGAGAGCTGCTGGCCAATCTGCCTTTCTGATGCGATGCTGTGATTGCTACAGAAAATGATATGAGAAGGTATAACTGGGTATAGAGAACGCAAGAAGTATAGAGGGACGGCGTAACGGTCAATGAGGTAAGGGCGATTGCATTTAAATACCGCTTTGGGTAAATATACTAACAAGTCACCACGTGCTACAGAGTGGCACTCGATTCATCAATAAGAAATCCCAAAATGTCCTATTCTAACCCAGTCTATAGTCACTCACATCAGACCTCAGCCCTCGGTTGCGTGAGATTACTAACCTCACGCACTGCGAATCAGATCGATATCTTCACGGCTCCGATGTCATCAACTCACGCCGATCTTTTGGGCAGTCGTGGTACATCTGGCATCAGTCTCGTCCTAGGCCAGTCAAAACAAAAGTGCTTACTCCGATCATAGAGCCTCTTGGGTGGTGCCAGGGGGAGTCCCCTAGCAATCCTCTGCCCATTGGTAACGGTTCCTTGATCGACTGATCGGGATGCAGGAGGAGCGCGGATCATTACATCTGGTATAGGTTGAGGCCTGGCGAGGGCGAAGAGTAGCATCGAGAGCATGCAGAGTAAGAAGCTTAGTCGGAAGGCGAGAGCGACCATCTTGTTAAACAGAGATTGTACTTGATGGAAAAAGCAAGCCTTGATGCGGAGTCGGCGTCATGATATATAAATTCGCTAGTAACTCCGGCCGCAAATAGGAGATACTGTACTAAACCAAGATCAAGCCATCGTGTTCCTATACCTATACGTACTACATGAGCATTACAATGAGCATGCTTCTAGTCCTACAAGATGACCCAACGATTTGGGAACCGAAGATCATCTTGTATTTTCGGACGATCAAAGACCACGGATTGAGAAATATCATTTTCGGCTCAGGAACAGGACATGAGGTATGAGGTACAGGAACGTTCCCGTAGACGCCTTGTTGTTCTGATTGCTGTTTCCGTCGGTATTGACATCTACGTGTACCGTGTTTTCGTCTTGCGGCTTGCATGATGTCTCGGCAGCGGTCGGTACGAATCAAGAGCAGCTCATGAGACGTGTGATCCGGTCTGGTGGCGGTCGTCTGGGTCAGGAACAAGATGGCCAGGCGATACAGGCACTGAACTGGATAGATGTGCGTAGATATGCATCAAGCATATCATAACAAAGGGTGACAACCAGACAGATAAGAGGAAAGAGTACGAAAGTATAGATAGCCCTACGATACCAAGGCACAACACAAAAGCGACTCCCTAAACAGCCAGGACAGTAGTATGTCGAACTCCCATCGTCCTATTCCTACTTCGAGCCTGATGTCGTTTAACATCGACGCCAACCGATCGCTTCTTCCTCCTTCTACATCGACCAACGGCAGCGGAAGGTGAGGGGGCAGAGGCGGCTGTAGTGACTACCGCAGTGATGGCCGAGGCGGCGCTACTAGCTACCTGATTGGGGGATAGCGACAATGAAGGGGACGCAGCAGTCGATTGGGATAGGGAGGTAGTACTGGACATCGAAGCGGGCGTGGAGGAGGGTACAAGTCGGGCAAATGAAGGCTCCTGGCTTGCCATGGATGATGCGGTTTTCTGGACCGAAGACGAGGTCTCTGGAGATGCAACCTCGGCGGAAGGAGATTGAGGAGCTTTAATCTCGACAGATGAGGCAGCGGGTGCGGGAGCGGCTTCTTCGGGCACTCCCGCGAATAAATCAGTCTGGGCACCATTCATGAATCCCATTTCGTGGTTATCTGGCATAAGTTCAACAGGCTTAAAAGGGGGTACATGGTACATACAGAATGGAGGATCATGAGCTCCTTGGAAATTGTTGTTTCGCCTGATCTATCAGTCATGCACTTAGAACGGGTCGAGATCGACTTACTCGGTCTGTAGCCAGTAGTGAGGCTGCTTTGCCCCAACTGTACAATTACTGACATCATTCGGGAAATCACATTTCCTCGAAACCAGAGCTACCCATCAGTTCTACTTGGGTTGGAAGTCATAGTTAAAGGACATACGTTTAGGTAGTGGTCTGCTTAGAGTAGCTCCGGTGACATCACACCTGTATCCCAATTGATACATCTGAGCACTTCCTCCATCCTTCGAGTGTACCCATCCCCAAGTACAATGACATCCTCCTTCGGGGCAAGGAGGTAGATCTGCGGGGATATGGAAATCGACATTCTTCTTCCATGGGCACTCATAATTGATCTATCATCAGCCCTTTCCACCAAGTTGTGTCAAATGCTTAGCTTACACTGATAACAGTAAAATCCTCTGGTTTGAGTTTATGTACGTCCGACTCGTATGCAATTGAAAGTCCACACCCCTTGACATCCTTCGGATTCGGATCACCCATCTTATCGGTTGTGTGCATGGCCCCAGTCCCCGAATTGGGTTTATTATCATCACAAGCGTACTCCGCAGTAGTTCCTTCAGGGTTATAAGTCGTCCAAGCTTTGTTGCATGCTACTTGACCGTGATAAGTGCCTCCGGCTGGGAGATTCATGATTTTACCAGGAGCAGGGGGTTTGTCGATGTATTTGTGGAACCACCACTGGTTGAAAGGGAGATCTTGAAGGGGGAGAACGGGTTCATATTGGTTCACATCAGAGGCGTCCCATCTGTTATCAGCATTGCAATGAGCTTATGGCGGGGGGTACATACCCATACATAGCCTCATCCCAAAGAGCGATATGAGCCTGAACCTTCAAAGTCATCAGAGCCAGGACCAGCCCAACTCCAGCATTCATGTTCATTGTTCTCCCAATCATCCTCGTCAAATAATGGCCTAAACCGGTATGTCCGATCTCAAGTGTGTCTAAAGAATGTGGTCAAAAGAGTGTGAGTGCGATATCGTCAAGAGATCGCTAATGATTATGGTTGTCGTAGGTTGTCGAAGTCGATGTCGATGAAAGAACTGCCAGCAGTCGTTGTCGTTGTTATACAATGATCAAAGCCCAGCTTCGGTCAAAGGAATGAATATGATTTACAAGGAATACAAGAGGACGAAAGGACGCTAGCAAAAAGGGATGTAACGTTTCCAAAACGGAGGTCAAAGCGTAACCCCTGATAATAAAGCCCGTTTAGGATATTCAAAGGCCACCTTCTTCCTCGAGGGTACGGTATTGAAATAGAATTCATCCTGACATCTATGGCATGTAATGCATTTACAGGTGGGGCCTTGAGCTAATCTAATTGCCCTTGGCTAGCTACAGAAAGGCAGGCATAATCTACGATTAAATCTATTGTACGAATAGACGCGTCAAAAGAATGGTAACGCGTCGATTACCCTGAAACGTCTAAAGATCTAGGTACCATCTATACGGTGATCCGGCATCTCGGACCCCACTTAGGCTTGGCTACAATGCTTGGAAATTGATAGCATGTAATGCTCTTCTTCTTTCTTTCTCATCTTCTCGCTATCATATCAGCTAATTCTTCGACGACGCATATAGAAGAGCTGACCTGTTCTCTCGCCCTGAGGCCGAGAACGACAAAGCCGAGTACAGCTACAGCTCCTGCAACCGCAGCTGCTACCCATGGCACCCAATCTCCAGGATGTAAGAATAGTTCAGACCGCCATTCTACCGGCCGCCCCTCCACTGTAGAGCCGTTGACGAATGGATAAGGTGGATTGATGATGAGTTGAGAATTAGGGATTAATGCTTCGAGGATCGTATAATGGTCTGCAGAGAGGGATGAGCCGACGAATAGGCGTTCGACGTAGTTGTTTGTCCTTCCCAATCCGAAGTGGGAGTACGGTGTTCCTAGAGCCTGATAGCCTGATTGAGGAAGTTGGGATACTATCCATCAGCCGAGACCAAACGTTGGAACATACCTTGCTGTGCCACTCGACGGCCGAGAGTGTCGAGGACGGTAAATTTGTACGTAGCGCCTGGATAGTTGACGCCGAGGGGCTAGACTATCAGCTAGACTCTGGCTTGTCAGGTAGGCTCAGCTTACACTATATGCTTTTCCATTCTCCCCTTTACATTCCCCATCGCAAGCACCATTCAAGACTGCCATCAGCACCCACATCACTCTAGTGTACTGTAAACCTACCTTGAGCTTTCAGGAAGAACGCATCGTGGTAGAAACTGTTCTTGACGAAAGTCACAGTCCCTGCTCCCTGATCACCAGATCTTTGTACCATGATATCCAATGTACCCTTACTATCAGCATACCCCCAGAGCGCAATGGTGAGACGTACATCATCTTCAACATCCAGCCAGCTCGCCCCACTAGCATCCCAAATGTCATCAAGCACTTCCCACCCACTTCCTCCTCCTACTTTGAAGCCACGCCCATTCTTTCGAACCTCGCATCCAGCTACACCATTGCCACAAGGGACGTTTTCTAGGACGCGGATTTGATGGCCTGCTTTGCGCATTATTACTCCAGGTGCTGCAGTCGAATTGTGGATCGTGAGGAGTAGATCGGGGAATCCATCTACATTGAAGTCGCCAGGCCTGAGGGGAAGGGGAATATTCGGCTCGCCTGGAACATGCAGGAGGAGCTGTGGATCGCCGGAGAAAGGTAGTATGGAGGAGATAGGTATTGAGACCAATGACTGGTCGTCAGCCGACTGTATATGCAGCGCAGTCGAAAAACTCACTTCGGGGTTTACGAAATCAAATGCGTAGTCGGGATCAGATCGACACATATCTCCATGTCCTCTACATGTGACCTTCCCATCTGACCCGAACTTCGAGGCTTCAGAAGAACAGGTTGGAATCTGTTTGTTATACGCGATGTTGATAGCACAATCGTGGCCGAGGCCTGTTGAAGAGGAATGACGCGAGCAAGTAGGGAATATGATATCTATCGTACCATCGCGATCTATCATCAGCCTTCGTTCACAACATGGGAGTGAGACTCACTCATGTCAGCGAATGATAGAGGACCAGAACCATGAGGTAAATCATATGTCCTAGATAGCTCATATCCACTTTCATCGCGGTTCAACCAGATTTGAATAGATTGTTCTGCCGACCGAGCTGTTGAGCAATGTAGCACGAGATCTGGTATAATTAGCTTGCTCCGTTCGCAATTTGATAAGCTAACCAGGAAGACAATCTCCATCGATATCGATATAGGCACTGGAATGTGGACTGGCCAGTGTACATGCTTGTTCGGGATTTAGGAGGGGTGGAGCTTGCCTACTTGTCAGTTGTTACCGTGGCTTATGGTTGACATACACTTGAAGCCCAGTTCCGTCGTTAAACCATGATCTCAGGACGTTTCCGGATTCTTGAGGTTCGAGCGCCAACAAAGAAGGTCGTAATGATCCACCATGATCGAATATCAGACCCTGCATCTCCGTACTCGAGGCCAGCGTCCACGGATCCTCGCCTTCCATTAGCATTGTCTGAATGTGAGATGATGACTTACGGAAACCACCACCCTCAGCTCCTAGGTGGACTTGCATCCTTATACGAGATTTCTCTCCTTTCCACCAACTCCCCTCTTTCTCCTCTGACATCACAAGCAGATCCAGGCGGCCATCATGATCAAAGTCCCCTGGGATAACATTGACGATCTTGGAAGAGCTTGCAATTGTGTGTGAGGGTTTGTAACGGGATTTATCTGGCTCGTCAGCTTGTCCAGTCACAGTATTTAGAGCTTACTCTTGTTCCAGACATATATTTGTACACTTCTCGCATCCGCGGACAGTACAAATAGATCCGCACTACTCAATCAGCCTTGAACGTGAAGTAGGACTTACTGCTGATCCCCATCCCAATCCCCCACTGCAACCACCCTCCCAGTCCCTTCAATCCCGAGTGAACCGACATCAACCATTCCCTCGGCAGTGTATGGCTGTTCGACCTGTTCTGTGAATGGCCACATCGCCCCTACCCCTAGCACCTCAGCGGTGAGGGTCAACACCAACAAGGTCTTGGAAGCCATGTTGACAATGGTGCATGAAGTCAACACAATTGATCCGTCCATTACCACGATATGCCAAGTGACGGAATCAAATTTATATCTCGGTTACCTTGATCATCCGAACTCTCCTCTCTATCCTATATCTCTGACCTGGAAGAGGAGGGCAGCAATGGGCCAGGTAAACGCTGAAGCAAGCTCTTCGAGACTACCGCTAGCTCCTAAAGTAGCTCAGGTAGACGCAGATGAGTTAGATGAGGGATTGGTCCAGATGTTAGGCGAGAGGGTAGAGAAGGCAGTCGGGAATTTCAAGGTACACCCCCTGTTCGTTGTTGTCGACATTGGCTCATTGGCAGATCGACTGGACTAGGGATCTGAAACCTGAGATTGGGCTTGCTATCAAGCTTGTTGTCTCCAAATACTCTTTCTTTGGGACTAGCACGGCATCGCCTGGGGCTAGTTTGCAGAACTTGAAATTAGTAAACCGGCATGGATCAAGGCGCAAGTCATCTTGCATCTTGGCTGTTCAAAGCTAATCATTTAGCTTCCAGACGGCAACTACTTGTGTTTCTACTGCTTCATCCACCAATATTCCCTTCGTATATCCTTACTAGATTACGGGAATATGGACTATCAAACCAATGGCCCGACTTACCTTCCGGTAATTGGCGCAGGAAAGCCTGGAGGGTAGTAGTATGGATGGAGAATGTTGCTCGGATATGGGAACTAGGTGGATGGGGAATGCTATTATGGGATGGAAGGTCCGTCCCATCTGGTCAGATCTGACATCGGAAAGAGCTGATGACAGGTGTCCATCGTTGCTGATGCGAGCGCTCGGATTGAGACTGGTACCCTCATCCCCACACCTTGCTAAACTTGTTTCCTACGAGTATATGAATCGTCAACTGGTCTGGAACGCTTTCACCGTAAACCACACCTTTTTCTCGCGCTTGATCCCCATAGCTGACGGGATAGGAATTCGCAATGTTCGCTTTTCCTCGACTCCCGCGCTTACCATCATATTTCCAACCCTCAGCCCTTCTTGCACCTATCCAATCAATTCTGAGTCGACCACGGACAATTGACTATTCCTCTATAGCCACTTTACCCACTCTCGAAAGTGAAAAGACGAGAGCAGCACATTCAGGTCGCCTCGCAGATTTACCCCTTGATACTTGTCCAATATGTCATCTCCGCTCCACATCCACCCCTGTACTATTGACATCATCACTCGATATCTCCTTACCTCCCGTCGGACCTGGTGGCACGAAGGAATCAAACGAGGAGAATAGGATTTTCGTACCTGCCCAGACTGACTGTTGGGGGGGTTGTAGTTGGTGTTACTATTGTATCATGGGTGAACTGGTCTCCCTGAAACACGAGAGTCCTGTAGATGACAAGGCGGAGGTGAGCAAGTGGGATTGTCTAAGATGTGGAGGAAGAGTCACTAGAGCGTGGCGAGTTGGTCCAGACTCCGTTAGCCAGCACCCACACGACGTGAACATCGAAGAGAAGCCAGAGCAAGGGTTGTAAGGTCTGCTGGAATAGATGTTGTAGATCCATAAAATGCATCAAATGCTGCTCCTCCATTTCACAATCTACTCTTCAAGCTCAAAGTCGTAAGCCAATGGAGCTAATTCGTTAGCCAGCCCCCTTCGTAGCCTGAGAGTTACTCACGTCCATCAACATTAGGCTTGACGTGGTTGGTAACAACATCAACATGAGCCTCGGAGACTGCGTACTTCTGCAGAGCCTCGGCACTAGCGAAGACAGAGTAAAGACCTATCCATCAGCTTCACCAACGAGTACAGTGGGGAGCATACCCCAATCGAATCCCTGATTCCTGCCTTCAATCATTGGTGGGCCCAGTTGTAGCTGCTCATCAACATCATATGACCATAATCAAGCGAGGACATACGGTCTCTGGTCCGGGGACGTTCTTGAGGTTAGCAATAGCTGCTTTAGCCTTGCTGAGAGCTTCCTCGGCCGCGGGACCGGTCAGACCAGAAGGCCTCTTGAGCTTCCAAAGAACGATATGTACGACTTCTGGGTCATAGTTAGCGCTCGGCAAGTAGCGGGGCGAAACGACTTACTTCCCATGATGATGTAGTTGGAGTTCAGTGAGTACCCGGGAACGGACCGGTCTACAGTCTATATCACGCTATCATTCGTTCTAAGGCACGGTTAGAGGTGACTACAAAATGTTGGAACGTTTCTCTTGACTATTCTTCACTTTTTTGGTCATTCAATAACAAACTACAAGATGAGCTCAGACGCACCAGGTAAATGTTTTGGGAATAGACGGAGTAGACGTATGCTGACGATCAGTTCTAGTGGGATGTATCGGTGGTAGTGGATTGTACCACCTTGACAACTTGACTTTTGTGTATGCCTCCTTTCGTTCTCAGCCGAAGTAGTATCATAGCTAACAAAATAGCAAGTCCCTTGACATCGACACTGTAAGCTTTCTGGCCCCAACTTCTGACTCATATACGCCGAACTAATTCTCAGCCATGGGGAAAACCCTCTTCTCCCATCACCATCTCCGCCCTCGCCTCTGGTGCCCAAATCGCCTTCATCTCCCGACACGGCACCGACCACTCCATCACCCCTACCGAAGTTCCCGCCCGAGCCAACATCGCCGCTCTCAAATCTATCGGAGTCAAAGCTATCGTTGCATTCTCAGCAGTCGGTTCATTGAGGGAAGAAATCGTTCCTGGACATTTCGTCATTCCTGATCAAATTATCGATAGGACCAAAGGAATTAGGGAAGAGACTTTCTTTAGGGGAGAGGGTTTGGTGGTCCATTCCATGTTTGGAAACCCTTTCAGTGATAAATTGAATGCCTTTGTTGCTCCTAGGGTTGAGGAGATCTTGAAGACTGCCGAAGGATCGCCTAAGCTACACACTGGCAAGACTGTTGTCTGTATGGAGGGTGAGTCTTCTGCGATCACAGATTTGGCGGTGTATTATTTCATGGCTAACGAGCAGGACCCGCTTTCTCCACAAGGGCAGAGTCTCAGATGTACAGGCAATGGGGCGGAGACATCATCAACATGTCTGTCATCCCCGAGGCCAAACTCGCCCGAGAGGCCGAGCTCGAGTACGTTCCCTCTCCTCTCATAATGTATCGCTAATAAGTAGCTACACTTTGATCTGTACCTCTACCGACTATGATGCCTGGAGAACCGGCCATGCGCCCGTGACAGTCGAGGAAGTCGTCAAGACCCTCCACACCAACGCCGGAAACGCTCGAGCTATTGCCGCTGGATTGATGCAGGATGTACATGATATCGTCAAGGAGGACAAGCTCTTGGATGAGATTAAGGGATCGATGCGATTCGCTTGTATCACCAGGAAAGAGGTGAGTGTCTGAAGTCGTTTGCTCGAATTGTGCTGATGAGAAGGTCCAACCTGAGGCTGCTAGGAAGAAGTTGTCTTTCATCCTGCCCTACTTCTCGGACTAGTTTTCTCCGCACCTTAGAGAGAATATCAATACAGACAACTAGATGCATCATACCTGAAACATCAGACCGTTGATCTGGAAGCCAAATCACTCCTTTATTCTACATACCCCAATCTTACACTTACTTCCGATCACTCCTTTCAATACAGACATCCTTTCACCTTTGAAATAATGGTCATCATCCGGTTTCAACTCCTTTCACTAATTTACTCGTGCGAGAGCAAGGGTGCAAATGCAGTGGCGATGCAGTATCTCAATCTGCTTTGTCCTTCTGACTGGAATAGGGGTATACTCTGATTTCAACGTTGCGTTTGATCCATTTGTGTATACAATACAGTCATCTATCGGTTCTTGTGATCTCTATACTTAGCATCATTTCGGATTGGTGGACGCAAGTTGAGGGCTTAATATGCCATTAGGACCTCGTATGTCATACCTCCCCTTTCCGATGATTGAGCTCGACTGACAGAAAGTGTACTACGCCGCCATCGGATCAGGCATCCTAGCTCTCTTGGTAGTAATCGCATTCTTCGTATACTTGTACAAACGCCGAACTCCCCAACTCCAGAAGCAGAATTATACCACATCCCCTGTTCCAACCAGTACTCCCAAAACGACAGCTTCATCCGCCGGAGGTGGTTGCCTGGGATATCCACCTTCACCACCAAATCGCAATCACAGTCAAAGTCGTCGCATTGGATCTGTTGATGATTCTCCGACGTCCGCCGGTCGATTAAAAAAGGTTAACTCGGATAGTGCGCGGAATCCATACCTGCATAATCCGATATCGCCGAGACGTAAAGAGATACCAGTGATAGAGGAGGAGAGATCGGAGATGGTCATGGTGACCTATGAAGAGGGATTGAGGAAATTGGGATTGGATAAACCCCAATTTACAATCTACCCCGATCCACCCTCATTCGATACTGCGGGCGATATAAATCTCACTTCCATAACTCCACCATTCTCATCATACTCCTCCAGACCCACTCCAACTACCGCCGACCTTCTTATTCCAAGCAAGACCGGTCTTCAGGATCAAGGGTTCCGACATGATCAAAGACATTCGCCTTTAAAGGATAAATCCGCGTATACACCTTCTCCTACTCGGTCCCCTAGATCGCCGCCTACGCCTAGAGTGAATTTGGGTAGGGATGAAGGGAGGTTCCCGACTGATAGTGAGTTGCAGACGACGGGGATACCTAGTTATTATCATGAGAATTCAGGTGGGCGGTATAGATTAGAATCTCCAACTCGGTCACCATGACTTTTAGAGTGTGCATACAATTGTGACTATGTATTCTATACTCTTTTGTCAGCGGGCATACTTCAAGTATCAAGAGCTTACAATCAATCCCGATCAACAGTTCTAACAGCTATCAAAGGTTTCTCATTCCCTTCCGTAGGCAATACGAATCGATCCACCAGTAATCCAGCACCTCCAATCGTTATTCCAACCAGCCCAATTAAGATCCGCTGATTAGGTGTCAAAGCTGTGTATCAGTCTATATTGCTTCTTTCTCCCCACCACCAGAGTAAGCTGAAAGGAGAGAAAGACGACTTACATCTGAAAGAACCGAAGACAGATTTCGCTCTTGGATTTACAGTCGCTTTGGGTGGGATTTGAGCTTGTGCACTTGAGGCTGGAGGAGGCTGAGGTCGAGCTGCTCGGACAGCTCTGCGGATTGGCTGAGGCAGAGGAGATGCTGTTGCTGGAGGCGGGCGTGATGGGCCGGCTGATGACATTTTGGTATAGTCAAGAGAAATAGACACCGGTTAATTGATCCACTCATCACGAGATCTTCGTCGGGCTCCGCCGACATGGTCAAACCAACAGATCTGAAGTACAAACGTAACAGGGATAGAAG
>Ga0265780_10007858_pt1 | contig 13039 bp, 11 predicted proteins | sample P1T30metagenome_FD_192432 | JGI IMG/M metagenome (GOLD analysis project Ga0265780, IMG submission 192432) | Plant litter microbial communities from East Loma Ridge, Irvine, California - P1 T30 | ecosystem: Environmental > Terrestrial > Plant litter > Unclassified | place: USA: California...
TGGCTCCGACCGCCGGCGAGGAGGCGCGGGTCCGTGACCTTGCCGGTCGCGTCGTCGTCGTCACCGCGGGTGGCACCCGTGAACCGCTCGACCCGGTGCGCTTCCTCGGCAACCGGTCGAGCGGGCGGCAGGGGGTCGCGCTCGCCCGGGCCGCCGCTCGCCGGGGCGCGACGGTCACGCTCGTGGCGGCCCACCTCGACGACGACGTGCGGCGCGACGCCGTGGGCGCCGACGGCGTCTCGGTCGTCGACGTCGGCTCGGCCCTCGAGCTGCGTGAGGCGGTCGTGGCCGCGGCGGCCGGCGCCGACGTGGTCGTCATGGCCGCAGCGGTCGCCGACTACCGGCCCGTCGAGGTGAGCGAGGCGAAGATCAAGAAGGACGACACGGGCGACGAGCTCGTCCTGCGGCTCGTCCGCACCCCCGACGTCCTCGCGGAGCTGTCGGCGGCGCGGCGGCCCGGGCAGGTGGTCGTCGGCTTCGCGGCCGAGACCGCGACCGACCGCGACGAGCTGCGCGAGCTCGGGCGCCGGAAGCTCGCGCGCAAGGGCTGCGACCTGCTCGTCGTGAACCCGGTGGGCTGGGCCACCGGCTTCGGCTCCCCCGACACCGCCGTGCTCGTGCTCGGGGCCGACGGCGCCGTCGTCGGCGAGGTCGCGGGCAGCAAGGAGCAGGCGGCCGAGGCCGTGCTCGACGCCGCCCTCGCGGTCCGCGCCGCGGGAGGTCTTGCGCGTTAACCTCGATGCGACACAATGCCCCCGTGAGCAAGAAGATCGATGCAGCCCTCAAGACCCTCGTCAAGGCCCTCGAGCACCACGGCGAGGTGATGGGCGACCGTCCGGTGTCGGCGAAGCGCGCCGGCCGCGCCACGGAGAAGGTCCGTCAGGCCGCCGCGGCCTACACGACCGTCGTCGCGGAGAAGACCGGCCAGCCCAACCCGTTCGTCGACTTCCTCGACCCCGCGACGGTGCGGTCGCTGAAGGGCGAGCGCGACGCCATCGCGGCGAAGAAGTCCACGAAGAAGGACGGCAAGGACGCCGCCAAGGCGTAGCCGCCCTCCCTCCCCGACCCCACGAGGCCGGTCGCCCGAACGGGCGACCGGCCTCGGTCGTGCTCGCGGCCTCCGCGGCTCAGTCGAGCGGCGCCACCGCCACCGACGCGGGGGTGAAGGCGAGGGCGACCCGGGCGCCGACCGGACGCCGTTCGTCGGCGCGGTGGTCGAGGACGACGAGCGTCTCGGGACCGGTGCGCACCGAGCTGCGGCAGACCGCCCCGAGGAACGACACGCCCTCGACCACGCCGGCCAGCCCCCGGTCGGCGAAGGCGACGTCCTCGGGCCGGACGTAGGCCCACGCGGCGCCGTCGGGCGGCGAGCCCACCGCCGCCACCTCGTGGCCGGGCAGCCGCACGCGACCGTCGACGACCTCCGCGCGCAGTCGGTTGCTGGTGCCCACGAACTCCGCGACGAACCGGGTGGCGGGGGCCGCGTAGAGCTCCTCCGGGCTGCCGATCTGCTCGATCGTGCCGGCGCGCATGACGGCGACGCGGTCGGCGACGGCCAGCGCCTCCTCCTGGTCGTGCGTGACGAACAGCGTCGTGATGGCCAGCTCTCGCTGCAGCCGGCGGATCTCGTCCCGCAGCTGCACGCGCACCTTCGCGTCGAGGGCGCTCAGCGGCTCGTCGAGGAGCAGCACGCGTGGTCGGGTGACGAGCGCACGGGCGAGTGCGACACGCTGCTGCTGGCCGCCGGAGAGCTGGTGCGCGAACCGTCCGCCGAGGTCGCCGAGGCCGACGAGGTCGAGCATGTCGCCGGCCCGGGTCGACCTCTCCGCGCGCCCGACCCGCCGCATGCGCAGCCCGAACTCGACGTTCTGCTGCACCGTCAGGTGCGGGAAGAGCGAGTAGGCCTGGAACACCATCCCGACGTCCCGTCGGTGCGTGGGCACGTCGACGACGTCGCGTCCGTCGATCGTGACGCGGCCGCTCGTCACGGTCTCGAGGCCGGCGAGGCTCCGCAGGGCGGTCGTCTTGCCGCAGCCGGAGGGGCCGAGCAGGGCGACGAGCTCCCCCGGCGCGAGGTCGAGGTCGACGCCCTGGAGCGCCGTGTGGCCGGCGTAGCGCTTGACGACCGAGCGGAACGCGACCGCCGCTCCCCCGACGGGACGCGCGGCCCCGGCCGGTGCGCTCCGGTCGTCGCCGTCCGGGGAGGCGGTGGTCGGGTCGCCGGGGGCGGTGGTGGTCACGAGAGGGCCTTCCTGGGGGCGGTGCGGGAGCGGCGGGCGCGGTCGCGTCCGGGCAGCACGGGGCGTGCGGTGCCGATCGACCCGACGCGTCCGACGACGACGAGCAGGACGAAGGCGAAGAGCAGGGCGAGCAGCGCGAAGATCACGGCGGCGAACGGGTCGCTGCGGGAGACCTGCACGAGCGCGGTCTGCAGGTTCACCCGGTTGAGCAGCGACGCGATCGTGTACTCGCCGAGGACCACGGCCACCGTGATGAAGGCGGCGGCCAGGAGTCCTCGGCGGAGGCTCGGCACGACCACCAGGGCCATCGTGCGGAGCCACCCCGACCCGAGGGTGCGGGAGGCCTCGGCCAGCGTGCGGAGGTCGGTCGAGGCGAGGTCGGCCTGGATCGCCCGGTAGGCGTACGGCAGCACGGTGACCCCGTACGCGAGGGCGAGCGTCCAGGCACCGGAGCCCGCCACCCGGGCGACGACCGAGTACACCGGCGCCAGCCCGACGACGAGGACGATCGCGGGCACGGTGATCGGGACGAGGGAGACGAACTCGAGCGGACGCACGAGCCGTGGGTACCGGAGGTGCACGAGCACCACGGCCGGCACCAGCAGCACGAGGACGAGCGCGGCGGAGGCGCCGGCCAGCACGAGGCTGTTGGTCACGCCCTCGACGAGGTTGCGGTACGCGCGCTCGTTCTCCGGGTCGACGATCGCGCGCCAGTGGCCGAGGTCGTGGCCGGTGCCGTCGGCGCTCCGGAGCGAGAAGGCGACCATCGCGAGGATCGGCACGGCGAAGACGGCGCCCACGACGACGAGCGCGGCTCTCCGCGCGACGGTGCTGCGGCCCGTCACCGCTGCCACCGCTCGGTGCGGCGCTGCAGCAGCGAGTAGAGCGTCATGAGCACGACCATGACGACGACCATGCCGAGGGCCAGCACGCCCGCGACGCCCTCGCGGCCGAGCACCGTCTCGCTGACGAGCGCCGCGCGGATCTGCAGCGGCACGATCTGCGATCCCTGGCTGATGAGGGCCGCCGCGGTCGCGTACGACGAGAAGGCGTTGGCGAAGAGCAGGAGGAGGCTGCCGACGAAGGCGGGGGCGAGCACCGGCACGACGACGCGGAAGAGGTGCTGGCGGGCGGTCCCGCCCAGGGTGGCCACGGCCTCCTGCCACTGGGGCTTGAGGCCCGTGACGGCGGGCATGAAGACGATCACCATGAGGGGCACCTGGAAGTAGGCGTAGGGCAGCAGCAGGCCGGGCACCTGGTAGAACCAGACCCCGCCGGCGAAGATGTCGACGCCCGCCCGGGTGAGCAGCAGCTGCGTCACGACGCCCTGGATGCCGATCGTCGCGGTGAACGCGAAGGCGAGCATGACGCCGCCGAACTGGGCGAGCACGCTCGCGGCGGAGTCGATCAGGCTGCGCACGACGCCGTCCGGCCGGAGCGCCGTGAGGCCCCAGCAGACGACGGCGCCGACGAGCGCGCCGACCACGGCCGTGACGCCCGAGACGAGGGCCGAGCTGCCGAACGCGCGGAGGACGACCGGGTCGCCGAGTGCGGCGAGGCCGGAGAGGGTCGGGGCGCCGTCGCTCGAGACGAACCCCGTGCCGAGCGCGATCGCGCAGGGCACGACGAGGAACAGCACGACGTAGAGGGCGAAGGGCGTCAGCCCCCACCAGGCCGCCGGACGGCGCCGCACCCGGGTGGGCACGGCGCCGTCGCGGACGGAGGAGGCGCGGCGGGCGCCCTCCGTCAGGGTGGTCATCGTCAGCCGATCGTCGAGGCCCAGGTGCTCGCGAGGAGCGCGGAGGCCGCCTCGGTCTGCTCCGAGGTCAGTTGGACGGTGTCGGCGGGCTGCTCGCCGACGGCGGCGAGGGCGTCCTGGTCGACGGTGCCGGCCTCGGTCATCGCGGCCATCCGCACCGGGTAGGCGCCGGCGGCGAGGTAGAGGTTCTGTGCCTCGTCGCTCATGATGAACTCCTGCCACAGGCGGGCGGCCGCGGGGTGCGGCGCGTCGACGTTGATGGCCTGGTTGTAGTAGCTGGCGAGCGCGGTGCCGGGCAGCACGGCCGTCTTCCAGTCGCGTCCGCCGGCGTCGGCGGCGGCCGCCAGGTTGTTGTAGCTCCAGTCGAAGACGACCGGGGTCTCGCCCGACGCGATGGTCGCCGGCGTCGGGTCGGTCGGCAGGAAGTTGCCCGCGTCGGCGAGCTCGCCGAAGAAGTCGATGCCGGCCTGCACGTCGTCGGCGCTGCCGCCGTCCTGCAGGGCGGCCCACTGGACGGCGGCCGCGGCGGCCCCGGCCTGGGTCGGGTCGCCGTTGACGGCGACCTTGCCCGAGAAGTCCGCCCCCAGGAGGTCGTCGAGGCTGGTGGGCTCGGGCACGGCGTCGGCGTCGTAGCCGATCGACATGAGGCCCGTGTAGTCGTGGACCCAGGCGCCGTCGGCGTCCTTGTAGTCGTCGGGGATGTCGTCCCAGGTGGTCACCTTGTACGGGGCGAACTGGTCGACGTTGGCGAGCGCGACGGCCGAGCCGAGGTCGAAGACGTCGGGCGCGGTGTCCTGGCCGGCCAGGTTCTTCGCGGCGGTGATCTCCTCCGCGCTCGACACGTCGGGGCTGTCGGAGCTGACCGTGATGTCGTACTCGGCCTCGAAGGCGTCGATGATCTCGCCGTAGTTCGCCCAGGTGTCGGGCAGGGCGATGACGTTCAGCTCGCCCTCGGCCTGCGCGGCCTCGACGAGGGCGTCCATGCCGCCGAGCTCCTCGGCGCTCGTCGCCGTGGCGGCGTCGACGCCGCCGGCCGCCGTGTCGGCGTCGGCCTCCGCGGAGCAGCCGGTCAGGGCGAGGGCGAGGGCGGTGAGCGTCGCCGCGGTGGCGAGGTAGCGCTTCTGGATCACGGGTGGGGTCCTCCTGGGGCGGGGCCGCGGTCGCCCGCCGTGGATCAGCGTGCGAAGGGTGTGCCGGTCGGCCCGCCTGCACCGTAGGGAGGCGCGACGACGGCCCGGGGGCCCGCCGGTGGACGGCGGGCGAACGGGTCGTGGCCGGGCCGCGTCGGGCACGTCGACGCGGCGGCCGTCCCCCCGACGACCGCCGCGCCTCGCCGCGTCCGACCCCGGCGCGCCCGCTCCCCTCGCGTCAGGCTCCCGTCAGGCACGCGCCAGGCACGCGTCAGGGCGCCGTCGCGCCCGCCCGCGCCGACTCGACCTCGACCCCGACGAGGCGCTCGTCGGCGCCGGTCACCGGGTACGCGTCGCCGACGACCCTGAGGCTCGTCGTCGCCTCCCGCCGGTCGCACGACGCACCGACCCAGAGGTCGACCTGCCCGGGCTCGACCAGGCGGACCCCGCCTCGGCCGGTGAACGCGAGGCGGGACGTGGGCACCCGGAAGCGCACCCTCGCCTCCTCGCCGGCGGCCAGGGCGACGCGGGCGTAGCCGAGCAGCTGCGCCACGGGCCGGGTGACCGAGGCGACGACGTCGTGCGCGTAGAGCTGGACGACGTCCGTCGCCGCACGGGTGCCGGTGTTCCGCACCGTCACCCCGACGACGAACGCCTCCCCCGCCGTGACCTCGTCGTCGGCCTCGAGGTCCGACCGCTCCCAGGTCGTGTACGACAGGCCGTGGCCGAACGGCAGCACGGGGGTGCTGTCGGCGCTCGTGACCTCGCTCGGGCCGCCGAGCGGCGGGTGCAGGTACGAGAACGGCTGCGCCCCCGCCGACCGAGGCAGCGACACGGGCAGGCGACCGGAGGGCGCCACCCGGCCGGACAGCACCCCGGCGAGGGCGGGCGCGCCCTCCTCCCCCGGGAAGAACGCCTGGAGCACGGCGGCGGGCGCCCGCGGGCCCTCGACCGCCCAGGCGATCGCGTACGGGCGGCCGGAGAGGACGACCAGCACGACCGGCGTGCCCGAGGCGACCACCGCCTCCACCAGCTCGCGTTGGACGCCGGGCAGCTCGAGGCTCTCGACGTCGTTGCCCTCGCCGACCGTGCCGCGGCCGAACAGGCCCGCACGGTCGCCGACGACGACCACCGCGAGGTCGGCGCCCCGGGCCGCCTCGACGGCCTCGGTGATCCCCGACCGGTCGTCGCCCTCGACGTCGCAGCCGGCGACGGTGACGACGTCGGCGGCGGCCAGCTCGGCGCGGAGCGCCTCGGCCACGGTCGGGACGCGGATGCCCGTCGGCACGCCCGGGTGGTGGGCCAGCACGTGGTTGACGAACGAGTAGCAGCCCATGAGGGCCTCGCTGCTGTCGGCGTTCGGGCCGATCAGCGCGACGCGGCCGGGGGCGCCGTCGCGCTCGCCGACGGGCAGCACCCCGTCGTTGGTGAGCAGCACGACCGACTCCTCGGCGAGCCGCAGGGCGACCTCGCGGTGGCGCGGGCTGTCGAGGTCGACCTCGGTCGGGGGTGCGTCGAAGGTCTCGTCGAGCAGGCCGAGCTCCTCCTTCTGCGCGAGCACGCGCGTCACGGCGAGGTCGACGAGCCGCACGTCGGTGGAGCCGTCGAGCACCCGTGCGGCCAACGGCGCCAGGTAGGCGTCGCCGGTCGGCAGCTCGACGTCGACGCCGGCCTCGAGCGCCAGGGCGGCGGCCTCGCCGCGATCGGCGGCGACGGCGTGCATCACCTGCAGGAAGGCGACCGAGAAGTAGTCGGAGACGACGACCCCGTCGAAGCCCAGCTCGCCGCGCAGCAGGTCGGTGAGCAGCTCGGGCGAGCTCGCCACGGGCACCCCGTCGATCTCGGTGTACGAGTTCATCACCGAGCGCACCCCGCCGTCGCGGATCGCCATCTCGAAGGGCGGCAGCAGCACGTCGGCGACGAACCGCGGGCCGGCGTGCACGGGGGCGTGGTTCCGCCCCGCGTCGGAGGCCGAGTAGCCGATGAAGTGCTTGAGGGTCGCGTGCACGCCGCTCGACTGCAGGCCCCGCACGTAGGCGGTCCCGACCGTGCCGACGACGTACGGGTCCTCCGAGATGCACTCGTCGACGCGGCCCCAGCGGGGGTCGCGGATGACGTCGAGCACGGGGGCGAGGCCCTGGTGGACGCCGAGCTCGCGCATCGAGCCGCCGATGAGGGCGGCCATCTCCTCGACCAGCGCCGGGTCGAACGAGGCGCCCCAGGCCAGCGGCGTCGGGAAGGTCGCGGCCTGCCAGGCGGCGAGGCCCGTGAGGCACTCCTCGTGCACGAGGGCCGGGATGCCGAGACGGGTCTCGCGGCGCAGGCGCCGCTGCTCCCCCCACAGCCAGGAGGCGCGGGAGACCGGGTCGACCGGTCGCGTCCCGTAGACCCGCGTCAGCTGGCCCAGGCCGTGCGCCGTCGCCTCGTCGTAGCCGCCGGAGGAGGCCATCTCGCCCTGCATCGGCGCGGCGGCGCCTCCCTCCCCGCCCTGGTCGACCCACCAGCCGACGAGCTGGGCGAGCTTCTCGTCGAGGGTCATGTCGGCGACGAGGTCGGCCACGCGGGCGGACGCGACGGCGCGGGGTCGGGGGGTGGTGTCGGTCACGATGCGTCGCGCCTCCTGGGCTGGTGCGGTCGGGGGGTCGAGCGGGGCGGTCATCCCTTGACCGCCCCGGTGAGGCCGCCGACGATGCGGCGCTCGAACAGGCTGAAGAAGATCAGCGCCGGCAGCATCGAGAGCGCGGTGAAGGCGAGCACGCGGGCCGTGTCGACCGAGTACTGCGACGAGAACGCCTGCACGCCGAGCGGCAGGGTGAACGTCGACGGGTCGTTGAGGATGAACAGCGGCAGCAGGTAGGAGTTCCAGGCGCCGATGAAGGCGAGGATGCCCACGGTGATGACGCCGGGCAGCGACAGCCGCACGACCATGCGGAAGAAGAAGCCGAGGCGGCTGCAGCCGTCGATGAAGGCCGCCTCCTCGATCTCGTCGGGGATCGCGCGGAGGAACGGCACGAGGATGATGATCGTCGTGGGCAGCGCGAACGCGATCTGCGGCAGGATGACGCCGGCCAGCGAGTTCGTCAGGCCCAGGTCGCGGATCACCAGGTAGAGCGGCGTGATCGCGACCGTCATCGGGAACATGAGGCCCGCGGCGAAGAGGGCGTAGAGCACGCCCCGCCCGGCGAACCGGTAGCGGGCCAGCACGTAGCTGGCGGCGAGGCCGAGGGCGACCGTGCCGAGCGTCGTCGCGCCGGCGGAGATCAGCGAGTTGCCGACCTGTCGCCAGAACGTGCCGCCGGTGAGCACGTCGAGGTAGTTGCCGACCTGCCACGGGCTCGGGAAGCCCGACGGGTCGGTCGTGATCTGCGCGTTGGTGCGGAAGCCGCCGATGACGATGAACGCGACGGGCGCGAGCATCAGCACGACGACGACGACGGCGACCACGTACGCGACGCCGCGCCCGGGGTCGGCGATCCCGCGCCTCCGGCGGGTCCTCGGGGTGCCGGCCGAGCCGGACGGGGTCGGCGCCGCGGCGCCTCCGCGCGGGCGGGCGGGCAGGGTGCTCGCGGTCACTTCTCGTCTCCTGACGTGGTGAGGGCGCCGGCCGTGTCGCGTCGCAGCACGAAGCGCTGGTAGACGAGGGCGACGACGAGCGAGATGAGGAAGAGCACGACGGCGACGGCGTTGCCGTACCCGTAGCTGCCCGAGGTGCGGCCGTTGGCGACCATGTAGGTCGCCATGGTCGAGGTGCCGGCGGTCGCGGCGATGTACTGGCCCCAGATGATGTAGACGAGGTCGAACAGCTGCAGCGAGCCGATGATCGACAGGAACGCCCAGATGCGGAGGGTCGGCCCGAGCAGCGGGAGCGTGATGCGGCGCTGGATCTGCCACCAGCTCGCGCCGTCGATGGCCGCGGCCTCGCTGAGCTCCTCGGGCACGCCCTGGAGGCCGGCGAGGAAGAGGATCACGGCGAAGCCGACGTACTTCCACGTGATGATGACGAGCAGGGTCCAGATCGCGATGCTCGGGTCGGCCAGCCAGTCCTGCGCGAGGCCGCCGAGGCCGATGTCGGCGAGGAGGTCGTTCACCGCGCCGCTGCCCTGCAGCATGAGGCTCCAGCCGGTGCCGACGACGACCTCGCTGATGACGTAGGGCACGAAGATCAGCACGCGGATGAGCGACTGGCCGCGGAGCTTGCGGTTGAGCAGCAGGGCGAGGCCGATGGCGACCGGGCCCTGCAGCACGAGCGACAGCACGACGATCGTCGCGTTGTGGCGGAGCGCGTCGAGGAAGGAGGCGTCCTGGAAGATGGTGACGTAGTTGCGGAAGCCGACGAAGTCGGTCGGCGCCCCGAAGCCCTGCCAGCTGAAGAAGCCGTAGTAGGCGGCCATGACGATCGGGAAGACCACGAAGGCCAGGAAGACCACGAGGGCCGGCCCGACCAGCAGGGCGATCTCGAGGCGGCGGGCGCCACGCCCCGCCCGGGACACGGCCCGGGTGGCCGCCGGGGGCGACGCGAGCGCGTCGCCCCCGGCGGTGGCGTGAGGCCGCGACGGTGCGGGGGGCCGCACGCCGGGTTCGCGGAGGCTCACGACCGGTCCCCTAGGCCTTCTTGGCGGCGGCGTCGACGGCCTCGACGAACTGCTCCGGCGTGCCGTCGCCCGAGAGGAGGTCGACCACGGCGACGTTCATCGCGTTGCCGACGTTCAGGCCGTAGACCGTGTCGAGCCACTGCGAGACGAAGGGGGCGTCGTTGTACGCGGTCAGCACTTCCTGCAGGTAGGGCTCGGTGACGGCCTCCTGGGCCACGGTGTTCACCGGAGGCGCGTTGAAGGCCTTGTAGTACGCCTCCTGCACGTCCGGGGTCGCGAGGTAGTTCAGGAAGTCGACGCACGAGTCGGGCGCGTCGGTCGCGCAGGAGTACCCGTCGACGCCGCCCATGATCGCGCCGGGCTGGCCGTCTCCGCCGTCCACCGCGGGGAAGGGGAACCAGCCGAGGTCGGGCAGGGGCTTCGCGTCGGGCGTGAGGGAGGCGATGACGCCCGGGTCCCACGCGCCCATGAGCTCCATGCCGGCCTGCTTGTTGGCGATGAGCCCGGCCGAGCTGCCGGCGCCCTGCTGGGCGGCGGTGGTGAGGAAGCCCTCGTTGAAGGGCTCGGTGTCGCGGAAGTCGGCGAGGTCCTGCGCCGCGTCGACCCAGCAGGGGTCGCTGAAGTCGCGGTCGGTCGCGGCCTGCTCGAGCGTGTCGCTGCTGCAGGCGCGGAGGGCGAAGAAGAAGTACCAGTGCGCGGCGGGCCACGCGTCCTTGCCGCCGAGGGCGACGGGCTGGACGCCCGAGTCCTTGAGCGCCGTGACGGCGTCGTCGAGCTCGTCCATGGTCGTCGGGGCCTCGGTGATGCCGGCGGCGTCGAAGACGTCCTGGCTGTACCAGAAGCCGCCGGGCAGCACCGCGACGGGCATCGAGTAGACCGCGCCGTCGATCGAGCCGGCGCCGAAGGTGCCCTCGCTGATCTGCGACCGGGCGTCGTCGGAGATGCTGTCGGTGAGGTCCTTGACCTGTCCGGCCTGCACCATCGCCTGCAGCTTCCCGCCGCCGCGCTGGAGGAAGACGTCCGGGGCGTCGCCCGAGTTGAGCGCCGTCTGGAGCTTGCTGTCGAAGTCCTCGTTCTGGACGGTCTGGACGTCGACCGTCACGTCCGGGTTGGCCTTCTCGAAGTCGGCGGCCGTCGCGGTCCAGAAGTCCTGGCCGGGGCCGGTCGTCGAGTTCTGCCAGAGCGTCAGCGTGCCGTCGTCGGATCCGCCGGACCCTCCGGCGCTGCAGCCGGTGAGCAGGCCCGCCCCGAGGAGCAGCACCGCCGATCCTGCCAGGAGACGTCGTGTCGTCATGTTCCACCTGTTCCTCGTCGTTGAGTGGCCGGGTCGGCCGTCCGTCCTGCGTCGGTGCGGGAGGTGGGTCCAGTGTCAGAAACGCCTCGAGAGGTGTCAAACGTTTTCGAAAACCATTTCGAGATGACTAGGCTCGCGCCGTGAACGTTCGCTCGACCATCCACGACGTCGCCGCCGCCGCCGGTGTCTCGGTCGCCACGGTGTCCAAGGCGGTCAACGGCCGCTACGGCGTGTCGCCCGCCACCACGGCGAAGGTGATGGCGGCCGTGGACGCCCTCGGCTACGAGTCGAGCCTCGTCGCGAGCAGCATGCGCTCGCGGCGCACGGGCGTCGTCGGCGTGCTCGTCGCCGACTTCGAGCCGTTCAGCTCCGAGGTGCTGAAGGGCGTCGGCACGGCCATGCGGACCCTCGGCGCCGAGTACGACCTCCTCGCCTACAGCGGGGCCCACCACGGAGGCGCGGAGGGCTGGGAACGCCGCTCGCTCTCCCGCCTCAGCGGCACCCTCATCGACGGGGCGATCCTCGTGACCCCCTCCGTGCTCACCATGTCGACGACGGTGCCGGTCGTCGCCGTCGACCCGCACCGGGGCCGGGCCGACCTGCCGAGCGTCGAGGCCGACAGCCGCGGGGGCGCCATCCAGGCGGTCGAGCACCTCGTGCGGCTCGGCCACCGTCGGATCGGCTTCCTCGCGGGGCGCGGCGACCTCCGGTCGGCGTCCCTCCGCGAGGCCGGCTACGTCCAGGCGCTGGCGGCGGCGGGGATCGCCCGCGACCCCGGGCTCACGCGCGACGGCGAGTTCGAGCTCGGGGCCGGGCGGACGGCGGCCCGCGAGCTGCTGACCCTGGCCGACCGGCCGTCGGCGGTCTTCGCGGCGAACGACCTGATGGCGGTCTCGGTGCTCCGCACCGCGCACGAGCTCGGCCTCCGCGTGCCGGACGACCTCAGCGTGGTCGGCTTCGACGACATCCCCGAGGCCGCCCGCGAGCAGCCCGCCCTCACGACGGTCAGGCAGCCGATGCACCGGCTGGGGACGGTCGCGACGACGATGCTCTTCTCGCTGCTCGGGGGCGTCGACCCGGCCGAGGCCGAGGTCGTGCTGCCGACGAAGCTCGTGGTGCGCGGCACGACGGCTCCCCCGGCCGCAGGACTCCCGGCTGCATTACGGCACCGGGTGCCATGATGCCCCCGGCGGGCACCCGGTCCGCCACGAGAGGAGCCACCATGCCCGAGTCCACGATCCCCGGCCGCTTCGCCGGCCGCACCGTCATCGTCACCGGGGCGGGGAGCGGCATCGGCCGCGCCTCCGCCCTCCGGTTCGCGCGGGAGGGCGCCCGCGTGGTCGCCGCCGACGTCGTGGCGGCGCGCCTCGACGCGCTCGTCGCCGAGCACCCCGACCTCGACCTCGTCCCCGTCGCCGGCGACATCACCGCCGAGGCGGGCGTGCAGGCCGTCGTCGACGCCGCGGACGGCCGCGTCGACGTGCTCGCCAACGTCGCCGGGGTGATGGACGCCTTCGTCCCCGCCGCCGAGATCGACGACGCCGCGTGGGAGTTCGTGTTCGCCGTCAACGTGACCGCCGTCATGCGACTGACCCGCGCCGTGCTCCCGTCCATGCTCGAGGCCGGTCACGGCGCGATCGTCAACGTCGCGTCCGAGGCGGCCCTGCGCGGCTCGGCGGCGGGGCTCGCCTACACCGCGTCGAAGCACGCCGTCGCGGGCATGACGAAGAACACCGCGGTGATCTACGGCCGCGACGGGATCCGCACCAACGCGGTCGCGCCCGGCGCCACGATCACGAACATCGAGGCGCCGATGTCGTCGGCGGTCGCGGCGGCCGCGCTCGGACCGATCATGCAGGCGACGGTCCCGACGCCGGTCGAGGCCGACGTCATGGCCGCCTCGATCACCTGGCTGGCCAGCGACGACGCGTCGAACGTCAACGGCGTCGTCCTGGCGTCGGACGGGGGCTGGTCCGCGATCTAGACGGCCGCCCAGGAGGCGCGAGCCGGCCCGCCCAGGCCGG
>Ga0265780_10007859_pt1 | contig 13039 bp, 13 predicted proteins | sample P1T30metagenome_FD_192432 | JGI IMG/M metagenome (GOLD analysis project Ga0265780, IMG submission 192432) | Plant litter microbial communities from East Loma Ridge, Irvine, California - P1 T30 | ecosystem: Environmental > Terrestrial > Plant litter > Unclassified | place: USA: California...
TCCTAAATCGGGGTCAAGTTGCGTTTGCAAACATTAGCGAGTCAAACTGGCCCATTCCAGTGCCTGCCAAACATAAGTGTCTGCTAACAGAATTCAGTACAGCCCACGATTATAGCGAAGGAATCCCTTCCCGGCAATTCATTATTCACAAAACCCACCGAACCCGGGCCGCGCAAGGTGTTGCACAGTTATAATCTCGGCCCATGAATCTGCTCAAGACCCTCGCCGCCATCTCCAGCATGACCATGGTGTCGCGCATCACCGGCCTGTTGCGTGAAAGCCTGTTCGCCGCCGCCTTCGGCGCCTCGAACTTCACCGACGCTTTCAACATCGCGTTCCGCCTGCCGAACCTGTTGCGGCGCCTGTTCGCCGAAGGCGCCTTCTCCCAGGCCTTCGTGCCCATCCTGACCGAATACAAGACCAAACACGGCCAGGAAGCCACCAAGACCCTGGTCGACCATGTGGCCACCGTACTGATCTGGGCGACGGTGCTGACCAGCATCGTCGGCATCATCGCCGCCCCGGTATTGATCCTCTGGATCGGCGGCGGGCTGCAGCGCGAGCCAGCCGCTTTTGATGCCGCCGTGGTCATGACGCGCATGATGTTCCCCTACATCGCCTGCATGGCCTTTGTCGCCATGGCCAGCGGCGTGCTGAACACCTGGCGCCAGTTCAAGATTCCGGCCTTTACGCCGGTGCTGCTGAACCTCTCCTTCATCTTTGCCGCCGTCGTGCTGGCCGATCATTTCGAGCAGCCGATCTATGCGATGGCGGTGGGCGTGTGCATCGGCGGCATCCTGCAGGTGGCGCTGCAGCTGCCGCCGCTGATCAAGCTCGGCATGCTGCCGCGGCTGTCGGTCAATCCCTTCACCGGCCTGCGCGATGCCGGCGTGCGCCGCATGCTCGGCAAGATGGGACCGGCCGTGTTCGCCGTCGCCGCGGCCCAGATCAGCCTCCTGATCAACACCACGATTGCCGCCAGCCTGGCCGCCGGCGCCGTCACCGCCCTGCAGTACGCCGACCGCCTGATGGAACTGCCCACTGCCCTGCTCGGCGTGGCCCTCGGCACCATCCTGCTGCCGGGCCTGGCCAAGGCGAATACCGAAGGCGATACCCAGGAATACTCATCGCTGCTGGACTGGGGCCTGCGCCTGACCTTCCTGCTGTCGATCCCGGCGGCGGTCGGCCTGGCCACCATGGCCACGCCAATGATCTCGACCCTGTTCCACTACGGCGCCTTCGACGCCGCCGCTGTGAATGCCTCGTCCATGCCGCTGATGGCCTACAGCGCCGGCCTGCTCGGCTTCATCCTGGTCAAGACGCTGGCGCCGGCCTTTTTCGCGCGCCAGGAAGTGCGCACGCCGGTATACATCGCGGTCGGCACGCTGGTGGCCACCCAGCTGATGAACCTGGTCTTCGTGCCGCTGCTCGGCGTGGCCGGCCTGGCGCTGTCGATCGGCGTCGCCGCCTGCCTGAACGCCGCCCTGCTCTACCGCGGCCTGCGCAAGCGCGGCATCTACGTGCCGCTGCCAGGCTGGGGTGCGTTCTTCCTGAAGCTGATGGTGGCGGTGGCGGCGATGGGGGTGGTGGCCTGGTTCTGCCAGGTCCAGTTCGACTGGATCGCGCTGCGCGCCCATCCGCTGCTGCGCGCCGGCGCCCTGCTCGGCATCATCGCCCTGTGCGGGATCACCTACTTCGGCGTGCTGGGCGTGCTGGGCTTCCGCCCGCGCGACTTCAAGCGCCGCGCCAAGTAATCAACGCTCTACCGGTTGTGGCGGCGGCTGCGGCTCTGCCGGTTCGACAGGCGGCGGTTCCGGTGCCGGCTCCACTTCCGGCGCTTCCGCGGGTTCCGGCTGCGATGGCGGCTCTTCGGGTTCCGAGGGTGGATCGGGTTCCGGCTGGGCCGGCTGCTCGGGCGGGGCGGACGGCGGAACCGGCACGGCAGGCGTACCCGGTACCGGCTGCGTGCCCGGAGCCGGGAACAGCGGCGCCGGCGCACCCGGCGCTCCTGGCGTACCCGGCGGCGGCGCGATGCTGTTCGGCGCCGTCACACTGGCGCCCTGCCCGGTCGCCGTGAACTTCCACTCCGACAGGTGCTCCTTGTTCTCGAAGTTCAGGAAGCGCGCGTCGAAGTTCGCCAGCTTCAGCGGCTGCGCCTGCGACAGGCTGTACACCGCCAGCACGCCGATCTTGTCGCCCTGGTACACGATGCCCCACGCGTCCTTGCCCGTGACCGGGTCGACGAAGATTTTCCGCAAATGCCGCCGCGTGCCGGGAAAGCGCGGATCCTTCAACAGCTCCTGCAGGGTCGGCGGCGCAGTCGGGTAGCCGCGCGGCGTGGCGGCGGCATAGCTGCGCAGGGCTTCACTGAATTCGGCGCCGATCTCGAGCAGGTCCTGTTCGGCGGCGGCGCGGCGCAGCAGCGTATCCACCTTCAGCGTGGCCGCGCCGACCAGGCCCAGGATGGCGACAAAAAATACCATGCCGACGTAGGTGAAGCCGGCCGCGTGACGGGCAGGCCGCGCTACCATTCCGCGTAGGGGCGGCCGTCGCGGCCATTGCCGGGCGCGCCGCTGCGGATGTCGTACACGGCGCCCTGCTCGCCGTCGGCCTCGGGCGCCACGATCACCCAGGTGCTCTCGCTCTCGGTCACCGGGTCGACCGGCACCCGTGCCAGGTATTTTTTCTCGACCAGCTGCTCGAGCGAGTCCGGATAACGTCCGGTGTCGGCATGGTACTGGTCGATCACCGCGCGCGTATTGCGCAGGTTGTCGAGCAGGATGGTCTCTTTCGTCTTGTCGACGCTCGGGAAGAAGCGCGGCACGGCCAGGGTCAGCAGCAAGGCGACGATGCCGAGCACCACCAGCAGTTCGATCAGGGTGAAGCCGCGCCTCGGGTTCATGCTCGTCATGGTCTCACCAGCGCTTGTAGGGAATGCCGTTCAGGCCAGTCTTGCCGGAGGTCGAGTACACGTCGTAGACGTCGTCGCCCTCCTTTGGCTCCTCGGCTTCGCTGGCGTAGCTGCGCTTGCCCCAGGTCTCGGCGTCCGCCAGTTCCGGGTCGGCGTTGAAAGGGTCGCGCGGCAGGCGGCGCAGGAAGTAGATCTTGGCCCCCTTCGGGCTGCGCAGGTCGGTCACGCCTTCGACCAGCAGCTCCAGCCTGGCCGGGTAGCCGGTGGCGCCGGCGTTCTTCTTGACGCGGCCTTCGTCGCTGGCGCGCTTGTAGGCGTCGATGGCGGAGCGGATCTCGCGCAGGGACTGGCGCAACTGGCCTTCGTTGCGGCGCTGGATGACGGTCTGGCCGACCGGGATCACCAGCGTGGCAAGCAGCGCCAGGATGGCGAGGGTGACCAGGAGTTCGATCAGGGTGAAGCCGCGTACGCCGCATCGTTCGCGTCGATGCAGGCGTGTGTTGGACGCGTGGAGTAATCCAGTCCGGGGGACTGGATTACAAAAGCCGTCCACCCTACGGACCATGGTCATTGGTTCGGGATCGGGGTCGTAACCGGCGCCGGGATCGGAGTCACGGTCGGCGGCACAGCGGGCGCAGGCGACACGGGCGGTGTCGTGCCGACGGGTTGCGACAACGGGATGCCGGTGACCGGCGGCGGCAAGCTCGGTGCAGTGACGGCCTGGCCGAGTGGTGGCGCGACAGGTTGCACATTCACAGGCTGACCATTTGCCGGCAGCGCGCGTGTACCGGGCACCGGCGCCACGGCCGGCAAGCGCACGGCGGTGTCGGGACGGCGACGGAAGCTGGCCTCGGTGCCTGCGCCGAATTCCGACGCCCCGGCCGGCGGACGCTGGATGGTGCGCACCAGGTGCGGCGTGATCGACAGCACGATCTCCGTCTTGTCGTTCGAGTCGCGCGTGCTGCCGAACAGGCGGCCCAGCACCGGCAAACTGCCCACGCCCGGCACCTTGCTGCCGCTGGTGCGGTCTTCGCTGCTGATCAGGCCCGCCAGTACCTGGTTCTCGCCGTCCTTCAATTGCAGCATGGTCTGGGCCGAGCGCGTGCCGATGCGGTAGGCCACCGATCCGTCGTTGGTCGTCATCGAGTCGATCAGGTTGCTCACCTCGAGCGAGATGCGGATGCCGACTTCGTTGTTCAGGTAGATGGTCGGCTCGACGTTCAGGGTCAGGCCGACGTCGACATAGGTGATCGACTGCGAGGCGAAGCCGCCCACGCCCGTGGACACCGTGGTGGTGATGTTCGGCACCCGGTCGCCGATCACGACCTTGGCCTTTTCCTTGTTGCGCACGCGGATGCGCGGATTGGCCAGGGTGTTCGAATCGGTGTCGGTCTTGTTGGCGTTCAGGGTGGCGCCGATGCCGGTCACGCCGATGCTGTCGCTGTTCAGGCCGCGCAGTTCGTTGATCGTGAGCGGCGCGCCCTGGGCGGCGATCAGCGGCGTGAACCCCAGGCTTTGCGGCCAGCTCAAGCCCAGGTCCATCAGGCGGCTGCGCTTGATTTCCAGGACTTCGACGTCGAGCATGACTTCCGGCTCGGGCACGTCCTGCAGGGCCACCAGCTGGGTCGCGAGCTTGACCGCTTCCGGGCTGTCGCGCAAGATCACCAGGTTCAGCTTTTCGTCGATGACGACGTCGCGCGACTTCAGGATGGTCTTGAAGGTGTTGGCGATGGTCTTGGCCTCGGCATTCGCGAGATAAAAGGTCTTGACCGTCATCTCCTGGTATTCCTTGAGCTTCACGGCCACGTTCGGGTAGACCAGGATGGTGTTGCCGTCCATGACCTGGCGCTCGAGCTGGTTGGTCACCAGCAGGAAGTGCACGGCCGCTTCCACGGTGCTGTTCTTCAGGAAGATCGAAGTGCGCTGGTCCGAGCGCACGTCCTTGTCGAACACGAAGTTCAGGCCCGAGTGACGCGCGATGATCTCGAAGATCTGGCGCAGCGGGGCGTCGCGGAACTCCAGGCTGATTGGCTTACGAAAGGCGGCGGCCAGGGCATTCTCGGAGGTCGGCGCCACCGCCAGCTCGTTCACGTCGTTCAGCATCAGGCGGGCGCGTTCGTGCAGCGGGCGTTCGGTGAGGATGGCCGACAGCTTCTGGCGCGCGGCCTCGTGGTCTTTTTTCGCGACATCGGCCGTGGCAGCCTCGATCAGCGCGCTGTGGCGCGCATCGGCTTCCAGCTGGCGCATGCCGGCCCGGCCACGCTCGTTGGCCGGGTCGATCTCGAGCACGCGCGCAAAGGCGATGCGCGCTTCCTCGGCGCGGCCGGCGGCCAGGTCGCGCTCGGCCCCGTCGATCAGGCGCACGGTGGCGCTGTCGCGCGCGCGCAGCAAGGCGGCGCGGTACAGCGGGTTGCCGGGGTCGGCAGCCACCGCCTCGCGGTATTTCGCCAGGCCGGCGCCGACCTCTTCCCGTGCGACCAGGGCATTGCCCTCCTGGTAGGCGCGCTGGGCCGCGCAGCCCGCGAGCAGCGTGCACGCCAGGCCCAAGGCGGCGACGGAACGGATGCGGGAACGAACCATTAGTCGAATGCTCCAATATTGAGCTGCTGAACCTGGTTCAGCGGCAGGTAAGTCAGGGTCATCAGCGGCGGCGCGATGCGCTCGACACGCCAGGCGCCGTCGAGCGTGCCGCCCTCGACCGCGATGTGGGTGCGCTCGCCGCTCGCCAGGTAGACCTCCCACTTGCCGTCTTCGACCGACTTGCCGATGAAGGTGAAGGGCAAGGGCGGCGCCACCGGCGGCGGTGGCGCTGCGGTTTGCTGTGGCGGTGGTGGCGGCGGTGGCGGTGTCCAGTCCTGGCTGCCGAACACATCGCCGCCGCTGCTGCCGGCGTCACCGATCAGGGTCGCGCGCGGCTCCAGGCGCAGGATCGCCACCTTTGCCTCGGCTGCGCGCTGCCTGGCCGCGGCCTGCGGTGCCGCCTGCATTGCCTGCACCGGACGCTCGACCGCCTCGGCCACCTCGTCATCCGGCGACTTGTCGCCGAAGGCGGCCAGGCCGGCGGCAACCGCCAGCGCCGCGCCCATCAACATGTGGCGCGGTTTCATCGCGGCGCTCCCGATGCGGCGGCCACAGGCACGGCTACAGGCGCGGCCACAGGATCGGCCAAATACAGCGTCAGCCGCAGGCGCGCCTCGACGTTCGCCTGGCCGATGCTGTCGCGCTTGAAGCTGATGTCGTCGAGCGAGGCGAAGGGAATCGCGCGCAGCGCCTGCAGCGCGAATTGCCACACCTGGCCATAGCTGCCCTGCACCGGCAGGTTGATCTGGTAGGTGTGCAGCTTGCCGTTGCGGTCGTAGCCGCTCTTGTATTCGCCCTGGCGCAGGTGCAGGCCGGTCTTGCCGGCGATGTCGAACAGGGTCCTGATTTGCCGTTCGGCGTAGCGCCTGTCGCCCAGGGTTGCGTAGAACAGGGCCAGGTTGGCATCGGTGGCCTGGGCCGGGGCCGCGCGCTGCAGAGGCGGCGGCAAGGCGGCGGCGCGGCGCGCCAGTTCGCGCTCGGCTTCCAGCGCGTCGCGCGCCGGCACCAGCCAGGCCAGCGCGGCGATGCCGGCCGCACCGAGCAGGAGCGCGGCCAGCAGCACGGGACTGGCGGCGCGCAGGGCCAGGCGCAGCCGCAGCGCCGGCGCGGCGAAGTGCGGCCGCTTCATGGCGCGCCCCACTCGGCATCGACCTGGAAGCGCAGCGGCCGGTTCGGGTCCTGCTCGCCGATCTCGTGGCGCACCAGGGTGGCGGCGCCGAACACGCCCTGCTCCTGCAGTTTTTCAACGTAGCCGATCATGTCGTCGCTGGTGCGCGCCTCGGCCGTGATGCGCAGCACATGCTTGCGCGCGTCCGGCTCCAGCGCCAGCAGCGCCACCGAGGCCGGCGTCGCCGCGCGCACTGCGTCGTGCAAGGCGCGCCACGGCAGGTTCAGCTGCATGACGGCGGCATTCACGGCCGTGGCCTGCTGTTCGCTTGGCGGCGCTTTTCGCGTTGTCGGCTGCAGAGCGGGCTGCACGGCCGGCGCGGGCTGCACGCCGGCGCGGGCGCGCAGGGCTGCCTGCAGGGCATTGACTTCCTCGCGCGCCTCGCGGTAATCGAGCGCCTGCACGAGCGCGGCGCAGCACACGGCGAGCGCGCCCAGAACCGGACCCCAGACGCCGGGCGGCGCCAGGAACAGCGCGCGGCGCAGGCCCGGGCGCGCAAAATCGAGGCGCACGCGCTTCATGCCGGGCTCCCGGTACAGGCCAGGCGCACGGCGCCGGACTGGCCGCCGGCGCCTTCGTCGTCGAGCAGCGTGCAGCCGAACTTCAGGCGGCCTTCGTGGCTGGCCCAGTTGCGCGGCGCCGGTCCGCACACCTGCACCCGCTCGGGCCGCCCTACCCCCACCCGCAGCGCCTCGCGCGCCACGTGGCTTTCCAGCCAGTCGCGGTCGGCGCCGGGCGGCACCACCGCCGTGCGCAAGGCCGCCAGGGCGCGGCCGTCGTAGGCGGCCAGGGTCAGGACCTGGCCGTGCATCAGGCCGAACCAGGCCCCCGGACGGTGCTGGCGGCGCCATGCGTTCATCGCCGCGACGAACTGCGGCACGATCTCGACCAGGTGGCAGCGCGCCTCGCGCGCCGCTTCCTCGAGCACCTCGAGCAGCGCCAGCGGCAGCGCGGCCGCCAGGAAAGGCCGTGTGGCCTGCCAGTCGGCGGCGATCTTCCAGCCGCCCGGCGGCGCGCCGAACAGGGCCTGGTAGCGCATGGCGGCGGCGGCCTCCAGGTCGGCCAAACGGACCGCGGCGGGCGGCGGCGCCACCTGCCACATGCGCACCAGTTCATCGGCCAGCACCACGCTCAGCGGCCAGCCGGCCACCGTGGTTCCGGCCAGCAGCGCGCGCAGCCCCTGCCGTAGCGCCTGCGGATCGTGGGCATCGGCCAGGCTTGCCTCGGCCAGCACCGTCGCGCCGCGGCCGAATACGCGGCCGACGCGGACCAGGGCCAGGCTGTCGTGGCCCAGTCCCAGGCGCAGGGATTGTCCGGGCAGTCTAGGCATGCTGGGTCACCCGCTTGATTTCGTCGAGCGTGGTGGCGCCGCGCCGCACCAGGTCGAGCGCGGCCATGCGCAGGCTGCGCGTACCGTTGGCGTGGGCGGCGGCCTTGATGCGCCGGATCGGCTGCTTGTCGACGATGAGTTCGCGGATCTCGTCGTTCAGGGTCAGGATCTCGGCGATCGAGCGGCGGCCCTTGTAGCCAGTGCCGCGGCAGTCGCCACAGCCCTTGCCGCGCATGAACAGGTAGTCTTCGGCGGCCTCGCGCTCGAGGCGCGCCGCTACCAGCTCGTGGTCGGTGGGGGTGTAGCGCACCGCGCAGTGCGGGCAGTTCATGCGCACCAGGCGCTGGGCCCAGATGCCGTTCAGGGCCGAGACAAAGGCGTAGGGGTCGATGCCCATGTGGGTGAAGCGGCCGAACACGTCGAACACGTTGTTGGCATGGACGGTCGTCAGCACCAGGTGGCCGGTGAGCGCCGACTGCACCGCGATCTCGGCGGTCTCGCGGTCGCGGATTTCGCCGACCATGATCTTGTCGGGGTCGTGGCGCAGGATAGACCTCAGGCCCTTTGCGAACGTGAGACCCTTCTTCTCGTTCACCGGAATCTGCAGGATGCCCGGCAGCTGGTATTCGACCGGGTCTTCGATCGTGATGATCTTTTCGCGGCCGTTGTGGATTTCGGTGAGCGCCGCGTACAGGGTGGTGGTCTTGCCCGAGCCGGTGGGCCCGGTCACCAGCAGCATGCCGTAGGCTTCCTGGGCCAGCATGCGCAGCGTGGCCAGCGACGGCGCATCGAAGCCCAGGGCTTCCAGGGTCAGCGCGCCATAGGCTTCGATCATGGCGCGCTTGTCGAGGATACGGATCACCGCATCCTCGCCGTGGATGCTGGGCATGATCGAGACCCGCAGATCGATCTCGCGCCCGCCGGATTCGACGCGAAAGCTGCCGTCCTGCGGAATGCGGCGCTCGGCGATGTCGAGTTCGGCCAGCACTTTCAGGCGCGAGATGATGTGCTCGGCCAGTTCGATGCCGCCGACCGAGGCCGCATGATCGAGCACGCCGTCCACGCGATACTTGACGGCGATGCCGGTGGCGGTGCTTTCCAGGTGGATGTCGGAGGCGCCGGCCTTCAGGGCGTCGTAGAGCGTCGAGTTGACCAGCTTGACCGCCGGGCTGCCCGCTTCCGACACCGAGGCGAACGACAGCACGGCGGCGGTCTTGCCGTCGCGCCGGTTATCGGTGCCTCCGGGCGCGAGCGTATCGACCGCGCGCGCCGAGGCTTCCTGGCGCGACAGATACGCCTGGATGTCGGACTGCAGCGCCAGGCGCAGGTGCAGCGGCGCGCGCGGCGTGGCGCCGGCCATGCTGGACAGCCAGGTCTGCTGGTCGAGGTCGAAGGGGTCGGCGATCACGCCAGTCACCTGGCCGCCCGCGCCGCGCAGCAGCACGCAGTGGCGCGCCATGGCCTGGGCCAGCGGCAGCAGGTCAAAGGCGGGCTCCTGGCTCAGCATCTCGGCCGTTTCCATCACGCTCAAGCCGAACGGTTCGGCCAGCGCGCGCACCAGCTGGCGCGGCTCGAAGCCGCTGATGGCTTCGAGTTCGGCCACCAGCGAACGCTGCGACTGGCGGCTCTGCGCACGCGCGCGCGCCAGCATGGCCGCATCGAGCAGCGCCAACGGATCGGACGCGCTCACGACATGTCCCCCGCAAGGTCGAAGATCGGCATGTAGAGCAGCACCACGATGGCGCCCACCACCAGGCCGATGGCCGCCATCAAGAGCGGTTCGAAGGTGCGCGTGAAACGGTCGATCCAGCGGCTGATCTCGCCGTCGTAGAAGGCGGCCGATTGCGTCAGCATCGGCCCCATGTCGCCGGTGCGCTCGCCCACGCGCAGCATGCGCAGCGAGATCGGCGTGGTGAGCCCATGCGCCTCGAAGGCATCCGACAGCGGGCGGCCCGATTCGATGGCGGCGCGCGCCTGCGCCAGCGACTGGCGCAGCGCCGGCGAGACCATGGACTGCACGGTCTCGATGGCGTTGACGATGGTGATGCCGCCCTCGCTCAGCATGCCGAGTGTGAGATACAGGCGCGAGAGCTCATAGATGCGCGCGCGTTCGCCGATGCCGGGCAGGCGCGCCAGCAGGCGCGCAAGGCCGCCGCTCCTGAGCACGCGGCGTGCACCCGCGATGGCCAGCACCAGCAGCGCCAGCGCGCAGAACAGGATAGGCATGCCGTGGCTGGAGGCGAACTGCCCCCACTCCAGCAGCAGCTGCGACATCCACGGCAGGTTTCGCCCCGCGCCCTGGTAGACCTCGGCGAAGCGCGGCACCACGTAGCCGATCAAAAAGGCGCTGACGCCGCCGCCCACGCACAGCAGGATCACCGGGTAGATCGAGGCGCTGACGATTTTCGCGCGCACCGTGTCGATGCGCTGCTGGTAGTCGATGTAGCGCGCCAGCGCGCGCGGCAAATCGCTGGTGCCTTCGGCGGCGCGCACGATGCCGACGTACAGCGGCGGGAACAGCGCGGGTTGGCTTGCCAGCACGCTGGAGAATCGCTTGCCCTCGCGCAGGCCGGCGAGCAGGCGCTCGAGCACCACGCGCGCAGCCGGGTTGGCTTCCTTTTCCAGCAGGGCTTCCAGGCCTTCGACGATGCCCAGGCCCGCCTTCAGCAGCGCCAGCAGTTCCTGGCTGAACAGGACGATGGAGAGCTTGCCGCCGCGCCCGCGCTGCAGGCGCGTACCGCCAGCCGGCTCGACCGCGCTAACGTAGAGGCCGCGCATTTCAACCTGGCGGCGCGCGTCGGCTTCATCGAGCGCGTCGATGACGACGCTGGCGATCGACAGGTCGGGCGCGAGGGTGCGTACTGCAAACTGCATGAAAACGTGCCCGGATAGGTGGAATGGGGAGCCGGATCAGAGCGAGGAGATGTCGGCGTTGTCGCCGCTACCGCCTGGCTGGCCGTCCTTGCCGAACGAGACAATCTCGTATTCTCCCTTGGCGCCCGGCGAACGGTATTGATATGCGTGGCCCCACGGGTCGGCCGGTACGCCCTTTTTCAGGTAGGGGCCGTTCCACTTGGCGCCGGCGCTGGCCGGGGCGGTCATCAGGGCGGCCAGGCCTTCTTCGCCGCTCGGGTAGCGGCCGACGTCGAGGCGGTAGGTATCGAGCGACTTCTCGAAGGCGTCGATCTGGGCTTTGGCAATCGTCACTTCCGACTTGCCGAGCTGGCTGAAATACTTGGGACCGACGTAGGCTGCGAGCAGGCCGATGATCACGATGACCACCAGCAGTTCGAGCAAGGTGAAACCTTGTGCGCGCTTGCCACGGGATCCGACGAACATTGCTTCAGCCATCCAACACACTCCTGGTTCGGCCGGGCGGCCGCATCCGTGCAGACTATCATGGTGGTGTCTGCGAGGCAACGCAAAAGCTTGCCAGGTGCTGCCGGCGCGACAATTTCACAGGGACTTGTCGGTTTGTCATACGCCTGTCATGGTGGTCGACTACGGCGACATCGGCCCTCGCCTTCATTCTGGAATTCTGACCGGCAGCGGGCTCCACGCCGGCGCATAGGCTTGCCCCAGCAAGGCGCACACCAGTTCGCCCAAATCGGCGCCCAGGTAGTCGCGTGCCGCCTGTGCACCGCCATCAGCGTGATGCGCCGCCAGCACGAACGGCCGGAACGCCGCCCAATCCTTGGCCATGTACGCCACCAGGATCCGCGCCAGGTCGTAAGACAGCAAATTGCCGTCGTCCAAGCGCTGGAACGAATACCCGGACCAGAATTCCTGGATGGTCGCCTCGCCCCAGAAGGCCAGGTGCATGCCGCGCAGTTCCTGGGGTGTATACACAGCGCCTTGCACCCCGGTCAGGCGCTGTTCGGTATTCACGGCCAGGCCTTCGTTCAGCCACAGCGGAATCGGCAGGTGCGCGAGGCAGCCGTGCGTCATTTCATGAGCAATGACGGGCTCGATGGCGCTCAGGTCGCGCCTGACGGTGACGAAATGGCCGCAACCGCCATTGATGTACATGCCGCCGCTATTCGCGAATTCGCCGCCGTCGGAATAGGCATGCGACACATAGCGGTAATAGGAATCCTCGTCGTCGAACACGATCAGGATGTCCTTGCCTTCGGGCGTGACCTGGGCAATGCCGTCGAGCGTGCGCACGACGCGCTTGAGCGTGCGCTCCATGAAGCCGAGCGTGGCATTCGCGACATTGTCTTCCAGCGCAGACAGCAACAGGCAGTTCTCGGATTCCGCCAGCCGGAAGCCTGCGCCGAGCGCATCGCGCAGGTGCAGCAGCCAGGCGCGCTCGATGGCGATCCAGGCGGACGCCTGTACGTCGGCTGGGAGCGCGTCGGTCCAGCGGCCGGCCGCCGCCCAATCCATGATGGGATAGCCTTGCTGCCCCCAGCAATGTTCGGCAACGCGAAACGCGGGTGCACTGCCGCTTGCGACCTCAGGCGGTGCGGCCACCGCATGCTGCACGACCGCCGCCGCCGGGGCGCGTTCGGTACGCGCGCCGAACAGATTGCGCAGGCGCGTCAGCATGCCGCCTCGCGCCGCCGTCCGGCAGGTTCAGGCGTGAAGAACAAGCGCCTATTGCGCCGAGACGGCATCGACCAACTGGCAGGTCCCTGTCCGGCAAGCCGCCGCCGGCGGTGCGATGGCGCGGCAGTCGGAGACCATGCCGGAACGCGTATTGCTCGCCTGCTGCTCGCTGCGGTGGCGGTCGGCCAGGACCTGCAGTTCGGCGCCGGAGGTCCTGGCATTCGACCAGGCCAGGTAGCTGGCCGGGCCGCCGCAGGGACGTGCGCCCACAGGGAGGACCTGGCATTGCTGGTCGGAGGTGCATTCGGCCTTGCCGATCAGACCGGTGATCTGGCCCAGCGTGCCGCTCGCGCCAGGTGCGGACACGGCCGGCTGGACAGCCTGCGGCGTAGCCGGAAGCCTGGTTGGAGACTCGGCCGGCGCGTCGGCCCGGGTCGTGCAGGCCGCGCAGGCCAGCAATGAAAGAAGAACAAGTTTTCGCATCAGCTCATCATACGCT
>Ga0265780_10007862_pt1 | contig 13036 bp, 6 predicted proteins | sample P1T30metagenome_FD_192432 | JGI IMG/M metagenome (GOLD analysis project Ga0265780, IMG submission 192432) | Plant litter microbial communities from East Loma Ridge, Irvine, California - P1 T30 | ecosystem: Environmental > Terrestrial > Plant litter > Unclassified | place: USA: California...
TCCTGATTGCGCCGCTGATCCAGAAACTGATGCATGGCGTGAAATAAGCGTCTTCGCGCGATACGAGAATGGCGGCCCGCGGGCCGCCATTTTTGCAGGGTGGACGGCTCGCCGTCCACGCGTCCATGCGGCGCTCGAATTGCCCCGGTCACGCATACGCTGGCGCACATCCAGGCATGGACGGTATCGCCACACAACACCTTCCGCGCCGCGCCGCAGGCCTTGGACGCCATGTCCCGCCACGTGCGGCGGCGCCGACAAAGGGGATTATAATTCCCCGCAGCACCCTGCCTGCAGGGTGCCCCCGGCCCCATGGGCGCATCAAGAGAGTTCAGTGTTGACACATACCAGCAAGCCCGCGCACGCGCGCTCCCGCGGATCCCGCGGATTCCTCCTCCCGGCGCTCGGCGTCCTCCTGCTGCTGCTCGTGCTCGGCGTGGCCGGCGTCGCCGGCTATATCTGGCTGCGCGTGCTGCCGAACGTGCCGGCGCTGGATGCGGTGACCGACTACCGGCCCAAGATCCCGCTGCGCATCTACAGCGCCGACAATGTGCTGATCGGCGAGTTCGGCGAGGAGCACCGCGACTTCGTCCCGATCGCCAAGGTGCCCGACCTGATGAAGAAATCGCTGCTGGCGATCGAGGATGCGCGCTTCTACGAGCACGGCGCGATCGATTACCGGCGCCTGCTCGGCGCGGTCGGCGCGAACCTGCGCGGCGGCTTCGGCTCCGGCGGCGCCTCCACCATCACCATGCAAGTGGCGCGCAACTTCTTCCTGTCGCGCGAAAAACGCCTGTCGCGCAAGATCAACGAGATGGCCCTGGCCTACAAGATCGAGGCCGCCCTGTCGAAGGACGAGATCCTCGAGCTGTACATGAACCAGATCTACCTGGGCCAGCGCGCCTACGGCTTTTCCAGCGCCGCGCGCACCTACTTCGGCAAGCGCCTCGACCAGCTCTCGATCGCCGAGATGGCGATGCTGGCCGGCCTGCCCCAGAACCCCTCGCGCCATAACCCGGCGGTGAACCCGAAGCGGGCGCGCGAGCGCCAGCACCAGGTTCTGGGCCGCATGCGTGCGCTGAACTACATCACCGACGCCGAGTACCAGAGCGCGATGGCCGAGCCGCTGCGCGTCAACACGCGCGGCCGCGAGTTCGACAGCCACGCCGAATACGTGGCCGAACTGGCGCGCCAGGTGGTGTACGCCCAGTTCAAGGAAGAGGCCTACACCAAGGGCATCAAGGTCACCACCACCATCCTCAAGAGCGAGCAGGACGCCGCCTACGCCTCTGTGCGGCGCAACGTGCTGGCCTACGACCAGCGCCACGGCTGGCGCGGTCCGGAAGGCCGCATCGAGCTGCCGTCCGACCCGGTCGAACGCGAGGACGCGATCAACGATGCCCTGGCCCGGCGCCCGGTCAGCGAAGGCCTGCTGCCGGCGGTGGTGCTGTCGGTCGCGGCCAGGTCGATCAAGGTCGAGACCATCGACGGCGACGTGGTCGAACTATCCGGCGCCGGCATCAAGTTCGCCCAGGCCGGCCTGTCGGACAAGGCCAAGGACACGCTGCGCCTGGAACCGGGCGCGATCATCCGCGTGGCCAAGGGCGCCAAGGACAACTGGTCGGTGACCCAGGTGCCGCAGGTGGCGGCGGCCTTCGTGGCCATCGACGCCGACACCGGCGCCTATCACGCCCTGGTCGGCGGCTTCGACTACAACTTCCAGAAGTTCAACCACGTCACGCAGGCCTGGCGCCAGCCCGGCTCCGGCATGAAGCCCTTCATCTACGCTTCGGCCGTCGAAAAGGGCTACAACCCGGCCACCCGCATCCTCGACGCGCCGCTGGTCATGGCCGGCGAAGACGCCGGCCGCGACTGGACCCCGCAGAACGACGACTTCAAGTGGGACGGCCCGATCAGCATGCGCCGCGCGCTGGCCGAATCCAAGAACGTGCCCTCGGTGCGCCTGCTGCGCGCGGTGTCGGTGCCGTTCGCCCATGAATTCCTGGGCCGCTTCGGCTTCGACCTGAACCGCCAGCCCAAGAACTACACGCTGGCGCTGGGCACCGGCGCGGTGACGCCGCTGCAGATGGCCGGCGCCTACGCGGTGTTCGCCAACGGCGGCTACCAGGTCCAGCCCTACCTGATCGCCAGGATCGAGGACGCCGACGGCAAGGTGATCCAGGAATACAAGGCGCCCGAGCGCAGCGACGAGCAGCGCGTGCTGGACGCGCGCAACGCCTTCATCACCGACAGCATGCTGCGCGACGTGACCCGCTACGGCACCGGCGCCGCCGCCACCAAGGCGCTGGGCCGCAACGACATCGCCGGCAAGACCGGCACCACCAGCGACGCCGTCGACGGCTGGTTCTCGGGCTACGCCGGCAACGTGGTGGCGGTGGCCTGGATGGGCTACGACGAGCCGCGCTCGCTGGGCGGACGCGAGTTCGGCGCCACCCTGGCCCTGCCGATCTGGATCGACTACATGAAGGTGGCCATGGCCAAGCGCCCGGAACAGCTGCGCAGCGAGCCGGAAGGCCTGGTGCGCGAAAACGACGACTGGGTGTATGCCGAGTATGCGGAAAGCCCGGTGTTCGGGGGCGTCGACCTGGACCAGCAGCCGGAGCCGCAAGATCCGGCGGCGCCCGCCGACGGCACGCAGGCGCCGGCCGCGGCCGGCGTGCATGCCCAGCAGGCGCCGCCTCCCACGCCTGCATCGGCGGTCAATAACCTGTTCTGATGCTTTGTGACTGTCCGCCTGGTCCTACACGAAGCCACGCGGGCATCCTATTTTGAACAAGAGATCTCCCATCCATGATGTCAATACCCACCCAACCATGGAGTAGATCATGAAAAAATACCAAGGCATTCTGATCGGCGGCCTGATGGCCCTGAGCCTGGCGGCATGCAGCTCGACCGGCACCAGCAGCGACATGGGCAGCGGTTCCAGCAGTTCCGCGACCGGCTCGAGCGCCAGCGGCGCCACCGAAGGCAGCTCGATGGGCACCACCGGCAGCGGACAGGGCGGCGCGCAGAGCTGGAACAACAACGGCACCGCCGGCTCCAGCGGCTCCAGCGCCACCGGCACCACCAACTCGGGCACCATGGGCACTTCCGGCAACGGCAGCTCGGGCACGTCGAGCTCGGCGCCGACCGGCACCTCGGCCACCGGCACCGGCACCACCGACACCGGTACCCGCTGAGCCGCTCCGCCGGCGTAGCACCAGGGCCGGCCGGCGTCGTTTGACGCCGGCCGGCTTCGTCGCGTCCATGGCCCATGCCACTTCCCACCACCTTCCCATGAAAAACTGGATCGCCCGCCTGTTTGGCGCCAGGGCCGCGCCGGCGCGCAGCGCCGCCCGCGCGCGCGCCGCCGTGCGCGCCACGGCCGTCCGCGCCGCGTCCGCCGGCGCCCACGACCCGAGCGATCCGGCCCACATCGATACCGCCTACTGGCGCTGGCTGACGGCCGGTGTCGGCGGCGAGATTACCGACGCGGAACGTGCGCGCCTGCTGGGAGAACTGCTGCGGCTGGCGGGAGATCCGGAGGACGCCGCCGGGCTGGTGCCGCGCGTGCCCGAGGTAATCCCGCGCCTGCTGCGCAGCCTGCGCGACGACGCTGTTTCCACGCCGGAGCTGGCGCGCCAGGTGGGGCGCGACCCGGTGCTGGTGCTCGACGCCATGCGCGAAGCCAACAGCCCGTTCTACCGGCCGGCCCGGCCCGTGCGCAGCGTCGAGGCGGCCGTGACGGTGCTGGGCCAGAACGGTTTGCGCATGCTGCTGGCGCGGGTGGCCTTCCGCCCCGTGATGGGCATGGCGTCCGGGCCCTGCACGCGCCAGGGCGCGCCGCGCCTGTGGCGCCACGCCGAACGCTGCGCGCGGGCCTGCGCCCTGCTGGCGCCGGGCCTGGGGGCCGATCCCTTCGAAGCCTACCTGGCCGGCCTGCTGCACGACGTCGGCCTGGTGGTGGCGCTGCGCCTGGCCGACCGCCTGCTGGAGGCGCCCGCGTTGCCGCAGGACGAGGAATTCATCGCGGCGGTATTGGCCGGCGCGCGCGAACTGTCGGCGCGCATCGCGCTGCACTGGGAGCTGCCGCCGCCGATCGGCGCGGCCATCCTGCGCGCCGGCTGCAGCGGGCCGCAGCCGCTCGCCGCCGCGCTGGGCGAAGCCGACTGCCTGGCCAGCCTGCGCCTGCTGCACGACGCCGGCGTGCTCACGCGCGACAACCCGCTGCTGGCCGCGCTGGCGGGCCGCTCGGCGCGCGTGTTCGAGCGGATCGGTCCGGACCAGGACTAGGAGCCTGCTGCGGCCGCGGCGGCGGCGGCGTGCGCGCCGTAACGGCGCCTGCCGTTCGACTATAATGGGCGCTGGTTTTTCCGATTCTGGACAGCGCGCATCAATGCCCTTCGATCTCAAAAAACACCTTCCCAAGCCTGGAACCCGCTTCAACCTGCCGCAACTGCACGGCTCCAGCGACGCCTATGCGCTCGCCGTCGCCGCGCTCGAGCTCAAGGCGAAGAAGCAGATGCTCACCGTGATCGTCGCCAACGCCAGCGACGGCCAGCGCCTGCTCGACGAAATCCCCTGGTTCGCCGAGGGCAAGCTGGCCTGCCATTTGCTGCCGGACTGGGAGACCCTGCCCTACGATGCCTTCTCTCCGCACCAGGACCTGGTGTCCGAGCGCCTGGCCACGCTGCACGAGATCGGCAACGGCCACTGCGACGTGCTGGTGGTACCCGCCACCACCGCGCTGGTGCGCCTCGCGCCGCCGTCCTTCCTGGCCGCCTACACCTTCTTCTTCCGCCAGGGCGAGCACCTGGACGAAGCGAAGCTCAAGGCCCAGCTCACGCTGGCCGGCTATACCCACGTCTCGCAGGTGATGTCGCCGGGCGAATACTCGGTACGCGGCGGCCTGATCGACCTGTTCCCGATGGGTTCCGCGCTGCCCTACCGGATCGACCTGTTCGGCGACGAGATCGAGACCATCCGCACCTTCGACGCCGACACCCAGCGTTCGCTGTACCCGGTGAAGGAAGTACGCATGCTGCCGGGCCGCGAATTCCCGATGGACGAACAGGCGCGCAGCGCCTTCCGCGGACGCTGGCGCGAACGCTTCGAGGGCGACCCCTCGCGCTCGACGATCTACAAGGACATCGGCAACGGCATCGCCTCGGCCGGCATCGAATACTACCTGCCGCTGTTCTTCGAAGACACCGCGACCCTGTTCGACTACCTGCCCAGGGAGGCCAGCCTGGCCCTGGTGGGCGACATCGAGGCCGCGATCCAGCGCTTCTGGCAGGACACCGAGTCGCGCTACCGATTCCTCAAGAGCGACCGCGAACGTCCGGTGCTGGAGCCGAAGGAAATCTTCCTCGGCGCCGAAGCCTTCTTCACGCTGGCCAAGCCGCTCGGCCGCTGGGCGATCGCGCGCGATCCCGATGCCGGCGCGTCCGAACTGTCTGCCGCGCTGCCCGACATCGCGGTCAACCGCCGCCTCGACGATCCGCTGGCCAACCTGCGCGCCTTCCTCGCGCGCACCGGGGCCGACGCCGGCGCCAAGGTGATGATCTGCGCCGAATCGGCTGGCCGCCGCGAGACCCTGCAACAGTACTTCAACGAGTACAAGCTCGATCTGGCGCTGGTCGATCACTACCAGGGCCTGTGCGGATCGGACGCGAAGGCGATGCTGGGCGTGGCTCCGCTGCAGGCCGGCTTCGAGCTGATGGACGCGGCCTGCGGGCGCCTGGTGTTCATTACCGAGACCGAACTGTATGCCGGCAGCGGCCGCCGCGCCGGCAAGAAACGCCAGGAAGCATCGACCCAGGTCGAGTCGATGGTGCGCGACCTGTCGGAGCTGAAGATCGGCGACCCGGTCGTGCACATCAACCACGGCATCGGCCGCTACATGGGCCTGATGAGCATGGACCTGGGCGAAGGCGAGACCGAGTTCCTGCACCTGGAGTACGCCAAGGAGACCAAGCTGTACGTGCCGGTCTCGCAACTGCACGTGATCTCGCGCTATTCCGGCGCCGCGGCGGAAGACGCGCCGCTGCACTCGCTCGGCTCCGGCCAGTGGGACAAGGCCAAGAAAAAGGCCGCCGAACAGGTGCGCGACACCGCCGCCGAGCTGCTGAACCTGTACGCGCGCCGCGCCGCGCGCCAGGGCCATTCCTTCGCCTACTCCAGCGCCGACTACGAGAACTTCGCCCAGAGCTTCGGCTTCGACGAGACGCCCGACCAGCGCGACGCGATCCAGGCCGTGATCCAGGACATGACCTCGGGCCGCCCGATGGACCGCCTGGTGTGCGGCGACGTCGGCTTCGGCAAGACCGAAGTGGCGCTGCGCGCCGCCTTCATCGCCGTCATGGGCGGCAAGCAGGTGGCCATCCTGGCGCCGACCACGCTGCTGGCCGAGCAGCATGCGCAAACCTTCTCCGACCGCTTCGCCGACTGGCCGGTCAGGATCGCCGAACTCTCGCGCTTCCGCACCGGCAAGGAGATCAACAACGCCATCAAGGGCATGGCCGACGGCACCGTCGACATCGTGATCGGCACCCACAAGCTGCTGTCGCCGGACGTCAAGTTCACCCGCCTGGGCCTGGTGATCATCGACGAGGAACACCGCTTCGGCGTGCGCCAGAAGGAGGCGCTGAAATCGCTGCGCGCCGAGGTCGACGTGCTCACGCTGACCGCCACGCCGATCCCGCGCACGCTGGGCATGGCGCTGGAAGGCTTGCGCGATTTCTCGGTCATCGCCACCGCGCCGCAGAAGCGCCTGGCGATCAAGACCTTCGTGCGCAGCGAGGACGGTTCGATCATCCGCGAAGCCTGCCTGCGCGAACTCAAGCGCGGCGGCCAGATCTACTTCCTGCACAACGAAGTCGACACCATCGAGAACCGCCTGGCCATGCTGCGCGAGCTGCTGCCCGAGGCGCGCATCGGCGTGGCCCACGGCCAGATGCACGAGCGCGACCTGGAAAAGGTGATGCGCGACTTCGTGGCGCAACGCTTCAACATCCTGCTGTGCACCACCATCATCGAGACCGGCATCGACGTGCCGACCGCGAACACCATCATCATGCACCGCGCCGATAAATTCGGACTGGCCCAGCTGCACCAGCTGCGCGGCCGCGTCGGCCGTTCGCACCACCAGGCCTATGCCTACCTGCTGGTGAACGATGCGCTGGGCCTGTCGAAGCAGGCGCAGAGGCGCCTCGACGCGATCCAGCAGATGGAAGAACTGGGCAGCGGCTTCTACCTCGCCATGCACGACCTCGAGATCCGCGGCGCCGGCGAAGTGCTGGGCGAGAACCAGTCGGGCGAGATGCTGGAAATCGGCTTCCAGCTGTATTCCGACATGCTGGGCGAAGCGGTGAAGGCGCTCAAGGCCGGACGCGAGCCGGACATGAGCGCGCCGCTGTCCTCGACCACCGAGATCAACCTGCACGTGCCGGCCCTGCTGCCGTCCGACTACTGCGGCGACGTCCACGAACGCCTGTCGATCTACAAGCGCCTGGCCAACTGCGAGTCGCAGGAACGCATCGACGACATGCAGGAAGAGCTGATCGACCGCTTCGGCAAGATGCCCGATCCGGTCAAGGCCCTGATCGAGACGCACCGCCTGCGCATCGCGGCCAAGCAGGTCGGCATCGTCAAGATCGATGCCCACGCCGAGGCGGCCAGCCTGCAGTTCATGGAAAAGCCGCCGATCGATCCGATCAAGATCATCACCCTGATCCAGAAGAACCGCCACGTGAAACTGGCCGGGCAGGACAAGCTGCGCATCAGCGCCGCCATGCCCGACCTGGCGGCGCGCGTGAACCAGGTCAAGCAGACCATCAGGCAGTTACTGGCTTAGGCAGTTGCTGGCTTAATCAACACCAACACGACGAACCATCCATGTCCAAGAAGCTCATCCTCCAGGGTCCCGGCGCCGACCAGGCCCGGCTCGCCGGCATCGCCGCGCTGGCGCGTCCCGCGACCACCACCGCACTGCACGCGCACGCGCTGCGCGCCGACGGCTTCGACTTCACGCCCGCACTGAAGGCCGCGGTGGATGCCGCCGCCTTCGAGGCCGGGATCGACGCCGCCTTCGTCGACGCCGGCCTGAGGCTGGCCGATTTCGGCCTGGTGGCGATGGACATGGATTCGACCCTGATCACCATCGAGTGCATCGACGAGATCGCCGACATGCAGGGACTGAAACCCCAGGTGTCCGAGATCACCGAGGCGGCGATGCGCGGCGAACTGGATTTCGCCGAAAGCCTCAAGCGCCGCGTGGCCCTGCTGGCCGGCTTGCCGACCGCGGCGCTGGGCCGCGTGTACGAGGAGCGCCTGCGCATCTCGCCCGGCGGCGAAGCGATGCTGGACGCGGTCCGTGCGGCCGGCCTGAAGACTTTGCTGGTCTCGGGCGGCTTCACCTACTTCACCGAGCGGCTGCAGCAGCGCCTCGGCCTGGATTACACCCATGCCAACCTGCTCGAGGCGGCGGACGGCAGGCTGACCGGGCGCGTGGCCGGCGCCATCGTCGACGCCGCGGAAAAGATGCGCACCGTCGAGCGCGTGTGCGCGGAGCTCGGCATCCCGCCCAGCCGCGCCATCGTCATGGGCGACGGCGCCAACGACCTGCAAATGATGGGCGTGGCGGGCCTGTCGGTGGCCTTCCGCGCCAAGCCGGTGGTGCGCGCCCAGGCCGACGTGGCCTTCAATGTCAGTGGACTGGATGGCCTGTTGACCGTGCTGGCCTGAGCCGCGGAGGCGGCGGCAGCGGCCTCGAGCCATGCGTGCTTTGCCGGATCTCATTGACTTCCTGACAGAAACAAGCGTCATCCTCGATCCAGCGCAAACGTGATGCTGCGCGCATGACACGTTACGGCCTCCGCGCAAGCGTAGATTGACTCAGCAGGTCTGGCGCTTCCGGCGCCGGCTGCCTCGTCAACGGAGGATGCGATGTCTGACCAGCATGGCAATAACATCGAACGCAGCGGTATCGATCGCCGTACCTTCCTCAAAGCCTGTCCGGCGCTCGGCGCCGCCCTCGCCCTTCCCGCCGGCCTGGCGCACGCCGCCGTCCCTGCGGGCGAGCCCTGGTGCGCCACCTGGGGCACCGCCCCGGCCGGTCCGCCGCCCGCGTCCGGCACCATGAGCTTCAGCAACCAGACGCTGCGCCTGATCGTGCATGCCAGCATCGGCGGCAGCCGCGTACGTGTGCGCCTGTCGAACGAGATGGGCACGACGCCGCTGCGCATCGGCGCGGCCCATGTCGGCCTGCGTTCGTCCGGCGCCAACCTGGTGTCGGGCAGCGGGCGCGACCTGCGCTTCGGCAGCAAGTCGGGCGCCGTCATCCCGCCCGGCGCGGCGCTGCTGTCCGATCCGGTGTCGCTCGAGCTGCCGGCGCTGGCCGACGTCGCCGTCAGCATCTACCTGCCCGGCACCGTGCAGGCCACCACCATCCACGACCTGGCGCTGCAGACCAGCTACGTGTCCAGCGCCGGCAACTACGCCGCCACGGCGGCGCTGCCGGTGCAGCGCAGCATCGCCTCCTGGCCCTTCCTCACCGAAGTCGACGTCGGCGGTCCCGGCGCCGCCATCGTGACGCTGGGCGATTCGCTCACGGACGGCGTGCGCAGCACCGGCAACGCCAACCGCCGCTGGCCGGACTGGCTGGCGCGCCGCCTGCGCAACGAGGCGCTGCCGGGCACGTTGCCGGTGGGCGTGGTCAACCGCGGCATCGCCGGCAATTCCCTGCTCAGCGACTACGACGACGCCCTGCTGGCCGGCAAGGATGGCCTGGAACGCTTCGACCGCGACGTGCTGGCCACGGCCGGGGCGCGCTACCTGTTCGTCCTGTTCGGCATCAACGACATCGCCTACAGCTCCTCCACCAGCCCGATCCCGGCCGACGACATCACGGTGGGCTACCAGCAGCTGATCAACCGCGCCCGCGCGCGCGGCATGGGCGTGCTGGGCGCTACCCTGCCGCCGTGGGAAGGTTTCGTCTACTACACGCCGCAGCGCGAGGCGGTGCGCCAGCGCGTGAACGACTGGATCCGCAACAGCGGCGCCTACGACGCCGTGGTCGACATCGAGGCGGCGCTGCGCGATCCGGGGCGGCCGGCGCGCGTGCTGCCGGCCTACGACAGCGGCGACCACCTGCATCCGAACGATGCCGGCTACGAGGCGATGGCGCGCGCGGTGCCGCTCGACGCGATCACCTGACAATGCGCGGCCGATACCATGGCGGGGGCGGCCCGCCATGTATCCCCTGGTGCAACAATGTGAGATCTGCACGGTCGTGCGCATGCCGCCTGTCCCGCGTTCGCAGACAGGGTTTTTGCCATCGTCCCTAGCATAGCCGAGTCCCGTCTAGCGCAACAAGCAAGATTGCATCAAAATAAACGAATTAACAACAGTCACATCAGTTGACAATTGTGCATACCCGTTCCGGCTCGCTAGACTGGTCGTTCGACCGGCCGCGCACCGCGATGGGGCGTCCGGTCTCCAACAACAACGACAAGGAGAGACCCAGGATGATCGAACGCCGCGCCACCCCCAAGCACCGCCCCACCCTGCTTGCCGCCGCCCTGCTGCTGGCCTTCGGCCACGGCCAGGCCCAGGAAACCCTCGCCGAGCCTTCGCCTCCCGCCAGTGCCGCCGCCCGATCTCCAACCGCCCAGGCTGGCGCGGCCGACCCTGACATGGCCTCGGTCGTGGTGCTCGGCTCGCGCTCGGTGGCGCGCACCGCGCTCGACGCCGCCGCGCCGGTGGGGCTGATCAGCGCCAAGGACATCCAGATGGCCGGCCCGCAGGAACTGGGCAAGCTGCTGCAGACGCTCGACCCCTCCTTTAACTTCTCGACCACCTTCATCAGCGACGGCACCGACATCATCCGCCCCGCGACCCTGCGTTCGCTCGGTCCCGACCAGATCCTGGTGCTGATCAACGGCAAACGCCGCCACCAGCAGGCGCTGGTGAACGTGCAGCAGACCATCGGACGCGGCTCGGCCGGCACCGACATCAATGCGATCCCGCTGTCGGCGATCCAGCGCATCGAGGTGCTGCGCGACGGCGCCGCCGCGCAGTACGGCTCGGACGCCATCGCCGGCGTGATCAACATCGTGCTCAAGCAGCAGACCAGCGAGACCCAGCTCTCGAGCAGCATCGGCGGCGCCACGGAAGGTGGCGGGCGCCTGGTCTCGGGCAGCGCCAACACCGGCTTCAAGATCGGCGACGGCGGCTACGTCAACCTGACCGCCGAGGGCCGCCGCCGCGGCGAGACCAACCGCGCCGGCCTGGATACCCTGCGCGTCGATCCGCCGCGCGTGACCCAGCGCATCGGCGACAGCCTGGCCAAGGACAAGTACCTCTGGTGGAACGCGGGCCTGCCGACCGGCGCCAGCGGCGGCGAGTTCTACGCCTTCGGCGGCGTGTCGCACCGCACCGGCGATTCGGCCGGCTTCTTCCGCCCGAAGGAAGACGGGCGCAACGTGCCGGCCGTGTACCCGGACGGCTTCCTGCCGAATATCCGCACCACCGTGAAGGACGCCTCGCTGGCGCTGGGCTGGCGGCGCGACCTGGCGGCCGACTGGAAGCTGGACCTGTCCGTCAACCAGGGCCAGAGCGAGCTGGAATTCCGCGAGCGCGACACCATCAACGTCAGCTACTGGTACGAGCCGAAGCCGGGCGGCGGCATCTATGCCGAATCGCCGCTGGACGCGTTTACCGGCGCGCTCAAGTTCCGCCAGACCACCGTCAACGCCGACCTGCGCGGCCCCTTGACCCTGCTGGGCCGGAAGCTCTCCTTCGCCACCGGCTTCGAGTATCGCCGCGACGGCTACCAGATCGAAGCCGGCGACCCGGTCTCCTACCAGTACGGCCGCACCAATAATCCCGCCGTCGTCATCCGCGACCAGACGGGCGGCGTGGCCGCGTCGGGCAGCCAGGGCTTCCCCGGCTGGACCCCGGCCACCGAAGTCGACGACAGCCGCCACAACATCGCCCTGTATGCCGATGTCGAACACAATCTCACGCGCGAACTGCTGCTCGGCGCCGCCGTGCGCTGGGAAAAATACTCGGACTTCGGCAGCACCACCACCGGCAAGCTGAGCCTGCGCTACGACCCGTCGAAGACGGTGGGCCTGCGCGGCACCGTGTCGACCGGTTTCCGCGCGCCCAGCGTGCAGCAGAAGTTCTACAGCTCGGTCTCGACCAATTTGAACAGCGCCGGCGTGCTGACCGAGACCCTGACCGCGCGCGAAGGCAGCCCGGTGACGCGCGCCTTCGGCATCCCCGACCTGAAGGAAGAGACCTCGAAGAACGCCAGCGTGGGCCTGGTGCTGCGCCCGACCAGCAACTTCTCGCTGACGGCCGACCTGTGGGGCATCGACATCGACGACCGCATCGTGTTCTCGTCGAACATCGCGCCCGAATCCGGCGCCTGCCCGACGCCGGCATCCTGCCCGATCAAGACCATCCTGGATCCGCTCAAGGTCGGCCAGGCGCAGTTCTTCACCAACGCCATCGACACCCGCACGCGCGGCCTGGACATCGTGGCCGAGCACACCACACGCTGGCCCGGATCGACCCTGGTGCTGGCCGGCCAGTTCGACTTCAACCGCACCGAGGTCAAGGGCCGCCATTCGCTCTCGCCGGTCCTGAGCGGCCCGCAGCTGTTCGACGACGCCCAGGTGACCCTGATCGAGCGCGGCCAGCCGCGCCAGCACCACGTGGTTTCGGCCGACTACAGCACCGGCGCCTGGAACGGCACCGTACGCGCCAACTACTATGGCGAAGTGCAGGGCCAGGGCTTCACCGCGCCCTTCATCCAGACCTGGGACGCCAAGTGGATCGCCGACGCCACGGTGCGCTACAGCTTCAACAAGCGCGCCAGCCTGACGGTCGGTTCGAACAACATCTTCAACACCTTCCCGAGCAAATGGGATCCGGTGAAGGCGGCGCCGTTCCCGCAGATGGGCTTTACCTATTGCTGGGAGACCTGCCCGTTCGGGATCAACGGGCGCTCGTGGTATGCGCGGGTGGA
>Ga0265780_10007864_pt1 | contig 13033 bp, 12 predicted proteins | sample P1T30metagenome_FD_192432 | JGI IMG/M metagenome (GOLD analysis project Ga0265780, IMG submission 192432) | Plant litter microbial communities from East Loma Ridge, Irvine, California - P1 T30 | ecosystem: Environmental > Terrestrial > Plant litter > Unclassified | place: USA: California...
CACGACAGGAGCACGACCATGGGCACGTACGACGTCTGGGCCCCGAAGGCCAGCAGCGTCCGCCTCTCCCTCGACGGGGAGGTCCACCCGATGACGGCCGACGACGGCGGCTGGTTCCGAGCGCCGAGCGGCCTCGACGAGGGTGCGGGGCACCGCTACGGGTTCCTCCTCGACGACGCCGAGCAGCCGCTGCCCGACCCGCGGTCGCGCCGTCAGCCCGACGGCGTGCACGGCCTCAGCGAGACCGTCGACCTCGACGCGTTCGCCTGGACCGACCGGGACTGGACCGGGCGCCAGCTGGCCGGCTCGGTGGTCTACGAGCTGCACCTCGGCACCTTCACGCCGGAGGGCACCCTGGACAGCGCGATCGAGCGCCTGCCGCACCTCGTCGACCTCGGCGTCGACCTCGTCGAGCTGCTCCCGGTGAACGCCGTCAACGGCCGCTGGAACTGGGGCTACGACGGCGTCGACTGGTACGCCGTGAGCGAGGCCTACGGCGGGCCGGAGGCCTACCAGCGCTTCGTCGACGCCTGCCACGCGGCCGGCCTCGGCGTCGTGCAGGACGTCGTCTACAACCACCTCGGCCCCTCGGGCAACTACCTGCCCTCCTTCGGGCCGTACCTGTCGAGCAAGCACGCGAACACGTGGGGCGACAACGTCAACCTCGACGACGACGGCGCGCACGAGGTCCGCGAGTTCATCCTGCGCAACGCACTGATGTGGCTCGACGCCTTCCACGTCGACGCCCTGCGCCTCGACGCCGTCCACGCGCTCAAGGACGACTCCGAGGTGCACCTGCTCGAGGAGATGGCGACCCGCGTCCAGGCGCTCAGCGCGCACCTCCGGCGCCCGCTGACCCTCATCGCCGAGAGCGACATGAACGACCCGCGCGTGGTCACGCCGCGCGACGGCGGCGGCTACGGCCCCGACCACCGTCGCGGGTACGGGATCGACGCCCAGTGGAGCGACGACTTCCACCACGCCGTGCACGTCGCCCTCACCGGCGAGACCACCGGCTGGTACGAGGACTTCGCCTCGCTCGACTCCCTCGCCAAGGTGCTCACCAAGGGGTTCTTCCACGACGGCACCTGGTCGTCCTTCCGCGAGAAGGACCACGGCCACCCGGTCGACACCGACCGGACGCCGGCCTGGCGCCTCGTCGTGGCGAACCAGAACCACGACCAGATCGGCAACCGCGCCGTCGGCGACCGGCTCGCCGGGAGCCTCGACGACGGCCAGCTCGTCATCGCCGCGGCGCTCACGCTGACCTCGCCCTTCACCCCCATGCTCTTCATGGGCGAGGAGTGGGCGGCCTCGACCCCGTGGCAGTTCTTCACCTCGCACCCCGAGCCCGACCTCGGCGAGGCGACGGCGAAGGGCCGGATCGAGGAGTTCGCGAAGCTCGGCTGGGACGAGTCGACCGTGCCCGACCCGCAGGACCCGCAGACCTTCGAGCGCTCGAAGCTCGACTGGTCCGAGCTCGAGGGCGGCCGGCACGCCGTCGTGCTCGACGCCTACCGGCGCCTCGCGGCCCTGCGGCGCGCGGAGCCCGACCTCACCGACCCGCGCCTCGACCGCACCTCGGTCGAGCACGACGCCGACGCGCGCTGGCTCGTGCTCACCCGCGGCGAGCTGCGGGTCGCCGTGAACTTCGCCGAGCAGCCGGTGACGCTCGACGTCGCGGCCGACGAGGTGCTCTTCGCGAGCGACGTGTCCGTCACGGCCGGGGGCACGCTCATCCTCCCGGCGCACTCCGTCGCGGTCGTCCGCTAGTCGGGACGCACGCGCAGGAGGCCCCGCACCGGACCGGTGCGGGGCCTCCTGCGCGTCGGGCGGCGTGAGCGCCGCCGGCAGCGGGCCTAGGCCGCGCCCGGGCCCACGGGACCGACGCGGTGCGAGGTGGCCCGCACGCTGGGCAGCCGGCGTCGGCGGAGGACCAGCTCGCGGGCGGCGGCCGCGCGCCTCCTGAGCCCCCAGGCGGTGACCTTGACGAGGCTCTCGCGCACGATGGAACCGCTCATCTTCGACGTGCCGTGCACGCGCTCCGTGAAGGTGATCGGCGTCTCGACGACCCGCAGGCCCTGCTGCAGCGCCCGCCAGAGCAGGTCGACCTGGAAGCAGTAGCCGTGCGACTCGACCGCGTCGAGGTCGAGCGAGCGGAGGGCCGACGCGCGGAAGGCGCGGAAGCCGCCCGTCGTGTCGGCGACGCGGATGCCGAGGGCGCCGCGCGTGTACCAGCTGCCGCCCCGGCTGAGCAGCTCGCGGCGCAGCGGCCAGTTCTCGACCCGGCCGCCGGGCACCCAGCGCGAGCCGAGCACGAGGTCGTCCGTCTCGAGCAGCGCGAGCAGGCGCGGGAGGTCCTCGGGGTGGTGCGAGCCGTCGGCGTCCATCTCGACGATCGCGGGGTAGCCGCGCTCCAGGCCCCAGGTGAAGCCGGCGAGGTAGGCGGCGCCGAGGCCGGCCTTCTCGGTGCGGTGCAGCACGTGCACGCGGGCGTCCCGGGCGGCGTGCTCGTCGGCGAGCTCACCGGTGCCGTCGGGCGAGCCGTCGTCGACGACGAGCACGTCGACGTCGGCACCGCTGGCGAGCACGCGGCCGAGGATCGCGTCGAGGTTCTCGCGTTCGTCGTAGGTCGGGATGATGACGAGGGCGTCGGTCATGTCGGGGTCTCCTGTTCGGGCAGGGGGTGGGTGGGGTCAGGTCGAGACGAGGTCGGCGTAGACGATGAGGTTGTCCTCGTAGTGGCCGGTGGAGCGGTCGAAGGTGCCGTCGCACGTGATGAGCCGCAGTGACGGCGTGGGGCTCGGGCCGTAGACGTCCGAGGTCGGGAACGCCGCCTTGGCGCTGCGCTGCTCCCCCGAGACGCGGAACGTGCTCACGCCGCCGGTCGACAGGGTCACCTGCACCTCGTCGCCGACCTCGAGCTCGTCGAGGCGGGCGAAGACCGCCGGGCCGGTCGTGCTGTCGACGTGGCCGGCGACGATCGCCGGGCCCACGCCTCCGGGCACCGGGCCGTCGGTGAACCACCCGGCGCTGTCCCAGTCGACGGGGGCGTCGAGCTCGCCCTGGGCACCGAGGCCGAGGTCCTCGAGGCCGGTGTCGACCCCGATCGACGGGATCTGCACGCGGGTGGGCACGGCTCCGGCAGGAGGCGCGGTGACGAGCGGCGAGGCCGGGTCCTGGAACCCCGTGGTCGCGTCCGCCGTCGGGGTGCTCGTCGCCGCCGCGGTCGGCTGCTCGCCGTCGGGCCGGGCCGTCACGGCGGCCACGCCGACGCCGGCCCCGAGCACCGCGAGGGCGACGCTCCCGGCGAGGACCAGGGTGCGACGGCGCGGTGCTGGGCGGCGCGCGGCGCTGCGGCCCGCGTCGGCGTGCCGGGCGCTCACTCGGACACCGCCAGCGGGCTGCACGCGCCGAGGGCGTCGTCGTCGAGCTGCAGGGCCGCGAGCGCGACCCAGGCCGAGCCGTAGTAGGTGGGCGTGGCCTGCGCCACGGCGTCGGCCCGCTCGAGGTCGGCCCGGGCCTGGTCGGCGTCGCCAGCGCTGGCCTCGGCCGCGGCACGCGCGACGTAGGCGAGGGGGTGCTGGTCCTCGCCGACGGCCTGCCCGCCGAGGTCGAGCTGCACGGGCAGCTCGTCGTAGCGGTCGAGGACGTCCGCGAGGCGGGCGGCGAGCGCGACGTCCTCGGGCTCGCACGACTCGGCGTAGCGCAGCGGCAGGCGGGCTGCATCGTACGAGTAGGCCACGGTGCCGGAGGAGCCGTCGGCGCTGGGCAGGGGGACGACCGCGCCGTCCAGCGTCACCTGGGCCCAGTTGCTGGGCAGCGCCGTGCCGTCGAGGATCGCCGTCGTGGCCGCCCGGGAGCCCGTCTCGAGCTCGGCCCAGCGGGCGTCGCCGCTCGCCTCGCCCAGCTGGCGGAACGCCGCGGGCGCCGCGTAGGACGGGTTGTACGACCACGGGCCCGGGCCCTGGGCCCACGGCCCGGGCAGCAGCACGCGGCCGAGGGGGGTCTCGACGGTCATCTCGTCGAGGACGGCCGTGCCGAGCTCGACGCCGTCGCGGGTCCACTCGGGGCGGTCGAAGGCCTCTCCGGCGACGACCAGGGCGCGCGCGGCGTCGACGTCGGCGTCGCTCGCGGGCATGTCGTCGACGACCTCGCCGTCCTCCCAGCGCCAGGCCAGCAGGCCGTCGGGGCGGACCAGCTCGCGCTGGGTCCAGCGCCAGGTGTCGTCGAACGCCTCCTCGTCGCCGATCGCCGCAGCGACGAGCATGCCGTAGGCCTGCCCCTCGCTCACGGTGTCCCCGCCCTGGTCGGTGCGCACGACGCGACCGTCGTCGAGGTGGTCGGCGAGGAAGTCCTCGCCGAGCTGCCGCGGGCTGCGGGCCGTCGCGTCGGCGGAGCCGGGCTGCGGGGTCGAGGAGGGCGTGCCTCCGGCCTGCGGCGGGGTGCCGCCGGGCCGGACCACGACCAGGGCGACGACCGCCACCGCGACCACCGCCACGACGGCGACGGCGGCGAGGAGGAGCTTCGTCCTGAGGGGCATGTCGGTCCTTCCGGTCGGTGCGGGGTCGGTGCGGTGGTCAGCCGGAGCGTGGGCGGGACGACGGGCGTCGTCCGCGCCGCGCCCGGTCAGCGGAGGCCGAGGAAGGCCAGCACGCGGTCCCAGGCGCCGGAGGGGCGCTCGTCGTCGTCGGCCGCGAGGGCCCCGCCGCCCGTCTGGACGCCGCCGACCGGGGTGGCCGCGGTGGCCGCGCTGTCGGTGACGGGGACGGCCGTGATGCCGCCCGTCGAGTTGTCGACGACGAACACGGTCGAGACGGTGCCCGCGGCGAGGTCCACGTCGGCCGAGCCCGAGACGTCGTCGCCCTCGATGTCGATCGTCCACGGGCCGGCGGCGACCTGGGCGTACTGCGTGGCGCTGCCGAAGGCGGCGTCCTTCGCGATGGGGGTGCCGGTGCTCGTGGTCACGTCGACCTCGTCGGCCACGTTGGCGACCTGGACGAGGCGCAGCTTGGCCTGGCCGGCGTCGGGCGACCGCAGGTCGTCCTGGAAGACGCGCGTCTGCAGGTCGCTGCTGCGGCCGTAGGCGGCGACCGTCGAGGGCTGGTCCTGCTCGACCGTGACGCTCGCGCTGAGCACGGGCTTCGCGCCCTCGGTGCCGCTCGGCGTCATGGCGACCGTGTAGGTGCCGGCGGGCAGCTCGGCGTAGGGGCTGACCTGGCCGAAGACGACGTCGTCGAGGTCCATGACCACCTGGCCGCCGGCGACCGCCGTGAGCGTCACGTCGACCGCCTTCGTGTCGGGCGAGAAGTGGCCGACGCGGACCCACCCCTCCTCGGCCGTGGGCGCGGCGGAGGCGGGCGCGGCGACGAGGGGGGCGGCGGCGAGCGCCGCGGCGGCCCCGACGAGGGCGAGGCGGCGGGCAGGGGTGGAGCGGGCGAGGGTGCTGCGGGTGGGGGCGTGCATGGTGTTCCTTCCGTTCGGGGCGGGGGACGATCCGGGGCGGTGCCGAGTGGTGCCGTGCGGGGTGGGCAGGTGCGGGGCGGACGTCATCGGGCGAGCGCGGCGCCGGTGGGGACGGACCAGGTGACGCGGAGGCCGCCGTCGACGTCCTCGACCTGCTCGGGGCCGTAGGCCGGGCCGAGGTCCTCGAGCAGCTGACGGGTCGCGGCGCGGTCCTGGCCGTCCCGGTCGGCGACGACGAGGCTGCGGAAGGGCTGCGACTGCTCCCCCGGCAGGGCCTCGAGCCGCTCGACCGTGACCGGTCCGAGCGACGCCAGCTGGGCGAGGGAGAGCACGGCCCGCTCGTCGAGGCGACCGTCCGCGAGCGCGGTGGCCACCTCCTCCGGCGCGTCGAAGGCGGTGTTGGCGTCGAGCTGGCGCCCGACCTCGCTGCGTGCGATCGCGGCCTCGTCCGCCTGCTGCTGCGCGGCCGGGGCGCCCTGCGCGTCGATGCGGCGCACGTCGACCTGCTGGTCGTCCTGGCCGAAGCTCGCGACGACGGTCGAGTTCTCGAGCGCCTGGCCGATCTGGGGCGCGTCGGGCCCGGAGGTGCGGATCGAGTCGGTCGTGACGATGTAGTCGGAGTCGGCCCAGCCGTTGGGGTTCTGGGCGATGACGGCACCGTCGGTGTCGAGCTTGTAGAACCAGATGACGTCGTCCCGGTCGAAGCCGGAGCGGACGAGGTCGACCCACATGGCGTCGTCGACGAGCAGCCGGCTGTCCTCGGGGACGTTGTCGACGACCCAGTCCTGGGCCTGGCGCATCGGGGCGTCGAGGTCGGCGAGCAGGAACCCTCGCAGCTGGGTGGCCCAGAGCGGGGCCGCGACGACCACGGCCGCGGCCGTGACGCCGATCCAGGCGGCGGAGGCGGTCCTCCTGGCCGTGGTGGCGACCCGGCCCGCGGCGCGACCGCGCCAGGCGCGGACCGCCGACTCGCCCACCCCGGCCACGAGCAGGGCCGCGAAGGGCAGCAGCACGATGACGTAGGGCACGGGCAGGTAGCCGCCGGGGCGGAACATGAAGGCCAGCAGGAAGACCACGAGCGCGGCGAACGGCCGGAGGCGGTGCACGGCGAGCGCGACGACGGCGGCCAGGGTGCCGAGCACGATGAGCACCGGGTCGAGGGCCCACCACTGCGCGGCGGCCGCGTTCGCCAGGTCGCCGGGGACGAGCACCGAGCCGCTGCCCTCGCGGCTGCCCAGCTGGTAGGTGATGCCCTCCCAGAGGCTGACGCGTCCGCTGCCGGGCGCGACCTCTCCCTTGACGAGGGCGAGCGCGACGTAGCTCAGCCCGACGAGGGTGAGCAGGGCGGCCGAGACGGAGAGCGTGTACCGGCGCGTGGCCCTGTCGGCCGTGCGCCACATCACCCAGGCCAGGAACGGCAGGGCGAGCAGGTAGGTCTCCTTCGAGAGCACGGCGATGCCGAACGCGGCGGCGGCGCCGACGAAGCCGGCGAGCTGGTAGCGGCGGCTCAGGGCGAGCAGGAACGCCGCGATCAGCCACGGGGTCGCCACGTTGTCGAGGTAGACCGTGCGGTGGTACTGCAGGGCGAGCGGCGACAGGGCGAAGACCGCGACCGCGACCGTCGCGGTGACGCGGGCGAGGCCGACGCGGCGGGCGAGGGCCCAGAGCAGCACGGCGGCCACGAGGGTGGCGACGAGCACGGCCTCGCGGGCGGCGAGGACGGCCAGGTCGTACCGCGCGAACGCGCCGGTGAGGGTCGTGTACGCCGAGATCTGCAGCCAGCCGACCGGCGGGTGGTCGTACCAGTAGGTGTAGTGCGTGATCTCGCCGAGGTTCGCGACCGCCCAGGCCTGGGCGGCGTAGGTGCCCTCGTCGTCGATCCGCTGGGGGCTGCCGGCCATGTTCCAGGCCTGCACGATCGCCGAGAGCGCGAGCACGGGCAGCAGCCAGACGAGGTCCCGACCGCGGCGTCGGATCCACGAGGGGCGCCGGGCCCAGCCGTCCTGCTCGGGCACGTGCGGCTCGCGCCGGGGTGCAGGAGGCGCGACGGTCGTCGGGCGGGGGCGTTCCGTCGTGGCGGTCATCGGGCACCTCCGGTGCTGGTGGCGAGCTCGGGCTGGGCCAGGGCGGCGGGGACGGGGGCCTCGTCGCGGTGGGCGCCGGTGTGCTCGGTCTTCTCCCACGCGTTCACGCCGCGCAGGTGGCGGTGGACGGCGCGCACGGCGGCGAGGGCGAGGAACACCTGGTACGGCAGCAGGCCCCAGACGAGCCGGGCGTAGTCGCGCACCCGGACCTTCTCGCCGTAGGTGCGGCCGAACTCGGCGAGGCCGGTCATCTCGACGGCGAGGAGCACGAGCGTCGGGGCGAGCGGCACGAACGAGATGAGCGCGATCGCCGTGGGCACCTTCGTGGTGAGGATCAGCACGATCGACAGGGGGATCATGAGGCCGGTCGCCGCCTGGATGAAGGGCATGGTCAGCAGGTACCGGGCCATGAGGCGCTGCCGGATCGTCGGCAGCTTCTTCCACTCGCCCTTGGCGAGCACCTGCATGAAGCCCTGGTTCCAGCGCGTGCGCTGCTTGAGCAGCGAGACGAAGGTGCCCGGGGTCTCCTCGCGGGTGACCACCTCGGGGCTGTAGGCGACGACGACCTTGGCGCCGGCGCTCGAGAGCCGCACGCCGAGCTCGCAGTCCTCGGCGAGGCAGGAGGCGTCCCAGCCCTCGGACCAGTCGAGCCACTCGCGACGCGCGAAGACGGTGTTGCCGCCGAGCGGGATGAACTTGGCCTTGGCGTGGAAGTGCAGGCGCGAGCGGAACCAGAAGTAGTACTCGAGGACGTTCCGCAGGCTCCACCAGCTGGAGCGGAAGTTCATGAGCTGCACACCGCCCTGGACGACGTCGGCCTGGGTCTCGGTGAACTTCGAGTCGACGAGGGTGAGCAGGCGCGGGTGCACCTCGTCCTCGGCGTCGAACACGCCGACGACCTCGCCGCGCGACGTCTGCAGCGCGAGGTTGAGGGCCTTGGGCTTGTTCTTGGGCTCGCTGTCGTCGACGACGACGCGGATGATCTCGGGGTGGCGGGCGGCGGCCTCGCGGGCCACGCGCTCGGTGCCGGGGTCGTCGTGGCCGACGATGGCGATGATCTCGAAGTCGGGGTGGTCCTGCTGGGCGAGGCGGTCGAGGGTCGCGCCCATGACCTCCTCCTCGTGCCGCCCGGGCACGAGCAGCGTGAACGAGTGGGCCGAGGGAAGGGGGTCGTCGCTGAAGCGGCTGCCGTCGAGGGTGTCGCGGGAGCGCCAGGCGTGCAGCATCCACCACAGGGTCGACACGGCGACCGCGGTGAGCAGGAGGCTCACGAGCACCAGCGAGGAGTAGCCGACCCACTCGAGGGGCGACCAGTCCGGCAGCGTCAGCCCGAAGGCGGCGGCGGTGCCGTCCGCGCCGCCGGTGCCGCGGTTCGGCACGAAGGTGCCGGGGGCCGCGGGGGCGTCGGGCGTGAGCAGGGGCTGCGGCTCGGCAGCGGCGGTCAGGGTGGGCGACGTCGTCACGGGTGGGTCTCCGGTCGGGTCAGGTCGGTCGGGGTCGAGCGGTGCGCGGTCGGGTGCGCGTGCTCCTCGGGAGCACCTCGGCCGCTTCGGGGCGGTCGGGGTGCGGAGCGCTGCGGTGCGCGGTCGGCGTCGGTCGGGTGGGCCTCGGCGAGCGGACCGTCACGCCCCCTGACGGGGGACGTGACCTGGGTCGTGACACCGGTTCGGGGGCCACATGGCCCCCGGTTTGGTCGGGGTACGCCGTTCCGGGCGTCCTGCCAGGTGCCCGACACGTGGTGTTCACATCGGGACCGACGGGTCGGACTGCCCCGCGGCCTCCTGCGCGCGTAGGGTCGGGCCATGGAGTTCAGGTACCTGGGAGACAGCGGTCTCAAGATCTCGGAGATCACGTACGGCAACTGGCTGACCCACGGGTCGCAGGTCGAGAACGACGTGGCGACGCAGTGCGTCCGCGCCGCGCTCGACGCCGGCATCACGACGTTCGACACGGCGGACGCCTACGCGAACACGGCGGCGGAGCAGGTGCTCGGCGACGCCCTCAAGGGCGAGCGGCGCGAGTCGCTCGAGATCTTCACGAAGGTCTACTGGCCGACCGGCCCCGGCGGGCACAACGACGTGGGCCTCAGCCGCAAGCACATCACGGAGTCGATCGACGCGTCGCTGCGCCGCCTCGGCACCGACCACGTCGACCTCTACCAGGCGCACCGGTACGACTCCGAGACGCCCCTGCACGAGACGATGCAGGCGTTCGCCGACGTCGTCCGTCAGGGCAAGGCGCTCTACATCGGCGTCAGCGAGTGGGACGCCGAGCAGATCCGCGCGGGCCAGGAGCTCGCCGCCGAGCTGGGCGTGCAGCTCATCTCGAACCAGCCGCAGTACTCGATGCTCTGGCGCGTCATCGAGGAGGAGGTCGTGCCCACGAGCAAGCAGCACGGCCTCGGCCAGATCGTCTGGTCCCCCATCGCGCAGGGCGTGCTCACCGGCAAGTACAAGCCGGGGGCCGAGCTGCCCGCGGGCAGCCGCGCGACCGACGAGAAGGGCGGCGCCGACATGATCAAGCGCTTCCTCACCGACGACGTCCTCACGGGCGTGGCCCGCCTCGAGCCCGTCGCCTCCGACCTCGGCCTCTCGATGGCGCAGCTCGCCGTGGCCTGGGTGCTGCAGAACGACAACGTCTCCTCGGCGATCATCGGCGCGTCGCGCCCCGAGCAGGTGCACGACAACGCCGGCGCGGCGGGCGTGCGCCTCTCCCCCGAGGTCATGACCGCGATCGACGACGCCGTCGGCCACCTCGCCGAGCGCGACCCCCGCAAGACGGTCTCGCCGGCGCAGCGCCCCGCCTGATCGACGGGAATGCTGGCGCTTCTCATGCGCTTGCATATACTCGTACCGTCCCGATGACACGTCATCGACCCCCTCAGACCCCACAGGAGACATCCATGGCCATCACCACCGAGCAGATCCCCGCCGGCACCTGGACCCTCGACCCCACGCACAGCGAGGTCTCGTTCAGCGTCCGCCACCTCGCCATCAGCAAGGTCAAGGGCACCTTCGAGCGCTTCGACGCCACGCTCACCACGAGCGAGGACCACACCGCCAGCTCCGTGCAGGCGACGATCGAGGTCGCCTCGATCAACACCAACCAGAAGGACCGCGACGGCCACCTCCAGACCGGCGACTTCTTCCTCGCCGAGGAGCACCCGCAGATGACCTTCACCTCGACGAGCATCGAGGAGAAGAAGGGCGACGACTTCCTGGTCCACGGCGACCTCACCCTCCGCGGCGTGACGAAGCCCGTCACCCTCGACGCCGAGTTCGGCGGCCTCGTCGTCGACGGCTACGGCCAGACGAAGCTCGGCTTCTCGGCGAAGACCAAGATCGACCGCACCTCCTTCGGCGTCAACTGGAACGCGGCCCTCGAGGCCGGCGGCTTCACGCTCGGCAACGACGTGACCGTCTCGCTCGAGATCCAGTTCGTCCTCGGCGCGTAGCAGCCCGCCGCTCCGCGCGGCACCCGGAGGGCCCGCACCTGCTCGGCAGGTGCGGGCCCTCCGTCGTGCCCGGGTCAGGCCGCCGGCTGCCCGGCCAGCAGCCGTCTCAGCAGGGCGCGTTCGCCCAGCGTCCAGGCCGCGCTGGTCACGACGTACAGGGCCGCCGCCAGGGGCACGACCGCCGCCACCACGACGGTGACGAACGGCAGGAGGCGCAGCACCGGAGCGAGGCCCGGCACGTCCTGCCCGGGGCCGGCCCCGGGCACCGCGGCGGCGGACGTCGCCCCCGCGGCGCGGAGCGACGCCCGGCGCGTCAGCTCGGTGACGACGGCGAGCAGGGCGAGCAGCCCCAGGACGGTCGCCGCCGCGGCGGGCCCCGCGGCGAGCGCGGCGGCGAGGCCGCCGTCGAGCGGGGCGCCGACCAGCGCGCCCTCCAGGAGCGACGCGGCCGCGCCTCCTGCCGCCGGGTGGGCGAAGAGCGCGTAGACGCAGGCCAGCACCGGCGCCTGCGCGAGCGTCGGCAGGCAGCCGGCGAGCGGCGAGACGCCCTCGGCGGCGTAGAGCTCCTGCAGGGCCCGCCCCCGGGCCTGCGGGTCGCGGTGCCGGCGGCCGAGCTCGGCGACGCGGGGCGCGAGGCGGCGACGGCCGATCTCGGCGCGCACCTGGGCGACGCCGACGGGCACGAGCACGAGCCGCACGCAGGCGGTGACGAGCACCACCGCGAGGGCGGCGGCGGAGGCCCCGGCCAGCGGGGCGACGAGCTCGGCGGCGGCGCCGAGCAGGGCGGTCAGGCCGTCGAGCACGACGGCGAGGGGCGGGAAGGCGGACGGGTCCATGGGGGTCCTCACGAGGGAGCGGGCGGGTCGCGTCGGACCGCCCGGTCACGTCGAGGACGCTCAGGCGGTCGGGGCGACCGCCCCCGGGGCCCGGCTGCGCACGTGGCCCCGCGCGTCGGGGTCGCGGCGCCACACGAGCACGCGCACGTCGACCGGCTCGTCGAGGGCAGGAGGCGCGACCGCGCCCGCCAGGCCCACGAGCGTGAGCACCACGCGGACGACGCCGACGAGCACGACCACCGTCGCGGCACCGAGCAGGCCCACGAGGAGCGCCGCCGGCACGGGGACCAGGTCGCCCGCCGGCACGGCGCCGTCGACGACCGCGAGGACGCGGGCGAGGAGGGCGAGGCCGAGGAGCACGCTCCGAGACTACGTGGCGGGGAGGCTCGGGCGCGAGGCCGTCCGGCGCCGGGAAGGATCGGGGCTCCCCCGTCGTTGTCGACCGCAGCAGCGCCCGCCGACGACAGGAGCCCCGATGACCGACTGGACCGCCCTGCAGCAGCGCGCCGCCGAGGAGTTCGCCCGCCGGGTCGACGCCGTCGACGACTGGGACGCCCCGACCCCCGACGCCGAGTGGCGGGTGCGCGACCTCGTGGCCCACGTGACCCGTGAGCAGCAGTGGGTCCCCCTGCTGCTCGCCGGCGTCGGCTCGGCGACGCCCGAGACCGCCCTCGAGCCGCTGGGCGACGACCTCGCGTCGGCCTGGCAGCGTCACGCCGGCGCGGCGACGAAGGCCTGGCAGGGCGCCGACCACGGCGCCGTCGTGCGCATCGGCAGCGACGAGGTGACCGTCGCCGAGTACCTCGCCGAGCAGGTCAGCGACGTGGCCGTGCACGCCTGGGACCTCGCCCGGGCCGTGGGGGCCGACGAACGCCTCGACGACGACCTCGTGGCGGCGGTGTGGACGGTCTTCGAGCCGCAGCGCGACGCGCTCGAGGCGTCCGGCCTCTTCGCCTCGCCCGTGCCCGTCCCGGAGGACGCCCCGCTCCAGGTCCGCCTGCTCGCCCTCACCGGGCGCGACGCGCGCTGACCGCCCGGCGGTCCCCCAGCCTCCTGGGCCCCGCGCATGGTTGGGTGAGCGCATGACCCGACCCGCCGACCGGCCGTGGCTGCACAGCTATGCCCCGGACGTCCCCGCCGACATCGAGCCCGTCACCGGCACCCTCGCCGACCTCATCGACGAGGCGGTCGAG
>Ga0265780_10007865_pt1 | contig 13032 bp, 16 predicted proteins | sample P1T30metagenome_FD_192432 | JGI IMG/M metagenome (GOLD analysis project Ga0265780, IMG submission 192432) | Plant litter microbial communities from East Loma Ridge, Irvine, California - P1 T30 | ecosystem: Environmental > Terrestrial > Plant litter > Unclassified | place: USA: California...
CACATCTACTAACAACGGCAGATCAGAACTTACTCTTGAGTGAGGCAGATCTCGCAGGCATCTCTGTAGATGACACCGCTGTCAGAGCGACCAATGGGAGTGGCGTATTTGGCTCTCTCTCCGTGTACCATGCTCTCCACTGTTTGGAGAGATTACACCACTTTGCGTACTTTGACGACTACTACTCGACGCTGACTCACGAGGAGAAGCGCGTCCTGAGCTATCATACAGGTACGAGACTGATATCTATGCTGCCACATGTGGTTGCTCTTCGTTTAACAAACAACATCCAGATCACTGTTTGGGCTTCTTACGGCAGTATGTTCAATGCAACGCCGATACCACGCCTTACACGATGCACTGGGTACAAGAGTAAGCCGATCCAAGACGCTCGAGAAGAATTTCTCTCTGTGTACGTTCAGCAACATGTACACTAGCTGATGTCTATACAACAGAGGGCTTGTGCCTGCGCCTAAGCTCGATGCCCTGAAGCACACTTGTGTGAACTGGGATCGAATCGACGACTGGGCTGGAGAGCGTAGATTTGTTGCCACAAATGACAACATTCAACATCCCTTGTATGGTAAGAGATTTACGCGCCTTGTTTCCCACGGAAAAGCATTTTAATTCTTGTGCAGGAAATCCGTTTGGTAATAAAGATCATCCAGCGCTTGGTATTGTGATTATCGACGGGCATCATTATGTAACATCTAACGGCACCGTGTTGCCACAATCATAGACTAAAAGCTGAAAGGTAATATCAATTGGTAGCAAAGGCCGTCGTGTGCACACCATGCATGCCCACTTCTCTGACGTCGTGCAACTGTAGATTTGTCCTCAAAGCCACCTTATTTTGTTCGGAAAAAGTCGATTGACAGTATACTAATCCTCGAATTTGCAATTAGATGTGATTACAAGGCATTTGCCTCCGGTTACCTGTGCGAGGCAAGGCGTTTGCGCCCATAAGCGAATTCGCCTGTGCGGGTCATCAACCGACGCTAAAATCTGAGCTCCTCGCTCGCAACGTGGAAGGAAGGCTGAGTTAGAAAAAAATGTATCAAAATTCTCCTTGCATGATAAAAGTTTGCCTCAGAGTTTGCGATTCTTCGGATTTTTACTGCAAGGGATAGCCCTCGAGCGGACCGATCCTGTTTCCGTAGACAATCGCTCAGCCCGCTGTAGCCGCTGGACGGGCCGATTCGGGGCCGATTTATTCGGGAGATGGACCTCATGGATCAGGCCCTCCTCAGGCGAGGCTGCTGCCTATTGATTTCCGAAACGAGATGTGTCGCGCACCGTGCACGATAGATTGCTGCTCAGTGACACGACTTCGCCGTCCCCGTGTGTATGGGATGTTGCCTGCACGTTTATCTGCACTTGAGCATTCCGCATGAAGCTCTATGCGCCCATGGAAGTTGTGCTCCGAGGTCCCCATAGTACGAGGCAATATACGGTGCATGCCGTTGGCTGTCGATAGCAGGGCTATAGGCAGCAAGATGATGCAGTGCGGGATGAGCACTGTACAATTTAGGAGGCGGAGGAGGTCCAGACTGTCGGGCGCAATTCATGTCTGCTCCGGCACGGCACAGAGCATGGTCGAGTCGCTTTGCTTGTGTAGCACGGAAGCACAGGGCTTGGGAGCATTGCAATGCTATGTATTGACGGAGCTAGTAGATCTGCACGAAGCCGTGTGTCGCATCTGGAGACGTTTGCATGAACATTGCGATGTTTATGGTCCCTGCTCTTGACATGTCGCAATCGCAGTCGAAACGAGAATAGCGCCCGTGGTACGTGGAGAACTGGCCCGCTTTGTCCCGCACGGTTGCCAGCATCTGTTTTTGGAGCTCGGCTCGGTTGGGAGGGGTCTGTGTCGCAATACGAAGTGGGCAACTCATGAGTAGAGGAGGAATCGTAGATATGACGGTCCCTGGTCACACGCGATGGAATTCAAGATAAGGATGAACAGGGTAAGCCTACTTCCTGTTCCTGCCAATGTCGCCATGACGACTCCGCCGTTGACTTCAAGTGTCGTGCTGAACCTTGGAAGAAGCAACGTGGGGGCGGACACAGCCAATACAATCGTCGATGCAACGGGCGAAGTGAACTGCATCTGCAAGTCACTCAATGGCGTCGGACAGGAACTCCCTGCAGATCCCTGCTGGGCGATGCGAGCTGCAGCTCAATTGCCCGCTCTGGTTGGTAGCACAGTGAATGAGCGAGCTTGATGGCTATCTCGCTTGTTGTTGCTATGCATGGAAGCATCAGCGTGCTGGGCGAGGCGTCACTAGTACTTGGAGAAGTCAATAGCCTATCACGCAGTCCACGAGTTGTTGGATCTAAGAGAAAGCGTGACTGAACTGGCGTTCTGACGACCGATCAGGAGCACATGGCCCTCGCCGGATGCCTGAATCAGAGGACAGACCCAAGAGAGAGTCCAGGTCGGCCTGTGCACAACCGATTGAAAGGGTCGCTTGAAGCGCTGAGCGGCAAGCGAAGTCTCGAGGTCCTCCATGCGCTCGGATAGCAATTTTTGCGCGGCTGTAGCGACGAATGGGCTGACCCTCGTAGAAAGAGGACGCAGATTGTGTTGAGGAATTGTGCTGGACGCACACATGGCGGCAATTCCATTTGAGCGAGCAAAGCGCAGATCGTTCATGCAACATAGAGAGCGGTTCGTTGGTGTCGGGATTCTTTTGCGGACAGACCCGGAGCAAATGAAGATCCGAACGAGCGACAGCTTCAAGCGCAAACTGACAACGACGACCCCATTTACCGAAGCGCACCACGCATCGACTGTATACTAGTTCGAGCTGGTATACTTTGGCTAGGGCGGCGCATGAGGAGTATGGCTGCCAACATTCCTGCCCATGAAGCACACGAGGTTGGATTTCCTCACTCAGCATTCCCCGTGCTGTGCGCGCAATACGGTGCTTACGACGAGAGTGACAGGACCTGCAGGGGTCGATGTCAGACATGCCTGCTGCAAGCGATCATGCCTTCGCTCGACATTATGACGAAGATAACGGAAGATGGTCTGCTGCAACGACTGTGAAGGATAGCGGTAGTCCAAGACGAGGATATCGCGCGACGCGCAACTTTGAGCCGGACGATAGACGAAGATCCACGGATGGCCGCACAGCGTAGTCCAGGATTGCGTGGGGAGTGGTGCGTCCAGCAGATGACCTATGAAACCGATATCTTGCCTCCCTTCCTGTTCATGCCATGCTGAATTAGGCGGGCTTGTACCTACCTTTGCTTGTCAGTCATCTGGTCTGCCCTGCGCCGGAAGAGGCAGATGACTGCTAGCGAATTTCGTCATGGAGAGGTTGCTCATGGTGTCACCCCCTCGGGCGATGGTGTCTTCACTATCCAACTGTCTGCCACAGACATGGCACCGCGGCCGAAAACCCTTCTGTAGTCTGCAGTCTGCATCGCATCGGCACCATTTCAAGAGGCCTTCGGATGCTGCAGGAAGAGGGCAAATCTCGCGTTGAGTTGGCAGCACCGCAGTGGCCAAGCTAACCCATGTCGCAGCGAATGGCAGCGAATGGCAACGAATGGCAGCGAATGGCATGCGAACGCAGACGACGCTCATGCGCAGGCAGGCTAGAGCGCTTCGGGCGAGAGGGGTGCAGACTGGTGCAGACTGGTGCAGGACAGCTCGCGCGCTCCCAGCGGCAATGAAAATGATTAGCCTGGGGCTTGGCTATGCAGAGGATGTGTGGGCCCCTGCTCACTTCACCTGTGGAGACGCGTTAGCGTGGGGACAGCCAACAAGGTTGTCCGCCCGGGTGCACCTCAGGCACGGTTCATAAGACTATCCTCCTCGCTCCCGTCTCCACACGGCCCTTCCGCTCAAGAGCTCAAATACCCATCTCATGACTCTTATCTGAGACTTCACATCTTGCTCAACACCCTCACGTCTCTGCTCAGGCGAATATTATCGACCACCATACCCACAGTCCAGCATCCGTCACATCATCCTCCACTCAGCTGAGCACTGCCTCGTCAGCTCCCACTACTTTATATATCACCTCCCCTGATCGATTGTTCGGTCCAACATTCTCACTTCTTCTCTACAATGGCTTCCTGGAGCAACGACTACTGCCTCTCGTGCGACGGCCAGATGTCTGAGCCTTCGGCGTACTGCAGCCAGGCGTGCAGGCTAGCAGATCTGGAGAAGGCTGGTCGTACCCAAACGTCACAACTCTCTTCCTCGGCATCTTCAACATCAAGTTCCAGCAACGGTTTCTGCCTCCCACCCGCAGTCAACTTCTCAGCGTACAAGGCGCCATCCAGGTCAAAAGGATTCGACGTAGCACCAGCCAGTCCCTACCACTACTACCCGACTGCCAACGGCTCCTACTTGGCCCCACCCACAGCAAGGCCGGCAGCACCCCAGCGAAGCCTGACTCCGTCTTCATCAAGGTCGTCACTTGCATCAGCCTCGTCACAGACGCAAGCCGGCGTCTCGCAACAGGCGGCAAGTCAGCTGAACAGCTACATGCGATCGTTCGACCAAACACGAGACATGAAGCGAAGGTACAACCAGTACTAAACGACGTCTTACTCCGGACTGAACGATCATGACCCGCAGGCGTTGTCACTTTTTCTGCTTATTCTCAGCTGCATTGTGCCTGGCAGTTGCCCGCACAAAGCCCGGCGTGGCTCACGGAGTTTCTTACTGCATACCACGGGAAGCGTCAGCACTACGTTTCGCACATGTACTTTCTCATATGTCCACCCTGTTACATGTTCGGCGGTGTACGACTAAAAGCATAACTGTCTCCTTACTGTTCGATATCACATAGCTGCGGCAAGAGCTGCACGGGTTCTGGGAAGCATTCGCGGTCAGGTCAGGTGATTGGGGTGATGACTTGCAGGAGCTTGGTAGCTTTCACGGATGGAAATTCATCTCACTCTTAGGGACGTCGGTAATGACGCGTCCGCAATTCCTCTCATACCATAAGAAGGTAGTCGCTGCGGCGCGATCAAATGGAAGGAACGACCAGGCTCAGTGCCTGGCGATAGCATGTCACACTTCCCCTCTTCGTGATGGACTAATGTCTGCATGACGGCGTTCGACAGCCGCCTGTCCTACCCCGACATGTCTCACTGTCATGGCAGATCGCCCGCCGGACCCCTCAATCCACGTGACGGCTGCAAAGTGCATCATCGACTCGCGCACTTGTCTGTCCCACGAGACGCAGCCACGCACAAACCTTCTCGGGACCTCCTCGGGACGCTCCACAGCGATGCGCTCCAGGCCCAGCACTCTGTCCGCCCCTATGATTGTGGCGCCTTCAGACTCTCAGCTCTTGCAAGCGAGAAGGCGCAATTCCAGAATCGTGAGACGCGGCACAGTCTGACTGTACACGGGTGTTATTGCGGCACAGACCAGGAAGATTTTTCTCTCGCGGCGAAGCAGAAAGCAGCCACGCCCAACAGACGTGGCTTTGCGACGAAGAAAGGCCGCTGGGAGGCAAATTGCATGATAGGCAGCACACTCGAGCTTCCCAACACACACAAGAGAGCCTGTCCCCGGCGGCGTGGCACCCCCAATGTGCATCGCCCGCCGGTGCCCTGTAGAAGCATTTGGTACGCTCCACTGCAGCAACGCCCTGACACGTCTCCACCAGCGCCTGCATGGCCTCCGCGTATTGGCCAGCCATGCCTGCACGCTCATTGCCCGCAGCACGCAACTGGCTAGGTTCGGTGCAAGTGGGTGCAGGTGGGCCATTCACGCTTGGCTTCCCCGCATCTGTGACGGCACGGAACGAATGACATGGATGGCGAGTGCAGGGACCATCCTCTCTTCTCGCAAGCAAAAGCAAATATCCCACGCTGCTTGGGCTCGTCATGCGACGGTTGATATGGCGCAACATCTCCGTCCTCTCGTATCTCCCCATGGTGGCGCGCTCCCATCGTCCCGTGCAGCCTCGTCTGAAGAGTTAATTTTCCAGCGCACCTCCTGAACGGTATGCCTCGCTCTTATCGCTTATCGGCTTATATCCGTGCTGCTCAACATCGTCTCCACCACACCAAGCCGGAGATGACTGCCCTATATTTCTGTCTGCCGGAAATCAACTTCGGGCCCCGACCGAGCAATCACGACTCCCAACACCATCCCTGACTACCCGCCGCGTTATGTCATCAGCCCAGGCTTCGGGGTTGTCCTGTCTTGAGTGGTCGCTTGTGTGACCGAGGCGTCCCTCGACACTCTGACCACCAGGGCGTGACCGGACGACTCCGTGCTGGGAACACTGGCTCGGCTCAAGCTGCCGCCATCGCAATACAATAATATTTGCGATATTCGTGGCGGTCCGCAAGCACGACTGTGAAGAGTTTTTCCAAACATCACCAAAGGACCGATGCGCTGGCTCGATGAGGCGGTAGTTTAGATCGAGACGCAGTTGCGGGATATCCAGGCACGAAACGCCAGCGCATCCTCGTTTTGCGCTTTGTGCCTGTTTCACGCGCATCTCAACAGAACTTTGCCCACAGCCCGGAGACCTTATGCGGTCCCCGACGGTTGCCTTACCGCCCCAACACGCAATGTCTATGGCGCCATGCGGCTCTTTGAGGCTCAACGAGCTCCGAACACCGCTGGCCAGAACAACGCCGACTCGAGCATGCGAACTCACGACCGCTTTAGGTTACTAGTGCTTGACCGCCTCACAGCAGAGGCGCTCAGCAACTCGTGAAGGCCCGAGATCGGTATCGTGGGCGGCGGGAAGATCATGTGTGATCGTCAGAGTTCGCAGCTGCTCGACCGTAGAGGCGGTCTGTATCGCTCGAGGCCACGAGGTCACGTCAAGGCCCTCATGACGCTCAAGCGCTCTTCTCTAGTCAACTCTGCGTGTCATGACATATTTCCGGACGGCCTCTAGCAAAGAGCGGTGTCTCACATAGGTGGGTGCGCACGCCCAATGCTGAAAAGCAAGGAAAGTATCAAGCCCAACTGTGCGTTGACTACCGGTACAAGCACCCACGACCTATCATCACACCTCGCTTATCGGTTCTGTGCGGTGATGGCGTCAAGATCAAGATCTCGCCGTTGTTTTCTTTTGCTCGGAGCACGGGACCGAGACAATTGACATTGGGCCTTGTCCGCTCCACCAGTGTCGGCCGCTACATTTGGACACGGTATTGAGCCACACTTTGGGGTTGGCAACAGTGACATTAAGCGATATCTTGGTGCACCGTGAAGGCAGGCACTCTTGAGTCAGGCACTCGCTTCTTGCTCGGCGTTCCTTCACCACTCTCTGTGTTAGGGCAATGAGTGTCGATCAGAGCCGTGTGTGGAATCGTGCCCGAAATGTCCTAACCTTCGGAACAGATATCGATATATCTGAATGTCACTGCCCGAGATGACCCGACCAGGTTGAGATTGATCATGTGTCGAGTCATATCCTCCACCCAGGCTTGCCGCTTGACCCTCATCTCCATCACCGGCACCAGCTACACGCCACAACTCGCGCGACCCCGGCCAACATTCACACAGTGAGCATTATATAAAAGTGAAATTTCTTGAGCGAGACACGGCACTTTGGTCAATTCTTTCATGGTAATAGAGTGTCGACCGAAAGAGCCGAAGCAAGGGTCCTACCTCAGGCGCGAAATCATCTCGAGCATGTCCACCAGCGCCATTGAACGAGCGTGGAGAGTTGCGATGCTGGGTTTGAACAAGCATTGGTGCAAGCAAAAATTTGGTTCGAGTATTCAATTGACCGTCTGTACACAGTAGAGACGGCGAGTTAAGTAAAGTTGAAAGGGACGCCGGGGGATATATCCGATGCCCAATGACGACGCCCAGGAAAAGGCAACGAGGTATGGTATCCAAACGCAAACAAGACTCCATATACACGAAAAAAAACGCCAGACTGGGCCTGGAGTAAGAAAGCCCAACGACGCATCCCTAGAGAGTGAGGAGGAAAGAAAAGGCCGAAACACCGTTTGCCTATCTGAAAAGAAAACTCGGCGGGAAAGGAAAGAGGGAAGAGATATCTCAAGCTGCCTCTGCCTTGGATCGCACTGCATCCGTCATCTTCCTCCTCTGCTTCTCCGCCCACTCCCGAGACGCAATACGTCCGCGCTCTGCCGCCTGTGCTCGGGCTTGCTTGGCTGCTTCCTCCTTCTCCCTGCGCTCGCGCTCCTTGGCTTCCTTCTCCATCTTATCTCTGTTAAACACCTCCCTGCCCTTGAGTTTCTGCTGCACCGCGTCGACGGGCGTAACCGTCGCCTTGGCGATGAGAAGGCTGTTGCGGCTCGATCCATTCGTGGAGTCGGACACGGAGCGGGAGAGCTGGACGCTGCTGCGTTTGCTGGCGAGGGAGGTGGAACGCTGGGGAGGTGGGGGTTGGAGAGAGTCAAGTTTGGGTGGAGGCGGGATTGTTACGCCTGGTGCTGCTCGAGATGGCAAGGCGACTGGTTTGCGGATTGTTGGTCGGGGCTTGGAGGCAGCGGCCTTCTTCGCGGCTTCGGCTTCCTCTTCGCGCTTTTGTCGCTCTTCGCGTTGTGTTCTGAGCTTGGCTGCCACCGCGTCGCCTGAGAGCTGGAAGGTGGCCTTTGTGAGAGGCTTTGTGGACTTGACTGTTGGTGGTGGCATGCAAATCGAAACTGGTCGAGGCTTTGGCTGTGGTGCTTGCGCACTTTCAGCTTCTCGCTTTTCTCGCTCCTCCTTTTGCGCTCTGAGCTTGGCCGCAATCGCCTCGCCTGGGAGCTGGAAGTTCGCCTTGGTAGGAGCCTTGGTCGATTTCGCGACTGGAGGCATGCTGATCGGTCGTTGCTTAATCGGCGCGCCCTCTGCATCTCTCTCCACTTGTCGCGTCAATCGCTCCTCTTTCTGTGCCTTCAGCTTCGCGGCTACTGTTTCGCTCGAGAGCTGGAAAGTCGGCTTAGTCGGAGCTCGTCCCTTGGGCGGAGGTGGGGGCGTAGGAAAAGACACGCTGACAGGCCGGCGTTTTGAAGCCAGGTAATCGAACGTCTCTGTGGAATCCTTCCTAATGTCTTTCACAGGCGCGACACGTACACTGGAGGCACGCGCAATCCCGGTAGCCGCCGGCTTCATACTTTTGGGAGCCGCACTGGGGGCTCTTGAAACTCTCGCGGCCACGGGTGTTTTGCGCGGCGTCTTTGCGCGTGCACTTGGGGTGGATGTCACATTTTTTGGAAAAGCCTTCTTGCGCGGCGACTTTTCCTCAGTCGACGAGTCAAAGTGCGAAACCGCCTTGCCAACATTTTCCAATGCTTCTTCTAGCGCATCCAAGGCCTCTATCGACTCTTCAATGCGCATAGGTGATTTAGATGCGCTTCGTGAGGTGCGCCCACTCGGTGTGCGACTCAATGCCGGTGTGCTTGTGATATCGGTCGGCCTCTCGGTTGCAAGAGTTTTTGGCTCTGGTTCGGACGTGACCTCAACTGACGGCGTAACAGCTTCAGAATCACTGCGCTGGGCTTCTTCAGGTTGCCGCACCACTACTTGCGTCTCTTGTGCTTCTGCTAGCTCGGGAGCTTGCTTCTCGTTTGTCTCGGCCACCTCAATCGCTTCCGCTCCGGCGCTCGTATCCTCGGTGACTGGACTCGGTTCGACCGTGTCGGTGTGCTGGTGTAGTTCTGGCTCTGGCGCGGTGATAGCATCCTGTGATAGCTCCTCAGGCTCGATTGTCGGTTCTGGCTGGGTCTCTACAGCAAGCTCTTCGTCTTCTGCTGCAGCAATGTCTTCTTTGATTCCGGTCAGAGTAAGCTCTTCTTGCGCGTCTTCGATTGGAGATTGTGCGACATGTTCCGTCGCAGGTTCAGGCCGAGGCGGAGAGTGAGCGCGCTGCGACTGCCGCATCTCCTCCTCTTGCTTTGCTAGCTGACGCCGAGTAAGGCGGACAGCTTTCGGCGCTGGACTTGCGGGGCGCTCATGCTCAACGGCAGTCGGCGCTGCATCTGCGCGCAGTTAGTGGTGGTAGGTGGGACCCGGGTCATAAAACGCCCACCTTGTGAAGGCTCTGCAATTGGCTCTTCAACGGCAGCTTCAATTGCGTCGTCTGCAGCTTGCGGTTCATCGGCGACAGGCACCTGGTCGTCCTCTACTGTCTTGCCCTTCTTGGCCTTGGCGCCCTTCTTTCCGCCCCTCTTGCTCTTGGTCCTGGTGAGCGTCTTCTTGGGCTCATCCTCTGCAAGATTCACATGTTCAGGCGATGCGTTGGGCGTGATCTCGTTCAGAGGGCTGCGCTCCTCGGAGGCATCGGTCGCGTCGGGGGTGGGCTCCTCTACAGGCTGCTGGGCGCGCTGGGCGGCGCGTGTGAGGCGCATTGTCGCGGGCAAGTATATTTCACTGGAAGTGGAAGCTCGAATTTATGCTGATTGCGAGTGACGCTGCTTGGACCAAGACATGTGTAACGAACAGGCGTGAATGTTGATGGGGGTGTTGATGCTCGACTGGCTGCTGCGGAGATCCCAGAGTGGATCATAACAAACACCCAAACACCCTTGCTAGGAATGGTTCGCGGACTAGCGCGCGGACCCTGGCGCGACCGTTGAAGAGCTTCGACCACGTGATGACACCTTCATATCCGATCCGCTACCGGAGCCCATTGACCAGCCGGTGGCATATAGCCTGACTAAGTAGCCATCAAAAGTCCGCTGGAAGGACCGTGAGATTTGGCCTGACAATAATTGCCCCTGACAAGGCATCGAAGGATTATCCAATCAAAGAGTAGCCAATTTTCTTTTTGCAGGCCTCAATAAGACGCGGCGTCTCCAATCGATCTCCAGATCCATTGCATCTGCATCAGCACGTGTCCGGAGGCACTCGATCATTCCCTCATCCATCGCACGTCTCCGAGCACCGGATGTGGACTCGGGGTCAAAGATTCCTCCAGAGCTCCGTGAACAGCCGGCTGTTGCCCCGCATGGCACCGACGTCACGAACCAATGCGCGCTCCCGCATAGATCAGATGTCCAAGCACTTGGATTCCAAGCCGTTCCTCGAACTGAACACCCCCTTCTCCACCGAACGAAGCTCGCGATTTGAAGACGGAAGCGGAAACGTAAAACGTCCGAAACCACAACCGAAACCACAAGAAAAGAAGATTGAACAACCGGTTGTAAAGATAGAGCCGGTACCGGAACCACCCAAGAAGATGTCGAGATCCAACCAGAAGCCACACCCTGCGCTGCTCATTCCTGGGCCAATTGAGTTTGACGATGCAGTTCTCGACTCCATGAGCCACTACAGGTACATTTTGGCTGATTGACGGCGCGCACAGCTTGTACTGACACACCCACAGTGAATCGCATGTCGGCCAGCCCTTTGTAAACTGCTTCAGCGAAGTCCTCCAAAACTTGCGCAAGCTCTTCCAGACCACGGACCCTGCCTCGCAACCTTTCGTCATCTCCGGCTCCGGTACACTGGGATGGGACCAAGTCGCCGCCAACCTGGTTGAGCCTGGCGACGAGGTGCTCGTCCTCCACACCGGCTACTTTGCAGACTCATTCACCGACTGCTTCGAGACCTATGGCGTCAAGGCGACACAATTGAAGGCGCCAATTGGCGACCGACCGCAGCTTGATGAAGTCGAGAAGGCGCTGAAAGAGAAGGAGTACAAGATGCTCACCGTCACACATGTCGATACTTCAACCGGTGTGCTCAGCGAGCTCAAGGCATTGAGCGAGCTCGTGCACCGCGTCAGCCCCGAGACCTTGTTCGTTGTAGACGGTGTCTGCAGTGTCGGCTCAGAGGAGATCCGCTTCGATGACTGGAAGCTGGATGCTGTTCTCACGGCTTCGCAGAAGGGCATCGGCTGCCCAGCTGGTCTCAGCATCATGATGGTTTCTGGCCGTGCCATTGAGAGGTTCAAGGCCAGGAAGACCAGGCCAACTTCCTACTTCGGCTCATGGAAGAACTGGCTCCCAAGTATGTTCAACTTTACCCCTTGACGCGTTGACAACTAACACCATCAGTCATGCAAAACTACGAGGCAAAGAAGGCGTCATACTTCGCGACTCCCTCGCCACAACTGGTCCACGCGCTCGACACTTCGTTGAAGCAGATTCTTTCGCGCCCGCTCGACCAACGCTTCGCCGACCATAAGGCTGCTTCACAAAAGGTCAAAAAGGCCGTTGCCGACCTCGGCCTGAAGCAACTCGCATCCAAGCCTGAGAACCAGGCCAATGGCATGACTGCAATCTACCTACCTGAGGGCTTCACACCTCCCGACGTCCTCCCCAATCTGCTGAAGAAGGGCGTCATCTTTGCCGGTGGATTGCACAAGGAGATCGCGACAAAGTACATCCGCTTCGGACACATGGGCGTGAGCGTGACAGACTCCGAGAGGCCTGATATCACAACCGCAATCCAGAGCTTGAAGGAGAGTCTCGCGGACGCTGGTTACAAGGCATAGATGGGTAGACATGCCGGTAACTAGAAGGTCTGCAAGATATCAGTAACACCAACAAATTTTTGAAAATACTTGGACTATGCATCTAGCAGAAATTACACAATGTATAACAGCCAACATAATATAAACAGTTCAGATTCATACTAATGCCCCAGAGCCCCAGACTTCCTGCTGACGAATTTCGGTGGCTTTGTATGCATAAAACCTGCGATCTTCAACCACAGTTTGACATCCAAGTCTCGCCAATCTGCCGACGACTCGGCAGCTGCTACCACGAGTCTTCAACGCGTACGACGCTTATATCCATCGGGCTAGAGTGCCCAGCAGCCGAGTGGTGTTAGTGGCTTAGCATCAGTGGAGTGGAAGCCAGCGACCTATGAGCTACTAGATTCGCCACACCTTCATCGAAGTGACCATTGTAATGCGGGAGGAGTTCAACGGATAGATGGGAAGAGTGGGTCAACTCGAGGCTGTGCCTGGCTTGGAAACACATCATGTCGGTTCTATTTACGGCTCCTGGGAATATGGGTGTAGTTCCCACATCTCCACTTTCTCGCAGGGCGTAGCAAGACCACTTAGCGCTAAAGCAAGCGCTAACAGGGCGTTAGTCCTATATTAGTATCGCTACGTATTAATATGT
>Ga0265780_10007866_pt1 | contig 13031 bp, 13 predicted proteins | sample P1T30metagenome_FD_192432 | JGI IMG/M metagenome (GOLD analysis project Ga0265780, IMG submission 192432) | Plant litter microbial communities from East Loma Ridge, Irvine, California - P1 T30 | ecosystem: Environmental > Terrestrial > Plant litter > Unclassified | place: USA: California...
AGCAGTATTGTAACTACAAATACTACCCCTATTGCAATCCAGAGGGCTACAACATTTGGGTCCTGCCATTTTTCCATATCTCAAGTGTTATATAAAGGTAGTAGCAAATTACCAGTACTATATGCCCCGTCCAAAAATAAAATTTAATGCCGCTGCCCTCATTTACCATGAAGTTAAATGGCAGAAAAAACAGGGTATTGAGCGTAAAAAATGCTAAAAACACCATAGCAAGTCTCAGGTTGCCCCATTGCTTTTCTCGGAAACTAGCCATGGTTTCATTTAGAAAGGCAAGAGTAAATAGTATGATTACAAAATTATCTACTACTTTGGCATAGGGCTGAAACTGCTTAACATCCAGGCCTTCAAATACAAATATAAGCAGCATCTCGGCTACTATGTAAGTAAGTCCGGCAAAACCCAGTAGCGTTAAAGCAATATGCCGTTGCCTGAGCAGGTGCTTTTTAAACAGGTAGAGCATAAATGCTAACTCTGTTAAGCTGTAAATATGCAGCATTATCATGTTGTTACCAAGAAGCACATAGCCAAACAAATTATTAAGCAGCTCCATCAAAAGCATTAAGGCGCAATACACTGTAAGGCTCTTGTACACCGGATTCAGGTGTTTGCGAAACATGTAGCCCGTAACCATGCCTATACACGAAATAAGCGGCGACAAATTTGCCAGCAGCTTAGAAAATTCAATCACTGTCATTATAAAAATCCTCCAACGGTAATGTGTACCAAACTACTACTTTACAGCGCTGCGGGCGTTGTCCGGCGCCCATTAGACCATATTTCAAAAGCTAGGTACAGGTAAAATAATATAAGGAGAATTATATGCCCTGTCCAAAAATAAAACTTAACGTTGCCCGCCGCGTTAATTAAAAAATTAAAGGGCAAAAATATAATAGTATTAAGCGTAAAAAACACTAAAAAGACCATATTAAGCCTGAAGCTTCCCCATTCTGACTCGCCATACCGGCTCATCTTTTCATGCAGGTAAGCCAGTGCCATAAGCACTATTACAAAATTATCCGCCACCTTGGCATAGGGCTGAAACTCTTTTATAACCAAGCCTTTAAATACAAAAATAAGCAGCATTTCTGACACTATATATAATAACCCTGCTATGCCCAGTGCTGTTAAGAAAAGCTGCTTTTTTTTAAACATGAACTTTTTATAAAAATATATCATAAAAGCCAGCTCTCCAATACAATATATATGTAAAACCATAAGGGTGTTTCCCACATAGTAAAAGAACACCTTCTGGAGATAATGTGTTACAAGTAAAAGCAGCACATAAACTAAAATGCTTTTAGTCAATAAGTTTAGCCTGCGAAAAAACAGCAACCCCAGAAATAATGCAGCATACAGAATATATGGCGAAGATCTCGCCATAGTTTGTGAAATACTTACAATATCTTCATTCATTCGTTATACAAGAGATAGCAGGTAAAAACCACTGGTTAACGCTGACGGAGTTGGGTAAGGTGGTACTGAACTTGCAAAATCATCATAATAAGTGTCTGTTTGCTCCACATTAGTTACCACAACATCGGCAGTAAAACTGCTGGTAGCAGTAGCTGAAGGTTTAAGCGCCAGGTTTATACGTGTATTTATTACTTCAAAGTCAGCCATAGGTATAGAAAACGCCTTAAACATGCCATAAGGAGAGTTGGTAACCTCATCAGGTATCCAGGTTTCATAATTATTATCCCAGCATGTTACTAAAGCCGCAGCCTCTCTATCCGGTATGCGATTACCTTGTAAATTTCTTTCTACAGCACAAACCGTAATATAATTTTCTATGTTAGGCACTCCATGAGCATCATAATTACTTGGTATTAAGAAAAATTTTAATTTCCCTGCATGAATGCCCGGGTATGCATGCATACTGGCTGATGTCGCGGCATACGAGGGTAAATCAAAATAAAAATAGCTGCCCTGCTTAAATGTATCAACAAGCAACACACTATTGTCCAAAATTAAATTATAAGCTTTCATGCTGTTTACTACAGAGGTAAGAGTCATATATCAGAGATTTAAGGTGTAAAAAATGGATTATTGGCCGTTAACGTATATTTAACAAAAATAAACTAAATAGCCTGAAATTTATCGGCTATTTATTAAATAAATAAAATGGTAAAGTAAATTTTTATTGCACAGGCCAGTAAAACCAGTTTATGCGATGAAGATTAGCCAAGCAAGATCTGCAATAAGCACTTTAGAAGGTTATATGAGGATATTGCTGTTGTAGCGCCTTTATCTTTTGTTCAAGTTTTTGCTTAAAGTCAAGGTATTGCCCCCCTTCCGGATTATAAGGGCGGTGCATAAGGCTTTTTTGCAGGGCATCTACCGCTTTAAGGGTATCAAGGGCATGCGGTGCAAGCCAGGTTTGGATAAAACGCTCCCAGATGTAGCTTATGGCAGTAAGGTTAGGATGCACCATATCTTCTGCATAAAAACGGTAGTCGCGCAGTTCGTCCATCACTATTTCATATGAGGGAAAATACGCAGCATTTAGTGCGCGATGCTCAGTACTGAGTGTTTCATGCACTGCCGAAATAAGGTTGGCTTTGCTCCACTGGTTTTCTGTAAAGCCATCTTTTATATGCCGTACCGGCGATATGGTAAAAATAACTGCAGCACCAGGATTTACACCCGCTATAAGTGCAAGGATATTTTTAAGGCTCTGCCGAATTATTTCTACAGATAAAAGCTCTTTGGTAAATTGCCTTTGAGGCACTTTATGGCAGTTGGCTACAAGCGTGTTGCTTTCAACTCTTCTGTATGCCCAGGCGGTACCCAAGGTAATGAGTATGTGCGTGGCCTGCTTAAAATCGACATGCGCCTGATCTATAGCATGGTTTAATCCTTCTAACAGCTGCCCGCCGTCGGAACTGCTAAGGTCAGAGTGCGCGTCAAAACAATGCCAGCGCTCGTTATGAAAAAAAATATCGGCTTCGGTAAACCTTTTTTGGTTTACGGCAAAGCCGATGAATTTTTCTATGGCCAGCGGATGGAACAATATGCCAAACGGATTGGTGGTATTGCGCAGCTTAAAATAATCAAGCTTTTGGCCTATGTTAACTGCAAAACACGAACCCAGAGACACCACGCGCGCATTGTAATCCAGTTGCGGACTGCCTTGCGGTATGGGTATCTGGGTGGTGAACTGCATAGATTAATTATAAGTATAATCTGTAGTACTTTCTGTAGTATTGCCAGTGGTTATTACAGTTTTTACAGGAAAGTTAGCGCTGTTATAAGTATGCGCGTAAGTAGAAGTAGTACCAAAGCCTGTCCTGGTAATAATATTATTTACACCGTCTTCGGCATAAGCAATACTTATCGCACTTGCACCTGTAACATTTTTAAGAGGATTGTTTTTGTCGTCAAATGTATATGTATTAACCTGTGGGGTAGATGCTCCGTCGTTAGTAAAAGAATAAGACATTACATTACCATTACTCACAGTCATAACGCCGGTTCCATCTAAATCGTTCTGAGCATTAGCATTACCACTATATTGGGTAGTGCTTATTGTGCCGTTAGCATTGTACGTAAAAAGAATCTTTTCACCATAACTATCATCCTCATACGAGGTGTAGACATGCTTGATTAACTGATTGCTGCTGTTGTACGTAAAAGACTCTTCTCCTACAGCTGTACCGTCATTACTATAGCTTTTTATAGATGTGATATTATCCCCAGTATACATAAACAGGTCATAATAGCCATCGCTGTAGGCATCTTTAACAATTTTATTACCATTATAGGTAATATTTTCAGTAATAATCTCGTCTCCATAAGCGGTAACTACTTTAACAGGCAGCATGCTGCTGGTGTTTGTTGTTGCAGCATCATCATCGCTACAAGAGGAAAGCATAAATAATACAAGTGAGGCTGTAATAAACAGTTTTTTCATAAGATTGGTTGATATTAAAAATGATTAAGTTACAAAAATCAGGGCGCGTAGGTATACACTCTCGTTATACCGCTATCGCTGGTTTGCTGTGAGGGGTAACCGTTTTCATTATACTGGTACGTATAATTAGTTGTAGTTACTACTGCTTCGCCTTCTTCACCCTCCTCCGTCGCGGGAACAATAACTGTTGTTTTTGATGAAGCCAGCGTATTTACACCGCCTTCAAGATGCGCCAACACAAGGCCTTCATAGCCAAAGATATTTTTAAAAGGTGCCTTTTGGGCATCATATCCCATAACTGTAACTACCGGATCGGGCACAATTTCATCAGTGTCATCTTCATCTTCCGGAGTTTGAGAATATCCTGTAATATTACCATTGGTATACGTTACTATACCTGACGCTATAAAATCATACTGACCATTTTGATTGCCCTGATATAAAGTAGTGGTTAATGTATCATCTGTATTGTAGGTAAAAGCCATTCTAATGCCTGTCCAGGTACCATCTCCATTAGAAGTAATATGAGTAGCCTGTGCCAATTTTTTATTAGCCTTATAACCAAATATAGTATACTCTGTCAAGATGTCGTTTAAATATATATCTTCTCTTATAAGCAGGTCATTTACATAACTATATACACGTTCGCCACCTTGTGTATCGGTTACCGATGTTATCTTGTTACCCTCATAGCTATACGTATAGGTGGTGGATACGCCGCCAGCAGTCTCTGTCATCTGGCTCACATATACTTCTTCTGTGGGATATTCAACAACCGCTACATCATTATCATCGCATGACACCAGTAAAAATGCTAACAGCAAACCCCAGATTTTCAGTAGATTTTTCATTGGCAATTAATACGTATAAGTTACTGTATAATTTTGTGCTCCCGTAGCAATTGCCGTTGCCGGAAATTCATCTTCGGTATAGGTATAAGCAATGTTTGTAATAGCCCCATTAATATTGCGGCCTATCGGGTTATTGATACCACCCTCAAAACGAGCAAGCATTACTATACTATAAGAATCCATGTTTTCAAAGGGTGCATTTTTATAGTCAAATAGGTATTGAGTGCTAGAGCCTGTTGTCGCAACTTCTTTAATATTTCCGTTCAATATATTTAATGTCTTTACCTGAAACAAATCATTCTGGCTGGTTTCATCGCCACGAAATTCATTTACTGTTACAGTGTTACCATTGGTAACATATTCAAACCTTTGGGTAAAATTGCTTGCCGGATTTTGCAGGTTGTAATTGTTGGCACTATAGCCAACAAATGTGCCATCGCCATAAAAATATGTTTCCTTTTTTACTAATCCACTGTTGGTGTAATAACGCACTTCGGTAAGCAAGTTATTAGTGTAGCTATAAGTTTCGCTACGTCCGTCATTATACATAACAGATTGTAATTTCTCAGCATCATAAACATATTGTCTGATTTGCTGTGTGCCATCTGCCTGTGTTATAACCATTTTTTTAAGCAGAATTTCTGTATCTGCAGGATTAGGCTCACGATATGGCAAATCGTCCTGGCATGATGCCAGCATTCCGCAAACGGCAAATAATAATAAATATATCTTTTTCATAGCAATTGCAATTAAAACGGAGGCAGCATTGTTAAATTGCTGCCTCCTGTATATTATTTTAAAAAATCTTGAGCTGCTGCAAGTGCCTGAGCCACACCGGCAGCATTTTTACCGCCTGCCGTTGCAAAAAATGGCTGTCCACCACCACCACCTTGTATGTATTTACCCAATTCGCGCACTACTGTGCCCGCATTAAGGCCTTTATCTGCCACAAGCTCTTTACTTACATAGCAGGTAAGCATGGGTTTATCATCGGTTACGGTTGCCAGTACTATAAACAGGTTGTTGCCAAGGTTGCCAAGCTCATAGGCCAAATCTTTAGCGCCGTTAGCATCGAGGTCTACCTGTTTGGCAATGAATTTAACCCCGTTTACTTCCTGTATTTCAGCAGCCAGTTCACCTTTAAGACCTTTAGCTTTATCGCGAAGCAATTGTTCCAGCTGTTTCTTTAACTTAGCATTCTCATCCTGAAGCGACACCACCGCCTTTAGTGTATCCTGCGGATTTTTAAGCAGCGCCTTAACATCGTCAAGCGTTTTTTCCTGCTGCGCGAAGAAGTTCTTCACAGCAGTGCCGGTAATGGCTTCTATACGACGTATACCGGCCGCCACAGCGCCTTCGCTTATTATTTTAAAGTACCATATGTCGGCTGTATTTTGTACGTGTGTGCCGCCGCACAGCTCCATGCTGTCGCCAAATTTTATGGCACGCACACTATCGCCATATTTCTCGCCAAATAAGGCCATAGCGCCTTCTTCCACCGCCTGCTTAAACGGAATGTTCCTACGCTCAATAAGCGGCAGGTGTTCCTGTATGCGTGCGTTTACAAAGGCTTCAACCTGTTGCAGCTCGGCCTCGGTAACTTTTGCAAAATGCGAAAAGTCGAACCTTAAATAGCCTGGGCTCACCAACGAACCCTTTTGCTCTACATGCGTACCCAGAATACTTCTTAAGGCCTGGTGCAGCAGGTGCGTTGCCGTGTGATTGCTTTGGCTCTCATTTCTTAACGATGAGTTTACAACAGCCCTGAAGCTGCCCTCTATTTTATTAGGAAGCTCTTTGGTTATGTGTAGTATAAGGTTGTTTTCTTTTTTAGTATCAAGCACTTCAATACTGTCGTTGGCGGTGCGCATCACACCCCTGTCGCCCACCTGGCCACCGCCTTCTGGGTAAAAAGGTGTAGCATCAAGCACCAGCTGATATAAGATACCGTCTTTTTTGCTGTCTACCCTGCGGTAGCGTGTAATTTTAACTTCATTTTCCAGCTGGTCATAACCCACAAAGGTCTCAGTATTGCCTTCGGTAAGTATAACCCAGTCGTCTTTAGCTATTTCAGATGCCGCACGGCTACGGTTTTTTTGTATCTGCAATTCGGCATCAAAACCTTCCTTGTCATAGGTAAAACCTTTTTCTTTGAGTATAAGTGCTGTAAGGTCTTCCGGGAAACCAAAGGTGTCATACAACTTAAATACATCTTCGCCTTCTATCTGAACCTTGTTTATTTCTTTTTCATCCTTATTTGATACAATTCCCGTATTAGCCAACATCAAATCATCCAAAAGAATTAGGCCTTGGTCAAGCGTACGCAAGAAAGAGGCTTCTTCTTCCCTAATTACATTGGTAACAAGTCCCTGCTGCGACTTGATTTCCGGGAAAAACTCCCCCATCTGCGCGGCAAGCACGGCTACAAGCTCGTTGATAAATGGCTCTTTTTTGTTAAGGAAGGTAAACGCATAGCGAATGGCCCTCCTTAATATCCTGCGGATAACATAACCCGCGCCACCGTTACTCGGCAGCTGCCCGTCGGCAATGGCAAAAGCCACGGCACGCACGTGGTCGGCTACTACGCGTATGGCTATATTAGTTTTATCTTCCTCATCGTTAGCTGCCTTAATGGTATAGTTAGCACCGGTAAGCGCCTCTATTTTGCTGATAAGCGGTGTAAATACATCGGTATCATAATTAGAGGTAACACCCTGCAACACCATGCACAGGCGCTCAAAGCCCATACCGGTATCTACGTGCTGAGCAGGCAGTTTTTCGAGCGATTTATCGGCTTTACGGTTAAACTCCATAAATACGTTGTTCCATATCTCCACTACCTGCGGGTGGTCGTTATTTACCAGGCTTTTGCCCGATACCAGCGCCTTTTCCTCTGCCGAACGGATGTCTACGTGTATTTCGCTGCACGGCCCGCACGGACCCTGGTCGCCCATTTCCCAAAAGTTGTCTTTCTTGTTGCCAAGAATAATGCGGTCTTCGTCAATCAGGCCCTTCCAGATGTCATAGGCTTCCTGGTCAAAAGGCACGCCTTCTTCTGGGCTGCCCTCAAAAACAGAAACATATAATATATCCTTAGGTATTTTGTATACTTCCGTAAGCAGTTCCCATGCCCAGTTTATGGCTTCTTTTTTAAAGTAATCGCCAAAGCTCCAGTTACCCAGCATCTCAAACATGGTATGGTGGTAGGTATCAAAGCCCACATCCTCCAGGTCGTTATGCTTGCCGCTCACGCGAAGGCATTTTTGGGTATCGGCAATACGTTTGCTTTTGGGCTCGGCATTGCCAAGAAAATACTCTTTAAACTGTGCCATGCCGCTGTTGTTAAACATCAGCGTAGGGTCGTCTTTAGTAACTATGGGTGCGCTGGGCACTATCAGGTGGCCCCTGTCTTCAAAAAATTGCAGGAACTGCTTCCTTATATCCTGGGATTTCATCGGTATGAAAAATTGTTTTAGGGTTTATCTTACAGCTTTGCACCGGTTTGCTGCAAAAGCATGCACAAACACGTAATATTTATTACATTTGTCAGTTCACTTATTTACCTGCACTGCCGGCTAAGGCCATATTGTGCAAAAATAGGATAATTTAGCAGATGGCGAAAGTAAAATACTATTACGATTCCGAAAACCTGGCCTTTAGGAAAATAAAGGTAAAAAAAGGTACTAAAATAGGCTATGCACTGCTGTTTTTAGCAGCGGCGGCACTGTTTGGATTTTTATGTTTTGTAGCACTGCTTAACACCCCATTTTTCGAAACACCAAAAGACAGGTTGCAGGCGCGAGAAATTGAGTATATGAAACTGCAGTATGAGGCACTTAACAGAAAGTCGAAACTAATTGAAGAGGCTCTGACAAGCGTTGAAGAACGCGATAATAATGTATACCGCACTTATTTTAACGCCACACCCCTTACTGACGAGCAGCGCAAGGCAGGCTTTGGCGGGGTAAACCGCTACACCGGGTTGGAGGGCTATAATAACAGCGAACTGGTAGAAACAACTACCAGAAGGCTCGATATTTTAAGTAAAGAACTGGTAATACAGAGCAAATCGTTAGATGAAATTGCAAAGCTTGCTAAAGATAAAAACAAGCTGCTATCGGCAATACCAGCCATACAGCCTGTAAAAAACGAAGACCTGCGCCAGATGGCATCGGGTTTTGGGTACCGCAGCGACCCGTTTACCAAGATACGCAAGTTCCATGCGGGTATGGACTTCAGCGCGCGTACCGGCACCCCTATTTTTGCTACAGGCGATGGCCTAGTTACCGCTGCCGACAATAAAATGTCCGGCTATGGCAACCGTGTACTTATAAATCATGGCTATGGCTACCAGACGCTTTACGGGCACATGAGTAAATTTGCTGTAAAGTCAGGCCAAAAGGTTAAACGCGGCGATATTATAGGCTATGTGGGAAGCACAGGCCGCAGCGAGGCGCCCCACCTGCATTATGAAGTGCACAAAAACGGAGAAGTGGTTAACCCGCTTAACTTCTATTATGGAAATATTTCTGCAAAAGAATACGTTTTAATTTCTAAATTAGCTAACCAGGAAAACCAATCCCTCGACTAATGCATTTAGAACTTCCGGAAAAAAGATATTACAGCATAGGCGAGCTTGCCCTTGCTTTTAAGGTTAACGCCTCGCTAATCCGTTTTTGGGATAAGGAGTTCGATGTGCTTAAGCCCAAGAAGAATGCCAAGGGCAACCGCATGTTTACACCAGAGGACGTAAAGAACCTGCAGCTTATTTACCACCTGGTTAAAGAGCGCGGCTTTACGCTGGAAGGTGCTAAGGTACACCTTAAAGAGAGCCAAAAAAAAACCCTTGATAAATTTGAGATCATCAGTAAATTAGAGGCTATAAAAATGAGCCTCACCAACATAAAAAACGAACTTTAAAACTAAAAACACAGAAGATGAAAAAGTGGATCATTCCCGTAGTGGTTATTGCAGGTGTATTAATAATAGGCTTTTTTTGGGCCATGAGCATTAAAAATGGGGCGCTGGGCAAAAACCAGGCGGTAGGTAAAGAGTGGGGTAATGTAGAAACAGCATATCAACGCCGTAACGACCTGATAGGCAACCTTGTTGAAACTGTAAAAGGCGCAGCTAACTTTGAAAAAAGCACGCTTGTAGAGGTTATTGAGGCCCGAAGCAAAGCCACATCTGTACAGGTAGACCCAACTAATGCCACACCGGAGCAACTAGCAGCATTTAGCACTGCACAAGCCAACTTAATGGGCTCTGTAAATAAATTGATAGGAAACGTTACCGTAGAAAGGTATCCGGAACTTAAATCAAACCAAAACTTCCTGAAACTACAGGATGAGCTGGCTTCTACCGAAAATACCATACAAACGCAGCGTACACGCTATAACGAGGTGGTGCAGGATTATAATAACTATGTACTAAAGTTTCCTAACTCAATGTTTTTAGGTGAGTACAAAGAGAAACCATACTTTAAAGCTGTTGAAGGTGCTGACAAACCAGTACAGGTTAAATTTTAATTAAAAAACTATGCCGCAAACATCTGATTTTCTTACCAAAGCTGATGAAGAAACTATTGTAGCTGCCATTCAGCAGGCCGAAAAAAATACTTCGGGAGAAATAAGGGTGCACGTTGAAAACCATACCGAAAAACCTCCGCTCGAAAGGGCACAGGAGGTTTTTCATTTTTTAAACATGCATCAAACAGCAGCCCGTAATGGCGTTTTATTCTACGTAGGCGTCAGCGATCGCTCTTTTGCCATACTGGGCGACGAGGGCATTGATAAAGCCGTAGAAGCTGATTTTTGGGACTGCACTAAAGATATCGTTATAAGCCACTTTAAAGAACGTCGCTTTGCTCATGGGCTGGCAGAGGGCATATTAAGAGCCGGTGACCGCTTAAAGACGTACTTTCCGTATGCCGATGACGATAAAAACGAACTGCCCGATACAATTTCAAGAGGATAATGAAAAAGATACTTACGCTTTGCATTTTATATACCGCACTGCTGTTGCCTTTGCCTTTGCAGGCACAGTTTACCATACCCGAAAAACCCAGTTTCCAAACCAGCCTGTATGATTACGCCAACCTCTTATCCCCATCTGATAAAAAGCAGCTGGAGGAAAAACTGGTAAATTACGCCGATACTACCAGCACCCAGATTGTGGTCGCTATTATACCCAGCCTGAACGGTGATGATATAGGCATACTAACCCCTAAATGGGGCCATGCATGGGGCATAGGGGGCTCTGAAAAGGATGACAATGGAGTTTTTATAGTACTGGCTGTAAAGGAACGCAAAATATGGATATCGCCGGGCTATGGTGTAGAAGACCGCCTTACCGCAGGTGAGGTAGGTGAAATGACACGTGAAGTAATAATACCCCAGTTTAAGCAAAACGACTATTACGGAGGCCTTGATAAGGGCACCGATGCAATAATCAAAATGTTGCATGGCAAATATAAAGGCACGCGTAAAGGCGATAACGACGGCGCTATAGGTTTTGGAGGTATTATTTTTGCCATCATCATTATCATCATCATAATTGCGGTAGCTTCCAGAGGCGGTAAAGGTGGTGGCAGGGGTGGCAACCGCGGATTTGGCGGATCCGACCTGGCCGATATACTGATATTGAGCAGCCTTGGCCGTGGCTTTGGCGGCGGGTCGTCATCCGGCGGTGGCTGGGGTGGCGGTGGCTCATCTGGCGGAGGTTTTGGGGGCGGCTTCGGTGGTGGTGGCTTTAGTGGTGGCGGATCAGGAGGTAGTTGGTAGTTGCACTCTATTTACCTCTGATTAATGTTATCGGTGTTAATTCATTGTTATTAAAATATTTATGTAGTATTTGAAACAGACACAACAGTCAACTCACTAATAAATACTAATTAATTAGGATATAAAACAAAAACGGGGCTGCAAATTGCAGCCCCGTTTTATTTCATAGCAATATATCTTAGAAGAACCAAAAGTCGCTTCCGCCCTCTTTCTTCTTACCAAACTTATCAAGCTTAAAGGTTAACGAGAACATTACATAACGCTTAAGCACGATGTTTTCCTGGTTGGTGATACTCATAGGCGTAATAGTACGCGACGTACCCTGATTTTGATTCAGTATATCATATACCTTCACTTTAAAAAGCATTCTATCCTGTAAAAAGTTATACCCTAAGCTGGTATTCCACAAATAGAAATCCTTTTTAAACCCTGCTCCATTCTGAGAGTTGTAATTATAGCCAAAATCGTTACCAAAAACCACATGCTTAGGCCAGTAACTGGTAGTTTGCAGGTTTAGGCGGTGTGTAAACCTAGATGCCGAAGCAGCATCATAATTGGTATAATTTGTAATAGCATAATTATACTCATACGTAGGATTAATTACCAGCAGGTCGCCATACTCATACGTAAAGGTAAGCTTTGGCTGTATCGAAAACTCAGCTGAAGTATACAAAACATCATTAGTAATACCTTTAGCGTATTCATATCCGCCATTTAGCCTGCCACCAAATCTAAAAGTATTTGCTTCTCTTTTAATGGTTTTATCCCAACGAGACCCTAACCAAAAATTCATCATTCCCGATACATTTGCATAGGTTTGGGTTACCGCAGCGGTCGTGCTGATGTCTATCTTGTTTACTATTCCGTTGTCCTGAAAAGAGCCTCCTAAATAAACCGAATAGCCGGATCGGGTAGGATAGTCATAATCTCTAAAGCTCAGGTTAATACTGTGGCTGCGTTGCGGATCCAGATCAGGGTTACCCTCAGTAATATACAACGGGTTAGTTTCATCTCTTACCGGAAGCACCTGGCTTGGCGTAGGGAAACTGGTATTGTAGTAGTAGCCCAGCCATAAGTTTTTTGTTTTGGTAAAACGGTAACTCATGTTTGCATTGGCATTGGGCAATACATAATTTTTATTGAAGCTATAGTTTTGCCCCATATATTGCGATGCAGCATCAAATGTTGATATTTTTGCGCCTGCATCAATATTAAGCCATACTTTTTCTTTATTTACAGATATGCCTGCGCCTGGTATAAAGCTGTTTACCTTACTGGTAAGGTAATTGCTAAGTGCATCATTATATTGTGTATATCCATCCGTACCGGCATCAAAATCATAGCCATCACGGTCTTCGAGCATGCGTTCAAGCTCATACCCCACTTCTACATTTAGACTAAGCGAATCTGTAATCGGCTCAATATATTCTACACCAACGTTATATTGATCTGTAGCCTGGCGGTTATAGC
>Ga0265780_10007867_pt1 | contig 13031 bp, 16 predicted proteins | sample P1T30metagenome_FD_192432 | JGI IMG/M metagenome (GOLD analysis project Ga0265780, IMG submission 192432) | Plant litter microbial communities from East Loma Ridge, Irvine, California - P1 T30 | ecosystem: Environmental > Terrestrial > Plant litter > Unclassified | place: USA: California...
TATAACGGCGGATACAGGATTATGATGTACCGGTAGAGGCGCTTTGACCATTTCGTCCCGTGGTCTGACGTCTCTGGCGTACCGAGGAGCGGGTTAGTGGAGGATAGGGCCCTGCAATCCACGATAGCGATGCAAGTTGTAGTGGGTGAGGTTTGCAAAGCGTGAAGGGGCGCGTTGCATCCACGTGAGGGGTGGAGGGCGAGGAGTGAAGAGCGAAAGTGAAGTGGGCACGAGCTTCGTGAAGGAATGCCTGACAATTATCGAACGGCGATCGAGCCCCAGCGACGACGGCCCAGAGTCGGTGGCGGCGCAATGATAAAGGGTAGCGCGTCGTCGCCAGCTGCCACGTCCTGCCAACCTCTTGGACTATCTGCTAGTGTACGATGATAAGCGCAGGCTCCGACGTCGTGGCCGATGCAGTGTGCGCTGGAGTTGAAGAAGAATGACTCTACGAGCGCGCAGTGAAGCAAGCGGCGGTCTGTATAAGAGGTTTTGGAGCTCTTGAGCTGTCCGCGGCAGGCTGGCCGCATGCATGCCTATCTGCACACATGGTGCGCTTCGCGTGATATCTAGCGCTCGCCTCTATTTATCGGTAATCCAACCGCGTTTATGCACACACGGCGGGGGGTCACGATTACCGCTGACTGGCCGAGGCGCCGTCGAATTGCATCCTCGCAGCGACCTTGACCGCCCAGGGCTCGGTCGGCCGTGGCACTCGATCGGATCTCCTCAAGGACTGCCAACCGTGCAGATTCACAGGATGTGTTTCGTGGCTAACAGACTCGGTCCAGCGCTGATCTTTACCGTCGCCGACCCGACAGCCAGGACGAAGGGCTTGCTAGAGCCGGATGTCAAGAGCTAGACACGCGCTGCGTGCGCATCCGCGCAGAGTCAAAGACCTAGGTTGTTGGCGCATACGCCTAAGAGCTGGCACGAAATCACGCGTGCTGCTGATTCCGCAATCAAACCTCCGCGCAGAGGAACCCCCACCTTTTACCTGGGCCTGTCGCGTGGGCGCGGACCGTGCATGTGCATCGTGCGCTCCCATGCTGCTTACAGTAGCTCCGGCCATTTCTACCACATGGTGAAATACGGTAGTTTCACAAGCTGCAGGGTGTTGGCAGCTGCTTCTTTGGTCGCCTCAAAGGTTTCTTTGAGGCTGCTCGATTTGGGTCTTCTCTATGAATACGGAATCTCGGAAACTCCGGGCCCGCACAGGCAATCATTGACGCTTTCGAGGTCGATAGGCATTAACATGTGACAAGCTGGCAAATGTCTTGGTGAGGCCGGAGCACATGGAAGGATCACCTGCAACGTCGAGGATCGGATGCTGGCCTTCGTGGTGGACATGTGGGACAGTAGAAGCGGGTCTCTCCAGTGCTCGCATGTGCTTACACGTGACCTCCAAGGTCCTGCCCACCTCGGCAAGCGGTCCTACATGTACATGCACGCTTGAAGTAACATTGGCATATTTGCGAATATTCTGTACCGATACCGTTCACCCAATAATGATTTGCATAGCCTTCATTTCCCAGTTCTGGACGCCAGATATGCACCCTTTGCATGAGCGCTTGGCTGTGCTCAACAGAATTACACACGAAGCACAATCGACGGACGAACACGCATGCTGACCAAACGCAAGCGATTGTATCTTTTTGAATGCGGATGAGGCACAATACACACAATCATGATGATGCTTGCACATTCCAGGGATGGGTCCAGCACTTTGGAACTCTTGTTCAGGATTCTCTCAAGCAGGATCGCCGCTAAGCGCCCACTGCACTGGGAACCACATCTTCAGCAAACGTGCAAGGACAAATGAGACGCCAGGTCAAAAACAAAGTCCTTGCCACAATGAGTGATGTACTGAGTTGCCCCGTTATGTTGGGACCACTCAAGAAATCCTAGGTTGCGTCATGGCTTCAAGTTCCGAGAGGCAGATTTATCACATGCAAAACAGTGGACATGGCAACCCAAAGTTAGGCGGATGCCACAAGGCAGGCACGGCGAGGACAACAGCAGGAACTAGATTTACATGGAGAAGAATGAATGTGGAGGCAGCCTATGATGCACATTCACGTCGACGACATAGGATTCGTAGAACCTGCTGGTGCGGTTGGTGGTTCGAAGGTGACCCGCGATGACGTCGAAAAACCCAGCTCACACGACACTCGCGCTTGGCCAAACATTATGTAGCGTTGCCCTGTCTGAATAAAAGCATGGAGGCCAATATTCTCCCTGCACTTCTTCCACACTCTTTCCTCAACAGATTTGATCTCCACCCGTCCTACATTAACACCCCAGAGCGGATCAATCACTCATCATGTCTGAGGCTCCGCGTGTTGAGATCAACCACAGCACCCTTCCCGACCTGGACCCTTCGGCGCCCTCAAACCGCGCTGCTACTGATTTCTCGAGCGATATGCCGCATACCAACGGTACCGCAAACGGAGACCTGGCACAGAGCGCACAGAAAGCAGGAAACAGCATCCTGGAGAGTAAGGTGCGTGGGACGAAACGCCTCCGAAGTTGCCGAGCCCCAGCTAACGCCATGCATTACAGTCTTATCTGCGTTTCGCACATTCGCCCATCACCAAACCTCCCCTCTAACAACCTCAAAGCAGCACAGCACGCCATGAACGCCGGAATCAACCACCCCGCGGTACAGAACGCAAAGGACACGGTCGTCAACGGTGAGGTGAGTTGCTCCACATCTTCCTTGAGACTTCCGCACATGTGCTGACTGCTCGCGCGACACAGATTTCCGACTTATGCATACGTGTGACAGCCTGCTAAACCGCGCAGGACCCGTTGGCCAGAATGTACAGGCAGAGGCGACCAAGACCCGCAACGAGTTTGCTGATCTTGCAAACTCCCGACAAACACCAGACCACAAGGCTGCCACCGGCCAGAACCTCACTCGTACGTAGTTTGAACGCGTTCGACATGTAGATTACTAATTATGGCCAGACTACCATAGCATGTTCTACCGCCTCCTGAGCTGGAAGAACCCTCGCGCGACTGGTATCGCCTTTGCGTCCACCGTCGCCTTCATCTTCGCTGCCCGATACCTCAATGTCATCCGCTACGCCCTCAAGCTCCTTTACCTTACGCTTGGTGCAACCGTGACCGCTGAGGTTGCTGGACAACTCGCTTTCGGCCGCGGCCTTACCTCCCAGTTCCGTCCGCGTCAATACTTTACGGTCCCCAAGGCTTCGCTCGAGCGCCTGCTTGACGACGTCGAGCAAATCATCAACTTCGTTGTCATCGAGTCTCAGCGCATAGTCTTCGCCGAGAACGTATATGCCAGTGGAGCAGTAAGTGTCCTCTTTGTGACATGGTCCATCCAAGACTTTGCTAACGTTTGACTCAGGCTTTCTTCGCGTCCCTCATTTCCTACTTCCTCATCAAGTTCGTTCCTCTTTGGGGATTGACCTTGATCGCGACCGTCGTCACGTACCTCGGCCCTCTCGTCTACATTCAGAACAAGGAGGTCATCGATGCGCAGCTCGAGAAGGGCCGTCAGATCGCTAGCCAACAGGCTACTCAGATCAAGGGTCTTGCCAACCAGCACGCTGGAAATGCTGCCAAGACTGTGCAGGGTCTCACCCAGCAGTACACAAACAAGGCACAGGAGACGATCAACCAGTACCGTGGACGTTCAACCTCCCCCGAGGTCAAGAAGGAGCAATTCCCCACCGCTCCCAGCCACGAGCTTGACTCCGAGCTTAGTGAGAAGCCCGTCACCTCGCCGCCCCAGCCTGCAATGTAAATTGCTTCAACATCTGAGAGGGTCACCAAAGCGACCATGTACTTTCTCGAGTGCATACCTAATCTCACCAGTTCCTTACCCACACCCATCTTCACAATGACGACATATGACGACCTCGGCCTGAGCCTGAATACGACAGTCACGCAGCCTAAATTGAACATGCGCGGTGTAGGAACATTGTTCTCTCATAAAAGCTTCTGCTCGGCGTTCATGGCGGCGTCTCTTTATCTTTTCCCTTGGAGTCTGGGCGCCGTTCGTCTCTCATGGACGGGGTCAGGGTTAATTGGGCATGGACACAAGGCGTCGTCCTTCACATATGTATCTGTTAGCGAATGATCATTTCTTCTTCCACAATTTGGCCGCACATGTGACTGCACGCCTGACGGTGACTATTTTCGGGAGTATTTCATCGGTGGACGTGTCGTTACGGTGCCGTACAATCACTGAATCTGATACTCGAACCTCGCCGCAGCGCCACCAATGAACCTTGCACATAGTCTCCTTGTCGGGCAGACCACTCTGGGAATAATTAAGAAACCCATGATCCACGATCTACATTTCTAAACCTTGCTTTTGAACTATAAGGTTTTCACAATTCTGGTTGTCTACGTTGCTGTTCGAGCATTCTCACACATAGCCAATCACTGATCGGCCCCCGCCCCACTCAGGCCCCCAAACACTAGGCAGCCGCGACTCCGACCTGTTGCGTCAGGGAAGCACAGCCTCCAGTCGGACTTCTGTGCCTCCTTTGCCGCTCACTCAACGGACGAACGTTGTGCCAGGCGTCCTTCACGACACTTTGTACTTCTTTCTTACTTTCGACACGACTCTTTTTACAACTTCCTTTTCGTACCCTACTTACTTTCGACTGTTCCTTTGTCACAACCTCACTTTCCAGCTCATCACCCCGGTGGCAACTATGTTTGCTGACCTCGCCCGCCGCGGGCTTACACACCCCAACACGGTGGCCTATGTCAAGCGCGCCGTGTACACGAACCAGGACCCGTCTACAGGGCTAGTAGAAGTTGAGATCCCGATATGGGGAGTCGTTCTGCTCTATGTGAGCGTCTGGATTGCGCTCGTCGGCGTGACCATGGTGTGTATATATCGATGCACAGGAAGAGCGCAAGTGCTAACAGGACCGCTAGGTCTCCTACATGATCAATCAAGTCATCACCACACTCTGCATGGTTGAATCTCCTGTCGCCGCCATCACCGTCTCCCCCTCTACCCACGAAGTCGCAGACAAGGAAGAGAAGGAGGGACTGCTTGAGAACGGCCCTACCATCACTCTCGTCAACCAGAAGCCCATCACCTCGTCCATTCGCGGCACGATCAAGCATCTCACCGCGCATGCTGGCCGCTTCGCCCGCTTCCGTGGCTACAGGATCCACGTTGTCCACTCCATCTTGTTCAGCCTCGTATCGACCTTCCTCTCCGCCGCGCTCCCCCTTGTCCCCGGTCAAGGCATCGTTGTCGCTGCCCTCAGCGGTGCGGCCGTCGCCAATGTCCACGCCGCATGGACTCACAAGGTCGTTTCGCAGCCCACTGAGAAGTCGTTCATGCAGCGCCTGCCCAGCAAGGCTAGCTGGAAGACGCTCGCTCTCCCCGCCGCCATCGAGTCTGCCATGCCCACTATCAGCCTCTACCTCACTATCGGCGTTGCGATGCTCATGGGTCTGCACAAGCTTGACGGAGAGAACGTCGCCGAGTACAGCGGCAAGCAGGTCGCGTGCCTCGCCGTGCGCATGGTCATTACAGTCGTCTTCGCCATCACCTGCACCCTCTTCCTCTGCCTTCCCGCCAACGTCACTCTTGTCCGCATCGAGGCTTCCATCCTCCCCGAGGAGGAGGACACCATCGTCCCCTTTGACCGCACTTTTGGCGGCAAGGTCGTCAGCCAGATGATGGGCGGCACTGGAAAGGTCAGCTTCTTGGAGGCGTGGCGCAGCTTCAACTGGGAGGCGCGTCGTCGTCTTATCAAGCTTTTCGTCAAGGGTTTCTTCATCATCATGGGTATGTTGCTGGTTGTCTCACATGTCCTTGTTGCCGAGGCTTTTGTCGTCATGGGTCCGGCTATGGGAAAGTTGCTCAGCCAGATGAAGAAGGATGGTATCCCGCAGTAGATGTCGTCTACTCGTGGACTTTCAAGGAGTAGGAATTTTGGTTTTAGAATGGAATGGGATTGGATACGGGCGTACGTTTGAGTTGAATTACGTGAGGAGTTGGGATTTTGTATAGTATGCTCACTGCCTCGACCTTTTTGAATCATCACAGATCATATATCACAGAATAAAGAACACATCTACAGTCATTACCGCAATCAACATGTGCTCTCCTAAGGACTTGGTATATTGGCGATTTATGCAATGCGTTCATTTTTCAATTCTAGTTCGTGCTCGTCATCTTATTCCGCCATGACACAGGCTCAATCCAGCACGCCGTCCTTCCTCTCCAACCTCTCGACCCCCTCATCAATCATCCTAAAACTCCAACTGCGATAAAACGGAAAGTAGCAAAACGGCCTCAAATCAAACCGATTATCATCAGGCGAGTAATCCTCCATGTGTAAACTCGGCGTCATAACCGTCATCTTATGGCGATTGACCGCCCAATAGTGGTAAAACCGCTTAACCTTGACCGCGACCTCGCGCGGCGAGCATGCGTCTTTCCACTGAAACACGAGGGCCTGCCACATGCCAAACGGGCCGAGTTTGCGCTCCTTGCGCAGGCGGCCGAAGATGCTGAGTTCGGCGTACGTCATGCCCATATCGGCCTCGTCGGACTGCGTGTATGCCTCGGTGATGGGCTCGAGTTCGGCGGTGGGCGTGGCGTCGACGAAAGACGTGAGGATGGGGAGGGAGAGATGCGTAGTCGCCCAGGTTAAGAAGGCTTTCAGGTCGGTTTTGGAAATGCCGCCGATGGGGTTGATGTCGGCGCTCGAACAGTCGTATTTGGTCAGGTAGCCGCGCAGGCACTCGTCGACGTTGCCGGAGCCGAGGACGAGCAGCCCGCCGCCGCCGGGGCGCTGGCGCACGGTGGGGAGGAGCTGCGCGTACAGGTAGGCCGTGACCATGCGGGAGCGGGCTTGGATGTTTTGCAGCGCGAGGTTCTCGGCGGGCGTGCCGCCGGCGCTGCGGAAGTTGGGGGTGAAGGAGGTGGAGGCGGCGAAGGTGTCGCGGAAGGCGTGGAACATGGCGTCGATGTTCATGTCGGTGTGTTTGCTGCCGATGGCGGTGGAGAGGTCGGTGGCGCGGGTGCGGGTTTCGGTGCTGGATTGCTCTTTCATGCCCATGAAGACGGTTTCCCTGATCTGTTAGCGTGGAGAATGGGGGTGTAAGTTGGGGTTACGTACAGGAGTCTGGAGGTGAGCTCTTGAGGGGACTTTGGTAGCCACCCTTCTGCCTCGTAGACGCCGGCGATTCGTTGGACGTCTGCTTTGACTTGCTCGTTGCCTTGCTCTAACGCTTTGCATATTTGGACCGACATAGAATAGACTAGCGTTGCTGTACTGCAACTGTCTAGGCCACCAGATAGAGGGATCAGGAAGCCAGCTGTATGAAGTCAGCACTGTTCCTTGCTACAAGACTGGATCGAACATACCGGCGCCACTTCGTCGCAAATAGTCCCACAGCCAACATGATGCTGACAGCATAATCTCCTCCTCAGGTCGGTGTATTCTAATCTCAACCCGCGGAGTAGGCGATATGTTGAGGTCAAGTTCGGAATCTGGCAGTCCAAGACTAAAGTCTGTCTCATGTCTCTCGTACGTTGGTGCGTTAATGCTCTGGTGACCTCGACTGATGCAACTCCGGTATGCGCGGACTTCTTCAATATCGATGGTTGCCGTCACAATCTCGACGTCGTTGAGACTGAACTGACTACCCTGCGCGACAACCTCGCCGTTTACCACAATCATACTGCCGCCGTCGTAGAGCAGTCGGTCACCGTCGCCTCCCTGAAGGTTGCTGTAGAGATACACACCGCCGCATTTCCTGGTAGCTTCAGTGATCAAGCTTAGCCTAGTCTTGAGTTTTCGAAGAGAGTGGTGGGAGCCCGACGAGTTGGTGATGACTTCGACACCATTCAGCGACATGTCGATATGAGGCGATTGGGGCGTAAACAGTTCTTCGCACGTCTCAAAGCCAAGACAGGTGTCTGGGGTGCTCAGAACCATGTCGCCGATGGGGACTTTCTTGGTGCCCTGCAACTTCTGGATCATGTGGGGCAGGTAGTAGTCCTCGATATGCTGTGGCCGGCCCCATGGGATGAAGTGGCGGTTCTCGCGGTAGTTGCCATCGTTGGCAAGGAACAGCTTGGCGCGGATAAAGAGGATACGGCCGTCCAAGATGATGACTCTGCAGTTGAAGCGGTTGTTGCGGTGCATGATGGGCATGCCAATGTCGCAGATGATGCCATGGAGCGACGTGTCGGCCATGATGATGGCCATCTGCTCCCAGGCATGGAGGTAGGTGTCGGATTCGAGGACTGCCAGAGTCAGCCATGGCACTTTTATTCAAAATCTAAATGATAAATAGTCGTGGTGCATGGGGCAGATGGAAGGACGTACTAGAAAAGGTTAGCAACTTCTTCCAAGTATTGGGTAGTGTCTTACCAGTGATCAAGCAATCCATAACTGGTGATTTCGAGTTCGGGACCTGTTCGAAATCGGGCACCGCGCTCTTTGGCGATTTGTATCGACTCTACTATCCTCTTTCGATTGCCCTCCCAGTCCATAACCCACTGGTTGAGACTGCATGTTGCTACGGTGAAGAGTCGGCCCATGTTGAAGTTGGAGAAGCGCAAGCAGAGTTGAGCCGACGTGTGCAGCTCAAGTTGTCGTGGTCGGTCGATATCCCTGGATTAATACAGGGATCTAATCGCAGTTTGTCGACCAATCCGGGAGTGCAGTGAGAGTGAGAGTAGCATATCGGTGGTTAGCGGGGCGGGCGAGGGGCAGCGTCTCGGCTAAGCCTTCGATGGGGGGCACACCCTGGGCGCCATCTGAAGCGGTGCACAACAGTGACAAGACCATGAAGGAAGCTGTCGCATCGCACGCGGAAACGGTCATGATCTGCGGCGGCACCGTGGGCCTCTCGGTGCTTGGGCTGGGAAATTTGCTCCGCCCCGGCCATGCTATCTATCTGATCGGCGCCACAGGGATGCCGCCCAGTCATCAGAGGGTCACAGACCTCAGTGCTGTCCACCGTCTCTTGCTTGCTCATCTTCGCTAGACTTGTGAATTTGGCCGCTCCTCTGCTTAACAAACAGCTTCGTGCCGTTAGTGCCGCTGACAGTCGGACAGCCGTGTGTCGTAACGGTGAAGCAGATTGCAAAAGACGCTGGGTTTGCAAAGCCTCGATCTGTTTTCCGTGTCGCCCAAGGCATGGTCCCATCCAGCTGCCGCCGCCACCGCCTGCTTGATTAGTCTGTCTAGTCCGTCGTCGCCAGTATGGCCGACCGTCTAGAAACCCCAAATTCACGGCTGCCGCCAGGGAGGGCACGCAAGAAGATGCAGGACCAAGCAGTCATCCGCGAGCGAGACTTTTACCTGTACGTGTCTTTGGCCCACTATCTGACTGCAGAATCCTGCGAAGCGAACAGAACAAGGCTCAGTCTCTACGCGCAGATACTATTCGCAGCGGCCCAAGCCAGACTTGTCTCTCAGCCGCCACCCCACGCAGTCCCCAGTCCCAGTCCACCAAGTCCCCCCAGCGCTGCCAGCGTCGCCTGCACCCGCCGACGCCTGCCCACCACGCGCCCCCGAAGACAAGGCGCTGACTGCCTTTGCCCAGCTGGGCGCCCTCCGCCTCAATGCCCGACGGTGCCTGATCTCCTTCTTCGACCGCCGCAACTGCTATCTGCTGGCCGAGGCGACCAAGACACTATGTCTGTACACGGGCGCTGCCGAGAAGAGCGAGGACAAGCTCTGCTGGGGCAGCACCATCTTTCCCAAAGAGCAGAGCCTCTGCAACTACACCGTCAACCTGCGCTGGGAGAACTCGTGCATGCCCGTCGAGGCCTTTGGCAACCATCCGTCGCTGGTCGTGAATGACCTGCACAAGGACCCCCGCTTCAAGAACTACCCGTTCGTCGTCGGGCCCCCGTACTCGCGCTTCTACGCCGGCGTCCCCATTCGCAGCCCCAGTGGTCACAACATCGGAACCTACTGCGTCCTCGACGACAAACCTCGCCATGGACTGCAACCCGCCGAACTCGACTTCTTGAAGGACATGGCGGGCACCGTCATGCGCCACCTAGAGATGTCCAAGGCAACAGAAGATCAGCGCAGGGGCAAGATCATGGTCAAGAGCTTGGGATCATTCGCCGAGGGTAAGAGTGGGCTGGAGAACTGGTGGTCCGATCCATGGGAGTCCAACGACCAGCCTACCCCTCTGGGCGTGCCCGACGTCAACGCAGCACAACAGCAGCAGCATCGACCCCACGTGACCATCAACAACCCTCCGGACCACTCAATCAGCAGCGGGGTGAACAGCGCTCAGTCCAGTGTACTCAGCGTCACGAGCCCCAACATTACCTCACCATTCAGCGTACATCCTGCCAGCAATGTCGTCACGCCAGCGACCGAAGTCATGCCCGAGATCCGACCCGACGTTGTGACCAAGACGTCAACATCCACTATCAACGACCAGAAAGATCGGATTGCGCCTGAGATCATGGCGGCTTTCGGTCGGGCAGCCAACATGATCGTCGACGCAACCGAAGCCGAAGGTGCCGTCTTCTTCGATGCCAAGATCAGCACCTTTGGCGGACTCGTCGACGATGACTTCTCAGAGTCTCTACCCGAGCCCGACAAGCCCTGCAGCATTCTGGGCGCGGCTCTTTGCAAGAGTAGCCGCGAACCTCAGTCGCCGTCGACAACAGAAACCTCAATGTCCGAGAGCGTACTGCGCCACCTCTTGCGTTTGTACCCGCATGGTCAGATATTCAATCTCGACGACGACGCCAGCTCGCCCCCTGTCAATTCGCCCTCTGATGGTGGCGCTGGCGATATCGAGATGTGCGACGGCTTCCCTTTCACCATCTCCAAGAAAACTGAGTCAACGCGAAGTTTGGACGACGAGAACTACCTACGGACTATTTTTCCAAGCGCCCGGAGCCTCGTGCTCTATCCGTTGTGGGATTCCCATCGCGATCGATGGTTTGCTACCGCTTTCATCTGGACCTCTGACCCCATGCGAGTCTTCACTAATGAGCAAGATCTGAGTTATCTGGCAGCCTTTAGCAATTCCGCAATGGCCGAAGTCGCTAGACTGGACATGAAGCTGGCAGACTCGGCCAAAGCAGACTTCATCTCCTCCATAAGTCATGAGCTTCGTTCGCCCTTGCACGGCATACTCGGTATGACCGATCTCCTCAAAGATTCGGACATCGACACCCAGCAAGTTTCTCATGTTGCTACTATTGAGACTTGCGGGAAGACGTTGCTAGAGACCATCAATCACGTAAGAGAAGCTGTGCACCTCCCAAATCAATGACTAACGTTTCTAGGTGCTGGATTTTGCCAAGATCAATAATCTGACTAGGGGCGCATCGAAACGGCAGAAGAAACGGACGCAGAGCACCAAGCACATGATTACGCCAGGCCATGCCCACACAAACGATATCATGACCCTGATCAACGATGTCGATATGAGCGTCTTGACCGAGGATGTCGTGGAGAGTGTCTTCGCAGGATACACTTATCAGAGGACTTCTGCACAGAGTTACGAAATCTCCTCGCACAAGTCTGAGAAGCTTGCCATCTCCGTTATACTTGACATCAATCCCAGCGACAACTACGTTTTTCGCACACAGCCGGGCGCTTGGCGGCGTGTGATCATGAATCTGTTCGGCAACAGTCTCAAATACACACCAGCTGGCTATATCAAGGTCAAACTAGAAGTAAAGCCGATGCGGAGCAAAACGGAGGAGTGCTGCGAGTTTCGCTTCACTGTGACAGATTCAGGTATTGGCATGTCTGAGGATTACGTCAACAATCGACTGTTCCATTCTTTTGCCCAGGAGAACCCGCTCAGTCAAGGCACCGGATTAGGCTTATCGATCGTCAAGCAGATTGTTGAATCTCTGGGTGGTGAGGTTGAGGTCAGGAGCGAGAGGGGCCGGGGCACGAAATTCGCCGTCACTTGCCCACTGAAGAACTCGAGCATGTCGCCAACCTTCTGTGCTACCGGATCAGAGCAAGAGAAGGAGAAGCAACTGCGAGAGGTCACCAAGCGTACAAAGGGCATGAAGGTGCGCTTCGTTGGGTTTGACGAAGAAGAAGAATACTTTGTGAAGAACCTGAAGAATAAGACAGCTACCAAAATGTCACTAAAAGCGCTGGACGGTCTCTGTACCGACTGGTTCGGTATGGAAAGAAGCGACAACAATGAGTATCCGGACCTAGTGGTGGCAACAGAGACGTGCGCAAAGTGGCTCCGAGCCCAGCATAGCAAGGAGCCCGCGACAGCTTCGACGGCGCCAGTCATCGTCATTTGCCAAGGGGCTGCATCTGCACAGTCGACCACGGCAATCACTGTACCTGGTATCACTTTTGAGTGCATCGGCCAACCTGTCGGGCCTCACAAATTCGCAAAAGCTCTCTCGTCATGTCTGGATCGAAATGCCAACCGCACGTTGGTAAAGGCGACAGAGAGCGACAATGCTCTACTTAAGGTCTCACAACTCAGCCTCAAGGAAGAAGCGAGTGAGAACAAGCGGCCACAAAGTTCCCGCGTCCACACGGATGATCTTGGTCCGCCCCGGCCACCGCTCTCATCGGTGTCTAGTGCACCCGAGGTCCGCCATGTGGCTCCTGTATCTCTGAAGAAGTCGATATACGCCAAACCGACACGAGCGCTCAACTGTCTCGCTGTCGATGACAATCCGATCAACCTTCGTCTCTTGCGGACATTTGTGGACAAGCTGGGCCATAGGCACGTTCTTGCTGTTAACGGTTTAGAGGCACTCGAGGCATACAAAGCCGCCCAAACACCTGAGCAATCGGGGACAGGCCATCCTCACGCCGCCGACGATTTCTCGCGCATCGATGTTGTACTGATGGATATCAATATGCCTGTCATGGATGGCCTCGAGGCGACGAGAGCAATTCGCGCACACGAAATCCGGAACAATTTACCGAAGGTTACGATAATTGCTCTCACTGGTGTAGCAGACTCTGAAATCCAACAAGAAGCAAACTCGAGCGGCATCAACCTCTTCCTCATCAAGCCCGTGCGTCTTGCAGATCTGGAAG
>Ga0265780_10007868_pt1 | contig 13030 bp, 19 predicted proteins | sample P1T30metagenome_FD_192432 | JGI IMG/M metagenome (GOLD analysis project Ga0265780, IMG submission 192432) | Plant litter microbial communities from East Loma Ridge, Irvine, California - P1 T30 | ecosystem: Environmental > Terrestrial > Plant litter > Unclassified | place: USA: California...
AGGTAAGCTGTTCATGATCCAGTCTAGTCGAAGCTAATGAATAGGACGAGGTGGACCACCAAGTCGCGGAGGAAGAGGAGGACCAGGACGCGGAGCACCAAGAGGCGGAAGAGGAAGGGGGCAGTAAAGAATGGAAAGGAAATCATACTCTCACAGGGACCGATATCATCGCTGTCAATATTATGCAGACAGCTACGAGAGTGCAGGCTGCATAGGGTCAGGATGGGGTTGATGGTTGGCTGATTTGACTGGATGATCTAGATTCTCATGATCCGCCACGCCCCAACGATAGTCGAGTTCTGGCCGACTGGAGCAAAGCGAGCACAGCGAGCAGCCAGAAATGACTCAGGCGTTACTGTCACACTCTGTCCTAGAAGACAAGGAGTCGCCCTTCGTCAAAGCCTAAAAGAGTTCTAGGACCGGAAAGCGTGGAACAATATTTGGTAGGGTAGGTTGTCCATGAGTGCATGGCGACATCTTCCTGCTTGAAAATCAAGAAGACTTCGCCCTTCACTGTCTCAGCAATCACGAATGAGGGAATACGCTGGTCATTCGACCGCTAAGTCCGCTCGACCGCTTCGATTGAGTGAACCAGGTGGCATTTAAGTGCTCTCCGCTCATGTGACGGGCCTGAGTGCATGGAGCTTACCGTACCGTGTGGTAAGTCTAGCAGTGGCTTGGGAGTAGAAAGCCTTGTCGGCGGCCTTGAGAAACGAGAAGGAAGCTTCCGGCTTGAGAAGCCTTGACGAGCAAGAGATTCAAAGTGGAGATTATGCAACGATGCAACGATGAGGGTCTATGCGTGCATGAATTATAAGTAACGGAGGACGGCGTGACTGTCATGTACAGCATTGTGGACGTACTCTACCTTTCAGCTGATGAAACTCATGCCATAGAGGCCAACGGACAGTGTGACCAGGACCGGGCCCGATACCCGCCGGCCGAAATTCCCCCACCTCGTACATCACTCACCGAGCTCGACTTGTCATATCCTATCACTTGCAACTCACTATGAGCTACGCTGCTAACCTCACCAACCATAATCCAAGCGACTACTCCCAGAACGCATCTTTCGTCTACTCAGCGAAATATACGAATGCCGTCCTTGGGCTACTTGATGCCAAGCCCGGTGAACGAATTGTCGACTTAGGATGTGGGACTGCAGAATTGACCAGGCAAATTAAGGAGGCAGTAGGGTCTGATGGATTTGTTGCTGGTGTAGACTCTTCTGAGGAGATGGTATGTTGTCCATCTTCCAGACTGGAGCTGATGATAGCTTGTCAAAGCTATGGATTCATCGGAAGGGAGCGGTATCGAGTTCTGTCAATCGGACATTCAGAAATTGAGCAGTGATGGAGCTATCCCATCGGAATGGAAACACTCGTTCGACAAAATCTTTACGTCTGCTACGCTTCATTGGTGTAAGGCCGACCCGGCGGGAGTTGTAGAGAGTGTCAAGTGGTTATTGAAACCTGGGGGTATCTTTGTCTACGAGTTTGGCGGGTATGGGAATGCGTAGGTCCGACCTGAGCAGTCATGAGCCTCCAGCTGAGTGATAGGATTGGAGTGCGAGGCGCGATTCATCAAGCGCTACTCAAGCGGGGGATTGACCCCATCCCAAGGGATCCATGGTATTATCCGACAGCCAGGCAATACGAAATCGTAAGCTTCTTTTCATCGGCCAACGCTCATATCAGCTACTCAGGGAACGCGGTATGACCCCTCTTGACACTGGCCTATATCCAAGACCTACCCCATTACCAACAGGTTTGCAAGGTTGGCTCAAAATGTTTGCTCGAAACACCTTCCTACCCGGCCTCGATCCGGGTCTATGCGACGAGATCTTGAAAGAGGTGGAGGATGTATGTCGGGTGGACATGTATTGGAATGATGGGCATCCTGGGATGGGCGAGGGGGCTGTGAAGAAAGGTGAAGAAGGATGGGAACTCATGTATGTAAGGCTAAGAGGAGTAGCGAGGTGGGATGGAGATTAATGTTTCATTTGATATGCTCTAATGTAATTACAACCTATGATATGCCCGACCTTAATTTACGCTCCATCTTCCGTCTCGGCACCCTCAGTCTGTCCTGCCTTTTTACGAGATTGGCTCATTCGAGCTGATATTGCTCGTCCGACCCTACTCTCGTTTCTCCTTCCTAGGGAATTACTGATCCATTCCCCTGTCTCTACCAATTTGTCCAGGTCAATGCCTGTCCGATAGCCTAGCTTGTGCAACATATAGACCACGTCCTCCGTCGCGACGTTTCCGGTTGCTCCGGGAGAGTATGGGCAACCGCCTAGTCCTGATACTGATGCGTCTATAGTCCGTAGGCCAAGCGGCAGGAGGGAAAGTAGAGATGGTAAAGCGGTCGCGAAAGTATCATGACACTGTCGTAAGCCAAGTCCGACCAAGTAGGCTTACATGTGCAGCGAACTTGTTCATGTCGAACCCCTCCTTCTGGAGAGCTTTCCATAACGTCTGCCAGCGTTCTGGGTCGCCTTCTCCAGTAGTATCTCCCAGACTTATCTCGTAACATCCCATCTCATCAAGTGCCCTGACCACCTTAATCACCTCCTCCGGCGTAACTGCGCCGGTATATGGATCCGTCATCACTACCGAGACATAGCCTCGGACTCGATATCCTCGCTCTATAGCCTTGGCAACGACGGCTGGTAGCCCGGCCAAGACTTTATCGACAGTTGCACCGTTGTTGGCCTTTGAGAATCCCTGGGGGTGAGCTGGTTCGACGGCGATATGCGGTAAGCTTACATCTGATGCAGCAACAAAGATAGCGATCTCATTTGTCAAACGTGGCTTTCCCGCCTTTTCATTTTCGTCCTCTAGCTTGAGCAGATTCTCTAGTCCCCTCATATTCGGTACCAGCACGGGATAGTATACCTCCTGCGAGTTATCTCCAAATGGACGAAGTCTCGGTAATAAGGTCGGTGTATCGGCCATCTGGCCGTATCAGCTGACTGAGAGGGAGAGAGGATGAAATACGGACTTGTGGGACTCTATCAGGCCTGACGAAGCTTCCAGCTTCCACTACCTTGACTCCGGAGTCGAGAAGGCGATTCACAAGCTCCAACTTCGTATGTGTAGGTACCGGTGGACCTGATATATTCTGCAGCCCGTCTCGTGGGCCCACTTCCACTAATCTGCTCGTCAGCTCCTGGCCTTATCTAAGGCACCGTCTCGTGTATCCTGATGTTGACATACCTTATGTGTCGACCCTGGCCGGGTGGAGTGCCGCCAAACGAAGACGTATTGACCATCGTCTGCAGACTCCTAGATCCAAAATGAGGGAAAGCAGGACTCAGAGCTCGAGGATAAGGTCGTGGTATTGCTCGCTTCACTGTACCAGTGTATGATATCGATCGCTGTCTTGGAATAAATGTAGGACTCTGTATTGGAGTGCTGGAGTCATCATGGCTTGTGGTTCGAGCTCGTGCTACCGTCGAGGACGAAGAGAAGTGTGTCATTGCTTTTGCGGAATGGTGGCGCTTGAGGATCTGCCTTGAGACCTGGTCGAAACATGTGCGATTATTGGATGACATATGCGACATGACTGATGTCTTCTGGCTGTCAATGACGAAGTTCTGGAGGATACAGTATTCGTCGAAATGAGCTTCCAATGGTCGGATTAGAATGATTCAGACTCAGACAAAGGTAGCCGGCTATTACGGTGATCCGGCCGAGATCGGGTATATCCGATCGGAACTAAAGACACGTGTGAATCGAGCCTCCACTTTCCCACGGAAGTCGCTCTGCACTACGGTTTGGTGACCCGGCCCCGACAACACCCTATACCTTTAGCAACACCCTCATCCCCTCGTGAATCACCTCTTGTACATCCTCATCACCCACCCTTCCAAGAGTCTCACAATCGCCTCGATACTATCCGCTCGCCGCTCGTCTCAATCGCTAGAGCTTGTCGTTAGGACCTGCGCGCTCTAGCCTCCTAACACCGACGACAAGCCCGGGAACGGTTCGCTCAATACAACACCCATCCCATCAACAACAACCATCATAATGAGTCGGAATGACTACAGACCGCTTAATGTGCGCGATGCGCTCAGTTACTTGGATAAAGTCAAGGTGAGTAATCGTATCTGGTCATCGAGCTCTGGCTGTCCTAGAAGGGCGCGGGGCTTACAGCTACGTCTTGCTGTGGCCGACCGCAGCGGAGACACGGGATCGCGTGTCCAAGTGATGGGGTTGTTGAATTTGTTCCGATGCTGACTTTTTCAGATTCAATTTGTAGATAAACCCGATGTCTACAACCGATTTCTGGATGTCATGAAGGAATTCAAGTCCCAAGTGTGAGTCAAGCGGTCTCACATTTCAGTTACGCGGGCTAATATCCATAGCATCGATACGCCAGGAGTCATTGACCGTGTATCAAATCTGTTCAAGGGCCATCCAGCCCTTATTCAAGGATTCAATACCTTCCTACCACCTGGATATCGAATTGAATGCTACAAGGAACGTGACGGTCACGAAATGATCACAGTCACTACTCCTAGAGGTACAATCTGTCAGCGAGCCGGCAACTTCACAGGTCTTGCCTTACCGGCGGATCCCGAAAAAGCCACTGCTGAACCTTCGCGAGACGCAGCGGCTCGAGCCTCCCCAGCAGTCGGAACTTCTGCTCGACCAGCCGCTCAGGCCGCTCCAGTCCCTCCATCTCGACTGAACCCCACTCCTGCTGTACCCGCTGCGACACCAGCTGTCGCTGCTGCTCTTCCCCAAACCGCTTCCGCCGCTATCCCCAATCCACACAACGTCGTCCCAGCTCCAAATCATGTCACGCATAACGTGGTCAATGGGGTACCCGTCTTGCGACCACCCCACGAGCTCGCTGTCGTGAAGGCGAAGGCTCTGGCTCAAGGTCTGCCTGATCCAACCGCTACTGTCGGCGCATCGGCAGCTGCAACCGAAGCCGCTCGCGGTGGTGACGGACAGATTGAAATCGAGTTCAATCACGCGATTACGTATGTTAACAAGATTAAGAGCAGATTCAAGGATAAACCCGATACGTACAAGCAGTTCCTCGAGATCCTGCAGACGTACCAACGGGATGGTCGGGCAATTACCGAGGTCAGTCCCTCCACTTCGCTGTCGTTGATCTCACTGATGTTTCAGGTCTACGAACAAGTGTCTGCGCTTTTCGCGTCTGCGCCCGACCTCATTGGCGAATTCAAGCAGTTCCTTCCCGATGACAGCAGAGATAGCGCTCTGTTCAACTCGTTGATGATTGCTGATCGAGGTTACGCGCAGTCAAACGCAAACCCCAAGCGAGCAGGAGCAGCAAAAGAGTCGACCAGAAAGAAGCGAGGAGCTCCCGGCGAAGCCAAGCCGTCCAAGGTAAGTCCCTACTTCCCTGATCTTATGAGTAGAGCTGATAATATAGCGAAGCAAGACCGCCCAAAGAGCCGAGAGTCCCCCTGCCGAAGACGAAAATGTGACCTTATCGAACTTGCCTCAAACATTGGCCTCGCCTGAGGATGTTTCGCTCTTCGACAAGATCAAGAAGTACATTGACGATAAAATCACCTACCACGAGTTCTTGAAGCTAGTCAACCTATGGACTCAGAACTTTATCGATCTTCAAGCGTTCATCGATCGCGCTCACGTCTTTATTGGCCAGTCGCCCGATCTCTGGGCTAGCTTTAGGCGAGTGGTGAATGCCGACGAGCAATCCATCTTCCCCAATGATCCTCAGAGCTCGCAGGGAGGTTATGGGTTCGGGGGAATGATCAATGTCGACAACTCGGTCGCCGAGAACACGCCGATGCTCGAGAGGGTCAAGCCTGATTTAAGCGGTCCACGAGTCAAGAGCTATGGTCCAAGTTACCGAAAGCTTCCGAAGTCGGTATGTAAACTTTGCCCATATCAAGACATGAGCTGATGGTTAGGAAATCAACCTTCAGTGCACCGGTCGAGATGCCATGTGTTGGGAGGTCCTCAATGACGAGTGGGTCTCACACCCCATCTGGGCCGCTGAGGATGCCGCACCATTCATGACCCACAAGAAGAATGCGTACGAAGAAGCTCTGCACAAGTCTGAAGAAGAGCGACACGAATACGATTATCACATTGAAGCCAATCTCCGAACCATCGCTCTACTCGAGCCTATCAACGTCAAGATCCAAACCATGGAAGCCGAGGAAAGAGCGCATTTCAACCTCAAAGCTGGCCTTGGAGGTCAAAGCAAATCGATCTATCAACGGATCATCAAAAAGGTTTACGGCAAGGAAGTCGGACCAGACGTCATTAAAGCATTGCATGACAATCCTGTCGTCACTCTTCCCATCGTCCTTGAGCGATTGAGGAGCAAAGATGAGGAATGGAAAAAGGCTCAGCGAGATTGGAACCGAGTTTGGAGGGAGCAGGATGGAAAGAACTTTTACCGAGCACTCGATCATCAAGGTGTGCAGTTCAAGGCCAATGACAAAAAGACGACTGGTTCCAAGAACTTGCTTGCCGAAGCAGAGCTCAGGAAACGAGAGCAAGAAAACACTCGAAATGCACTTGTCGACGCTACCTCCTGGCGGTCCCGAGTTCAGTTTGAGTTCGACTTCAGCGACCAGACGGTTCTTCAAGACTCAATCAAGCTCGTTCTTTCATACTTGGACCGACTCTCTGCCTTGAGCTCATCGGACAAACATCGAATCGAGAAACAACTGCAAGATGTCTTGCCCTTGATTCTGATGATCGACAAGGACGACTTCAACCAAGATTTCGGATTTGGCGATGCAAATGGCGATGAATCGGTGGATGGCGACTCAGTCGATGAGGCCAGTAACGCCGACGACGACGAGACTGCTAGTGCGTCCGCTGCTCGAAAGTCCAAAAAAGGTCCCGTTGCAGCCGACCTACGAATGAAACTGCTCAAGCAAGTCGGAGAGAAGGATGGTCGAGGTCGAGGTACGACCCAAACCCCAGGTCCAGACGACGCTGCCGATGACCGAATGTCTGTCGAGGGTACACCCATGACTGATAATGGGGATCGAGCCGATACGCCTTTACCTCTTCCCGCCGACCCCGCTGCAGTGGCAGAGGCCGTCGAGAAAGATCGTGCTGGCGCCGAGGCTTCTGAGCAGACTTGGGTGAATATCGAACCTCCTTCCCAGACTGTGTCGGCTGGTCCTAGCGAATCTGGTGAATTGCCCCGATCTCAGCGAAAAGCCAATTTCTTTACCAATGGCAATTTCTATGTTCTCATCCGATTGATCCAGGTACGTATATCCCAATCTCTTGTGTTGTAATATCCAGCTGATCGTCAGCTACTCTACTCTCGTCTATTGACTTGCAAGAATTTGGCCAAAGAGCTCGCTGCTACCGGAACCCAGCCTATCAACCCAACAGCCATCAAGCTTGGTCTGTCCGAGCCCGATATCCAATATTTCGGGATCGAGCATGGCGATAACCCAGCCAAGCAATACTACAACCACCTTCTCATGTCTGCAGAGAAGTTGTTTGATGGCGAGATCGACGCCAACGGGTTCGAGGATTTGTTGAGAGTCATGTTTGGCACTAAAGGTTATATCATGTTTACCCTCGATCGGGTACTTAGTACCATCATCAAGCAGGTGAGTAGGCTTCATGAATGCGGGGCCGATGGCTAATCTTAGATCCAAACTATCATTGGAGACTTGAAGAGCCAAGAGCTTTGTGCTTTGTTGACCCGAGATCGGGTACACGAACAGACCAGTACACGTCAACAAATCGCATACAGGATGCAGGCAGAGTCAGTAATTGGCCCTGATGAGCACTTGTTCAAGATTGAATATGTGAGTACTCCCGTCTATGATGGACACTATGCTGATATCTCAGCTCGCCAAGAAGAACGTCATGACTATCCAACTACTTGGTAAAGGCGATACGACCATCGATGATGCTGTAACCACGCAAGAGAAATGGCAGCAATATGTTGATAGCTACACCTTGGTATGTCACCCTTCACCTCCCACTGATGTGATCACTGACTTGCAGACACATCCTACCGAGGGTCTGGGTAAACAGGTCAAAGGGCCATTCCTCAATAGGAACCTGGAGAAAGTATCTGACCAAGTTCAAGAGACTCAATTCGGAGGCAATGAGAATCTGTCGCTAAAGATCGCATACGGAAGCTTCCGAATGTTCTTTGTACCAGGTGCGTTCAACTCCTCAGCCATAGACAAGGCTAATGATCAACAGAGACCGAGGACTACTTCCATCGTTCGCGTCCGAAAGAACAACTCGAAAGCTTCGCTGCTAAGGAGGCAGAAATTGAGGGGTCTGCGGGTGATATTTTTAGGGAGAAGTTCGACATAGAGAGAAATCCTGAATCATGATGATTTGTGAATACGGGCGTCCATGTTGAGGTGGGGAGGGAGTGAGTGTTGTAGTCGTGTTCATCTATGCGTTTCGAATATATCATATGTATGACTTAGAGCTATCTGTCGCTGGACCGCAAACTAGGCTGATGATCCACCTCGAGTAACGCCAGCACTGGATAAACGACTCGGATCTACGTAGGCACGGTACATTACTCGCATACTTATCGAGCATGTATGTCACGATCGGAAGATAACTCATCGCGGACTGCGAGCTTACAATGTGATAGACCAAACAAGATGCATCATCACCCGCGTTATGAAGATCATACAAGAACTCGTAAAGCTAGCAATAGATCCCAATAAGATATTCATCGCAAATAACCAAAAGTCCCAAGGAAAACAAGACAAGCCATGAGGTCCGGCCCTACGATAGAAGCCTTGTACGAGAAAGTAAAAGCATTGGGATCTTTTACTCTACTCGCTTACAAAGCTCCAGCACCGATACAGAGCCTGACGTAGTCGTCGACTTGCTTGGAGAGTTCATCTTTGCCATCGTAGTGCGTGTGGATATCGTGTTGTTGGTACTCGGGGCATGCCTGTTTGTCAGCCCTCCATACTAGAAAGAATAGATTCGGAGATGATCTTACATGGTAGTTCTTTGGTCGTTGTTCCAATAGCTCGGCCTTAATGCACAACTCAACAACATCTCCTTTGTCTCGGACCATGATACCGTCACATGGAACAGTGTTCTTTGGCATGTTTCCAAAGACGATCTTGGCAGGTCTAGCGTTCAAGTTTGATCCTTTACCTAGACCAGTCAAAACAGCTGGGTTACCAACGGTGATATCCATGTCGTTCTTGTTCTCAACATGAACCTGAAAGTCAGTTTGAGCAATACAGCTTGGGTGGGTTGACTTACGATACCATCGGATTTAGAGGCGGAAGGAGAGGCAGTGGGAGCTTTAGAGTTTGCGGGGAAGGGGGCGCTGCTTGGTTTGGATTGAGCGGAGGGAGTGGAAGAAGCGCTTGGTTTAGGTTTGGGCTTGGGAGCAGCAGAGCTGCTGGAGCTGGGAGAGGCTCGGGAAGCCGAAGCTGAAGCGGAACCAGAAGCAGCTGGTTTAGGCTTGGAAGCAGAGCTGGACCGGGGGGCGGCGGAGGCGCTCGGCTTGGGTGAGGAAGAGGGCTTTGGAGAGGACGAGGGTGCGGGCTTAGCAGAGGAGGAAGGGGAATTCTGCTGACGGTTGTCGGGGAGTGTTACCTGTCTGAGTCAGTATATGCTGGATTCTAGCGGAGAGAGGTGACATACCTCGATACCTTGAGGGCCGCCTTTGCCGTTGTTTACGATACCATCTAAGGGCTTGCTGTTGAGCGAAACACCGTTACCCCTGAACAACTGATCGCCCTCGTTTTGAGGTCGAGACTTGGACTTGGTTCCGGACCCAACAGGTTTGGAAGCGTCCTTGACGAAAGCGGGCGAGTCTTTGGGTAGGTTGACCTTGACATCCATATCGCCAGCTTTTGCATCGACAATAGTCTTGTCCTTGCCTGGAGTCTGAATGATATGTGTCTCGGCTTGCTTGTTGGAAGCGTCGACCATGCCTGCTTTCGATCCGGGGTCTTGGTCGGGAAAGAGCGAAACGATGGCTCGCTTGGTTGATCGGGATCGTCGGTTCTCGAATTTCTTGCCAGCGGCCTGGACAGTTTGTTTGTCGGACTTGACGTCCTTCTCGGAGTCTTTGTATTCCTTGGTCGCATTCTGCTTGCTGGATTTGTATGACTTGGAGTCGGTCTGGATTTTAGTCAAGTCCTATCAGAGTCTCAGAAGAATAGACTCACCATATGCTCCTTCAAGTCGACCATGACTTGAGAGTCTGATCTTCGGTGGTGTCCAGAGACGATCTTCTGAACGGCTCCATTGCCCATGTTGGAAGCAGGGACAGGAGCAGCTACAGCAGACCCAGCAGCAGCGAGGAGAGTAAGGAATGTCAAAGAGGTTCGCATCTTGTCGTTGATTAAGCGGTAAAATATAAACGAGTAGTGTGAGGCGTGAGCCGGTCGGTGTGTGTTGGTGGGGTTGGTAAAAGAGTGTGAAGAGGCGTAGAGCCAAAGTGATGCGAGTCCCGGGGTTGGTAGAGTGAGTGTGAGCGAGTGATCGAGTGGTGGTTGATGAGTTGGAAACGGCGTTTGGATGCATGGTATATATGCATTTTACGTGGTTGATGGCGGGCTAATCTGGTCGATAAGAGTGAAGTGAGACATGGTCAGTGTCGAAGAGGTGTCAGTTCTCTGGTAGCCGATATCGGCTTAATTGACCGGAAATCATTATTCATTTGTCTCAGTGTATCTGCAATTAGTTCAGACGAGACGAGACCGTGATTGTCAAGGTCGTGATAGTATCCCTACGGATCCAGCTCCGCTATCAGACATTGGCCTGTACCTCTTCGGCAACATCCTTTTCTTCTGCTCCCATTCGAGACATCTCCATTTCCTCCAGTGCAGTCTCATCCATATCCTCATCTTCGTCCTCATCCTCATCGTCGCTTTCGTCCTCTTGCATCCCAGGACTAGCACTTCCATTTTCAGCTTTACGACGTTTCTTCTTCCCATCATGATATTTCCGTTGTGGGATTACAGCTTCGAACGCTTCAGACCAGGAGTGTCGAGTAATGAATTCGACTAGGATTGAGAATACCTACCATCAGCGTGACTCAGAGGGCTACGGGTGGATGTACTTGATTAACAGTAAGGACTTTTCGTGTAGGCATGTTTGCTAGGTATGTTCCGATTGGTAAACGAGCGGTCCTGATACCGTACTTGTCGGCTTTGTTCTGACATAGGAACTGGTCATTAGCCTGTTCTCTACAGAAGTCAGGGAACTCACTTTATGTCGATTCTTGTCGACAATACCACCAATGATGTATATCTCATTCTCCTTCAAGGTGTCCAACTCCTCCTCAGCATCAGCCGATAGGTATACAAGCGAATGCGTTTCGGGCGATATAGTCTCCGGTAAGTCTAGCTCATCTCCTTCTACTGGTGTTTGTGATGTTGACGACTCCCCAAATTTCTGGGCCAACCTATCAATTCCAGCTCCCGTCCAATGACATCTTCCCCAGACTTGTCTTTTCGTCTTGAGCATTTGTTCCCATAATCGAGGTGATTGGGTTTCGTTAAATGATGTATGTAATATTGAAGCAAAAGGACGTTCAGCAAGTCGATTTGCGGAATAGACATATCCTATCTGTGATGCCATGGATTTGATTTCCTACTCATCAGCACCTTCTACCAACTTGTAAACTCACCTGATCAGTCATGAGATGATCAAAGTCCAAATCAATCACTACACCACCTTTCCAATCTGGTACATCCCCTCTATTCTCCCTTCTCTTCGCCCTGGCTCTTATGATTTTTGAGTGAAGCCTGGCCTCAAGTACAGATTGTTGTTCCGGAGTCAACGTCCCAGCCTTTTCAGCTTCATATAATTTCTGAGCATTCTCCTTCCTCCTCAGCTTTTCAGCCTTACGTTTCTCAGGTTTAGCTTCGGCTAGTTTTGCCTTGATGTTAGTGATACTCGAGTGTTGGCAAGTGAACATACCTGTCTAGCGGCTCTTTTTATTGCTTTCTTGCTCAATGGTGCATCCCCATTTGCTTGAGTATTGGATGGACCAGCAATGGGATCCCCTCCATTGTTGATCATATCCTCCTCGTCATCCATTATATGTTGTATGATGGTGAACAGTTGATAACTACTGAAATTCTGGTTCCGGGCTATTCCCGGTCATTCAGTGCAAGTGAGGGTCTGGCTCTGACACACACTGAACTTACATCTTCACATATAACATATAACATACATCTTATAATAAATACATAGTCAAGATGTCAGACGCGAGGTCAAAGAGGATACAGAAGGAAATCAGAGGTGAGTTCGCCTGCGTGTCGCTCATCGTGAGCTTGGGGCGGGGCGTCTTGGCGCATTCCCGGCTTACAGAATGAATGCTGACAACAAGATTGTGCGAAGGACAAGACGAGTCAGATCACCATTGAAAGTAGGCATAATTCCTGTCGAAGCTGCCCAGGATACTGATCAAGTAGTGATCGATGACAATCCATATCACCTAGTCGGGGCGTTTCACGGACCGGTAAGTATCGACACGCGAGCACGAGTCAGCTAACAATAAGCCGGATACACCATACGAAGGTGGATACTATGAAGTCGTATGTCGTCCAGATAGTCGTGTCGTGTGGCCATCAGAATTGACCCCTAGGACATCGTCGTGCCAGAGACATATCCATTTCAGCCAGTCAAGATGAAGTTCATAACGTGAGTCCACTCCTCAATTCGAAAACGGGTAGCTAATGAGTTAGGAAAGTGTATCGTGAGTCTCCAAGCCATATATGGGATGCTGCTGACAGAAGACCCAAATATCTCTTCTGCTAGTGTAAGCTCTCCCTTTCACCCCTAATCTTAGACAAGACGCTGATGCGCAGGGCGCCATCTGTCTGGACATCCTGAAAGATGCCTGGTCACCAGTCCTTACACTCAAATCAACACTCATATCACTGCAATCCCTCCTCTGCGACCCAGCACCGAACGATCCTCAAGACGCAGAAGGCAAGCTCACCACTCCTCGTAAAAGACGAGCTAATGAATCAGTGGCCAAGCACTACTTGACAGACAGAGCATCATTCAACAAAACAGCAAAA
>Ga0265780_10007869_pt1 | contig 13029 bp, 7 predicted proteins | sample P1T30metagenome_FD_192432 | JGI IMG/M metagenome (GOLD analysis project Ga0265780, IMG submission 192432) | Plant litter microbial communities from East Loma Ridge, Irvine, California - P1 T30 | ecosystem: Environmental > Terrestrial > Plant litter > Unclassified | place: USA: California...
CGAGGAACTGACCTTCCTCTAAGTATTGCGCGAGCGAAAGCGAGTCTTTCCATTCGGTGGATGTGTTGGCGGAGATTGTTCTGCACTCTCCTTCAGTAGGATGCTGGAGGATGAGATAGGGGCTATTTGAAGGCGGCGGGTCTTCTCTCAAGAGCTCGGCCATGGTAGTGGCTCGTTCGTGCGTGGTGCGGATTATACAGTTAGGTTACTTGTTAGTATACTTTATTGGATATGCGCTTGCGATGTAGGAGGGTTGCCTTGAATGCGGGGCTTTCAGCTACATCCATGTCCAAGGCCATACTTAGGGCCAAGAGCGACGATGGCGGGATAATTTGATCGTATCAAGTATTCCATACTAAACCAACACCTAGCGTCGCAGCATGAAGTGTGGCTGATGATTCTGGGTGCGCGTATGGGACGTGTGTTGCGAAGGGACGTCGGGGGCACCTTGGGAGGGCGTGGGCGAGCCTGAGACGCGTGATTGACGCGCTAAGCAAGCACGTGATCATCGTCATCTCCAGGGTCTCGCGCGTGTCTCCTGCCGCGTGCGGCGCGAGCATGCGCCGCACGTGGACAGCCACAAGTGCGACCCTCTCCCTAACGACACACTCCCTCGCTCGGTACCCACACTGTCCTGTTACATTGTGCACAGGCTGCGCAGTACCCTGACTGCATTGAACATGTTAAGACGCCCTTACCCAGTACCTTTTCAACCCCCAGAAAGCGTGTTCGGCGCACATGATCACGCGCAACGGCAACACCAAGGGTCCTAGCTGTAAACGTCTCGGGGACTACTAAGCCTCAGAGCAGCATTGTCTACATCGACCAGGCTGATCATAGCGTCTAGTCAACCTGCCATCCCTATCAGTTACCAGCCGACGCTTCCTTCACACTGAAAAACCACGGCAACACCCACTCGAAGCCTCCTCTGTCATCCTGACATAACGTCATCTACCCCGACCCGGCAATGCGGTACGGTGCGGACCTGTACACAAGTCTAGACCATCGCCGTCGTCGATGACCCCAGGGTTTGTCTAAGCATGATCAGTCTGCTGTAACGGGAATATATACATTTCACTTCGCCAATCAAGCACATACGACCATAGGACAGTGAAAATTAGGCTTCCCGTCCGCTCAGCCATATACAAGCACTGTACCGGCGGATTAGTAGTTAGGTGGGTGACCACTAGCGAATCCCCGCTGTTGTATGTTTTTGCGAACACATGCTCTTTTTTGCTTATCTTTTGGTACCTGACACGTTATCGATCCAACGATCGCAGGGAAGAATAGCAGCGATCAAAAGTGTACAAGCTTGTATCACACTGCCAATCGCGCAAGCCCAAGATGCATCAGGTAGAGGATGTGAAGACTCTTTTTGAGAACGCGATCCACAACCGCGAACTAGAGCTATTCGAGCAGGTCAGAATCAACGCCCAAGGCAATGCAAAGGGACGCGACGATGAACGAGTCGTAGCCATTGCGATAAAACAAAACTCGATACCAGCTCTTCGCTACCTAATCAAACACGGCGTCAGCATTAAGCACATCGACATTTCTGGCAAAGAGGTTGAAATTCCCACCCTCAAGTTCCTGCTCGCTCATGGCTGGGACATAAACTGGGCAGGAGAACCTCGATCTTGGCAGAGCCCCTTTATGTGGTCTTGTATCCATGACCGCGAAAAGCTTATATGGTGCTTAAAGCACGGCGCAAAACTTGCTACGCCCGGGGAACCACCGTACAAGAGGCCTATACTGCAAAAGGTCGCGGAGACGGGCGACATCGCAACGTTTGAGTTTTTGCGTGCTAAAAGGGCTCCCTTGGGACCCTGTACACTTCACAGGGCGGTGCTCATGGCGGCTTTGGGTCATGATGGGTCGGACGATCCCGAAAAAGACGAAGAATGGCAACGGCGAAGCAGGGCGCGTTACGTCCAACGTATGGCGATGGTGCGCCATCTAGTTGATACCGTGGGCTTGGACGTGAACAAGCTGGACTTTCCGCGCGACACGAAATGGTTGCAAGGAGAAATGGGGACGCCACTAGAATACATCGTTGGCGTTGGCAGACCAGACACAGATGCACGCGAACTGACATGGTTTCTGCTCGACCGAGGCGCGGATCCGGATGCTGCACTAGCTGAGGCGAGAAGATATGACCACTCAACCTTTATAGAGTGGGTGGAGGGTTGGGAGGCACAAGGAGGTCGTGAGGAGTTGGAGCGATTCAAGGAGAAGAAGAGAAACCAGCACCGGTGCTCTGTGCAATGAGTGTTGTAATCTGGGTAATGCTATGAACTTATCTATGATTGCATCGATTAGCTGCGTGTCTACTCGCATCCTGAGTACCTTGCTATCTTTAAATGAACGAATGAAAGCTGATCTCGCACCAGTTACCTATCTCAGCGGCTCGGCTCGACGAAGCGTACGTGCCGTCAACGGCCTGTTGGCCCTAATCCTCTGCAACCTGTTGCGCCATCGCACGGCAATGACGCTGGCAGCCTTTAGGCCCCTGGCCTTCTCCATCTTGATGAAATCGATCTCTTCCTGTTGCACATTGTACTCTTTGCGAATCTTGTCTACCCAGTCTTTACGAAGGACTAGCTTCTTGTCTACAGTCATCATGTCTGCGGGGATGGTTCGCCATGCTTCCCAGTCAAAGGGCGGTATGTAGAGCATTTTATGATCTTTGTTACAAAGGAAAGGCTGTAGATCGTCGTCCAGAAGCTTCTTGTAACACCCTGGGCAAAGCTGGACGCAGAGACAGTGCTTGCATGCCCAACAGTCGGCCACCATGTCTGTCCATTGAACTCCGCAATAGCCGTCGCACAGGTATCCTAAGACATACGCTTTGGTTGTAGTCTTGGACGAAGAGGCTGCGTCTGAAATGTCTTCCGACGTCTTGTCAAATGCCGCTGGCGCACTATCTGTATGAGGGTCTTCAAGATTTGGCTGTGTGAGCTCCCCAGTACATGGTGCATCTGCTTTCGAGACCATAGCGTTCAACGGTTGGTACGGCCCTATTGCTTGCCACGCTGCGATAGCATCGGCATCCTTGTCGAGGACAGTTAGTGTGGCGGCAAGGTTCGAGAAGCGCATCTTGAGTGAGGCATCATCTGTGGCTTCAGGCCACTTGTCAAAGACACTGCTAAGCCGAGTTTGCGCCTGAGTGGAAGCTGAAGTATGGTCTTTTTTGACACAGTACAGTCTTGCTAAACAGAGGCGAGGATCAAATTGCCCTTGATGAAGGTTGCAGATGATAGTGATGTTCAAGTTGACAAGCTTTTTCAATCGGCTGATATACTCTTCGGAAGAGCTGGAAAGAGCTGGTAAGGTTTCGGCAACTGCCTTGTCGAGAAGAATCGGAGCTAGCTTGCGGGTCGCATGCCGGGCTGTCGTATACGACGCTGGGATTTCGTCAGATCTCACGATAATGTCTTCCCAGCATTGCATACTCCTGTGGTGATCGTTGTGAGAGCTGCTACCATGGAATGTGAGGATGGCTTGGAAGTACTGCAATTGTTTGGTTGCTTCGGCAGAAATATCCATCTTTGGCTCGCCGTCCACAGTGGGTTGATCCAGCGGCTTGTACTCGATGGCCTCCTGGTACAGAGAGATGATCTCTTCCGCGGCCCCCACTTGCTTCGCAGCCACAATGATGCAAGTATGGAGGGCATGTTCGCGTGATGCTTTTCGCAGCCAGTAGGTCGATCCACGACCCTTGGCTGTCGCATCTTTCCAGCCGCGAACGAGATCAATGATAGATTGAAAGCTCTTCATTTCGGTCCAGATTTTAAAGAGTCCCAAAAGTGCGTGTAAGTGGAGCCAGCTCACACCGGATGCTTCACTGATATTCTGGCTCAACAGTTCCTGGTAAGATTGCACGGCCATGTCGTAGTCATGACACTCCCGATAGCAGTCTCCTTCCCTCTTGAGCGTATCCCAGTAGGCCCCTTCGTACGAGTCGTCCGTCTCAAGGAACATCTCGCTGAGCGATTTGAAGTTCTGTATGTATGCGAGTGCCGTACGGTGATCCTTTTGGTTTTCATGGGCCCTTGCTAGGTTGAAAAAGAGACCCCAATTTGTCGGAGAGTATTGTTCCGCCTTTTCCAACGCAACAATGGCCTCCTTGTAGTGCTGGAAGACGATATGTGTAGCTCCCACCCGATAGTCCCAGGTGGAGCTGTCAATGTCGAAATTTTTGTGCTCCTTTACCCAGCAGATATACTCCTCGACGTCTGCATTCGGAGGCGGATTCCATTCTTGAAAAGGTCTTTCTGGTTTGGATATCTGTTTTTTGTTGTCAGCCAAGCTCTGCCATTGCTCAGGAATACTTGCCTTAGCTACAATTCCCCATGAGATCCAAAGATAATCTTCGTTTGACGTTCCAATTGAGCGGCTAAACCAAAGTGTGGCTAGCCGCGCTGCGATGCGCTCGAGAACGGAGTATTTGCTTGCGGCGTCTGAAATTACAGACTTGGCCCACTCACTCTTCTCTGTATCCTTTGCATAGCCTTTGGCCACTTGCGGATTCTTGAGCAATGCCACGATGGCGTCGAGGAAATCTTCTGAATACAGGAAGTCGTATTTCAACCACGATAAATTCTTCTTGGAGAACCACATATCGATCATGTCGGGGTCGTAGAACAAGTCAACCAGCTTGCCTCCAATGCCAGTCATGAACTTTCTTTGTGGCTCGAAATCATCGAGCGTCTTCACCAAGGTTTTCAGATACTCATAAAACCACAACGAAGCATGGCCGCGCATTGCTTCGAGGCTTCCGTCCTTCCGACTGTCGAACAGAACATCGATGCACAAGCTGATCATGGTAACGTTCACAGTATTGTCGTCATCGAGGTGAATATGTACCTTTTGTGCCATGGCCTGGAAGAAATCATCGAACCTAAATCTGGCGTAATCCGTTGCATCACAAGCTTTTCTTATGAACCGGCGACAAAGCTCGACTTCGGCACTGGTAATCGCTTCAGCATGTAACTGAGCGATTGCAGATTCGGCTCCCGAGGAAGTATTCGCGGACAGAATGTCCCTAAGGCCGTCCTTAAATCCCACCCTGCCCTCCTTGTCGATCGTGAGCACAGACGAGTAAGTAGTAGCAATCTGATCTGTGAGGAGAAACTCCTCCTTGAAGGTAAAGAAAAGAACGCTCTCGAGAAGCTTGATCTTTGGTGGGTAGGTACAGCCTGCAACCCACACAAGAAGAGAATTGAGCACCTGAGCCTGACGTGAAGTCAGAAGAGCGTCCAGCGTCTTGATTCTGTTTCTCTGGACGGCGTTCATGTCGGCACTTGTGTTGTTGATGACCTCCTGGACCTTTCCTTTAGTGTCGCAAGCGTTGATCTCTGTCAACTTGGCCTCCAAGTTTCTGTAGTTTCCGCGTATGCCTTCAAGCAAAAGCTCGATGTTCGCATCATTAAGAAGAGCCTTCAGACCAGGTTTAGTTTTGCAAACCTCCTCGATCCTGGCGCTTGTGACAGCTCTCAGATCGCTTGCGTTCGGCAGCGAGTCTGAAGCTATATTTGCATTGTTGCCCGCTCGTTCCATGGATTGGACAGAGACTCCGCGTTTCCCGAGAAGAATGGTGTCGACACCTTTAACTCGTTGCGAGATCTCAGAAAGCGCATCGTCGTTTCCGGACACGAAGAGACGTAGGGAAACCCCGTTAGACTTGGCTGAAGACGTGGCTTGGCCCGCGATGGTTGAAATCATCACCTCTGCAGTGTCCAGCTGGCCACGACTGTCGAAACCGTCCATGCATATGAAATAAGTCCCTTTCATGGCGCGCTGTAATCCCGAAACAAGATTAAGCCATCGATCTTCAGCTCGCGCAATGCTTGCGAGCCGCGTGCACTCGTCTGCTACAGCTTGAGCATATCCGACATCTGCAGCTGCAAACTGGTATATGATGGATCCAATGCACCGTTCGAGGGAGTCGTCTTTTTCATCTCCGTAGTAATAGTAAGCGATAAAAGCCTGGTTAGGCCCGCGTGCAGCCCGACATTTCTTTTCGAGATGTGAAACAACGTGGTTGAAGAGATGTGTTTTGCCGAAACCGGAGTCGGCCTTCAGGAAGAGGACCTTTTTGTCGTGCTGTTCCAGATCAGCCCATTGACTGAATGCAGGCTCATCTTGACTGAGCCATCCTCCTGTCCCTTCCACATGCGTTTTGCAGAGCTCGCTATGCCGCTTGGTCCAAGTCTCCCAGTCCCCAGGCTTCTTCAGTCCCAAACTGTTCGCTATCTTGATCAAGTTCTCTTTCTGTTGGTCTTTGTTAGCTCGACCGTCCAGAGTAGTCTTCATTTGCTGAGTAACGCTCAGAACCTGATCACCGACTTTGTATGTGGCTTGGAGGTATTCAAGTATTTCACTCTGGTAGCGGGCTCTTTCCTCGTCAGATTTGACGAGATGCTTTGCAAGCCCTCGGACTCCTACTAGTATGACATCGGCTTCGGCTCTGGTGAACTCCTGAATATGACTTTCCATGAGCTGGAGTGACTCTGCGACCGCATCGTTCGAGTTGAAGAGAATGATTCCGGCCATCGACTTCATTCGCTCTCTTGTGCTGGTAGCTAGCTTGTAGGAAGAACGAAGCACACTCAAGAACTGTGATAGAATCTCGTATGCTGGCCTACGAAGAGGGCGCGGCAGATAGGCTCCATCTTTGCCGGCCTCTTGTTCCAGAAAGTACACGAGACGTCGCAAGAAGGCGGATGAGCGCTCCATTAGAGTGACGAACCCGTCCATCATATCGCTGAAGCCGCGTGCTGCTTGAATTACGAAGCTTATCGCATTCCAGCATTGAGCAGTTGGTCCGAAGATTACACTTGCCCCTTGTGCGACAATGCTCCCAAACTTCTCGAGGCAGGTACCGACATTGTTGAGAACAGCCCGAGCATGTTGATGGCTCTTCGTCGTTGACTCTTTGATGTCTGCGTCAATCTGCAGCTGGAAGCTCTTGAACGTAGTAGTAATATCTAGCTTTTTCTTGGTGGTGTCCTCATACTGCCGCACGACCTGTGGCCAAACTTCGCCGAGATCTTGATCCTCGTCGAAGATAATGTCGGTGGGTTCCGGACTGTCCCGCCCACGCCCAAACCTCATGTTGCAGTTTCCGCAAGGATTCTTGGAGGGGTCGGAGAGGCAGCCAATCGATAGCTTCTCGGGAGCCAGCAGGTCTGTTGCTATGTCTGTGAGTGTACGCCTCTTCTGCAAAAGGTCGAAGTCAATTTCGGGGCAATTATACCATAGAGTTTAGGCTGGGTATGCGTCCGCTTTATTGTGACCTCCGAGGTCCCAAGAACAGCCATTGCAGTTCAGCCCCCAGACCTCAGCCGTGCCTGACCAAACGTCGCGTCCTTGATTGGCTGCTGAGTGCCATCTCATCATCCCAGTAAAAATACCATCACCGGTTAGGGTAAGATCGCGCCATTTGTGGTACTGCTGGACGTGATGTAGCTGCAGGATATAGGGTGTAGCATGACTGCAGTATTGTGGCTGCTCGTATTGTCTCCGCGGTGAGTACAGCCTATTGTCACGGCGTTGCTTGTTGACGGTTGTTAAGACTGGGGGCGTATGTACGCCCTATGGCATGGCACATATCAAACGCGTGATGGAGTTAAGGTTGATGCGCAAAGAGATGCGATGATGGAGTGCTATGAACATCAGCGAGCGCGGCCCTGGGGGCGCGCGGTACGATAGCGTCCTCGTGTGAGCCGAGGCCGGCGCTTGCTCCCGGGCTGACTCAGCGCCCGTCCCACCCACATCATGCCCGCCACTTCTGGGCGCGACCGATCATCAGTGCCAGACACTTCAGCTCTCTTGATGTGCTTACCTTGATATCACATGTGGGGGCATGCCCCGAAAGACTGTCTGCAGTGTTACAGTCTATTCAGCTAAGCCCATCCTACCCATGAGTTAAGTCTTCCTCCGATGGGCGGGGTTTCTCTTGGGGATGCGCTGCATCGTCATTCAGCGTTTCACGGTCGTACCACGCACTTCCATGCTGGGGTTCAGTATTTGTTGTACTCTTCTGTATTGCCTTGCTCTCTGCCATTATCTCGAATGCTTGCCATCAAGCTTGATTTCGTGACTACTATCATACTGAGAAGCATGTGCGCGCAAGGTTATTCCGCCTCCAATGGGTGGCAGGTGGCGTGACCGAGCTGCTCACCGAATTTTCAGCTCGATAACATGTGAGGTATTGTTTACTATCTTTTCTTGTGTCTCAATTTCCTTCCTGATTTGACCCCGCAACTCGACCAAGTGTGACGATGGTAGACGCTCGTCCATGTTGGCGATGGCAGTGTTGTGAGTGCCACGGCGATAATAGCGCTGATAGCGACGTTGGGTGCGCATATTGCAGATGTCATTGGAGATGCCATAATTGCAAGATTTACGATGCAAGCTTTAGGGTAGAGAATACTGCTGGATACCTTACCGCGGCGGCCGCACATCAGCAGTTGAAAGCTGTCGCCCGCATGGCTGATCAGGTCGTGCCTTCCTCGTCGTAGATCTACCCCACCAACAAGCTTCCTCTCAGCGCCCAGCACACGATGGCAACCGTCTCTCCTCTTTCACTCCTTTGCGCAAGGATACCGCCTGTTTGACCAACCTGCGTCCGGCCCCAGACCGTTCACTAAACCTCTCCTTCACTTCCAGTATACCCGACTCACTCTTGCGATTTCTAATCACTCTTTGCCATGGATAGCTTTTTTCCTATATTGTTGCCTTACGGTCTTAGCAGCCAGTATCAGGACATATTGAGAGGGAGCAAAGATACATCGGTGCGATGTGGACTGCCGCAATACCGCACTGCAACGCTGCTAGAGGTTTCGAGGCTCAATCCGTTTGATCCGCACCAGTCTCTCCCATCCGTCGGTCGTACACCCAACCCCCGTCAAGCCATTCGACAACGCAAGCCTGATTACTCTCGTCAGAAGGAGGATAATATGGGGTTCCAGCGCAATATCAAGGAAATCAATATGGGTCCGGCAACAGGCAAAGAAAAGCGCGGTCGGGCGAAGCAAAAACCTCAAATTTCGGTGCGCAAGCTCCATAAAGCCGCCTCCAAGTTTAGTCCCGGTTTCCGAGTGGGTGCATCACAGGACTTGCCAATCACGCTCGATAGCGACGATGACGCGCCGACAAGCACTCCCCAGTGGTAAGTCAAGACAAACAGCTCTCGCAATACGCCTGTTTAACGCTAACATCGGTAGTCTCGACCCTCGTCGAACACATGTCTCACTCGCCGAGCCCAACCTACGAGGTTTCCGCTACGATGGCACGAGCGAGAGCCCGCGCGCGTTACCGAATACGTCGCATGCACCCATAGGCTTCGTCCTACGACGCTCCTCACCAACATTTAGCGGGCCCGCAAAAGATCAATCGCATGCTGTACGCCAAGAAACACTACAACGAGATTCTGATGGCGCTGAAGAAGCAGCACCGATCCGTAAGCCTGCCACACGACGCACACGCCAACCTCACGCGCTCAATGGATGCCGGAAAGAGAGCAAGCCTGGGACTATCAGCATGAGTCTTCTGGATATCGACGACTTCGGTCTGAGAAGTAAGGTCGCTCAGCTAATGGCTGTAGCACCCGCGCTACCCATTGTGGACCTCTATCACCTCATCGTGGACAGCGAAGGCGATCTACCGTTGGCCAAGAAACAAGCCATCAGGATGAGTGAAGCCCCACCGGCACAGTGTCAACCAGGCTTGGATGCAGACGGTGGGGAGGTCATGGTCAAGATAGACCCAAATGATCCCGCTTTTGAGTGGGACGACGATGAGCCGCAGCCGGAGTCAGCCGCTACAATCGCATCGAGACCACAGTCGAAGCCGAAGAACAAAACTACAAAGCCGAAGAGTCTGCACCATCATGCGAAGTCTTCCAGAAGCGCAAAGTCAGGTGCAAAACACTGCTCAAACACGAGCGCCAAACGAACGAAGTCGTCTTCAATGAACCCTACACACGCCAGAGAGACCAGTAGCGACCGCGAGTTCATCGTCCCCGATAATACTGTCCATTACGATCTCAATTCTGATATTTCCAATGGCTCCGATGAGTTTCTTGGTGTTGAGGTACGCAATAGATGCGCAGGCAGCGACGCTGAGATGTTGGATGGCGAAGATCCATTAGATCTGGATATAGACATGCAGCCGCGCTTTGTATCCAACGCTAGACTGTTGAGGAAAAGGGCTAGAGCTTGAAAGATGTACAGAGTGGTTGGATTGTATTTAGCGACATGTAAATCCAGCGGTATTCATACCAGGAGTTTGGTGTATATGGAAGAAAAGACAGGGTTGCTACATCATTCAGTCAATTCATGCACGCTCCCGTGCATCGTCGTACAAATTTTAGAGCTTTGCAGCCATCTGGTAGCTACGTGAGATTCAATCATACTTTGTGGCATGGGCGCCTTGTTCTGCGATTGCTCGATTGAATACCTGCTTGCTCTTGCTGTCATCTTTCAAACGGGCGCTGAGACATTGAAGTCTTACAGGTAAGACAACAAACAGCAAAAGCATCTTTAGCGCAAACAACATAGATAAACGTCATGCTCTCTCACCTTTGGCAGTGCGCTCTCGGTCACCTCGGCTTTCCAAGTGAGATCGACAGTCTATCATCCTTCCCATTCATCACATCTCCGTCTCCTACCCTATCATCCTTCTCACTTCAAATTCCCGTCATGGCAGTCGACTGCCCCCCATTCTCATACACGAAACCAAAACGTCTTCCAAAGAAACGGTACCGCCCGTCCAACGCCGCTTTCCGGGTCGCAGCGGCGCAACTCGATCTTATCAATCGCAAAGCGGGAGGGACCCGTATACCAGCGATCGTGGATTTGAGTGATGGAGAGCCTAGCTCGGAGATGGAGTACGAGATGGTGGAAAATGCCGTGCAGTAAGCCAAAAGCGTGAGGATGATTGGACACAGTATCTGACGAATGCACATAGGAACGCACTGGCAAGAGAACGTGGTCTCCCAAGTGGTAACACATTCGAACAAAAGACCCCAATATCTACGAGTAGTTCCAAGTCACCAATCTTGCAACGCAAGCGACTTTTTATCGTGAACTCGGATGACGATGATAGCAGTGAGTTACTATGTTTCACATTCACGCTCATTTTCTGACCTTGCCTAGCATCTTCAACGTCGTCTGCACCATCTAGCCAAAGATATCACCAGAAGGAGCGATCTATTCGTTCCGCTAGTCGCAACACAAAGCGACGAAGAGACAGCTTCCTATCTGACTCCGACGCCCCCGGCGAGCAACCAGTCAGAAAGGCGAAGAAGCCGCGACAAGACTTGGCGGCCGAGCTGGACGATCTGGATATCGAAATGGAAGGTTGGAGCGTAGCTGAAGAGACGCCTAGGAGACAGCAGCGCCGAAGGTAGCCGCTAAGATACACGGGCAGCGAGCGTAAGGTACGCTGATTCTGCGTGCCGCCAGGAGAGACACTACACGAGTCTTATTCTTCACAAACGAGATACATTTGACGCAGAAATAGCACGAGAGCAGGGAATAGTAAAGGCGTGAAATCGTCTTCTCATCTATCCAACATCTAACTAAATAGACCTATCCCATCATTTAACAACCAAGAAACACCTATCACATCTACCTTCTCATTCCTGCTCTTCCATATGTGACACAACTAACCCATCATCATCCGCACTTAATGGTGGCACATTTTCACAACAATGAATCCCAAGATAAGCATGCCCACAAGAATACCGCCGATAATGCCGACTACAGCTATAGTCGACAAACCGCCTTCAGCGCCAGAGCTGCTGGACTTCACTTTGAGGTCAAGAGTTGAGGTGGGCAGAGCAGTAGTGTCGGCCTTGGAGATCTCGTGGAGAATGTCTGAAATACTAGACGGAGAGGCCATGGGTGTGTAGGGCGTCGTCGGGGTGACGATAGTCGCCAGCGCCGAGAGCTGAGTGACAAGCGGCATAGCGGGGATGGAGTAGGTGGAATTGACTAATGGCGCGATGGCGCTGGGGACGTTTAATGGGGCCATGGTGTTGTGTTGTGTTGTGTTGTTGAGATTGGAAGATATGTTGGAAGTCCGGCTTCGAGACTATCGTAAAATGCGATGATGTGGATACAGCTTGGTGATGGAAGCTTGTGACGAAGTATGGAAGGTCTTTTGTAGAACGAGTGCCGATGTGGTGTGAACGATTGTGAGACATGATGCTTTCACAATAGCTGTTTAGGGTGTTCTGGTAGAATGTCGTCAATTGACAATGTTGCGGATTGTGATAATACTGTGGACTACTTACTGCTGGTCTCTCTGACCCGAAACGAATGGACGGCAGGTGATCATGTCTGTCATCCTACGACCATCTCCATGATACTCGTGTTGAATCCTTCCAGATCACAATCATCTGTATGCGGGATGCCTCATCGCTCTTGGTGGCGCGCGAATATTCGCGTTGTTCGCGCTCGACCCAATGAACTGCTGCATCTGCGTCTCCACCTCTTTAGTCGCTAAGCGCTGTTGTTCCTGTTGCGCTGCCAATAGCTTCTTGTTCTTGTATCGCGTCACCGTTTGTTGATAGAATACCCAGCATATGAACGAGAGGAAGAAAGGCGCAAAGACACACATGGGAATGAACCATGGCAAAGGAATGGGCCCAATCATGCGCTGTTCGGCGTTGATGGGTTCGGCGCGGTGCGAAAACTTTAGTGCAGGCATGTCGTGCGATGAACAGAGAAAAGACTGTATGTATATGATTTGGATTGGGAAGTTGCGATCGAAAGAACGTAGGTAGGTTGTCGAATGAGTGTGTAGGTAAAGAACGAATGCGCAGGTAAGAATGGGCAGGTGGGGACGGGACCTTCACGATAGTTAAACCACACCAAGCACAGCCCCCAGCAAATGAAAGAAGTGAAACCCACCCCAAAATAACCGCCGAAAACCAACGATGTTGCCGGCGCAGAACCAATCTCACTGTATCAAGTAACGAGTCTCGGAATTAAAAAAGCAAAATTGCAGGATACGCAT
>Ga0265780_10007871_pt1 | contig 13028 bp, 12 predicted proteins | sample P1T30metagenome_FD_192432 | JGI IMG/M metagenome (GOLD analysis project Ga0265780, IMG submission 192432) | Plant litter microbial communities from East Loma Ridge, Irvine, California - P1 T30 | ecosystem: Environmental > Terrestrial > Plant litter > Unclassified | place: USA: California...
CGTCGTCCATCGACAGGCGGATGCCGCGCTGCACCGGCAATTCGTTCTGGTCGATCAGGTCGTAGTATTGGTCGAGCGTCTTGACGTTCTGGCTGTAGGTGGCGCCCACCGCGCCGATGCTCGACACGCCGCAGGCCACCAGGTCGGCGTCGGCATGGGTCGAGTAGCCCTGGAAGTTGCGGTGCAGGCGGCCCTGGCGCTGGGCCACGGCCAGGTCGTCGTCCGGCTTGGCGAAATGGTCCATGCCGATGTACACATAGCCGGCCGCGCCGAGGCGCTCGATGCACAGCTGGAGCATCCCGAGTTTGGTGTCGCTGTCCGGCATGTCCTCTCGCAGGATGCGCCGCTGCGGCTTGAACAGGTGCGGCATGTGGGCGTAATGGTAGACCGAGATGCGGTCCGGGCTGGCCTTGATCACCTTGTCCAGGGTGTGCGTCATGCTGGCCAGCGTCTGCTTCGGCAGGCCGTAGATCAGGTCTATGCTCACCGAACGGAATCCCGCGGCGCGCGCGGCGTCGATGATGGCTACCGTCTCGGCCTCGGGCTGGACCCGGTTGACCGCCTTCTGCACGTCCGGGTCGAAATCCTGCACGCCCAGGCTGATCCGGTTGAAACCCTGGCGCCGCAGGCTGTGCACCCGTTCGGTCGAGACGGTGCGCGGGTCGACCTCGATCGAATACTCTCCGCGCTCGTCGGGCGCGAAGCGAAAGCACCGTGCCAGGTGCGCCATCAGCTCGCCCATCTGCTCGTCCGACAGATAAGTGGGGGTGCCGCCGCCGAAGTGCAGCTGCTCGACTTCGTTCATGCCGGCGAACAGCAGGCCCTGCATCTCGACCTCGCGCTTCAGGTAAGACAGGTAAGTGGCCGCCTTGTCCCGGCGCCTGGTGACGATCTTGTTGCAGGCGCAGTAGTAGCAGACGCTTTCGCAGAACGGGATGTGCAGGTACAGCGACAGCGGACGCTTGCCGCGGGTGCGCACGCTGGCCACCGCGTGCAGGTAGTCGCGGTAGCCGAAGTCGGCGCTGAAGCGATCGGCCGTCGGGTAGGAAGTGTAACGGGGGCCGGACTTGCCGAGCCGGGCCAGCAGGTCGCCATCGAATTCGACGACCGGGTGGAGCACGATGGCGGGTTGGGTCGGGACCTGGGTAAGGACGGGCGCGGGGGGCGCCGCTTGCACTTCTGCGAACATGACTGAGGTACTCCAGCTGCTGGCCACTTTGCGGAAATGCAAAGTGGCACGATTGGCTGCTAGTTTATTGATCTGCTTCACGCAAATCCTTGACATGCATCAAATATGGACGAGTTGCCCTAGTTGCTTGTTTTGAACTTGAATACCGACAAGGCCAGCGACAGGCGCGCCGCTTCATCGGCCACGCTGCCCGACGACACGGCCGATTCCTCGACCTGGGCGGCGTTCTGACGCGTAATCGCGTCCAGCTCGCTCATGGCGGAATTGACGCCCAGGATGTCCTGAGCCTGTTCGCGGCTGGCGGCGGTGATCGCGCTCATGATGGCGGCCGCCTCGGCCACCTGGTCGACCACCGCGCGCATGGTCTGGCCGGCCTGGTCGACCAGTGCCGTCCCCTCGCCCACATGGCCGCTGGAGACCTCGATCAATCCCTTGATCTCCTTGGCGGCGCCGGCGGTGCGCTGCGCCAGGCTGCGCACTTCGCCGGCGACGACGGCGAAGCCGCGCCCCTGCTCGCCGGCCCTGGCCGCCTCCACCGCCGCGTTCAGCGCCAGCAGATTGGTCTGGAAGGCGATGCCGTCGATCAGGCCGATGATGTCGCCGATGCGGTTGGCCGAGCCGCTGATCCGGCCCATGGTCTGGCCGACACGCTCGACGGCCTGGCCGCCCTGGCCGGCCACCGTGGTGGCGGCCAGCACCATGCCGTCGGCCTGCACCGCACTGTCGGTATTGCGGCCGGCGGCGCGCGCGATATTGCCCAGGCTGCTCGCGGTCTGCTCCAGGCTGGCGGCCTGGGCCTCCGTGCGGCTGGCCAGGTCGGCATTGCCGGCGGCGATCGCACGGGTGGCCAGCTCGATGGAGCTGACGTTGTCGCGCACGTCGCCCATGATCGCCGTCAGGTTGATGTTCAGCTGGCGCAGCGCCAGCTGCAGGCGGCCGATCTCCCCGGCGCCGGGCGCCGGGACGGGACGCGCGAGGTCGCCGCCGGCCAGCGCATAGACGGTGGCGACGGCATCCTGCAGCGGCCGCGCGATGCTGCGGTCGAGCTCATACCAGACCGCGAGCGAGGCCAGCACGCCGGCGCCGGCCAGCGCGCGCCAGCCCAGGCCATCGGCCGCGACCGCGAGTGCCGCCAGCAGCACGGCCTGGGCGCCCATCATCCAGCCCAGGCGCTGGCGCAGCGGCAGTTCGCGCAGGGCGGCCAGGACGTTCAGGCGCCGGCGCCAGCCGATGCGCATCACCTGGCCGCGCACGATGCCCAGGCCGCGCGCCTGCCCGGCGCGGATCTGGCGGTACAGCCGGTCGGCCTGCTCGACTTGCTGGCGGGTGGGCGCCGTGCGCACCGACATATAGCCGGTCACGCGGCCGCGTTCCTGGATCGGCACCACGTTCGCCACCACCCAGTAGAAGTCGCCGTTCTTGCGGCGGTTCTTGACCAGGCCGGTCCAGGGTTCGCCCGCCTGCAGGGTCGCCCACAGGTCGGCGAAGGCTTCGGGCGGCATGTCGGGATGGCGCACCATATTGTGAGCCTTGCCCAGCAGCTCGCCCTCGCTGAAACCGCTGACGTCGACGAAGCTCGGGTTGACGTAGGTGATGCGGCCCTTGATATCGGTCTTCGAGACGATCGACTGTCCCGGCTGCATGACGTATTCGGTCCCGGTGACTGGCTGGTTATTGCGCACTGTGCTCGCTCCTTATTGCTTTTGAGAAATATAATTTCTTGCATTTTAACGGCGCGCAAATGCGAAAAATATGACATACATCAAAAATGCGATGGTCCACCGCGTTATGTAACCAAGAAAATCTTTATTTGGTTCAATGTCTTGCTTTCACGGTAAACTTGTGGGATGGACAATCTCACTCACTCCCTCGTGGGCCTGGCGCTGGGCGAACTCGCCAACCGCGCCCTGCCCGCCCATCCCGATCCCGCTAAAGCGCGCACGCGCCGCCGCGTCCTGCTCGCCACCGGCGCGCTGGCCAGCAATTTCCCTGACCTGGACCTGGTGCTCACGCCCTTGCTGGCGCCGCCGCTCGGCTATCTGCTGCACCACCGCGGCCATACCCACACGCTGCTGTATGCCCTGCCCCAGATCGCGTTGCTGCTCGGCCTGCTCTGGCTACTGTGGCCGGGGGCGCGGCGCCTGATGCGCGACGACCGCACGGCGCGCCGCGCGGTACTGGCCACGGCCGCGCTCGGGATGGTGCTGCACCTGTCGCTCGACTTCCTGAACGTGTATGGCGTGCACCCGTTCCACCCGCTCGACTCGCGGTGGCTGTATGGCGACATGGTGTTCATCATCGAGCCGGTGTTCTGGACCGCGCTCGGAGTCGCGCTGGCCATGCGCGTGCCGAACCGGGTGCTGCGCTGGCTGTTCGCGGCCCTGATCCTGGCTGCGCCGGTGTTGTTTACGTCTATGGGCTTCCTGCAATGGGGTTCGCTGGCCGGGCTGCTGATGGTGGCGGGTGTCGTGGCCGTGATGGCGCGCCGTGGCGGATCGGCCGGCCTGGTCACCGCCATCGTGGCCTGCCTGGGCTTCATCGCGGTGCAGGGCGTGGCCAGCCACCTGGCGCGCGAGCAGATCCGCTCGGCCCTGGCCCAGCTCGAGCCTGGCAGCCGCATCCTCGACATGCCGCTGTCGGCCTTCCCCTCGAATCCCCTGTGCTGGTCGTTCGCCACCGTCACCGAGAATGGCGCCGCCGGCAGCTATGCGGTGCGCATCGGCGCGCTGAGCCTGGCGCCGGGCGTGAGCGACGTCGCCGCCTGCCCGGCGCGCTTTGGCGGCGAACCGGGGGCTGCGGAGCGTACGCTGTCGTGGAAGTATCGGGAAGACGGCAGCCTGGCCGGCCTGCGCGATCTGCAGCGGGACAACTGCCATTTCGACGGCTGGCTGCGCTTCGCGCGCGTGCCCTCGCTGATCGACGGCAAGGCCACTGACATCCGCTTCGGCGCGCCGGGGGACGATAATTTCTCGACCCTGCCGTATGTGGAGATGGCGGACCGGCCCTGCCCGGCGCCGGCCCTGGTGCCGCAATGGGAGCGGCCGCGCCAGGACTTGCTCGATTAGCGCAGCGATGGCGCCTTGAGCATTACGAGCGCCGCATCGAGCGCTAGCTCTCGGCGGCCAGATCGACGCTGTCTGGATCGAGCAGCCCGTCGCCGAGCGGCCCGGCCGCGATCCCAGGCAGCAGGCGCACGCGCAGCTCTGTGTCCAGCGTTTCGGGCGCTTGGCCCTTGTCGATGCGCATCATTGACGGCAAGCGAACAGCACACTACAGTCGTATCAGGGCGGATTGGGGTGCTCGCTGCTCGGGTAAAAAGTCCCGCCAGGCGCTTCCAATGGGCGCTGATCCTGCATTTGATGAGCCTCACCGGCCTCGCTTAGTAATACACAGGTCCTTACTTTTTCTTCATTCCAGCTATCTGGGAAGAAAGTGGAAATTTTGCGTGGCAGGTTTGCCGCCTGGCCCGAAACCTTTGTCCACTGTTTATAGACCTGATACCTGCCGGCGTTGTGAGGGCTTCTGGGACCGAATACCTGACGCGCGGGGGCTGCACCATTTATGCTGTGGAACCCACCCGTAGCGTCCCCCTCCATAACGTGAACGCGCGTATCCGTCCATGCTTGCTGTTTCTCGGCGACTTTTTCGAAAATACGTTTTTTGGTGGCGTTGCTCTTTTTTTTCCACCCTTTGCTATGGCGCTTGATCCCTGGGACATAATCCTCGTTGCATGCAGCTTCCGCCTCATTCACCTGCTCATCACTGACGAGTTGCACGGTGGCGGTGAGCCCGGGGACACGCTGAACGGTCACGGCTGATGCGCGTTTCTCCGACACCAAGTCACGTGCATGATGGTCGCCAGTGAAGTGCGCGGCTTTCTCGCCCATCATGTCGGCCTCTTTTTCCAGTGAAGGATCATCGTTGACCGCGCCCGCCCTCATTTGCAAGGTAGGCCGGACCCGTCCTTGGGCTTGCTGCACGATATGCCAAGCCTCATGTGGCAAATGCCTTTCCTGGCCCGCCCCAAGATGGATTTCACTACCCTGGGCATAAGCATGCGCCTGCAGCCCCGCTGGCTTATCCGAGTTATAGTGCACCGTTACATGATCCATGCTCATGCCCGAGAGCGACTCTACGCCTGCCTTCAGTTGATTGGGCAAGCCGGTGTTATTTATTTCTTCTTTGCGCTGCGCGGGCGCCGCCTCTGCCGGCGTTGCGCGCTCTGCTTGCAGCTTGAACGTCCCGTCAAGAAGCGCATTCTTTTGATGACGCTGCGCCACCATCCTTGGACTGTCGTGAATGGCGTTGCTTAGCGCGTGATGCTGCAACCCACCCATGCTGTTACTCATCATCTCGACCACTTTACGTTGCGCCACTGCCTCTGGTCGCTTGTCCGCAATCACCTGCGTCTGTGCAATTGGCTTGGCAGCGTTCGTGTGGCCGGTATCAGCGTCATCTCTTGCCTGAAATTGTGTGTGCATGGGTTGCCTCGTGGATGAGTTGCGCTGAAGATATGACGGCATGATCATAACTCCGTTTTTCCTGCTTTTGATCAAACCGGCGTCTTTCGCGATCAACCACCGCAGCGCCGCCCGGGAGCTGCTTACCGCTGTGTATGTCTTAAAGTAGAGCGGACATTTACATGCGCTGACGTATGATCGAATGGTCGGACGCGGAACGTCCTGACCGAAAAGGAAGATTGATGACGACCGAACTCACGCTGCTGGCATGGACACTAGTGCTGGCCCTGGTCCAGATTTTGCTACCCTCCACCCTGCGTACCCAGGAGACGGGCGCACAATACAATATGAGCGCACGCGATGGCGCCGCGCCGCCGCCGCGCCCGGTCACGGCGCGCCTGCAGCGGGCCCAGGCCAATCTGTTCGAGACCCTGCCGCTGTTCGCGGCGGCGGTGCTGATCGCCCACGTCAGCAATAGCGAAGGCGCATTGACCCTGTGGGGCAGCTGGCTCTACCTGCTGGCGCGCATCGTCTACGTGCCGCTGTATGCGGCCGGCATCCCGGTGCTGCGCACACTGGTGTGGATGGTGTCGGTCGCGGGCCTGGTGCTGATCCTGTTCGCCGTGCTGGTCGCCTAGATGCCGCGCCCGGTCGCCGCCCAGTAGATCCCGCCATACAGGTGATGCAGGAAGACCGGATCGCGCCAGGTCGCCGCCGTGTGGCCCATCCCGGTATAGAAAGCGCGGCCACCGTCGTAGTACTGGTACCAGCTGATCGGATGGAAGGCGCCCATCCCCTTGCCCACGCGGTCGGGCCAGGTCGTCTGCGGACGGTAGCTGCCCTCGTCCACGCTCAGCAGGTAGACCAGGTCTTTCGAGCGCGCCGGTCCGAACTCATACCATTCGTCGGTGAACAGATTGCGCGGCGCGAAGCGTTCCATGCCGGGGAAGTTCGCGTCCTCGACCTTCACGATCGCGGTCTGGACCGCAGGATGGACGTGGAACATATGTCCCACCATCCTGGTATACCACGACCACTCGTACTCGGTATCGGCCGCGCTGTGCACGCCGACGTAGCCGCCGCCGCGCCGGATGAAGCGCTCGAAGGCTGCCTGCTGGGCCCCGTCGAGCACGTCACCGGTGGTGAGCAGGAAGATCACCGCCTGGTATCTGGACAGCTCGGCGTCGTTCATCACCCGTCCGGCGTCGGCGGTCCAGAACACGTCGAAGTCATGCAGCCTGCCGAGTTCCTGCACCGCCGTCACACCGGCGTGCACGGCATCGTGGTGCCAAGCCGTGGACTTGGTGAACAGCAGCACATTGAACTGGGCCGCCCGTGCCGGGGATGCCAAGGCGAAAGCGAGCGTACAGGCGAGGACGACGGTGGCAAGCGGACGGATCATCGGCGTGGGCTGTGAAATTGGCGAAGCGGTCAACGCTAATCCTTCACTTCTTGCTTGTCAACAAAACCATTCTGGCACAGGACGCCGCGATATTTCACCCCTGTTTGATCGCGATCAACCGTGCGCCTGACATGCTCCCTTGCGCGGCGTATAGTAAAACGCCGTGCGCCACGTTCCAGATGCATTATCGAACGGAGTCAGCATATGCTCAAGACCATACTCGTCCATGTCGATGGCGGCCCCTGCCAGGAGAGCCGCCTGCGCGCGGCCGCGCTGCTCGCCGACGCGCACGGCGCCCACCTGGTCGGCAGCGCCGCCACCGGGCTGTCGATGGCCAGTTATGCGGTGCTCAACGGCTCGATGGCCATGCCGGTCTCCAACCGCGAATTCCAGGACCTGCGCGATGCCGTCACGGTCGTGCTCGACGATTTCGTGGCACAGGCCGAGCGCCTCGGCATCCACGGCGCCGAGCCGCGCATGGTCGAGGACGCCGACGGCGACGGCCTGCTGCTGCAAGCGCGCTACGCCGACCTGGTCGTGGTCAGCCAGGATCCCAGCCGGGACAGCGGTCGCGGCCGCGCGACGACCGAACGGGGCCTGCCCCAATACCTCGCGCTGCACGGCGCCCGTCCGGTGCTGGTGGTGCCCGACACCTACCACGGCAAACCGATCCCCGGCGATGCGCTCGTCGGCTGGGACGGCAGCATGCCTGCCCAGCGCGCGATCAATGCCGCCCTGCCCCTGCTGGCCCGGGCCGGCACCGTGCACCTGGCGCTGGTCAACCCCGACCTGCAATCGGGCCTGCACGGCAGTGAGCCTGGCGCCGACATGGCGCACTACCTCGCGCGTCATGGCCTGAAGGTCGACGTCGCCGTCACGCACACCCGCGCCGCCGAGGGCGAGGCCCTGATGGACATGGCGCGCGACTGCCACGCCGGGCTGATGGTCACCGGCGCTTTCGGCCACAGCCGCTACCGCGAATGGATCCTGGGCGGCGTCACGCGCGACGTGCTCGACCACGCCCCGGCGCCGCTCCTCATCGCCCATTGAATCCAAACCCCACTTTGCCATTATTTCCGCCATGACTTTTCACCACTATCCAGGAGGCAGCGCCGGCGCCATCGGCGCCGCAATCCGCCATGCCCGCCGCCACTTGTGCGCCCGCCTGGCCGACACGGCCGACAGCACCTGCACGCCGGACGACCGCTTCGTGCACGCCTTCCCGGCCGTCGTCACCGCGGTCGAGGTCGGGTTCCGGCACGAGGAAAGAGTGATGGAATCGCTCGATTACGAACGCCTGCACGAGCACCGCGCCGAGAACGCCACCATCCTGGCCGCGCTGCATCGCGCCATGCCGCTGGTCGAGGATGGCGACGTCACGCTGGGCCGCCAGCTGGTGGCCGCGCTGCTCGACCTGCTGTCGCTGCACCGGATCAGCACCGACCTGGCGCTGGCCACGGCGCCGCATGCGCAGACCGGCCGCACCAGCGGACGGGTGCCGCGCATCATGCTGCATGGCGCCGGGCACGCGGGCTGGCGCTCGCGCCACCATTAAACGTCATTTCAGGCCCGCGCGCCGGCGCCGGATCACCTTGCCCGACACCATGAAGGTGCCGTCGCCCTTGTAGTGCAGGGTGTCGGGATGACGTGGCCGCGGCGCCACGCGCGCCGCCACCACTTCCCAGATGAAAAAATCGTAGCGCCCGACCAGGCTGTCGTCGTGCAGCCGGCACTCGAACTGGGCGTGACACTCGCGGATCGACGGCGCCGCCACCTGCTCGCTTGCCTGCGGCGTGAGGCCGAAGGCGGCGAACTTGTCGATCTCGGCGCCGGTGGTCGATCCGACGCCCAGCACCGCCTCGAGCTGCCCCGTCGTCGGCAGGTTGATCACGCATTCGCCGCTGGCGCGGATCAGGCGATGGCTGTGGTTGGCCGATGAGATCACGCAGCCGATCAGCGATGGACAAAATTCCATCACCGTATGCCATCCCATCACCATCACGTCCCGTTCGCCGGCGTGGCTCGAGGTCACCAGCACCACCGGTCCCGGTTCCAGGTAGCGCCGCACCTCGTGCAGCGGCAGGTTGTGCTTGCGTGCCATCCGTCCTCCGTCCTGAACCAGTCCCTATTATGGTCCCGCCCGCAAGCGTCAGGCGTACGCCTGCGGCGATCGCACGCGACAGCAGAAAAATGCTAGCGCCGGCGCGCGCAGGCAGCGGAAAATCCAACACGATACGACCCGGCCCGCTGCCGCCACCACCAGACACGAGGCTTGCCATGGATTCCGGCCCACCCGCACCCACCAGGATTGCCTTCCTCGACTTCGAACTGCTGCCCGCCCAGCGCCTGCTGCTGCGCGCCGGAAGAACGCTGCCGATCGGCGCGCGCGCCTACGACCTGCTGGTGCTGCTGGCCTCCCAGCCCGGCGAAGTATTGAGCAACCGCGTGCTGATAGCCGGGGTGTGGCCGAACAGGGTGGTGGTCGAGGCCAACCTGCGGGTGCAGATCACGGCCCTGCGCAAGCTGCTGGGCGACGCCGGCAGCGCGATCGTGAACGTGGCGGGACGCGGCTATGCCTTTACCGCCGTACCCGCTTCCCGGCTTGCCCCGGATTCTCAGGCCCCGGCCGGCGCCACCGCCTCCTGCAGCGCCTCGATCGTCGCCGGTTTGGTCAGGTGCACGTCGAAGCCCGCCGCCAGCGCGCGCGCGACATCGTCCTGCTGCCCATAGCCGGTCAGCGCCACCAGCCGCAGCGCGGCGCCCGCAGCCGGTATGCCCGCAGCCGGTATTCCCGCATCGGCGCGCAGGGCCGAGGCCAGGGCGTAGCCATCCATGTCGGGCAGCCCGATATCGAGGATCGCCACCTCGGGCGGCTCGACCAGGGCCAGCGCGCGCGCCTGGGCCGCGCTGTGGGCCACCCGCACCGCATGGCCCAGATGACGCAGCAGCAGCGCACTGGCCGCGGCCGCGTCTTCGTTGTCGTCTACCAGCAGGATGCGGCGTCCCTGCGCCGCCGGCGCCGGCGGGTCCGGCTCGCTCGCCGCGCTCGGCGCGCCGAGCGGCAGGATCACCTCGAAGCGGCTGCCGGCGCCCGGCCCGTCACTGTAGGCTGCGACCCGGCCGCCATGCAGCTGGGCGATCTCGCGCACGATCGCCAGGCCGAGTCCGAGACCGCCGGTGCGCCGCGCCAGCGGCTGCGGCGCCTGGTAGAACGGCTCGAACACGCGCGCCAGCAGCTCCGGCGCCATGCCGGCGCCATTGTCGCTCACCCCCAGCACCGCCTCGCCATTCATCGCCGCCAGCGTGACGCGCGTCTCGCTGCTGCCGAAGCGGGCCGCGTTCGACAGCAGGTTGCCCAGCACCTGCGCCAGGCGTGTCTCGTCGCCAATCACCCAGACCTCCGGCGGCGCCTCCAGGGCGATCGGCTCGCCCGGCAGGGCCGCCACCGCGTGGCGCGCCAGTTCGGCCAGGTTCAGTGGGCGGGTCTCGATCGCCAGCTTGCCGGAAGCGATGCGCGAGACGTCCAGCAGGTCGTCGACCAGGCGCCGCAGATGGGTCACCTGGCGCCGCATGACGGCGCGCTCGCGCTGGCTGCCAGGCTCGCCCCGCAAGTCCATCAGGTCGAGCGAGGTCAGGATCGGGCTGAGCGGATTACGCAGTTCGTGGCCCAGCATGGCGAGGAAGGCGTCCTTGGCCTGGCCGGCCTGGCGCGCCTGGGCCAGCGCGTCCTCGAGCGACGCCAGCAGGCGCGAACGCTCTTCTTCCTGCGCCGCGCGCCGGCTGGCCGCCGCCTCCAGTGCCTGGCCCATCTCGCGGATTTCCTTGATCCGCGATGGCGCCACGCGCACCTTGCGTGCGCTGCCCAGGGCGGCGGCGCCGGCCTGCACGCTTTCGATGCGGCGCACGATGCGGCCCGAGAGCCAGGAGGCCAGCGCGATGCAGGCGCTCAGCACCACCCAGGCGCCCAGCACGTAGACCGCGAAGCGCTGGAAGAAGCCCACCCCGAAGCCGGCGCTGGGGGCGCCCACCGCCACCACCCAGCCATAGCGCGGCGAGGTGGTGTAGGCGCTGATCACTTCGTCGCCCTCGAGCGCGGTGGTGGCGCCTACGCCTTCCGGGCCGGCGCCCTTCATCAGCGCCGTGAGCGAGGGGCTGGGCGCGCCGACCACGGTGCGTTCCTGGTCGCGCGAGCGCGCCACCAGCGCGCCGCCGCCGTCCATCACCGCGATCACGGACTCGGGCGGGATCTTCTGGCGTGTGATCACGTCCAGGAAGCGGTCCGGCTGGACCACGGCGGTCAACACCCACGGCTGGCCGTCGGGACCCGTAACCGGGATCCGCACCGGCACCGCCGGGCGCCCGCCCTGCCCGCGGGCGACGCGGCCGGCCATCGGACGGCGCTGCTCCATCGCCTGGTGCAGGCTGGCCGGATCGGCGACGCGCGCCGGCGGTGCCCCGTATGGCGCCATGGTGCGAAACAGCGGACGACCGTCGGCGCCGGTGAGCACCACGCCCAGCCAGTCGGCGCGCGACAGGCGGCTGGCGGTGTCGTAAAAGCCGCGCAGGTCGCCGCTCGCGAACTGGGGACTCTTGGCGATGCCGCTCAGCGCTGCCACGGTGGCGTCCAGTTCGGCGTCGACGGCGCTCGACAGCGCGCGCGCATGGCCGATCATCATCCTCTCCTGTTCCTGTTCCAGGTACAGGCCGGCGCCATGGATGGTCCAGACGCCCAGCAGGACGAGCGGCAGCAGGCCGATCGCCGTGAGCAGGATCAGGAGGTGTCGGAGGGACAGGACGGGTCCGGCAACGGCGCGCATGAGGATTCCAAAGAGGAAACATCCATTATAGGATGAGCCGGCTCGATCCTTACGGTTTTTGCGGGATTGTCGACGCAAGTCAGCGCGGTATCGACAGCGCCAGCGTTTCCTTCAATTCTTCCATTACCACATAGCTTTTCGACTGGCCGGCATCGGCCACGTGCAGGATCTCGCCCAAGAGACGCCGGTATTCGGACATCTCGGGGATGCGCGCCTTGATCAGGTAATCGAAGTCGCCCGACACCAGGTGGCACTCCATCACTTCGGGAATGGCCAGCATCGCGCGCCGGAAGCGCTCGAAGGCCTTGTCGGATTTCTGGTGCAGGTTGATCTCGACGAACACCAGGATCTGCATGCCCAGCGCCTGCGGATTGATGCGCGCGTAGTAGCCCTGGATGACGCCGTCGCGCTCCATGCGCTTGACCCGCTCGATGCAGGGCGTGAGCGACAGGCCGACCTGCTCGGCCAGGTCCTTCATCACGATCCGCGCATCCTGCTGCAGGATGGACAGGATGTGCAGGTCGATCCGGTCCAGGATGCGGTTCGAGGCTTTTTGTACGCGCATGGCTCCAATCCAGAAGATTTGCTAAAAAATGACGTATTAACAGAAACAATTATCTCCCTACCCGCGATACGATGGCAACCTTTTCTGGATTCAGCTTTCGAGGAACGTATGCGAGTCATCGTATTGGGCAGCGGCGTGGTCGGCGTCACCACCGCGTATTACCTGGCGCAGGCCGGCCATGAGGTCACGGTCATCGACCGCCAGCCCGGTCCGGCCCTCGAGACCAGTTTCGCCAATGCCGGCCAGATCTCGCCCGGCTATGCCTCGCCCTGGGCCGCGCCCGGCATTCCACTCAAGGCCGCCAGGTGGCTGTTCCAGCGCCACGCGCCGCTGGCGATCCGGCCCGACGGCTCGCTGTTCCAGTTGCAGTGGATGTGGGAGATGTACCGCAACTGCGACCCGGGCCGCTACGCCGTCAACAAGGAGCGTATGGTGCGCCTGGCCGAGTACAGCCGCGATTGCATGCGCGCGCTGCGGCGCGACACCGGCATCGCCTACGAAGGCCGCCAGCAGGGCACGGTGCAGCTGTTCCGCACCCGCCAGCAGTTCGACGGCGCGGCCAAGGACATCGAGGTGCTGCGCGACGCCGGCGTCG